>FWWM01008733.1_pt1 | contig 19229 bp, 15 predicted proteins | sample 2228351 | NCBI WGS metagenome assembly FWWM01 (sample SAMEA103939774, study PRJEB20133) | metagenome
CTTTATTGAATTCTATGCCAACATTCATAATGAATTCCTCAAGGACCTTTTCAAGTTTAGTAACCCTTTCTTCTAATATAGGCATGATAACCTCCTAAAGGGTTTTTATTTAAAATATTTATTCTTATTTTACCACAGTTGTTTGAGTCAAAATTGAAGGAATTTTAAAATGGCTGAAAAGTCTTGAATGGCGTTTTTAGAGATTGCTTCGCTTCGCTCGCAATGACCAGAAAAATATCGTAATGACGGGAAAAATACTGAAATGACGGAAAAATATTACAATGAAGAAAAAATAACGCAATGATAGAAAAATAATCGATAAGGCTTGCAATAACACCTGAGAAATGCACAACTTAGTTTCTAAACTAATTAGGTTACCTAAATAAACATTATTTGTTACTTTTAGTAACATATTTTTTCAATGAATATTTAACAATCAATTGATTTTCAGTGCGTTAGCTTTGGCATACTTATTGCATTTATATTTTTTAATGGTAAAAATAATTGAAGATATCATGGATTTTCTTAAATCTGTTCCACCTTTTGAATTTTTAAGCGATGAAGCTATCAATGCAGTTGCTGTAAAGACTTCTATGGACTATTACCCTAAGGGAACTCATATTCTTCTGCAGGATGGCTCTCCAAGTGAATTTCTCTATATTATCAAAAAGGGAGGAGTCAAGGTTTACAGAAGAGTTGAAAATGAAGAAATTGTAATAGACTACCGAAGCGATGGAGATAGTTTTGGATTTGTATCACTAATGAGTGGAGACAAATCAAGGGCAAATGTTGTTGCGGTTGATGACACGATTTGTTATTTAATTCCAAAAGAAACAATTTTGAACCTCATAAGCAAATATCCAGAAGTAAGGGACTTTTTTTTAAGATCATTTACAAACATATACTTAGACAAGGGATACAAAACTGAACAGTACAAAAGAGCTTTAACTTACACTGTAGACAAGATTCTTTTTACCACGCCTGTGGAGGACATTGCTACTAAGAATGTAATATCAGTTCCAGAAAATACTCCTATTAGGGATGCAGCTAAGATAATGTGTGAAAATTCTATAAGTTCTTTAATTATTATGGACAATCAAGGAATTCCTGTTGGAATTATTACAGACAAAGATTTGCGAAGAAAAGTAGTTGCCTCAGGAAGAAATGTTGAAGAACCAGTTAAAAACATAATGAGCTATCCAATTATAAAGATAGATGCAAAAGATTTTTGCTTTGAAGCAGTTGTCAAGATGCTTAAATATAATATTCATCATCTGTTAGTTATAAAAAATGGTGAGATAGGTGGAATTATAACAAATCATGATATTATGATGCTTCAAGGTCTTTCACCCCTTACAATTGTCAGAGATTTAGAGATTCAACAAAATTTAGAAGGATTAATGAATACTTCAACTCAAATAAACTCAATTGTTGGTAATCTTCTCTCTCAAGGAGCTAAGGCAAGCAATATAACTCGCATTATCACTGAAATAAATGACAGAATAGTGAGAAAAATTATTCAGTTTGCAGAAAGAGAATTTGGACATCCACCAGTTCCTTATTGCTGGATTGCACTTGGATCTGAGGGTAGAAAAGAGCAGACATTTAAAACAGATCAGGACAATGCTCTCATATATGCTGATCCTGTTGATAAACAGCAGGAGGAAGTTAATAAATATTTTCTTGAATTCACTAAATATGTTACAGATAACCTTCTGAAGTGTGGTTTTCCTCCCTGCCCTGGAAACATAATGGCAAGTAATCCTAAATGGTGTCAGCCACTTAAGGTATGGAAAAAATATTTTTCCCAATGGATTTACACACCTAAAGGTGAACATATCAATCTTTCCAATATATTCTTTGATTTTAGAGCTATCCACGGAGACATTTCCTTAGCCGAAGAGCTCAGGGATTATCTTTTAGGAATTGTAAGGGATCAAAAGGTATTCTTAGGCTATTTGGCTAACCTTGCAGTCAGAAATAAGCCACCACTTGGATTTTTCAAAACCTTTGTAGTTGAAAAAAGTGGTGAACATAAGGATAAGCTCAATTTGAAAATTAAGGGCATTGCACCAATAGTTGATGTAGTCAGACTTTTTAGCCTTGAGAAAGGGATAAGAGAAACATCAACACTGGAGAGAATTGATGCCTTAAAACCAAAACACTCTGTAGTAAATGACCATGCAGATGAGATAATTCATGCCTTTGAATTTCTTATGCTTTTAAGAATCAGGCATCAATACGAACAAGTGCTTCAGGGAAAGATGCCTGATAATTTCATAGACCCAGAGTCTCTCAGTAATCTTGAGAAAAAATTACTCAAGGAGACATTTCAACTTATATCTAAATTGCAGGATATTCTCATTGAGAGATATAAATTGATGATTATATAGGAATGCTTAAAATTTTTAAAAAACATAAAGAAAAGGTAATTATCTCTGAACAACTAATAGCAGATACAGATTTTGTTGTGATTGATACAGAGCTGACAGGTCTGAACGAGTTCAGAGACAACATAATAGCTATAGGTGCTATAAAGATGAAAGGAAAAGCAATCAAAATGGGAGAAATATTTTACAGAACAGTAAGTCCGTATACAACTAAATTTAGAAAAGAGAGCATTATGATTCACGAAATTACTCCCTCTGAACTACAAGCCTGTCCAAGCATAGAGCCAATACTCAGGGAGTTTTTATCCTTTACAAAAAATTCCATATTTGTTGGTCATTGTCTTGATATAGACCTTTCATTTCTGAAAAGAGAGATAAGAAAAACTTTGAATGCCTCCTTTGACCCCTTTGGGATAGATACACTGCTTATCTATAAATGGTTAATAAAAAGAGGCGTGCTTCCTGAAAGTTTTGCTCAAAAGAATTCTCTTGAAGATGTTGCATCATCTTTAAATGTTGAAGCAAAGGAGTTGCACGATGCTCTTTCAGATGCCTTTATTACCTCACAGATTTTTCAAAAATTACTCAGTTATCTTACGGAGCTAAAAATTTATAAAATCGGTGAACTGTTAAGTATAGGCTCAAGCAGGGATTTAAATATAAAATTGGCAACAAAAAAGGAAGCATATCATTTTTAAATGGAGGAGTAACATGAAAAAAGAGATTTTAAATTCATCAGAATTTAAGTCAATTGTAAGAGGTAAAAATGCAATTTCCATTATTCTTACTATTTTGGAATTGGCAATCTATTTTGGTTTTATTTTGCTGATTGCTTACAATAAGGAATTTTTGAGCCAAAAAATTTATGGACCTGTTACAGTTGGCATCCCGATAGGCATAGGAGTTATAGTTTTGAGTTGGGTGCTAACAGGAATTTATGTTCTTTGGTCCAATAAAGTATATGATGAAAAAGTTTCAAGAATGAAGGAAAAAATTGGAGGTGAATTATGACAGAAACTGTACTTGGACAACCAACTCTGACAGGAATAGCATTTTTCTTACTATTCGTAGCAGCCACCTTATACATAACCTATTGGGCTGCAAGACGTACAAGAACAACCGCAGAGTTTTACGCAGCAGGAAGAAGCATTACAGGACTTCAGAATGGATTAGCCCTTGCTGGTGATTATATGTCTGCTGCGAGCTTTCTTGGAATTGCCGGGCTCGTATCGTTAAAAGGATATGATGGATTGATTTATGCTGTTGGATGGCTTGTTGGTTGGCCCATAGTTATGTTCCTTATTGCTGAGCCCCTCAGAAACTTAGGGAAATATACATTTGCCGATGTTGTTGCATACAGACTTAAACAAAGACCAATAAGAACAGCCGCAGCTACAGGTGCATTGATTACGGTTTTATTCTATTTGATTGCCCAGATGGTTGGTGCTGGTTCACTGATAAAACTCATGTTTGGACTTCCCTACGAGCTTGCAATAGTTATTGTTGGAGCTTTGATGATAGCATATGTTTTATTTGGTGGTATGCTTGCTACCACATGGGTTCAGATCATAAAAGCTGTTTTACTGCTTGGTGGAGCAACTATTTTAGTTTTTCTCACACTTTATCAGTTTGGTTTCAATTATGTGGAGCTTTTTTCTAATGTAACACAAAAGTATGGTGAAAAATTTGTTCAGCCAGGTGGTTTGATTAAAAATCCCATTGATGCAATCTCCCTTGGAATTGCTCTTATGTTTGGAACAGCAGGACTTCCACACATTTTGATGAGATTTTATACTGTTCCAGATGCTAAGGAGGCAAGAAAATCAGTTTTTTATGCTACAGGATTTATAGGCTATTTTTATATACTTACCTTTACAATTGGATTTGGTGCAGCAGCCCTTGTTGGACAAGAGATTATTAGCAAAATTGACAAAGGCGGAAACATGGCAGCTCCGCTTTTAGCAGAAGCATTGGGAGGAGAAGTTTTTTTAGGCTTCTTGGCAGCTGTTGCATTCGCAACTATTTTGGCAGTTGTTGCAGGTCTTACACTTGCTGGTGCCTCGGCTGTAAGCCATGATATATATGTTGGAGTAATAAAAAGAGGCAGGGCAGATGAAAAACAGGAAGTTAAAGCTGCAAAAATAGCTACCCTTTGTCTTGGAATTCTTGCAATAATTCTTGGAATTATATTCAAAGGTCAGAATGTGGCATTCATGGTTGGATTAGCATTTGCAGTTGCTGCGTCCGCTAACTTTCCTGCTCTTTTCATGTCAATATTCTGGAGAAAGTTTACCACACAGGGAGCTATATGGAGCATATACACTGGTCTTGCATTAAGTGTTATTTTAATAATACTAAGTCCTACTGTTTGGGTTGATATATTTAAAAACTCTCAGCCAATATTCCCATTGAAAAATCCGGGCATAATTTCTTTCTTTGGCTCTTTAATTATGGGAATTATAGTCTCATTGCTAACAAGAGAAAAAGAGGCTGAAGAAAAGTTTGAAACAGAAAAAATAAGGTCTTACATAGGAGTAGGTGCAGAATAGTGAAAAAATGTTAAAATTAATAGAAAAAAGGAGGTAAGCTATGACACAGGGAATTGATGTTTTGCTTAAGGAAAAGAGGGTTTTCCCTCCACCTAAGGAAATTTCAGAGAAAGCCTACATCAAAAGCATGCAGCAGTATGAAGAAATGTACAAGCGTTCAGTTGAAGACCCAGAAGGTTTTTGGGCTGAGATTGCTGAACAGAACATAACGTGGTATAAGAAATGGGATAAAGTTTTGGATTATGATTTTGAAAAACCTTATATAAAATGGTTCATTGGCGGTAAGCTTAATGCATCTTACAACTGCCTTGATCGTCACATAAATACGCTCGGCAATAAAGCAGCATTAATCTGGGAAGCAGATGATGGAGAGGTAAGAACTTATACTTACTGGCAGCTTTACAGAGAGGTTAACAGATTTGCCAATGTTTTAAAAAAATTGGGAATTAAGAAGGGAGATAGGGTTTCAGTTTATCTACCTATGATTCCTGAGTTGCCGATAACACTTCTTGCATGCGCAAGAATAGGGGCAATTCATAGCGTAGTTTTTGCAGGCTTTTCAGCTCAGTCATTGAGAGACAGAATAAACGACTGTGAAGCAAAGCTTCTTATTACTGCCAATCAAGGAATAAGAGGAGGAAGGTTTGTTCAACTGAAAGCCAATGCAGATGCGGCATTAGAAGGTGCACCATCAGTAGAAAAAGTTATAGTTGTTAGAAGAACCCCTAACTATGTTGATATGGACCCTTCAAGAGATTTTTGGTGGCACGATCTAATGAATGATCCTGATATAAAAAACTATTGTGAGCCAGAGGTCATGGATGCAGAAGACCCTCTCTTTATACTTTATACATCCGGCTCTACAGGAAAACCTAAAGGTGTGCTTCATACAACAGGTGGATATATGGTCTACACAAATACCACATTCAAATGGGTATTTGATTATAAACCAGAAGAGATTTTCTTCTGCACTGCTGATATAGGATGGGTTACAGGCCATAGTTACATAGTTTATGGACCTTTAAGCGCTGGAGCAACATCGCTAATGTTTGAAGGCGTTCCTACATACCCAAATCCTGGCAGATTCTGGGATATAGTTGACAAACACAGGGTTAATATTTTCTACACTGCTCCAACAGCAATCAGGGCACTTATGAGGGAAGGTGAGAAATGGCCCATGATGTATGACCTATCAAGTCTGAGAATACTCGGCACAGTCGGTGAACCTATCAATCCAGAGGCATGGATTTGGTATTACAAATATGTAGGAAGAGAGCGTTGCCCAATAGTTGATACATGGTGGCAAACTGAAACCGGTGGATTTATGATAACACCTCTTCCCGGAGCCATGACTCTTAAGCCCGGCTCAGCTTCAAGACCATTTTTCGGTGTTGTACCTAAAGTACTTAAAGAAGACGGTTCACCTGCAGGAGTCAATGAAGGCGGATATCTTGTCATAGAAAAACCTTGGCCTGGAATGTTGAGAGGAACTTGGGGAGACCTTGAAAACAAAAGAATAAAGGAAGTTTATTTTTCCCGTTTTCCTGGCAAATACTTTACGGGTGATGGTGCCAGAGTTGATGAAGACGGTGATTATTGGCTTATGGGAAGAATTGATGATGTTATCAATGTATCTGGACACAGAATTGGAACAGCAGAGGTTGAATCAGCCCTTGTTGCTCATCCTGCTGTTGCAGAAGCAGCTGTTGTAGGATACCCACATGATATAAAAGGAGAGGGAATTTATGTATATGTTGTCTTAAAAGAAGGACATGAGCCCTCAAAGGAACTTGAAAAATTGCTTATTTCCCACATAAGGCAGATGATTGGACCAATAGCCACGCCAGATAAAATTCAGTTTGCAGGAGGACTTCCAAAAACAAGAAGCGGCAAAATAATGAGAAGAATTCTTAGAAAAATTGCATCAGGAGCAATTGAAGAACTTGGAGACACCTCTACACTTGCTGATCCTTCTGTTGTTGAAGAACTCGTCTCAGGAAGAAAATAATATCGCAAACTTTTAAAGAAGGGAGAGTCATTTCATCTCTCCCTTTTCATTTAACACCTTAATTTTAGTGATTCTCAAGCGTTATTACGACCGGTCGCAATGCATTCAGTTTGCAACAAGCTTAGCGACGAAGCAATCTCGCCTTTTTCCTTCCCCTCTTCAAACGAAGAGGTCACTTCGGCATCTTACGGTGCCTCGTGATGACGGTGGGGTGTCCGACGAAGAGATTACCACGCCTCACTCTCGGTGAGGCTAGCAATGACAGCAAAAAATACCCAATTTTCAAATGTTTATACTAATTATTGGATTTCTATCGCTATTTTTGGGCCATACTACTTTTCTATACCAAATCGCTCAAATTAAGATATAATATTTCTGCAATGGTTAATTTTATGATACCTCGGTCTGGGGAAATACTTTTGTGGGATAATGTTGATGAATTAAAAAGGTTGATAGATAAAATAGACTTTATTTTCCAAGAGTTCCCAGATAAATTTCAGGACACGAAATTACTTGCAGAGGAGGTAAAAGAATATATTGTACAGGTTGACCCTTTCTTTGATATTTATTCCAAAAAAGTTTGTTCATGCTGCACACACATATGTTGTTTGAATAAAAATAGCAGATACGAATACGATGATTTGATATACATTTTAGCATTAAGAGAAAAATTTCCAATACCAAATAGAAATCTTAAAGAAACAGAGCCATGTTATCTTCTTACAGATAAAGGATGTAAAATTCCGCGTTATCTTAGACCTCTTAGATGCAACTGGTATTTATGCAAAGAGCTTTACAAGGAGATGGAGTCAGCACCTGCAAAAGTTTTCAGAGAATTTTCAAATACTTTTAGTAAAATGCTTCAAGTAAGACAGCAGATGCTGAACTCCTTTTTTCAAGAATTATTTGACATTCAAAACGATATATGAAACAATTCCGTTCCTATAAAACCAGACCACAGCCCTGTCTTTGGCTGTATTGGCAACTTTAATAAAGTCTTTTACATTCCTTATTTTTTTGTTGTTTATTTCCATGATTACATCTCCTCGTCCAAGTAATCCATAAGCAGGTGAATCTTGGTCAATTGAAGAAACAACTACTCCTGTGATTTTTTTTGGAATATCTAGTTGCTCTCTTATTCTATCTGTAAGTTCTTCCACTTGTATGCCTGACAGCACTGATTCGCTCATAGAAACTCTCTGTTCGGTGGGTTGCTCTCCAATAGTTACGCTAAGTATATATTTTTTGCCTTCTCTTATTATTTCCATCTGAACAGTTTTTCCAGGAGGCGTGTTGCCAACAAGATTTCTAAGATGCGCAGAATCTTCTACTTCTTTTCCATCAAATCTCATAATTACATCTTTCATTTTAAGTCCTGATTTTTCAGCAGGACTTCCTTCCTGAACATCTGTTACTATTGCTCCTTTTATTTCTTTTAAGCCAAGAGTCTGGGCAATATCAGAGGTAACATCTTGAATGCTGACTCCAAGCCATCCACGGATAACTTTCTTGTGCTTTATTATATTTTCCATCACTATTTTAGCCATATTGCTTGGAATAGCAAAGCCTATTCCCTGATATCCTCCAGTTGTGCTAAATATAGCTGTGTTAATTCCAACGAGCTCTCCCCGAACATTTACAAGTGGTCCACCAGAGTTTCCGGGATTAATTGCTGCATCTGTTTGGATAAAGTCTTCATAGTCTGCAATTCCAACATTTGCCCTGCCTGTGGCGCTTACTATTCCGCTTGTAACAGTAAGATTGAGTCCATAAGGATTTCCGATAGCAATGACTGTTTCGCCAACCTTAAGTTTTTCAGAATCTCCCCATTTTATGGCTCTTATTTTGTCTGCTTTGATTTTTATTACCGCAATGTCAGTTTTTGCATCAAAACCTATTACTGTGCCGTCAAAAACTCTCTTGTCATAAAGCTTAACCTTAATTTCATCAGCGCCCTTTATAACATGATAATTTGTAAGAATGTATCCATTATCATCAACAATTACTCCAGAACCAAGGGATGTCTGTGTAAATTCTCTTTGTCTGTCAAAGAATCCTTCAAATTCATCACCAAAAAATCTTCTGAAAAAGGGGTCATTGAATGGAAATGGCATTGGCTGTCTTTTTATCTTTTTAGTTGTATAGATGTTGACAACTGATGGTTGTACAGCCTGAACCACCTCTGCCATTGCGTTTCCTATCTTTGAAAGTACTTCCTGTGATTCCTTAGAAATCTGATACTCTTGTGAAAATCCTTTTGGCTGAAAGTCAAATTTTGAGGCAATTACAAGTCCTATGGTTATGCCTATGAATATGAGAAATATTCCCGGTAAAATATACTTTCTTTTTAACTTCATATCGGATACCTCCTATTTTTTAAGCTTTTCCCAATCCTTAAGAAATTTTTCAATACCTATATCAGTAAGAGGATGTTTCATGAGTTGTTTAATTACAGAATATGGAATAGTAGCAATATCTGCTCCTATTCTTGCTGCCTCAAGCACATGCAAGGGATTACGAATGCTTGCTACAATCACCTCTGTTTCAAACCCGTAATTTTCAAAAATGATTTGAATATCTCTTATTAAATCCATTCCAAAGTGACTAATGTCATCAAGCCTTCCTACAAAAGGACTCACATAAGTTGCACCAGCTTTTGCTGCAAGAAGTGCTTGAGTGGCAGTGAAAACCAGTGTTACATTTGTTTTTATGCCTTCCTGCGAAAGTTTTTTTACTGTCTTGAGTCCATCCTCGGTCATAGGAATTTTGATAACAATATTTGGATGAATTTTGCTTAGTTCAATGGCTTCTTTAAACATATCTTCATGTTTCAAAGATACTGCTTCAGCACTAACAGGTCCATCAACTATTTCGCATATTTCTTTAAGAAGGCTTATTGGTTCTTTGCCTTCCTTTGCAAGAAGAGAAGGATTTGTAGTAACTCCATCAATGACTCCAACTTCCCAAGCATCTTTAATTTCCTCAATATTTGCTGTGTCAATAAAAAATTTCATTCCTCATCCTCCTGTGTAACTTTGATTATAAAGTTTTCTCCTTCTTTTTCTATTATTAAACCATAAACAGGTGCTAATTCAAACAGAGAACGACCTAAAAGCAAAGGTATTAAATACTCATTAATTGATAATTTTTCTTTAAGCCAATCTCTCAGTGAAGAATCGTAAAGTATCATCTCTGCAATTTTTTCTGTGTTTTCCTCTTTGCCCTTTCTCAGTTCGCTTATTAGTTCATCAAACTTTGAAAGGCTACAGTTCTTTTCATGGTTGTCTATGACATTATTGATGAGCTCTATGCTTCCAAATAGATTTTTTCTCGTCAGTCTTCTTTCTTCAAGCCCTGTAATTGTAATATTTTGTGACCAGCATTCATACTCACGACACACAGTTGGTCTGTTTTCATATATTGTGCATCCTTCCTCAGGGTCATAAAACAGGCATGTGAAACTGCCAAAAATTGGACGAATTTTTATGAGCTCCATTGAGCTGTAATAAGTATCTGCATCAATGGATGAGCGAATTTTTTCGTCTTCTCTGATGGTGTAAATATCCTTTTCTGAAATGATACCTTTTGTAAGCAACGGCATATCTTCTTTTAGTAGCACAGGGGTGTCTCTTCTACAGCATTCTCCACACTTTTCACATTCTGTTTTTTGTGAAAATTTCATTTTTTTGGGTTGACCATCAGGTGTATAGCCGGTTACTGTATGGGATTTCTTGGCAGAAGGTTTATACACAGTTCCATCTGGCAATACTATCTCTAAATTATGGTCTTTTTCTTTCATCCTTGTCTCCTTTTACAATATTACTTATAAATTCTGCATAATGCAAAATTCTTCTATTTTTAAAGGCAAATTTAAACTGAATCATACAGTTAGGACAGGAACTTATTATTATGTCCGCCTTTTGATATTCTAAAACTTTTTTTTCCAGAATATCCATAGATTGTCTCTCAAACAAAAAGGAAAAAAGTCCAGCAAATCCACAACAACCATCTTTTTTGGTGATATCAAAATCTTTTAGTAATGATAGAATTGATTCTGTTTCTTTTGTATAATTTTTAGAATGGCATGAAACATGAAAAATCGTTGATAGTGAGTGATAATTGGTTGATAGGGTTTGATGAAAGGTTATATCAGAGATTAAATCTCCAAGCTTTAAAACTTTAATTTCTTCGCCAGTGAAATCTTTGTAAACACCAGAAAGAAAATGGGCACAAGTAGGACACGGTGTTATTACTCCATCAATATTGAAATAATTGTAATTTTCTATGTTTTTTCTTGCAAGCTTTATCATGTCTTCTTTAAATCCTGCAGATAAAAGAGGAGCACCACAGCAGTATTGTTTTGGGATAATAACTTCAAAATCTGCTGATATTAAAATATTTATCAGAGCTTCAGAAATAGAGGGGAATAGAAAGTTTGTTGTGCATCCTAAAAAAAGTGCAACTCTTCCCTTTGGTCTGACTTTATTGAATATTCTAAAAGCTTCGTTGTCAAATTTTTTATTAGGAAAAAAAGAAAATTTTTCAAGGAAGTTTGTAGGCAATTTTTTTTGTTTTTTTAATAAATTTATAATTGGTTTAATCTGGTTTAAGGTTCTTATTAGAGAAAAGAATGCTCCGGGATAAAGTGAAAAGTATTTAAAAAGTAATCCGCTTAAGCCCTTATGCATTCTCTCTCTCGCCTCGTAAACAAGATATGGCACATTCACATCAAGGGGGCAGTTGTTTGAGCAGGTTCCGCACAAAAGGCAACTGAAAACTCTTTCCCTTAAACTTCTGCTTTCTGTGAGTTTATTTTCTTTGAGATAACTTATAAGTTGAGCCCTTCCTCGTGGAGAAAAGGCTTCATTAAGAAAGATGGAGTAACTTGGACAAATATTTTTACATTTTCCGCATTTATTACATTCTACAAAGTTCATTTTTCTTAGGTTGGTATGTTTTGATGAATGTGGTAGTTTTCCTGATGAAGATTTGACTCTTTTTTAACTGTAATTCTGATTTTCTTGCTGTTTTCAATCTCTTCCAGAGAGTCTCTTTCCTCATCAGTAAGGAGATCTGCTACTTGAGGGTTGGTAAGCAATGTAATTTCAGTTCCCTCTGGAACAGTAAGATATCTGAGTTTTCTTAAAATTTCATACGCCACAGACCTTATACTTTTTACTCTTCCTTTTCCTTCGCAATATGGACAACTGTCACATAATATTTCTTCAAGGCTTTCCCTCGTTCTTTTTCTCGTCATCTGAACTATTCCAAGCTCAGTGATGTTATAAATAGTTGTCTTTGCTCTGTCCTTTTTCATTGCGTCAGATAGGGCATTGATTACCTTTTGTTTGTTCTCCTCTTTTTCCATGTCAATGAAATCTATCAAGATTATTCCACCGAGATTTCTTAGCCTTATTTGATAGGCTATTTCTTTGACTGCCTCAAGATTTGTGCGAAGAATTGTATCTTCAAGGTTTTCCTTTCCAACGAATTTTCCTGTATTCACATCAATTACATTCATTGCCTCTGTCTGGTCAATTACTATGTAACCACCAGATTTCAACCACACTTTTCTTCTTAAGGCTCTATCAAGGTCAACCTCTATTCCAAAGGCATCAAAAAGTGGTTCATCTCCCTCATAAAGTTCTATTTTCTCAGTAAGGCGAGGGAAATAAATTTCTGCAAATTCCTTTAGCCTTTTCCATTCCTCGTAACTGTCAATAATCAATCTGTCTACATTCTGGGTCATAAAATCCCGCAGACTTCTCAATACAAGGTCAAATTCACTGTGAATTAAGCAGGGAGCATGGGCTTTGTCCTTCTTTTTTTGGATATTATCCCAAAGTAAAAGTAGAAAATCAATATCCTTTTGAATTTCCTCTTCTGTGGCATCTTCGCTTACTGTTCTCATAATTAGTCCAAAACCAGCTGGTTTAATTCTTGTAGCTATCTCCTTAAGCTCCTTTCTTTTATCCTCATCCTCTATTTTTCTTGAAATTCCAATGTGTTCCATGCCAGGCATTAGCACGACATATCTACCAGGCAAGGTTATCCTTGATGTAACTCTTGCGCCTTTTGTTCCGATAGGGTCTTTTGCAACTTGAACAAGAATCTCCTGCCCTTCTTGCACAAGCTCTTCAATAGATGCATCCTTTACATCAAGTCTTGAGAAAAACTCCGTGTCTTCCTCTGATTCCAAAAAAGGATAAAGCTCTTTGATTCCTCCTCTTATGTCATCAACATAAAGAAAAGCTGCTTTATCCAAGCCAATGTCAATAAAACATGCCTGCATCCCTTTTAATACTTTTACAACTCTGCCTTTGTATATATTGCCCACATAGCTTGAGTCTCCCTTTCTTTCTGTATAAAACTCAACAACCTGCCCACCTTCAAGAAGGGCAACCCTGCATTCTTGCTTGCTTACATTGATTAAAAGTTCATTGCTCAAGGTTCTATCACTCCTCCGTTTTGTCTGTAAATCCTTACTCTCTTTATATATAGGTCAGTTGCGGGTATTTCAAAAATATTTTCAACAATCTCTGTAATTCTTGCCTTAATTTCTCCATCTTTAACTATTATACAAACTTCTTCAGGATTAATCTGAATTTTTTCAACAAAATCTGAAAGAGGATAAGCTTTTTCTTTTCTTTCAATCACCTTATTTTGTAGTTTTTCAGTATTAATTGGAGCAAATCCGTGTTCTGACTTTATGATGTATTCGTAACGATTAATAAAGGCACTGATAGATGGAGTCTGGGGTGAAATTACTTTTGCAGATTTTATTTTCAAGCCTTCAGGTAAAAGTCTGTTCATTCTTTCAATGTATTCTTCTTTAAACTCTCCGTAAATTTTTAAATCAAAATACTCTGCATCGGATTCTATCCCAACAGAGAGGGAAGGACCAAAGGAAATTTCGGGCTTTGGATGAAAGCCTTTTGATAAAACAAATGGTATCTTTGCCATTCTCAAAACTCTTGTAAGCAGGTTTCCAAGTTCAAGCTGGGAAAGATATTTTAAAGAGCCTTTTTTGATATGGCAAAATCTCACTGTTGTGATTTGTTCTGAAAGAACAGAATCTGAAAGGGTGATGCTTGCTGTTTCAGGCTCATCTTTTTGTGAATGAACATTACATTTTTCTATACCACATGCTGAGCATTTCTGTAAGCAGTCTTCAGTACTTTGAAGGTTTAATGCTTTTTCAAGCTCTTTCTGAAGAAACTCTTTTTTTACTCCTGCATCAATAAAATCCCATGGAAGTTGGTGATTGGTGGTTGGTGATTGGTGAATGGGATAATTTTTTTGAGCATATTCAAATAAATCTATACCTGTTTCATTCATTGCATCAAGCCATCTGCTGAAGTTAAAATGCTCTGTCCATGCTGAAAAACTCTCTCCCTTAAGCCATGCACTATAAATAACTTCACCAACTTCTTCATCACCCCTTGAAAGTCCTGCTTCAAGAACACTCATCTGAGGATCATGCCCTTTGTAATGAATTTTACTTTTTTGAAATGCATTTTTTATAAAATCAAGCCTTCTCTTCATCTCTTCAAATCCAATTTGTCCAAGCCACTGAAAAGGAGTATGAGGTTTTGGAATGAAGGGAGACACAGTTACATTGATGTCAACGAATTTTTTTGTATAATTTTTAGCAAGCTTTAAAATTTTTCTGCTTAAATTTATAATTTCTTTAATATCTTCTTCAGTCTCTGTTGGAAGTCCTATCATAAAATAAAGCTTTATACTGCGCCATCCTTCTCCAAAAAGAATTGAGCAAGCCCTTTCAATGTCTTCATTTGTTATATTTTTATTAATTACGCATCTTAATCTTTCGGTAGCTGCCTCAGGTGCGATTGTAAATCCTGTTTTTCTTGTAAATTTTATCTTCTGCGCAAGCTCTTTTGTAACTTTATCAGCCCTTATTGATGGTAAAGATATAGCAATGCCCTGTCCAACAAATGTATTGTTTAAAGCATCAATAAGCTCCATCAAATAAGGATAATGTCCGATGCTAAAGGAAAGTAAAGAAAGTTCTTCGTAACCTGTATTTTCTATAGACTTAACCGCAAGCTCTAAAACATTTTTTAGATTTCTCATCCTCAAAGGTCTGTAAATCATGCCTGCCTGACAAAATCTGCATCCTGAAGGACATCCTCTTGATACTTCAATGGATACTCTGTCATGAACAATTTTTGTATATGGAAGTGGTGGTGCAGTTGGAAAATCAGCTTCATCTAAATTTTCAACATATCTTCTTTTTACAGGCTTTTTCCCAACAAAGGGAACATAAAAACCTGAAATATTGCTTATTTCAAGCAGTAAATCTTCTTTTGTTCCTCCGCTCTTTTTCCAATCTCTGTAAACATTTACAAGTTCAACAACTGCCTCCTCACCTTCTCCAATTAAAAAGGCATCTATAAATTGAGACATTGGTAAAGGATTCAATGCACAAGGTCCACCTGCAACAACTAAGGGATATTCTTTACTGAGTCTTTCTGCCCATTTTAAAGGAATTTGAGATAGACCAAGTATATTTAAAACAGTTGGATAGGAAAGTTCATACTGAAGGCTAAAACCAATAATGTCAAATTCTTTAATTGGAGTTTTTGTCTCAAGGGATGAAAGCGGTATTCTGTTATTTTTCATATATTCAGCCATGTCAACCCACGGAGAAAAAACCCTTTCAGCATATAAATCTGGAATTTTGTTTAAAATGTGATAAAGGATCCTTAAGCCAAGGTGGGACATACCAATTTCGTAAATATCTGGAAAACACAGAGCAAATCTTATAAGATTTTTGCCTTGTTTTTTTATTGAATTTATTTCATTGTTTATATATCTTGTTGGCTTTTCAAATTTTAAAAGATTCATTTTTTAATTTTAATTGGTTGATATGATTTATTTCAAAAGTATTATAATAATATTCTCGAATAAGAATATTGGAGGCAAACATGAAAAGAAGACAGTTTTTAAAGGGAGTTCTATATTTTTCTTCCTCCCTTGCAATAAACGGTTTATCAGCAACAATTAAAAATGTTTTTGGTTCTTCCACGAAGGAATTAAAAATTGGAATTTTTGCTCCTTCCCACTGTTGTGTTCCACTTGTTTATGCTGAACAAAAGGATTATTTCAAAAAAGAAGGTTTAAAAGTATCTCTTCAAAACTACAAAACCATGCCTGAGCTTGTAAAAGATATTTTATCAGGGAAAATATTTGCTGGACAGGTGATTGGTCCTATGGTATTTGCCTTGCATTTAGGAATAGAAACTTTTCAGTCCCCTGTAAAAATGGTTGTTCCAATGGTTTTAGGAATACATGGTTCTAATATAATGACAGTCAAAGGATCAGGAATACACAACTTTAAAGACTTCAAAGGCAAAAGGCTTGCGTTTCACTCAAAACTCAGTATTCATTATTTACTTACAAAGTATTTTCTCCTGAAAAATGGGATAGACCCTGAAAAAGATGCAAGTGTAAGCATAGTAAGTCTTTCGGAAATAGAAGAATACTCCCGAAAAAAGAAAGTTGATGCATTCATGATGCCTGAACCAGTTAATGCAATTATTGAGACTAAAGGAGAATCCTCTGTGAAGATGCTAAATAAATATATATGGAAAAACCATCCATGCTGTGTTTTAACTATGCGACATCAAAACTTTCAAGCTGAGCGGGAAGTTGTAAAAGCTATTACAAGGGCAACATCAAAGGCATCAATTGAACTGTTTAAAATGAACGATAGAACCGAACTTGTAAAAATGCTTCGTAAAACTCAATATGCCTTTTCAGAAATACCTGAAAACACTTTAACGCTTGCTTTCAGTAAAGAAAGGTCTGATTGGCATCCATTTCCTTATCAGTCAACAGGCGAGGCAATATTAAAACTAATGCAGATTTTTAAAATTGCAAAATCTGATTTAGACACTAAAAAAATTGCAAAAGAAGTTTTTCTTTCGGATTTTAACAAGGAATGCCTGAATGAAATAGGCGTAAGACCTCCTTATCAGAATACCCGTCCAGAATTTTTAATGGGGGAAAGATTTGTTTAAGAGTGTTAATTCAAGAATAATTATCCCAATAATTCTTATACTTGCTTCCACTTCATTTATTGCGATGTTTTTGATAAAGTCTTATGTTGACAGAACAGCTTCAGAACTTCTTATTAGTTTTTTAGATACAAGAGTTAACATCATATACTCAATTGTTGAGCGTTCTTTTTATACTTTTACAGCTTCCTCAAAAAAATTTACAGATGAAGAGATGGAAAAAATCAAAGAAAACGCTATAAGTGAAATTGACTTATTTCTGTCCTCAGAAAACTTAGACGTTTTTGTTATTGAAAATGACAATATTATTTATACAACAGTAGCTAACATATATTTTTCTAAGCAAAATCTTAGCAAAGATGCAGGAATACTTAATTTAGAAACGGAAAAAGGCAGATATATAGCTTATTACAAGTATTTTTCTTTATGGAATTGGTATATAGCCGTAGTTGTTCCTGAAAATTACTATCAAACATTTGCAAAAGAAGCATATCAGACAGGAATAACTATTACTATATTTCTCGTTTTCTCTACTGCAATAGTCTGGTTCTTGCTTTATAGATTATTAAAAAGACCACTTGATAGTATTCAAAAAGAGCTTTTACATGAACAAATAATAAATACTCGTAGCAATATTGTAGAGATTGACTCCCTTGTTGAGACAATCAACAAAGTAATTGAGAGTCTAAAAGAAAAGAATAAAGCATTAGAAGAGTTAAGTCTTCAACTTCAAGAAAGAGTTATGCAGGAAGTTCAAAAAAGTAGAGAAAAAGACAGTATTCTTGCTCATCAATCCCGCCTTGTAGCAATGGGAGAAATGATAGCTGCCATAGCTCATCAGTGGAGACAGCCTTTAAACGCTGTAGCTACCATAGTGCAAGATATAAAAGATGCTTATGATTTTGGCGAACTTGACAAGGAATATTTGAGTAAATCTATTGACAAAGCTATGGAACAGCTTCAATTTATGTCTAACACCATAGATGAGTTCCGAAATTTCTTTAGACCTGACAAAGAAAAAGAGCTTTTTGACGTAAAAAGTTGTGCTACTTGGGTTTGTTCAATGCTTTCAGCTCAGCTTAAGTCAAACAATATTAGTTACAGAATTATTTGTCATGAGCATAATAAAACATTTGAAAACTTTAATGATTTATCTGAAGTGTTCTTATGTGATACTTTCATGATTGAAGGTTATCCTAATGAAATGAAACAAGTGTTCTTAAATCTCATCAATAATGCAAAAGATGCTATTTTAGAAGCACGAGAAAATAATAAATTAAATGCTCAAGAAGGATTAATAAGTATAGAATTTGCAAAAGATCAAAAAGATATTATAATAAAAATTTATGATAATGGCGGAGGAATTCATAAAGAAATTATTGATAAAATATTTGAACCATATTTTACGACAAAAAAGCCTGGCAAGGGCGATGGAATAGGACTTTATATGACAAAATTAATTATTGAAGAGCATATGAATGGGAAAATATATGCTGGCAATTGGGAAAATGGTGCAGTTTTTACAATACATTTACCTTATAAAGTAATTGTGGAGGAGGGTTAAATGAATATAAAGGATGAAATTTTAAAAGGAATTACTGTTCTTTATGTTGAAGATGAGTTAATACCGAGAGAGACTTTGGCAAGATTTTTATCAAGAAGAGTTGCAAAAGTTTATACTGCAAGTAGTGGAAGGGAAGGTTTGAAATTATTTAAAGAAAAGATTTCAAAGATAGATTTAGTTTTGACAGACATTCTCATGCCAGATATGAACGGACTGCAGATGGCTGAAGAAATGAGAAAATTAAGGGATGATCTCCCAATAATTATCATAACAGCCCATTCTGAAGTTTTATATCTAATGAAAGCCATTGAAATGGACATAGATGGTTATATCCTGAAACCTGTTGATTATGAAAGATTAGTAAACACTATGTATAAGGTTGTATTAAGAAATCAGCAAAATAATTTTGCTTTACATGTTGCCAATGAATTGAATAATCTTTTAAAACCTATTTCTGATTTCATATCTCTGGCAAGCCAAAAAATTTCTAAGGAAGATGAACTTTATGAGAGTTTACAAAATGCTGTTATGTCTATTAAAGCTTTAGATTCTTTTATCTATAGCTTGTCAGTAAAAGATGATGATTTATAGAATAAAAAAAGGGAAAAAATGGACAGTTGTCAAGAATTTTGTGTCTCATGCGCAAATCTAATCTGAAACATTTGTTGAAGTTCA
>FWWM01008748.1_pt1 | contig 19198 bp, 19 predicted proteins | sample 2228351 | NCBI WGS metagenome assembly FWWM01 (sample SAMEA103939774, study PRJEB20133) | metagenome
TGTGCGATCGATCCTGTGCTCAACGAGAGAGTGAGAATGGTCCCAAGGATTGGCCCAACGCATGGAGACCAACCTGCTGAAAAGAATACACCCAATAAAGCGGATGAAAGGTAACCCCATTTCGGATCCGGGGCTGTCTGTCGCCGGAAATCATATTGCAGATATGGAATGCGAATGATGCCGGTCATGTGGATTCCGAACAGGATAACAACCACACCACCGATTTTGATGAGATAAGGTCGTAGATCATAAATCAGGCTGCCAATTGCTGACGCACCCAGACCTAACAAGATGAAAACGGTGCTGAAACCCAATACGAACGCCAAACCATGAGTAACCGTTGCCAATCTGTTTTCCTGTTTACTCCCAATTGACATACCACTTAGATAACCAATATATGCCGGAACGAGTGAAAAGACGCATGGTGACAGAAAAGAAGCCAAACCTCCCAAAAACGCCAACCCTAATCCAATATTCGAAATCTCTATCATCCTTGATCCATTCTCCAAGTAATATTTCAGATCTGCTGAGCGGCAGATATCAAGAATCATCCACTACGACTATCCGAGTGCTTGGATCCCCGGTTACAGTTACCGTGTTATCTCCAGTAGTGAAATCCACTACAGGAAGCGTCCATCGAAAAATCCATTTGGCATCCTCTGGGCTAGCATTGACACATCCATGAGACATAGGTTCACCAAAGTTATTATGCCAGTAGGTCGAATGGATCGCCACACCCTCTCCATGGAACAGTGCCGTCCAACCGATGCCGGGAAGGTCCCACCCCTCAGCGTTTGTTCCTCCAGACATATGGAGAGAGTGCAGTTTCCGCCAGATGAGAAATCCGGGACTGCCAACCGCTGAAGCTGGAGTCGAACCACTCGCAACCCCCGATGAGATGCGGCAATAATAAATCTCATGATCGCGCTCATAACAGGACAGGATTTGTTCATTCCAGCGCACTTTTACGACGATGCGCTTTTCAGCAACTTCAGGATTGATCGGGGTTATCTCCTCTCTCGATAATGGACGAAATGCCTCTGCAGCTGCCCAGAGGATATCGCCTGGGTTTCCGTATCGCTCATTAACCCGATACCAGACCTGGCCAGAGCTGTCTGTCCGCATTCCATCGACCCATAATATCTGACTGTAATAAAAACGAAGTGGAAGACCATTATCCACACGGTACTTGAAGAAATTCGACCGCGGAGGTGGGTTTTCCAGGATTGCATCAACCCATGGCACTGTCACCTCAACCCACATGCCAGGATCCGATCCATCTACTACTGGTAGAGAACTGACAGGTTGATTTGGTTGGTTTTTAACCGGAATAAGTTCACCACACCAGATAAAACCCTCTGGAGTCTCGACATATCGTTGATTGTTGCGATAAGGTCTGCGTCCCACGGTTTCTCTGAGCCAGGGGACAACGGTATCTTCGTAAAGAACTTTCACAGTTCGTGAATCATGATCTGGACGCTCTTTCACTTCTACGGAATACCAACCGACTCTTCCTAACCGTTCAGATCGGGGAAAGTCTTGTAATCCGAAAAATCTCCTTCCCCATGGCCTCAATGCCAGACTACCCAATGACGCAGCGCCTAATTTGATGAATTCTCTCCGAGACAAATCGTTCCGTTTCATGTCTCCACACATGGATTATTTATGAATCCGAAGCTTCCTTAGCCGCAGACTGTTCGTGACCACAAATACACTGCTGAATGCCATGGCTCCTGCTGCCAGCATGGGATTCAAGAATCCCATTGCAGCGGCAGGGATTAGAATCACATTATAGAACAATGCCCAGAACAGATTCTCTTTGATCGTCTTCAATGTTCTGCGGGATAACCTTATCGCCCTTGTCACACCTCGCAAATCCCCGCTGATCAAAACGACTGGAGCAGTTGCGATGGCAACATCCGTCCCACTTCCAATCGCGATCCCTACATCTGCTCGCGCCAATGCGGGAGCATCGTTTATCCCATCCCCGACCATTGCCACAATATATCCTTCATCTTGTAACTTCTTTACCTGATCAGCCTTCTCCCCAGGAAGGACCTCTGACATGACTCGATCCACACCAACTTGCCTGGCGATCGCTTCCGCTGTTTCTTTGTTATCCCCCGTGATCATAACTACATTCAAGCCCATTTCATGCAGCTCAGCGATGGCTTCTTTAGATCCTTCCTTGATTGTATCTGCTACACCGATCACTCCCTGAACCGTACCGTCGATAGCTACCAGCATGGCAGTCTTCGCCTCTTTTTGTAGTCTATCGACAATTTCGCTCAAGCCATTTAAACTATACCCTTTTTCCACCATCATCCGCAGATTGCCAACCGCTACCGATCGCCCCTTAACCTGACCTACGACCCCTCGACCGACGAGAGCCGTGAACACCTCAGGGTCGATTAACTCGATCCCACGCTCTCCAGCTTCAGCAACGATCGCTTCACCCAGCTGGTGCTCGCTCCCCTTCTCGATTGAGGCAGCCAGCTGTAATAACTCTTCAATCTTCAATCGCCAGTGTTCTCCTCCATCCGAATATCGATTTTCCAGCGAATTAAGAAGGATATCCGTAACCGCAGGTTGTCCTTTTGTGATCGTGCCTGTCTTATCCAGAACGACAGTGTTTATTCTGCCAGCTCTCTCCAGAGCCTCCCCGGACTTGAACAAAATGCCCATCTCTGCTCCTCTCCCAGTGCCAACCATGACAGCCGTAGGCGTTGCAAGCCCCATCGCACATGGGCAGGCAATCACCAGCACCGCCACCACATTGATCAAAGCCCGTGTGAATGGTGAGATTTCTAGGTTTTCTGGAGCAGGGATCAAGAAATACCAAATCAGGAAAGTTATGAGAGCGATGACAATGACCGCGGGAACAAATACCGCAGACACCTGATCTGCTAATTTTTGTATAGGTGCTTTACTTCCTTGGGCTTCCTCGACGAGTTTGATGATCTGAGCCAGGGCAGTCTCTTTCCCGACCTTGGTCGCTTCGAATTTCAACAAACCTAATTTGTTCAAGGTAGCCCCGATCACCGGATTGCCTGGACCTTTTTCTACTGGCAGGGACTCCCCGGTAAGCATCGATTCATCGACAGAGGAGTGCCCCTCGATCACAATCCCATCCACCGGTATCTTCTCGCCCGGTCTGACGATCACTAAATCTCCAACTTCTACTTCGTCTACCGGAATCTCCATTTCCTGACCGTCGCGGATTACATGCGCCGTTTTCGCCCTCAAGGAAATCAATTTCTTTATCGCTTCGCTGGTATGACCTTTGGCACGTGCTTCTAAAAATTTACCAAGCTTTATCAAAGTTATGATAACTGCGGCAGTTTCAAAATAGGTGTGACCGCGAATCAATCCCACCGTCACCGGGATCGAGTAAATAAATGCCGCTGAGGTCCCCAAAGCGATCAAAACATCCATATTGGCTGAGCCATTTCGGATTGCTTTAAAGGCACCGACAAAATAATCCCGGCCAACATAAGTCTGTACTGGTGCTGCCAGAGCAAACAGTACATAGTTTAGCCAGGAAGCGTGGGCAAGCGTCATTGGTAACAATCCCAGATCTCGGCTCATAGAAAGCAAGAATAGCGGGATTGTGAAAATCAGACCGACAATGAGTAAATGACGCTGTTTATTAATCTCTGCTTCTCGGGCTTTTCTTTCTACATCTTCCAAATCACCCCCCATCTCAACCGCAATAAAACCCGCTTGTGCAATGACTTTACGTAACTCGGACTGACTGACAATCGTTGGAATGTACTTGACATGCGCGCGCTCTGTTCCAAAATTGACTTGAGCTTCTAAAACCCCCACCACCTGTCTTAAGGTTTTCTCAAGCCTGGCAGCATCGTTGCTGTCAGTCATTCGTTGGATGATCAGATCTGCTGTACCGGTAGCTACATCATACCCGGCTCGTCTAATCCTGCTTACCAAATTGTCCAGCGTGGCTTTTGAAGGATCGAAATCGACAACCGCTCTCTCCGATGAAAGGTTAACAACCGCATGCTCGACGCCAACAACCCTTTTCAGGTTCCGTTCAACGGTGAGCACGCAGTTTGCGCAAGTCATGCCCGTCACCGGTAAGGTTATTTGTTTGATTTGGCTAGTTCCAATTTTAGACATAGTAAACCACCGATTAAAATCTTATAATAACATTAGCTCAGCTGTTTGTGCCAATTTTCATCAGGTTATTGATTTATGAAACTAGGTGGATATTCTAAATCGACCTAGCTAATTTTCCGCTGGATAATTGATCTCAGCCAGAAGAGATTTGATCTTCTCCTCAGTAGCGGGTGGCTCGAAGCTGATCGTCGCCTTTTTCGTCTCCAGATCAGCCGTTACGTTTATCACACCCTCTAGATCGGTGAGCTCAGTGGTTATGGTGTGTACACAGTGATGGCACGAGATATTTGGAATACTATATGTAACAGTTGTGGCCATTCTTCTCTCCTCAATGGTAATTTTTCTCAATTTCATGTTTTTGTAGCTGTCTCGAAGACTTCACTTATTTCTTTCAAAACGCGCTCGCGTTCCTCCGGGTCATCCCCTCTAACCGCCCTGATCAAACAAGAATTCAGATGGTTATCGAGGATCTGCATGCTAACCTTGTTCAGAGCAGCCTGGACAGCCTGGATCTGGCGGATGATGTCGATGCAATACGCTTCTTCCGAGACCATGCGTTGAATGCCGCGCACATGGCCCTCGATATTTCTTAACCTTTTCAAGACATCATCATTTTTCATCAATCAAACTCCTACCCCACCCCCATGGGGGGGGTAGCTGAGATCATAATTCAGGAGAAAAAGTCTGTCAAGACTCCTGTCAATGCACACGAATGATGTCTTCCATTCGTTCAAGGTGAAACGAGAGAATTCAGAGCAACACTCAGCTCGTCCCAAGTAACCGGCCCAACCCATTGATTGATGATTTTTCCTTCGCCGTTCAACAAAAAGATATGAGGCTGATAGCGATATCCAAGTGTTTCCTTAAATGAATCATTGGCGGGATCATCGATGTCTAGATAGACGAAACCTACCTTCCCGGTATATTGTGCTTCCAGCCCATGCACGATGGGCGCCAAAGCCCGGCAAGTTGGTCACCAAAAGGCGAAAAACTCCACCAATTGTGGTTTTCCTGTTGCCAGTTTAACCGTGGATGGATCGGTCGCTTCCAGCTCCTTCTTAACCTCAACTGCTGGTGTCAATGGTGGTCCTGCATCTGAGGATGTGCTTTGGCCTGGAGAAGCTGTTTGAGATAAAATAGAAGAGGGGTCGGGGTCAACGTATTCAGAAGTCGCGGTTGCACCTGTATTATTTGGGTCGATTCCCATGAAATTCTGGCGATTTCCTGCATCGGTTGTAGTTGGCATACCCTGCTCGGGATAACGTTCAGAAATACCACACGCACCGATCAAGATCGACATGAACAATATTGTTAAACTGGAAAATGAAATTAGCACAATTCGTTTCATCCTGAATCCTTTATTCAACACAACTATTTGGTTTCTCATTTGAATTAAATCATAAAGTTATTACTTAAAACTTAACTGCACTTCCTGAGCACGACGATGAGCACTGCTCATCAACGTAAATTGGGCGAATCGGAGTGAAGCAAATATATTGACGTTTCATACGAGGAATTCCTTACCATCATAAGGAACCTGAGGAAGGATTAGTGATGTATCCAGGTTTCGAATATAATGCCATATCAGCCTTTCGAACCAATTTTCCCGCCTAATACGTTTTCGTAATTACTATCAGGAGTCAACATGGATAAAATCTTTATCAAAGATCTGCTTGTCAGAGGGATTCTGGGTATCAACGAATGGGAGCGAGAAAAACCTCAAGACATTTTGATCAACATCACTGTTTTCACGGACACCTCCCGGGCTGCCGAGTTGGACGATATCTCTTTCAGTGTCAACTACAGAACAATCGCCAAAAAGGCGCAGGCACATGCAGAAAATGCAAAAAGATTTACCGTAGAAGCTCTGGCTTCAGACATTGCTCGGATCTGTCTCGCTGAGCCGAATGTCGAACGCGTGCGCGTGCGCGTCGAGAAACCTCACGCGACCAGATTTGCTGCCTCTGTGGGTGTCGAGATCGAACGTGAGCGCTCCAGCTAAACTCCATCGAGTCTTGGTTGGGATAGGATCGAACATCGATCCAGAGATCAACCTGGTTCGCGCTGTCCAAAAGCTGGAAGAAAAGACAGTGCTTGAAAAAGTCTCGAATGTCTATCAAACCCCTCCGGTGGGTGGCTCTGGTGGAGACTTCCTCAACGCTGCAGCACTAATTTCAACAACGCTCTCAGCCAATGAGCTGAAGAAGAAGATTCTCAACGCGATTGAGAACGAGTTAGGGAGAATACGAACCGAAGATCCGAACGCCCCCCGAACAATAGATCTGGATATCCTTATTTACGATGGAGTCGTTCTCGATGAAATGATTTGGATTTTTCCCCACTTATGTGTCCCATCCGCTGAACTGCTACCTGAAATCAGACTTTCAGGCTCAGGGATAAGTTTAGAAACCAGGGCACAACAATTAACAAAAGATCATTCAATCAAGAAGCATCCCTTAAATCTTCATTGGAGCAGCGCCTCTTGAGATATTGTCAAGAAACTCTTGCCGCGTCGCAATGCTTGTCCGAAACGCTCCCAACATCGTAGAGGTTGTCATTCTAGCGTCATGTTTCTTGACCCCTCGCATCATTGCACACAAATGTAAGGCTTCGACAACAACTGCAACCCCATGGGGATCGAGAAGCTCATCGATAAAATCTGCAATCTGGCGCGTCATCCTCTCTTGAAGTTGTAATCGCCTTGAAAATAGGTCTACAATGCGGGGTATTTTCGATAGACCAATCACTTTTCCACGGGGAAAATAAGCGATATGAGCTCGACCGATGAATGGGAGCAGATGGTGCTCACATAAACTATAGAACTCGATATCACGAACTAGCACCATTTCATCATAAGTGACTTCGAACAAGGCGTCGTTCAAAAATGAGTTGGGGTCTGTCCTGTATCCACTCAGCAGTTCCTCGTACATTTGCGCAACTCGCTCTGGTGTCCGGACCAACCCCGGCCTGTTTGGATCTTCTCCGATCGCTTCAATTATCCTGGTAACTGCAGACACTATCGCCGAGCTATCGATATCAGAATCCAAATGCAGATCCCAGTCCTGATTGAATTTTGTAGAATCCGTCTTCTCCAAGATCTCGCTCCTTGATTTTACCAATGGATAACCTAGTGTAACCGGATCAGCCATGATCGTCAACGCACCAACCATAGAATTCAGGAATAAGAGAAAACCCTCGATAATGCACCGAGGGTTGAAAGAGAACTAGCCAAATCACACGCTCTCTGTCCTTTTTAAGCTGACATCTCCTCAAATCAACTCTGGTTCTATCAATCCATACGTGCCATCCCGCCTGCGATAAAGGATATTGATCGCCTCGGTATTAATATTGTAGAAAACGAAAAAGGATTCATGACCCAGAAGTGTCATCTGTTCGATGGCTTCATATTCATCCATCGGTGTTATCGGAAAACGTTTTCTACGGGCGATGATTGGGGTTTCGATCACTTCTTCTGTTGTTGGCTCAGGGATAACCTCTGCTGCTGACCGTCCATCGCCACGTCCTCGATATTTCTTACCTTTATAACGCTCGATTCGCCTTTGCATTTTGTCCAATGCCGTATCCAACGCAGCAAAGATGTCGTCTGCGCGCTCTTCAGACCGCAAGATGAAGCCTTTCCCGCGGAGTGTAATTTGGGCAACCTGTCGATCGGACGCACTGCGCGCCGACTTGACATACGCCAGGTCAACATGTGCTTCATCTATGTTGTTCAGATAACGATCCAATTTCGATACCTTCTTCGTAATATATTCATTCAACCTGTCCGTTATATCCATGTTCCTTCCGGTGATTTCGATTTGAAAAGTCATCGGAATGCCTCCAATATTTATAATGAATCCGAAACATGTTGGTGGATACCTGCACGTGCGACTGTCAGACCATACACTTCGATGCCACCGCTTGCCAATATCGCCTGTGCGCAAGTGTCAATGGTTGCACTGCTGGTGGCTACATCGTCAACAATCAATACCTTTCTTCCAGCGACTACTTCCTCCTGGGCGCTGAAAGCATTTCGAACGTTTTCCAACCGCTGCTCATAAGATAATCCAACCTGAGATCTTGTCTCTCGCAGCCGAATCAACCCGTTTGGTCGATAAGGGATCCCCAAATGAAGGGATAAAGGTCGGGCTAACAAGGCAGCTTGATTATAACCACGCTCAACGAGTCGTGCAACCCCGAGTGGAACAGGTACCACCAGGTCTATCTGCCATTTCCACTCATGGTAACATTCGATCAATCTCTCTGCCAACAAGAAACCCAGGCTGATATCCCCCCGATATTTTAACTTGTGGATCGCATTTCGAATGGGACCTTCGAAAAGGGCATACGAACGTAAACCTTTAAATGAAGGCGGATTAGCCAGGCAATTTTGGCAGGTTGCGCCACTGTGAATTTCCAGTGGAATCCCGCAAAAACTACACACCGGTCCTGTTAGTCGATTGATTCTTTCCTGGCATCCCGGACACCAACGGAAGCCCTGTGTATCGCACCCTGCGCAAACGGGTGGATATAACAGGTCAAGGATAAACCATAGCCCTCTATATAACCGATATGCCGGCCTTTCCGGCATATTACACCTCGGAGTTATTTTGTAAATCCGAGGATACCACCAAGAGCCGAACGGAGCAACATCAGCAAAGCAGGAGTCATCAACACAATGCAGATAGAGGGGAATATCAGGATAGCCATCGGGATGAGCATTTTAATTGGCGCCTTGTGGGCTTTTTCTTCCGCGATCTGTCGACGCTTGACACGCATTTGATCAGATTGAATTCTCAAGACTTTAGCGATGCTTACCCCCAGCTGCTCACTTTGAATGACAGCCGCAACAAAGCTGCTCATCTCAGGCACACCCATCCTGTCCGCCATGTCCCTTAAAGCCTCTCGCCTTAATTTACCGAGCTGAATCTCCCTGATCGCTCTACCGAACTCCCTCGCAAGTTCGTTATCCCACTTATCGTACACTTTTGCCATGGCTGCGTCGAATCCCAAGCCAGCTTCGACACAGATTGTCAATAAATCTAGGGCGTCGGGCATTGAATTTCGGATCTCGTGTTGCCGGCGCGAAATACGTCCACTCAGCCACAATTCAGGTAGATAAAAACCCAAAGCTGAAACCGGGATGCCAACGATCAAACCTTTTCCTTTCAAGAAGCTCCCTTCAGGCGCGATAGTCGCCACAAAGAACATCACCCCTCCCAATGTCAAACCCAGTAATCGCAATGCCCAAAACATTGTCGGATCGAGTCTCGCTGGATTACCAGCTAATTCCAGTTTATGGGCTGTTTGAGTGATCGCATTCTGGGGAGTGAATCGCAAAGTGAGCTCACCCACTTTCCGGGCGAGCGGGAAGATAATCCGTTCGGTTATGGGTTGGGAAAGCTCAATATTCTCGAGGTCTGTCACCACGCCACGCGCGGCAAATTCGGCAATGCGTGCTTCGAGAGGATCAACCTTGTTAGATTCGCGTATCCCAATGATGACCAGAAGCACAGCACTGGAAATGATCAAGGCTAGCAGAATTAGAATTGGGATCATGGTTTCATTCCCTAAGAAGAATGGTCAGATTTCGATATCTGATATCTTATTCATCACCATATATCCGGCAAAGATCATCATTGCTCCGATTGCGAGCGCTGTGATGCCAAACAACCTTGTCTCTTTTTGGAAGAACAGCATCATGTAAGGTCTGTTGATGAACCACAATGCCAGACCGATCAACACAGGCATCGCCGAGAGGAAGCGCCCCGAATAGGAGACCTGTGCCGTCAGCACCCGTATCTCACCTTTTATCCGGACTCGTTCCCTAATTGTGTAGGAAATTGTGTCGAGGATCTCCGCCAGGTTACCCCCAACTTCCCTTTGGACATTCATAGCAGTGATGGTTAGGTCGAGATCGTCGCTGGGAATCCGGCGCTGTAAGTTTTCCAAAGCGCGTTCCATTGAGATTCCGAGTTGCATTTCCTGCACCACGCGTCTGAACTCTTCTGAAATCGGAGGTGGAAGTTCTTTACTCACCGCTTCCATTGCCTGCATGGTAGAATAACCCGCCCGCAAACCATTGACCATGAGATTGAGCATATCGGGGAGTTGATCATTGAAACGGACCAAACGCTTACCCTGTTGCCGGCGGACGTAAATCCGTGGCAACATCACCCCAACAAGCGCCCCGAGCATTGCTATCGGTATATTTTTTCCACCAAAATACCAGCTTAAAAAACCCAGCGCAATCCCAACAATAACCATGATGGCAATATATTCTGCGGGTTTCAATTTGATGTCCGCACGCGCCAGTTCGCGAGATATCCTGCTGCCCCAGGAGGACTTCTCGACTTTTTTATTGACCCATTCCCCCAGGACCGATCGATTATCGATTTTCTCTGGTTTTTTCTCCTTCAAATAAGGGCCTAAGCGCTCCTCAACAAGCGATCGCTCCTCTACGAGTGAGATCACAGCTCCCATCATAAACAGAAGGATAACTAAGCCTCCTCCAATCAAGAGAAAGAAAGTCATAGCTTAACCCTCAATCATCTTCGCTTTTGAACGCTAATTCCGAACACCGAAGGAGGCAAATGAATGCCAGCAGCTTCGATCTTGTCCATAAATTTAGGTCGCAGACCTGTGGGTCGAAAGCGTCCAATCACCTTGTTGTTCTCGATCCCCGTCTGCTCGAAAACGAAGATATCCGTCATGGTGATAACATCACCTTCCATACCAGATACTTCTGTGACCTGGACGACTTTTCTGGTACCATCACGCAACCGTTCCTGATGAATGACCAGATCAATTGCTGAGGCGATCTGTTCGCGAATGGCTCGCACAGGAAGATCCATCCCGGCCATTAACACCATTGTTTCGATTCGGGCGAGTGAATCGCGCGGGCTGTTTGAGTGGGCTGTCGTCATCGATCCATCATGACCCGTGTTCATCGCCTGCAGCATGTCCAGAGCTGCCTCGTCCCGAATCTCCCCGACGATTATCCGATCCGGTCTCATACGCAATGCATTAATGACCAATTGGCGAATCGTGACTTCACCTTTGCCTTCGATATTTGGTGGTCTCGATTCGAGTGTGACGACATGCTCTTGTCTTAATTGCAATTCTGCTGCGTTCTCGATCGTTATGATACGCTCATCTGGAGGAATAAATTGAGAGAGGACATTCAGCAGGGTTGTTTTCCCTGATCCGGTTCCACCAGAGATCACAATATTCAACCTGGCTTGAACACATGCCTTTAGAAACTCTAACAGCTCTTGAGTCAGTGACCCATATTGAATGAGTTGTTCGCTGGTGATTGGACTCTTCGCAAATTTCCGAATCGTTAAAACAGGCCCAACCAGTGAGATCGGAGGGATTATCGCGTTTACGCGAGAGCCGTCCGGCAATCTGGCATCAACGTAAGGGCTTGATTCATCGATCCGCCTGCCTAATGGTGCCACAATTCGATCGATGATTCGCATCACGTGATCGTCGCTTTCAAATGACGTTGGAACTCGCTGGATCTTCCCATTTCGTTCGATATAAATATTCTTGGCGCCATTCACCATTATTTCTGTGATCGTCTCATCTTCAAGGAGGGGCTGCAAAGGTCCAAAACCCAATATTTCGGCAGCGATGTGCTCGAACAATCGGTGCCTTTCAGGCCTGGATAAGATGATGTTTTCTTCGGACAGAATCTGCTCAAAGAGAGCCTGGATTGTATTTCTAACTTCTGAGACGCGAGTAATATCCATGCTCGGGTCCAGCTCGGCCAGCAGGCGGTTTTGGACACGCGTTTTGAGATCCGTGTACGTATCCCTCTGAACATTGACCATAGGTGCAGGGACACGACGCGTTTGTAGATTTGAGAGCCTGGGAGTTGTATCCCCATCTCCACTCTGTTGTGGATTGACCTGACCTTGTTCTATCCTTTTCAGAAGAGACATTCTATCCTCCACCACCAGTAATTGATGATCAACGTTTGATCAGCTGAGTAACCTTCGTTTTCTTCTTCCCATTCTTCTCTTCTTCATTGACCGACCGCTCGCGGATCATGTCTCTTAATGTGAAGAGACTTTTCGTAATCGGTCGGGATTTATCGCCCATAACGAATGGAATGCCACGATTGATCGAAGGGAGGACAACTTTTTCCTCGTATGGCAGGATCACATCAATCTCTTTTTTAAAACTCTCACCGATCTTGTCGGGTGTAATACCAATCCTCCTGTCGAATTTATTCATAATGAACAACAGACGTTCTCTGCCTATCTTCAATGCTGCCAGGGTGTCCAGGAACAATCGGGCGTTTTTAATGGCTGGGATCTCTTGAGTCGTGAGAAGAACGATTAAATCAGCCATATCAATCGTTGCCACTGTGACATCAGACAGAGAGGAGGAGCAGTCCACGACGATATAGGCATACATGTTTCTCAGAAATTCCAAAACCTTGGTGAATTGTTCCCCAGTAACCGTTTCCGATAACTCAGGCCTGTCAGGAGCTGATAAAACTTTCAACCCAGAAGCTTCATGGCATAAGATCACTTCCTCAACGATCTCGAAATCCAATTCATCTGCACGAGGCGCTAGGTCAACAATGCTGTTCTTTGCCCGCTGATTGATGAAAACGGCGACATCCCCATACTCTAAAGCGCCATCCACTAATAATGTAGGCGTTTCCTTGCTCTGCAACGCAATTGCCAGGTTTACTGCGATCGTCGTTTTGCCGATACCTCCTTTTGGCCCATAAACTGCCACAACTTTTCCCAAACGAGGTGGATGAATCCCCAAGCCAGCTTGTTGACCATCAAAATGATGCCCTATGAAAGCTGTTCGAATTTTTAGGCGTTCTTCATGTGCGATGCGGCCGGCATTCCGGATAGCATTTATCATTTCATCAACGGAAGGTGGCTTGGTAAGATAATCCCTGGCTCCAACCAACATTGCTCGCCTCATATAATTTGGATCACTCTGGACGGTGAGAATTATGATTTGAGCATATGGAACCTTATGTCGGATGGTTTCAGTCGCTGTGATTCCATCCATGTCGGGCATATTAATATCCATCAAGATGACATCTGGACGTAATTCGATCGCCAGATCGATCCCCTCGCGACCAGTACGACCTGCCCCGACTACTTCTATGTCACTTTCGAATTGTAGTAATTTCCTGATGTTCTCTCGGGTTTCCGCGATGTCATCAACAATCAGGACCCTGAACTTCTCTTCATCGCTCATGAAAATGTTCCCTCATACTTAATCTTAGGTTATAAGTCGAGATTTATTGTTCGATAGGGGCGATTTCATCGTTCTGAAGTTGAGGAGGAGCAAGCTGATCGATCCTAGGTTGCAGACCGTATGGCAGCTTGACTGGTACTGGGACATTATATTGCTTGAGTAAGAAATCCAGCGTTGCTGCTTCAGTCTGGACGCGGCTATCATCACCGGCAGACCGTAACGCCAGTGTCAATTGGGCTCCCGAATAGATCAAATAGTTCAAAGTAACAGCATCCTGAGGGGTTACGATGAGAGTGATCAGATCTGGCAATTTTTGGGCTACCGTTGAACCCTCACCCTCGTTAGTAACTTCGTCCGGGGCAGCCCCCTCAGCCGGTTGATCTGTCTCCAGGGAACTAGTATCCGACTGCTTTTTCTTCTCCTCAGCGAGTGGAAATTCACCCACTCCGAGGACAATAGCATCTTGAAGCAGGGTCTGACTGACGAGTCTCGGCCTCTGCGCTTCAGAGGGAACGATATAAAATGTTTGTTCGAGAAGTGGGTCGATCTCAGTCCTCCCTACGACGCTAGCTTGTCCGGCAGCCAGGAGCTGCGCAGTGACCTTTTCCAAGTCCGCATTCGTCGCTGCCGAACCTTCTCCACCCTCACCTGGAGATCCGGTTACCACACCCGGACCAGCACCCAGAACCGCTGCGTTCTGATTGGGTAATATTGTTTGGAAATCTGGATCAAGATCTACCAACAATAATGAGGCGATGACGTTCACATGGTCACCCGGCTGTGGTGCATAGGAAACGCTGGACAATCTATTGATCGGGATCGAAACAGCCACCATGCCCCTGGGAATCGAAAGCGCTGCCAGTGAACCGATTGATGAAAGCTGATCGGAACTCTCTACAATCATGCTGCGGGTGAGCAACATGTGCGGTTCGATATCGATGCGCGCCTGCCGGCCAACTACACTTTCGAAATCGGTGTAATATCCATCGATGAAAACCTCGCGCGGAATTTCAATAAAACTTATCACTGCTTCGTTGAGCACGCTTCCGCGCGGCACTTTTTGCGTCACGACGACCACTTTCACCAAATCAATGACCGGCGTTGGCTGTGCCTCTGAAGACTGCTCTGCAGGAGGTGGTTGGATGAATTTGTACCAGACTACCCCAACCGCGACCAATCCGAGGAGCAGAATTAATGCCAGCATGAAAAAAATTCGACCTTTCCGCATGTTGTCCTCCATTCTTGACAGGAAGGTTTTTCCCAGAATTAGTTACCTCAATCCAAAACATTGTAATTCGTGAAGTGATGATTCAGCCTAACAACCTTGCAAGCCTTACATAAACAGTAAGGACCCCTTGAAATGGGGGTCCCACTGATTGAACCGATACTATTGTCGCTTTCAGATAGAATCAGAGGCTACTGACGATGTTGCTGAACACATTGCCAACTGCCGGGCCGAGCAAAGCTAGGATAACAATCACAACGACAGCAACCAAAACAAGGATCAACGCGTATTCCACCAGGCCCTGACCTTTTTCTTTTGGTGCGAACAACATGGCTTTTTACCTCCTTTCTACGAAATGTTGCCCTGCGAAGTTGACAACATTATAGAGAAAGGATAGCCGCCTTTCCATATCAATGACATAAATATTTTCTTACATCTCTGCAAGACGTTAATCAGTTCCAATCAGGAATGATGCTGGCACTTGAAACCCCACGCTTGTCCCCCCTCCGATTTGACTGTCTAATCTAAAACTCCCACCGATCATCTCGACGCGTTCCCGAATGACTTTCAATCCCATTCCTTGTCTTTCTTGTAATTCGCCTGGATCAAATCCCACTCCATTATCTTCGACATTCACACGCACAGACCTGTCATCGATATAAAGTTGAAGCTTTATTTCTGTTGCCTGGCTATGGGTCAAGGCATTACCCAGCATTTCTTGAATGGCTCTGAATATCATCAACTCCAGATAGGATTCCAAACGTAAATCTGAACCCATTAATTCGAGCTGTATCTCCACACCATGTTGCTCTTTGAGCGTGGATATATATTTTTTAACCGTTGGCACAAGTCCAAGATCGTCTAATATCATTGGACGCAACTCGAATATGAAATCCTTAACCTGCTGGAACGTGTCGATCGCCGAATTCTTGAGAACATTTAACTCCTCGTAGGCTTTTTCCTTATCGATCTCGAATAATCGCATCGCGATATCCGCCTCAAGGATAAGGTTTGAAAGAGCCTGGGCTGGACCATCGTGCATCTGTCTGGATAATTTTTGTCGTTCCGCTTCTTGAGCCTGGATCATCATTTCGAGCAATTCGCTTGTTGCCGCAGGGCGTTGTTGAGTGTCCTGTCTGGCTATCTGCTTTCCTAAATGCGCGGCAATGGATTCGAGCGTTTCAATCAAGAATCCTAAATGTGCCTGATCGGTCTGGAGTTTCTCCAACTGCCCTCGCATCAGGAACAGCCTTTGTTGCGCATCAAGGGCAGCATCATAGGCTGCCCGGATCTCTTCACGTGGGAGATTATCGAATTGGGAGTGAACCCTTGTCAAGATTCCAGTTGCAGTTGTATTTCTTTGGGTAAGTTTCGAGACTTCAACCTGGCTCTGTTCAATCAGCAGGTTTACCTCTTTCAACTGCCTGCGTGCTTGATCCAGCTTTCCCTGTATTTCTTGCTGGAGCATGTTCTTTGGTTCGACTACGAGATAGTCCTCTTCCCCGAAGTCCAATTGACTCATTCCTCGGTCTCCTTGCTTTCCTCGTGCAAACGAACCCAACCCCTGCGAAGGGCATATAATGCTGCCTGGGTGCGGTCTTCAACACTTAATTTTTTCAAAATCGAGGTTACATGGTTCTTCACTGTCTGGTGGCTGATACCCAGTTCGACTGCAATTTCCTTGTTGCTCAGACCGCGTGTCAGCTTTGCGAGGACTTCCATCTCCCTTTTCGAAAGTGGCTCAATCAACTCTGCGAATTCACCTTCCCTGCCCAAAGCCAGGTCAAATTCGGGGCTGAGCCAACGTTGTAATTCCTCTGGACTGTATACATCCTCACCAATAGCATAATTTCCTGCCCTGACTTCGCGAATTATCCTGGCCAGTGTTTCCGGCTGGACATCTTTCACACAATAACCTGCTGCACCGACGAGTATCGCATGCAATTTCTGCTCTGCATCATCATAAGCAGTTAATAGAATAATCCGCGTTGGCAGACGATCGGCTACGACCATTTGCGTGACCTGTTGACCATTCATCCCTGGAAGGTTAACATCGACAATGGCAACATCCGGTTTTTCATTTCGAATGAACTCAATTGCCTCCGGACCATTTGTCGCCTGGCCAACAACCAGGAAATCAGGCTCGAGGGTCAAGGTATCAATGACCCCTTGACGGAAGAGTGGATGATCATCCACCACCAGTATTCTCACCGGTTCCATGAATGCCTCACAGATGAAAAAAAGATTGATCCTTGTGAAAGTATAGCACAGTAAAATGTCCGAGGCAACAAATGGGTGTTGTTGTTTAGTTAGTTAGTTAGTTAGTTAGTTAGTTAGTTACTTCCTTTTCAGGCGAAATACCGCCATGTTCTCTCCTCCGACCATTGGAGAAAAGCTGCCTGAACTTGAGAAAACCATCGAGCCATTCTCGATCAACTTCGGATACCATCCCGGAAACGTCATCAAATAATCAGCGTTCTGCGCTTCAATAAAATCTGCCAGCTGCTCCTCGTCTGAGATAAAAGGTATCACCTGTGGAGAAATCAAGCCTGCCAGATCTACGATTTTCCTCTCGCCGAAATATCCCAGGGCGCCGATATCATGTGCGGCGATCACGGCATTCGGAGCGGTGTTTTCACGAATCCACCTTGAGCTTGCAACCATCTCGGATTCAATTATCGCCACATCAATTGCATAACTCCTGGCACCTATTACCCAAAATCCGCCTGACACCCCAATGACTAACGCAGAAAACCCCAAAGCAACTTTTCTCTGTAAATTTTTTGGAATTCTCCTGAGCAATGATTCGATTCCAGCCACTCCCATCAGCAAATATACAGGCATGACCGGCATTATGTACCGGCCATGCTGGTATGTGACCGGTAACTTCCAGGCAAACAGGCCTAAGAAAATTGAAACCCATATTATTCCGGCAATTCTCAGCCATTCCCGCCCCTTGAATGAAGTATACACAAACCATATAAATCCAGGGAGAAGCACAATGCCTGGTCCAACCAAAGGTAATTGAGCCTGCTGCAAATATCGCACAAAATAAGGAGTCTCTTTTAATATTTCATATTCCGCCTGTTTGGCATAGAAGGTGTTTGGCCATATTCCAATTCCAAGGATTTGATTCATGCTGATATAAGCCAGGACCGGGAGTGCAAGACCAATACCTGTGTAGATTATTGCCTTTCCTGCTTGTTGGTGATTTCTCAGCTTCAAGATTAATACTCCTGGTACGATAACCAGGCTGATCACCTCAGGGCGGACCCAGACCGAAATCCCGATCAACAAACCGGAGAGCAACCAAAGGTATCTTCGGGATCGATCATCGAGCACCCTGTTCTCTGTGTAGAACGCCATAACCAAAACAAAGAGGGGGAAGAGCGCTGCTAAAGCTGTCTCCATTCCGGAAGCGGCCGCCCAAACCAGATGCCATTCGAAAATGAGAAGGGCTCCTGCAAAAATCCACACCCATGATCCTCGAGAAGAAAGATGCTTGTAAAAAAGCGCACCAAAGATCGCAAGACTGGTCAATAAAACCCATCCTACCAGATATGCCCAGGCTAATGGGTTGATCGAAAACAGATAACCCAAAGCAAGGATGACCGTCCAGCCTGGAGAGGTCGAACCGGCTGATTGATTTCCCGGCGTGAAAGACCATTCGCCATGAAGCGCCAGATTGCGAGCATAAGTCTGGTGTATCCAGGCATCGTCTAATGGAAAACCTGGATGATACGTAAGCTGGCTTGCCAGGAGAAACCCCCCCAGGGACAAGGCTGATAAGATGGCATAAATTATCAAGATTTTGTAAGTCTTAGCTTTGGAAATAAAACAAAATATTTCTCGGTTGCAAATTTTCTCCTTGACCTTCATACACTCATTTGTATTCATCGAATCTGAACAAACGTGCATCATGACTGGTTCCCAGGTATCTCAATCCAGGAAATTGATTAGGGAGATTGTAGACTTCCTCTAAGCCCTTCGGAAAATTTTTATCCAGGATCAGATATTTCACTGAATATAATCTCGCAGCAGCAAATACGGTATCGAGATCACCATCAGGGATGACAACTGCTGGTCTACCCGTGATAACAGAAAATCCGGGAGGGTTATTTACCATGACAATGTCATCCATTGAGCTACCGACCGAGATTAATTTCTGATCCATTTCTTCATATACCTCATGGGGTGAACTCATATGAGTCCAGATCGATCCAGGCTGAAGCATGCGCTGCCAACCCACAAAACAGGTGATTGCAATAATCGTTCCAACGATCATGGTCGAAAAAGTTATCCACGCTCGACGGTAAATCCATCCTCTCCTTACCGTTCCCCAATGAATGAATTTATCAAAACCATCCGAAGCCAATGCCCAAAATAAAGGTTGCAACGCTGCCACGGAATGAAAATATCCTCCCCGACCGCCTTGAAGAGGAAAAACGATCGTCATTAAAACCCACATACCCAGCCAGCTGATCACCCCAAGACGGGTTTGGATCAAACCCTTCCTGTTCCATATCCCCCCAAAAATCAACGGTAGTAAGATAACCACTCCCTGAACTGCGATCGCTGTTTTGAGATTCTGTACCAAAGACC
>FWWM01008754.1_pt1 | contig 19185 bp, 16 predicted proteins | sample 2228351 | NCBI WGS metagenome assembly FWWM01 (sample SAMEA103939774, study PRJEB20133) | metagenome
TGCCATTATATTAACCTCCTTACCATTGATGATTAGAGAATGCTCTGGAATATTATCAATATCTTCATAAGTCCAAATTTTTTCTTTAATTTTCATCTAAAGCCTCCTTTATAAATTTAGGTAGTTTAAAAACAGCATTATAAATATCATCACTATAAAACTTTAAATTTTTAACATCAAAATTATTTCTTATATCTGGAAATTTTAAAGCATTGAAACTTATTGTAAATGACCAATAGCCACTTGGATATGTTGGAATAGGTGCAGTATATACAAATGCATTTGAAAACATTTTTTTGAAGTTGTGATAAATTTTCTTTAAAGTGTTTAAATGATAAAATGGTGATTCGCTTTGAATACAAATGATTGAATTTTCAAACAATAAGTGCTTAACATCACTTAAAAACTCTTCACTTATTAAGCCTTCTGCAATGCCAATTGGATCTGTTGAATCTATTAAAATTACATCAAATCTTTCATTTGCAGACTTAACCCATTCAATTGCATCCATTACAATAACTTTAGCTCTACTATCACTAAATGAAATTGAAAGTTCTGGAAAAAATTTTTTTGAAACATTTATAACTTCCTCATCTATTTCAACTAAAAGTGCCTTTTCAATAGGATATTTTAAAACCTCTCTTAATGTTCCACCATCACCCCCTCCAATTATAAGAACTTTTTTAGGATTTGGGTGTGATCTCATTGGAATATGAACAAGCATTTCATGATAAACAAACTCATCCTTAGTAGTAGTCATAACAAGATTATCCAATGCTAAAACTCTCCCAAAAAATTCATTCTCAAAAACTAATATCTCTTGATATTTACTTTTTTTCTTATAGAGAACTTTATCTATTCTTAAATATAGACCTGATGAATTTGAATGAAACTCTATGAAACTATCCATCTAAAATAAAGCTACGCCTGAAAAAACACAAGTTGGACCCTCAACGATAGCAGAAGTGGAGCTTACCTCAATAAAATCAATTTCTATATTTCTCATTTTCATACCTTCTATTGCCATTTCATATGCCAATTTTCTTGCTTTCTCTTCATCAAAATAACCACTTACTTCCATTATAACACCAATACTATTCTTATCTTTTGGAATTGCTATTGAAACTGCCGATGATATAATTTTACCATCTTCATTAGATATTAGGCATCCATATGCTATTGGAAGGATTGAACCAGGCTTTACATCTATTATATTTACAATTTCAACATTGGGTGGAATTATACTTGAAACCTTTAATAAGTTATAATTACCAACACCAGCTGAAATAAGAGCATTATCAAAAGCATTAAGAAGCGTTGAACCTCTTCCAATACCAGAGCAAATATAGAGTTTTTTAAGCTCTCCAAATAAATGGTACATCATCTTTTATAACCATCCCTTTCTCTTCAATCGCTTGTTTAAGATATTTTGGAATAGCAAATACAGCATAATGAATATTTGGATAATAGAAATTGAAAGCTTCTCGTGAAATTTTACTGATTTTCTCTTGAATTTCAGTTAATTTAACATTCTCAGGATCTATTGATTTACTAGCTATTACGAAAGCCCAAGGAAGCTGAAATGAAAACATAAATGTCCAATATACTTTAACAATAGGGAACACAACCCTTAATGTCTTATATAAACTTGCTACAAAATTAGGATAGAGTGGATCTGCACTTCCTGCTTGTGCTACAAATATACCTTTATCTGATAGTTTATTAAAAACAATAGTGTAGAATTCCTTTGTAAAAAGTTTAACTGATGGTCCTCCTTCAATCGGTTCAGTTAGATCTGAAATGATAATATCGTATAAGCTGTTAGTTTCTTCAACAAATCTTCTTGCATCAGTAAAATAAATTTTACTTCTTGAGTCTTCAAATGCTCCATTATTCCATTCAGGTAAGTATTCCTTGCATAAATTTACAAGCTCCTCATCTATATCTACCATTACTACTTCTTTAACTGATAAATGTTTTAAAACTTCTCTCAATGTTGCACCTTCACCACCCCCCATTATCAAAACCCTTTTTGGCTCTGGATGTGAAAACATAGCTATATGGACAAGTGCTTCATGATAAATATATTCGTCAATTTGAGCAGATTGAATTTTATCATCAAGAAATAGTGTTTTTCCAAAAGGTTCAATTTCAAGAATATCTACTTTTTGATATTTCGTTTTATCTGAATAGATAATTTTCTTTACCTTATAGTAGAATAAAAGATTATTCGTATGCTTCTCTACAAACCAAATTCCACCAATCATAGTTTGAAAATTTTAATGGATAAACTTTGCATTAAAATTTTAAATATGCCCAAAGCCCTTGAATCGGAAAATACAATTATAGCCTTAATGCTATTATATCCAAGTGAATGCATTGGGAAAGTAGTTGAGAAGTTGTCAGTTGATGATTTTGTAAATGATAAAAATAAGGAAATTTTCAAGGTTATAAGGGATTTATATCTTAATGAAAATAAGGAAATTATTGATTATGCAATGCTTGTAAATGAACTTGAAAGAAGAGGTATTGTAGAGAAAATTGGAGGTGTAGATTACCTTATTAGTATTATGGAAACATTCTATTCAACACCAGAGCTTTTGGATGAACATATAAATATTGTGATTGAAAAAAGCATTTACAGAAGGATTATTGAAATATCACAAATTATTCTTAATGAAGCTCAAAAAGAAGAGAGGAAAGCTGATGATTTGTTGGATTTTGCAGAAGCAAGAATACTCGAAATTAGAGATAGAGGTATTAGAAGAGATTTTGTTCATATATCAAATATTGTTGAAAATCAAAAAGAAGAAATTATTCAAAGATATGAGGTAAAAAGTAGGATTATAGGACTTCCAAGTGGTATAAGTTTTTTAGATAATCTAACAGGTGGATTTTTGCCTGGTAATTTAATAATTATCGCATCAAGACCAAGTGTAGGAAAGACTTCATTTGCTCTTTTTATTCATCGATTTTTGAGTGTTGATAAGAAATATCCAACTGCTATATTTTCACTTGAGATGAGTATTAATGAACTTGCTCAAAGATTTATTTCAATGCAATCATGTGTAAGTAATATGAAAATTAGGACAGGTATGTTAAGTAGGGAGGATTTCCCAAAAATTATTGAAGCAATAGGTAAATTAAAATCTGCTCCAATTTGGATAGATGATAGTACATTATCTTTGCTTGGAATTAAGGCAAAAGCAAGGAGAATTGTTAGGGAATATAAGGTTAAACTTATTACAATTGATTATTTGCAACTTATTGAACTTGAACCACATGAAAGGAAAAGAAGAGAAAGTAGACAACAAGAAATTGCATATATTACAAGGAGTTTAAAAAGCTTTGCAAAAGAAATTAACATTCCAATTATAGTTTTAAGTCAATTATCAAGAAAAGTGGAGGAAAGGGCAGATAAGAAACCTCAGTTATCAGATTTGAAAGAAAGTGGAAGTATTGAACAGGATGCAGATATTGTAATTTTATTATATAGAAATAAGGAATATTCTGGAAAAGTTATAGGCGTTAATTTAGCAAAAAATAGAAATGGACCTATTGGTGAAGATAATTTAATTTTTGAGAGTGAGTGTTTTAGATTTACACCAATTTTACAAGAGCCAGGGTTTGAAGATATACCATTTGAATGAATTTGCGCAAAAAGGGTTATCAAATTGAAGATATTGCTTGCAGTTATCTAAAGGATAATGGTTATGAAATTCTTCAAAGAAACTACTATTGCAGTAAATATGGTGAGATTGATATTATTGCAAAAAAGGATAATATGTTAGTTTTTATTGAAGTAAGAAGTATAAACAAAATTGAACCTCAATATACTATAAATCCTAAAAAAATTAAGCGTCTTGAAAATTGCATATATTACTATTTATCAGAGAATAATATTGATTTAGATTATAGAGTTGAAATTATTATAATGGATGGTAAAAGGGTTTTATATCATATTTATTCAGATTTTCTCCTTTAAACTTTCAACATGCATGTTGCAATAATAAGTGCAGTTAGAACACCAATAGGCAAAATCCTTGGAAATCTCTCAAAGTTTAAGGCTGTTGAACTTGGTGCAATTGCTATAAGAGAGGCAATTAAAAGAGCGAATATAGAAGCTAGTAAAGTAGATCTTGTAATAATGGGTAATGTTTTACAGGGTGGTAATGGTCAAAATCCTGCAAGGCAATCTGCAATACTTGGTGGAATTCCAAGCTCTGTTGAAGCATTTACAGTAAATGAGGTATGTGGTTCTGGTCTTAAAGCAGTAATGTTAGGTGTTCAGGCTATTAGGTCAGGTGATGCAGATATAGTGGTTGTAGGTGGAATGGAAAGCATGACAAATACTCCACATGCAATCTATTTAAGAAATGGTATAAAGTATGGTAATAGTGAATTGATTGACCTTATGATATACGATGGATTATCATGCCAATTTAATAATAATGTTCATATGGGACATTTAGCAGAATATACAGCTGAGAAGGCAGGAATAAATAGAGAGGATATGGATAGATTTGCATATGAAAGCCATTTAAAAGCAATTAGGGCAATTGATAATGGATATTTTAAAGATGAGATTATCCCAATTGAAGTAGATGGCAAAATAATTGACATTGATGAAACACCAAGAAGGGATACAAGTTTAGAAAAATTAGCTCAATTAAAGCCTGTATTCAAAAAGGATGGTAAGGTTACAGCAGGAAATGCCCCTCCTTTGAGTGATGGAGCAAGTGCATTAGTTTTAATATCAGAAAAAAAATTAAAAGAATTTAATTTAAATCCAATTGCCTGGATTTTGGATTATACAAGCTATTTTACAGAGCCAAAGGACTTGTTCTTTGCACCAATTGGAGCATTTAAAAAGCTAATGAATAAATTAAATATAAAAGATATAAATGAATTTGATTTAATTGAATTGAATGAAGCATTTGCAAGTCAAGTTTTAGCAAATTATAAAGAACTAAGATGGGATTGGAATAAATTCAATATCAATGGGGGTGCAATTGCACTTGGTCATCCAATTGGAGCAAGTGGTGCAAGAATTTTAACTACTCTAATTTATGCTTTAAGGAGAAATAACAAAAAGCTTGGTATTGCAGGACTTTGCCTTGGAGGTGGTGGTAGTGTTGCTATGGCTATTAGCACAGACTATTGAAGATTACCAAAAAAAACTAGAAGAAATAAATAAGCTTATTGCTGAAAATCAAAGGAAATTAGAAGAGCTTCAAAAGGAGGAAAAGAATGTTTTATTTGAGATAGCAACCCTAACTAAAAAAATTGAGCTTTATAACCAAAAACTCGATTTACTCAAAAATCAAATTCAAAACCTTTCAGATGAAATCTACATTCTTAATAAGAGAAAACAAGCTATTTTTGAAGATATCCAAAGAACAAAAGAGAAACTTACCAAGGCTGCAAGGCTTTTATATAAACTTCCTAAAAATAATATGTTAGAATTGCTTTTAAGAACTGGCTCATTTTACCAATCATATAGAATTGAGATAAGTTTGATGTCTATTTTGAAATATTATAAAACACTTGCAGATGAATTAAGAGAAAAGCAAAGAGAACTTGAAATTACTGAACAAGAATTAAATAAAAAAATTAAACTATTGGAAATTAGCTTTAAAGACCAAGAAAGCACATTAAGTGAATTACAAAAACTAAAAAATCAAAGACAAGCTTACTTGGATAGAATTAGAGCAAATAAAATTCAAAAGCAGGCATATTTAAATGAACTTGAGAAATCAAAGCAAAGACTTGAAAATATAATTGCTGGACTTTCAAAAAAGAAAGAAGCTATTAAAAAATCATCAAATATATCACTTCTTATACCTGCAAATGGTCATATTATCAACGATTTTGGATATATTTACGATAATGTTTATGGGACAAGAATTAAAAATAGTGGTATTGATATTAAGGCACCGAGGAATAGTCCTGTAAGAGCAGCTGAGAGTGGAGAAGTTGTATATGTTGGATTTATTGAGGGTTATGGTAATATAATAATACTTGAGCATTCAGGATTTTATACAATTTACAGTCAAGTCATAGGTATTAGTGTAAAGAAAGGTGATAAAGTGATAAAGGGACAGCAAATTGCAAAAGTTGGAGATGATCCATTGCATTTTGAGTTAAGAATAGGGAAAGAAGCAGTTGATCCCAAACCATATTTTACATCACAATTTTAACACTATTTTCCTTTACTTTTCAATTCTAAACCAAAGGGGAATTCCTATTGTAAGAAAAAATAGATTTGGTATCCAAGCACACAACATTGGCTCTAATTTCCCCACTATCCCAAGTGTCCTAAATGCCTCTGATAATCCCCAATAAATAAATACAAAAATTACTGCAATACCAAAGCCCCAAGCTCTACCTTTTCCTTTAATTGCAATTGCAATTGGAAGTGAAAGTATAATTGTTATTATGTTCATAAAAGGGAAAGAAAATCTTATGTTAAGTTCAGTTAATTCTGCATTTACTTCAAAACCTGCTCTTTTAAGCTTTTCAATCCTATTTTTTAATTCCTTATAATTCATCTGTTGTAATTCTTTTAATTCTGTTAGGAATTCAAATGGACTTTCTTCAATTTCCTTAAACTCCCTTTTATTATAGTTTTGAATAATCAAATTATCACTATTAAATGCTCTCTCTTGAACATTATAAAGTATCCAGATTCCTCTTTCATATTTACCACTTGTTGCATCTATTCTCTTTTTAACTTCACCTTCTTTTTTAAGTTCTACAATAACTATTCCATCTGCACTATTAGTCAAAGCACTTATATTTGAAAAAAAATAAACCTTATTACCACTTACAAATGTTAAATTGGTTGCAAATGTTCTTTCTTTAGGTATTTTTTTACCTTCTATCTCAACTGCTTTTACCCATTCTGCCTTTCTCATATACGAACCTACAATATCGAGATACAAATAAAGTGAAATTAACGTCATTAAAATTGAAAATAAATAGATTGTTAAGAATGTCCTTTTCATACTTATTCCAATTGATTTTATTGCAATAATTTCAAATCTTCTTGAAAGTTCTCCAATTGAAAAGAAAGCAGATAGCATTAAAGCAACTGGTAGCATTAGAACAAATAGATAAGGAACTTGATATGCATAGTATTTTATTACTGAAAAAAATTTAAAGCCCCTTTGCGGATTTATAAATATATCAATGTTCTCAAAGAAATTAACAATTATATAAAGCACTATAACACCTATGATTATTACAAAAAATACCTTTATATATTCAGAAAGTACATAATAATCAATTTTTTTCATATTTCAAATTTCTTTCGCTCTTCTAAAACAATTTGCTTAATAAATTCAACAGCTTTATCTAAACTAATCTCAAATGCTTCTTTATTATCCCTTCTTTGAATCTCAATTTTATTATCTTTTAATTTCTTACCTAATATTACTTTAAAAGGTATTCCTATTAAGTCAGCATCGTTAAATTTGACACCAGGTGAAACATCTTCTCTATCATCTATTAGAACATCTATTTCATCTTTTAGTTTCTCATAAATTTCTTGTGAAATTCCATTTCTTAAAATGTCAATTATAATAACTTCAAATGGTGCAATAGAAATTGGCCAAATTATACCCTTTTCATCATTAAATAGCTCAACTGCACCTGCCATAATCCTTCCAAGACCAATTCCATAGCTTCCCATTACTATAGGCTTTAATGAACCATCCCTATCCTGAAAATATGCTTTCATACTTTCAGAATATTTTGTTCCAAGCTTAAATATATGTCCTATTTCAATAGCTTTTTTAACATTTAATTTCCCTCCACACTCATTGCAAATATCTCCATCTTTCACCTTTCTAATATCATAATAATGTTCAAATTCTGCTTTATATCCAACGTAATGATAATCTTTTTCATTTGCTCCAATTATACCATAGTCCATGTACTTAATTGATTCATCAGCAATTATTTGAACATCATTTAAATTATAAGGTCCAATAAATCCAGGATAAGAACCAATAGTTAGAATATCTTTATCATTTGCATATAGGAAATTTCCAATTAACTTTCTAAGCTTTTCCTCATTCACTTCATAATCACCTCTAATTAAGATCAAATAAGGTTTATCATTTACATAATATAGCATGCTTTTTATGATATTATCATTTGAAATACCTAAAAATTTAGCAACTTCATCAACAGTTTTTAAGTTTTTAGTTAAAATCTTTTCAAATGTTTTGTATTTTGAATTTACAAAGTTTGGGACTTTTGAAAGTGCAACTTCTAAATTCGCACTATATCCACAATTTTCACATATTGCAACTTCATCTTCCCCTGCATTTGAAATTATTACAAATTCTTCAGATTGACTACCACCCATCAAACCACTTGAAGCCTTTAAATGAACAAAATTAAGACCACACCTCTTGAAAATTCTAATATATGCTATTCTATGTAATTCATAGCTCCTGTCAAGCCCTTCCCAGTCTGCATCCAATGAATAAGAATCTTTCATCAAAAATTCTCTAACCCTTAATAATCCTCCTCTTGGTCTGGGTTCGTCTCTAAATTTTGTTTGAACCTGATACCAGATTTGAGGTAAGTCTTTGTATGAATGTATATGCTTTCTTGCAATTTCGGTAATAATCTCCTCATGCGTTGGAGAGAGAGCATGTTCTCTACCCTTTCTATCCTTTACTCTAAACATATCATCACCATATTCATCCCATCTACCACTTTCCTTCCATAAGTTTGATGGAGTAAGTGCAGGCAAAAATAGTTCTTGTGCTCCAATTTTATCCATTTCCTCAGTTATAATTTTATAAATTTTCTTTATAACCTTCCATCCAAGTGGTAAAAATATAAATACACCTGATGAAATTTGCCTTATAAAACCAGCTCTAATTAATAATTTATGACTTGTATTCTCTGCATCTTGTGGCTCTTCTCTTAATGTAGGAATAAAAATTTGACTATATCTCATATTTAAGCGCATTTAATAGTGACATAGTTAAGGCACTTAAGATTATAAGATAGTGAATAGTAACCATTGAAACACTTAATAGACTTTTTATTACGAAAATGTTTGAGAGGAAAATGAAAATTGATAGAACAAGAAATATAAGTTTTTGGAGTGAAGGACGCTTTAATGATATTAAAGAAGTAAAAATTAACGAAATTCCAAGAATTTGATAGATAAATTGTAGTACTACTTTTGGATCCTGAAAGTTTTCTGAAATACATAACAGATTTTCACAGGCAAGTTTTGATGCAGTTTTATCAAGTAGGGCATTAAATAGGTAAATTAAAAGAACTATGAAAAATAATAACGTCCAAAAATTCCTTTGGAAATTATAACTACTTCTAAGTATCATTAGAAGCACAATATAAGTTAAAATGCCAAGTATAGCATGTGTCATTGAAATAATAAAGGGCATTTTCAAAATAACTGTTAATCCACCTACTAAAATTTGTGAAATTATTAACAAAACTAATGCTATTGAAAGCATTTTTTGAATTTTGAAATAAAGATAACCTAAAATAATTGATAAGATAGCAACATTTGCAGCAAGCAATCTATGGTAATATTCAAGCTTTGCTGTAAAAGTTTCAGGTGGTAAAGCACTTCCATAACAAAGTGGCCAATCAGGACAACCTAAACATGCACCAAATGCAGCAGTAATAATACCTAATGTTAATAGTCCAATTGTTAAAATGATCGTTATTAAGAGTAATTTTTTCATTAACTTGAGCTTGGCTTTAAGGCAAGAAACCTTTTAATACCTTCACTTTCAACAACAACAAGAATAGGCTTATTTGAATTCTCATATCTTTTCTTAGCTTCATTAAAATCTCTAAGAGAATTAATTTCAACATCACCAATTTTAACAATCCTATCACCAGGTCTTATACCAATTTCAGCTGATTTTCCACTTGAACTTAATACAACTACCTGATTATCTCTTTCTGTTACAGTCATGCCTAGCCAATTTGATGTATCGGAACTTTCACTCATTTCTTCCTCACTTTGAGATGGTAATTGTGCTAAGTTTTCAGGCATTTTTCCAAGTTTTACTTTGATTGTTAAATACTTCTTATCTCTATAAATTCTAAGTTGAACTTCTTTACCTGGTGGTAGTGATCCTATATATAATCTTAAATCATTTGCATTCTTAATTTTCTTACCATCAACTTCAACAATTACATCTCCTTCTTTAATACCAGCTTTATCTGCTGCTTCCCCTTTAACAACTTGATTAACAACAGCTCCACCTTCTTCCTTTAAACCTAGTGCTTGTGCAAGTTCTGGTGTTAAATCTTGAATCCTTACACCCAAATATCCTCTTTCAATTCTACCTTTTGTAATTAGTTGTTCTGCAACATTCTTTGCTAAATTTATTGGAACTGCAAAACCAATACCAGCAAATACTCCTGTAGGGGTTGCAATAGCAGTATTAACACCAATTACTTCACCCTTTATATTCAAAAGTGGTCCTCCACTATTGCCTGGATTTATAGCAGCATCAGTTTGTAAGAAATCTTGATAATCAGGTCCTTCTGGAAGTGCTATATTGTTTCTGTGAATTGAACTTATAACACCAACTGTCACAGTTGATGATAAACCAAATGGACTTCCAATAGCAATTGCCCACTGTCCAACTTTCACTTCATCAGAATTTCCAAGCTTTAAAATAGGCAAATCCTTATCAATCTCAAATTTCAAAACCGCTATATCAGTTCTTCTGTCAGAACCTACAACTTTAACATTTTCAATAACAGTTCCATCACTTAAAGTTATTTTAATTTTATCAGCATCTTTTATTACATGATGGTTAGTCATTACAAAATAACTGTTACCATCCTTCCTAAATATAAAGCCTGAACCAAGGCTACTTCTTGGAATTTCGGGAAATTGAAATTCAAAAGGTTCTCCAAAAAACCTTCTAAAGAATTCCTCAAAATATCCTTGACCTCTTGTTTTTCTCTCACTTGTTGTAGATATATTTACTACACTTGGTATAGCATTTTGTGCAATTTGTATAAATGCATCTTGGATATCAGATAATGTTTTTTGTGGTGTTTGAATAGTTTGGCTTTGAGATGTTTGAGCAGATGCTTTATTGAAAATATTTAAATTTGAGCTAAGAATCATCCCCCCAGCTATACCGATCAAAACAAGCAATGTAGCAAATATAATTTTTTTTCTCATAGTTTGAAAATTTTAAAGCATTTTTAGTTTAAGCTTTAAAATTTTTATTATGCTTCTAGTTTCAACATCTTTGATCTTTGTAAAAGGGTGGGAAATTGCAAGGGAGATAAGGAAGGTGGAACCTCTGAAATCTCAAAGTGGATATACAGTATATCAGATAGGACCTGGATATATTGGAAGTGCAGTTGGTAATTGGTATCTTTATCAAGTAACAGGATGGCTATATGGTAGTGGAACATCAAAGGATAGTATATTTGCACTAACTGAAGCTATTACACCATATTGCGATACAATTCCTAATGTCGGTTTTAGAACTGAAGTTTGGAATACAACTGACACTAGTTTCGTTGATACTGCATATCAATTTATAAGGTCAGATTCTGCTGTTGATTACTATGGAATCATTATTTATAGAGTTAATTATACAAGTTGGGAAGGTATTGATACTTGCATAACAAAACTGAACTATCCTTATCCTATTCCAAGTATTGATGATGATAATATACCTGACACGCTCTATCTTAGATCTTCACCAGGAACTTTAATATCAATCAATGCCGACACAGTTTATACAAGGGTTGAAGTAAGGTATAAAATTAAGACTACAGGAACAATTCAAGGACTTCCAATGGATTCTATATTGGAATACGACGTATGGAAGTTTAAGCTTCGCGAGAATTATGGTTTTACTCAAATGGGCATAGATTCACTTCGTGTTATATTCTTCATAACAGGTTTTGGTTCTTTTCCTATTGATACATTTGATGTTTTTATGAAGGTTATTCAACAGGCTGTATCTATTTCTGAAAGAGAAAATGCTAACTTTAAACTTTTAAATAATAAAATTTATTTTGACAAACCATATGATGGGCAAATTTTCATTTATAGAACTGATGGAAGGTTATATAGAGCTTTCTATTTCAGAGGCAATGAGCTTGACCTTTCTTCATATAAAGGTCTTTATATCATAAGGATTGGTAGGAATTATATAAGGTTTGTAAATTAAGGGGATTCTTCCCCTCTGCTTTAAACTTTCAGAATGCTTCTTATGATACAAACTTTAATTGAGATAGAACCTTTGGAGATAAAAGAAAAGACACTTAAAAATGGACTAAAAGTATATGTGATCGAAGATCACTCTGTTCCAGTTGCAACAGTTCAAGTATGGTATAAGGTAGGTTCAAAAAATGAAGTTCCAGGTATTACTGGCTCTGCACATCTATTAGAGCATATGATGTTTAGAGGAACAAAGGAGGTAAAAGATTATTCAAAGGTAATTGATCAACTTGGTGGTTCAGATAATGCTTTTACAAGTTTTGATGAAACTGTTTATTGGAGTGAAATCCCTTCAAGTGCTGTTGAGAAGGTTTTGTATTTAGAGGCGGATAGGATGCGAAATATAACATTTGATGGTTTTGAAGAAGAGCGTAATGTTGTAATTGAAGAGCGAAGGTGGAGAACTGAAAATGATCAGATGGGGGCTTTGTGGGAAGCTTTATTTCCCACAATATTTTGGGCACATCCCTATAAAAATCCTGTAATAGGGTGGAGAAGTGATTTGGAGAATGTTCCATTAGAAAGAGTAAAAGCATTTTATGAAACATATTACGCTCCTAACAATGCATATCTATTGGTAGTTGGTGATGTAGATGCAAATAACATTTTTGAACTTGCTGAAAAGTACTTTGGGAAATATGAAAGTAAGGAGATACCAAAATTTTATACAACTGAACCTAAACAAAATGGTCCAAGGAGGATAGAGATCAAAAAGGAAGGTTTTGCTACTTATATTGCTATTGCTTATAGAGTTCCAAAACCTGCTGATCCAAAATCAATAGCAGCTCACTTACTTTCAGATATTCTTGGAGGTGGTAAAACTTCAAGATTATATAGATCAATTGTTTATGAAAAGCAATTAGCAAGCTCAATTAACTCATTTTACTATGATCTAAAAGATGAAGGACTTTTGATTATTATTGCTGAACTACAACAAGGTAAGGATATAAAAGAACTTGAAAATTCTATAAATGAAGAAATTGAAAATTTGAAGAAAAATCCAATTAAGGATAGTGAACTTGAAAGAGCGAAAAATAGTAGATTAGCTGATATTATATATTCAAGAGAATCAGTTGTTAGACTTGGTTTTCAGCTTGGTAATGCTCTTATTAATTTAGAGAATCCCAATTACTTAAATGAATATCCAAAGCTTATTCAAAAAGTTAGATTAGATGATATTAAGGAAATTGTTGATGAATACATTAAAGACGATAATAAAACTACTGCAATAGTTTATCCAATACCTCCATCTGATATTCAGGCTTATATAGAAAATCTTAAAAAAGCAAGTGAAATAAGGAGGTGAAATATGTTATACTTTATAGTTATGGAGATTAAAATGATAGATAAGATAGAGGAGAAAACACTTAAAAACGGACTAAATGTTATTGCTGTTCAAAAGAAGAAGCTTCCTATATTCCAATTGAGTATTGTGTTGAATGTTGGTTCAGTTGATGATCCTAAGAATAAGGAAGGACTTGCAAATTTAACTGCCAGTTTGCTTGATGAAGGGACTAAAAAATATAATGCCTTGCAAATTGCTGAAAAATTTGAAGAGCTTGGAACTGAATTTTCTATATCTGCTGAAAAATGGACAACAACTATAAACCTAAAGTCATTAACAAAAAATGCTCAAAAATCCTTAGAGTTATTAGCAGAAGTCCTTTTAAATCCAACATTTCCCAATGATGAATTTGAGAAAATTAGAAAAAGGACTATAAGTAGGATAATCTCTCAAAAAAGTGATCCTGATTATGTCTCAAGAAAAATACTATCACAAGTTCTATATAGGGAACATCCATTAGCTCATCCTGAGGAAGGATATGAAAATTCTTTGATGGCTATTAAAAGGGATGATGTTATTGAATTTTATAATAAATTTTATGTTCCAAATAATGCAACGTTAATTATTGTATCGGATATGGAGCCAAAAGCTGCAATTTCACTCATTGAAAAGTTTCTTTCAAATTGGCAAAAAAAAGAAATCAAGAGAGAAATTATCAAGGATATAGCTTTTCCTCAAATGAAAGAAGCTTATGTTTATCATTTTCCCGGAATAAATCAAGCATTTGTATTTTTGGCAGGTAAAGGTATAGCAAGAAATAACCCAGACTTTAACAGATTAAGAGTAGCCAATTACATACTTGGTGGTTCAGGATTCTCTTCAAGGATTGTTAATACCATTAGAGTAAAATATGGTTATGCTTATTGGGCATTTAGCAGTATTAATCCAGGATTTAGAAGGGATGATAAGGTATATGAAGGTGCGTTTGTTGCAGGTTTTGCTACGAAGGTCGAAAGTGGAAATCATGCAATTGAATTATTATTAGAAGAGTTAAATAAATCTATAAATGAAGGATTTACTCAACAGGAATTGGATGCTGCTAAAAGTTATTATGAAGGTTCAATTGCAAGACAGGTTCAAACTTATTCACAAGTTGCAGGCATTATATCAAGTGCAAGGATATGGAACTTGCCATATGATTATTGGATGAAAGACATAAATGAAATTAAGAATATGAAATTACAAGAAGTGAATGAAACAGCAAAGAGATATTTACCGAATAGCTTTGTAATGGTTGTCGTTGCAGATACTTCTCAATTTAAGTTTAATGTAAAGGGATTTGATAAGGTTGAAATAAAAGAATTCAAGCTTGATCTATCTAATAATTAGCCAAACATTTAGTGGTTTTGTGGTAGATGAGCTAAGTAGAGAAGGTATTCCATATTGTGCTGTTCAAATAGATAATTTTGGAGTTTATTGTGATGAAAAAGGATTTTTCCAAATAAAACTAAAAGAAGGTAAATATAGAGTAAAAATATCTGCACTTGGTTATGAAGATTATGAAAAGGAGATTGAAGTTAAAGGGAATGTCCAAATGAAATTCTTCTTAAAACCTGTTGGTATTAAGCTTTCTGAGATAGTAGTAAGTGCTAAAAGGGAAGCCTTTAAAAGAGATTTTTCCATAAATACTGTTCAAAAAATTGAAAAGTATAAAACATTACCAAGCCCATTTGAAAGGGATTTAATGCGAGTTATACAAGTTCAAAGTGGGGTAGTATTTGCTAATGATTACTCAGGTAGATTTTCTGTAAGGGGTTCTGCACCATTTGAAAATCTTACAATTCTTGATGGTATGTTCTTATACAATCCATATCACTTAGGAAGTTTTGTTTCTATATTTGATTTGGATATTTTAAGCTCATTTGAGTTTCTAAAAGGTGGTTATAGTGCTAAATATGGAAATGCTACAGGTTCTATAATTGATGCTCAAATAAGAGAAGGTAGTTATAACGATTATAAGGGATTATTTGTAATAAGTCCTCTAACAACAAAGTTATTGTTCGAGGGTCCTATTAGTAGATACAGTAGCTTTATTGTAAGTTTTAGAAGAACTTATATTAAGGAATTTGTAAGTTTAATGAAAAATTTGGGATTAGTTGACATTGATATTCCATATGGATTTTTTGATATTGCAGGTAAAGTTTCTTATAACTTTTCGGATATAACTAATTTGGCACTTTCATTTGTAAATAGTGAAGATAATTTATTATTTTCTAATTTAGTGTTTTCAAATTGGGGCAATAGAGGCTTGAGCTTAAATTATAAAACATTTTGGAGCAATTATTTACTCAATAGTTATATTTCATATTCTGAAAATTTTATAGATTTTGGACTTTTTACAAATGCATTTAATATTAAAAATAGATTTAGTATATTAGCAAGTAGATTGGATTTTGAGTACATTACGAGTATTGCTAATGTTAATGTTGGTTTTGATTTGGCTTATATAAGCGGTTATTATAGAAGTAATTTAGTAGGTATTAAAATAAATCGAGAAGGTAGTCCTTTTATTAGTTCTTTGTTTTTGGACTTGAAGAAAAGTTTTAATAAAATTAATTTGAATGCTGGGATAAGGCTTAATTACTATAGGCTTTCGGGTTATTACTTTAAAGAGGATATTTCATTTGAACCAAGATTTCAAACAAAGTACTTTTTAAGTGATGAGCTTGCTATTAAATCTGCTATAGGTTTATATAATCAATATGCAGTAGGATTTTCTACTAGTAATTTGCAGATTTCATCATTCTACTTTTGGGTTCCAATTTATGAAGATCTTAAACCTGTTAAGACACCTCATATTCTATTTGGATTTGAAGGTATTCCAAAGTTTGGAAATTTTGAATTAGTTTTCTTTCTAAAACCTTATTTGAATATCGTAGAAGTTAATCCAAGACCAGTAGATGTAAATAATATTGATAGAGAACTCTTAAAAAACGGGAATGCCCTTTCGTATGGATTTGATTTATGGTTTGAAAATAGAAATTTAGAACTTTCATATACACTTTTATTCTCATACGATAAGCTTGAAGGCGAAACATTATGGTATAGAACAAATTTTGATAGGAGGCATGTATTTAATCTAATTCTTAGAAGGGTATTATTTAAGGGAGAGGCGGGTATTAAAATAACTTATGCAAGTGGTGCTCCATATACTGATATTGTTGCTAGATATTTGGTTGGTAGTGTTTATCCTGATGGGGGTCTTGAATTTCCATTCTGGTATGAGATTTATAGTCCAAGAAATATGCTAACACTTCCACCTTATAAAAGGATTGATTTGTATTATGAAGGAAAGTATAAGTCATTAGAATATGGATTTGGTATTATAAATGTTTTTAACTTTCAAAATTTGTTCATAAGCTTTTATGATTATTCAAAAAATCCTCCTATTAAACAAGAAATTTATCAACTTCCTATATTGCCATACTTTTCAATTAGATTGGTTTTTTGATTTCTTCATATAGCTTTTTAAGATTGTCCCAAAAGACATCAAACTTTATTGTATTTTTAGCATTTCTTGAACCAAGAATATAAGGATAAGGATTTGAAATGACCTTTTCAATAGCTTGCGCTAGTTTTTGAGGCTCTTGGGGTGGTACGATCTCACCTGCACCAAAAGCTTCTATTTCTTCACTTATTCCACCTACTCTTGTTACAACAATTGGCTTTTCAAAGGCAAAAGCAATGTGTTGAACACCTGATTGAGTTCCAGAACGATATGGTAAAACCACTACGTCTGCTGCTGTATAGTAAAGTGGTACTTCTTCATTGGGTACATATTCCTCAATCCACTTAATACGATGCTCTATACCTAACATCTTCATCATCCTTTTATACTTATTTGGATTTTCATAACTTTCACCCACTATTAAAAGGAAAACATCTTGTCTATTATCAGCTAAAATTTTGAATGCTTTAATAAGGACATCTAAACCTTTATAATGGCGAACAACCCCGAAAAACAAAATTACTTTATAATTCTCCAATCCTAAGTGTTTCTTTGCACTTTCATATGTCCAATGATTTTCTATTTCTTCAATATGAAGTGGAAGGTAAGTGTTTATAATAGGATGGTTGGGGTAGAGTTCCTTAAGGCGATTTGCAACAGCTTTTGAAAATGTTATAAAACCATCTGCCCATCTAAAAACCATTTTTGTTAGAAATGTATCTATAAACCGTGCTTCATGTGAAATAATATTGTGAGTCAGGATTACCACTGGAATTGAGCTCTTTTTCTTAATAATTGAAAGTATTCCATTATAAGCAAGAGCAAAGAATGGTTGATACCAATTTACTAAAATTAGAGAAGGCTTAAAATTTAATATGGCCTTTGCAGTCTTAAACCAAGTTAGAGGTCCTATGGAATCTATAGTGCGATATGATGGATGAGGTTTTATAGGCTTTTTGCTAATATCTTCTTGATGTTTCCCTGGAAATAGTAACTTTGGATATAGTCGCTTAAAATTATATACTCCTACTTCAATTCCTTTAGATGTTAGAAGGTGATATATATACCCAACTACAATTGCAGTTCCACCTCTATATGGATAGGCAGTTCCTAAAATTACAACTTTATCTATTTTTTGTTTATTATTCATTCCTTAAAAGTGGGCAAAAGCCCACTACCTTATTCCTTAATAAACTTCGCATTTATAACTCTAATTTTACCAGAATAAACATTTACAATATAAACACCCTTCTTTAACGATGATATGTCAAGCTTAATTGAATTTGTTGAGCTATAATACCTTGAAAGAATTAGCTTACCATCAATTGAATATATTTTAATAGTCATTGGTTCATTTGAATGCTCTAAGTTGAATGAGAGATAGTTTTTGGAAATATAATAATGTGAAACATTCTCAGGAATGGATACTGAACTTGCAAATTTGGATATAAAAGCATCACCATAATAAGTGCATCCTCCACAAGTGCTATCAAAATAAGCACCTCCACCTGGATTATATGTTGGAAAATCTGTTGACCAAGTCTCTCCTGTCACAAAAACATTTTCTGGATTATTTGTTGTAATTGAAGTGCCACCGTCATAACTATTTCCACCATAATAAGTAGCCCACAATCTAACTCCTGTATTTGTAAATTTCAAAATAAAAGCATCATTGAATCCTGCATTTGAGCCCTGAAAGTAAGCTCCACCACCTGGATTTTGTGTTGGAAAATCTGTTGAAGAAGTCCTTCCAGTCACAAAAACATTACCTGAATTATCTGTTGTAATTGAACTGCCATAGTCATAATCACTTCCCCCATAATAAGTAGCCCACACTCTAATTCCTGTATTTGTAAATTTTAAAATAAAAGCATCATCTGCTCCTGCATTAAAGCCCTGAAAGTAAGCTCCACCACCAGGATCTTGTGTTGGAAAATTTGTTGAAGAAGTCCATCCAGTCACAAAAACATTTCCTGAATTATCTGTTGTAATTGACCAACCATAATCAGCAAAGATTCCCCCATAATAAGTAGCCCACAATAATGAATAAGGATCTATTAAAAGCTTCTCTTTATTCTCATATCCCTTAACATCAAAGCTAAGTAGATTATCTTTTAGTCTATATCTTACATC
>FWWM01008774.1_pt1 | contig 19162 bp, 16 predicted proteins | sample 2228351 | NCBI WGS metagenome assembly FWWM01 (sample SAMEA103939774, study PRJEB20133) | metagenome
TCGCAAAGGCAGGATCAGTTATGAGCTCGGCTTGATCGTATTCCTCGTCGGGTGGGTTCATCGTTGCCATGATCCACGTGCCTTCGGGTAAGACGTGGTTGTGGATCCTTTTGTCTATGACAAGTTGCATGATAGCATTTCTTATCGAGCGATGTGCTCGATTTATCTCATCGAGCAAGATTATAGTTTTGCCGTCCGGAGGCCACCAATCTGGTTTCAGAAAAACCGTTTGTTCATTTTGACGCGAAGGAAGTCCTATCAAATCACCCGGTTCCATTTGTGAGAGGATTAGTATGATCAGTTTTCTACCGGTCTCGGTTGCTATCTGACGAGCCACATCGGTCTTTCCAACACCAAAATGGCCCACAAGAAGGGGAACTTCCCCAGCTTCCATGATTTTTCTGCTCAGAAATTTTGCTTCGTTCACAGTCAAAAGAATCGCCTCCGACAAATTATACATCATGTCCCAACGCTCACGTCTGACCCATCGATCTTATTTCTCGTATATAATAAAAAAGAGGTGGTTTTTTGAACATCCTGGATCTTACATACGAAGAACTTGTGGAAGAAGTGAACAATCTTGGGCTAGAAAGATACAGAACCGATCAGGTGCTTGACTGGATTTATCAGAAGCACGTTTTTCATTTTGAGAAGATGACAAACCTCTCAAAAGAGCACCATCGGCTTCTATCACAACATTTCACGGTAGAACTACCGAAAATACTCGACAAGAAGGTCTCAAAAGTTGACAAGACGACAAAGTATCTGTTTGAACTTAAAGATGGCAACAGTGTTGAATCGGTGCTGCTTTTTCACGAAGGTTACGCAACCGCTTGCATATCGACGCAGGTTGGATGTCCTATTCGCTGTTCTTTCTGTGCCACAGGTCAAAGTGGTTTTGTGAGGAATCTCGAAGTCGGTGAGATCGTTTCGCAGATTCTCGCAATTGAAGTTGATAGCAAGCAAAAGATTCGCAACATCGTTTACATGGGAATGGGAGAACCTCTGCTCAACTACGAGAACGTTGTAAAAAGCGTGAGAATTTTGAACCACAAGAAGATGAAAAACGTTGGCATAAGGAGGATAACAATAAGCACGGTTGGTATACCAGAGAAGATCATCAAACTCGGTCAAGAAGGACTTGATTTTAATTTGGCCATCTCTCTGCATGCATCGAGCAACGAAAAGCGCATGAGAATAATACCCACAGCAAGCAAATACACGATTGAAGAGATCCTTGAGGCAGCCAAAGAGTTTCAGAAAAACACAGATAGAAGGGTGACCATAGAGTACATCTTGATAAGGGAGTTCAACGATTTCGATGAGGATGCAAGAAGACTCGCGAAGATTTTGAAGGACTTGAAGATGAAGGTTTTTGTGAATTTGATACCCGTTAATCCTGCCGTTATTGGTGTGGAAAGACCTTCTTTGTGGAAGATCAACAGATTCAAAGAGATCTTGCTTGAGTCGGGCATTGAAGCCGAGGTTAGACAAGAGAAAGGAGTCGACATAGAGGCCGCATGCGGACAGCTCAGGCTAAAGGCCTTGCAAAAGCGGTGAAGGCAACCTTCACGTTTGTCCTTTACCTGGCGATCGGTGCAGCTGTTGGTATGTCGCTGTTTCTGGCGTACATGCTTGTCCGCCCTGGGGAAACCAAGGTTCCGGATCTGATGGGAATGGATCTTGAGACCGCTGTTAAGGTCGTTGAGCGGGCAGGGTTGAAAGTTGGTCAGATTCACGGTACAGGTACGGTGGATCACACTTATCCCTACGCTGGTGAAATAGTGAGAAAGGGTCGCGAGATAACATTGTTCTTGAGTGACCCACCTGAGATAACAGTACCTGATCTAACAGGTGTTCCAAAAGAAACAGCCCAGCAAATTCTGAATGCCATGAACTTCAAGGTGAGGATAACCGAAATTCCATACAGAGGAACCGATGGAAGAGTGTTGGGGGTTTATCCACCGGTTGGAAGTAAATTAAAGCAAGGCAGCGAGGTGTCCTTGCTGATAGACTCTGGTGAACCCTGAGGGAGGGATCTTCGGCTGAGAAGAAAGGGTATTGTAATCAAGTTCATGTCCAACCTTGTTCTCGTTGAAGATATGGAGACTCACGAAAAAATCAAATGTCATCTGCGCGGTAGATTCAGATTGCAATCCCTTAGGCCAATTGTTGGAGATGTCGTTGAGTACACGAAGGTTCTTGATTCTGGGGTTATTGAATCTGTTTTGAAGAGAAAAAATGAGCTTATAAAACCAAGAGTCGCGAATATCGATCAGGTCATCTGTGTTTGTACACTTAGAAAACCCGAGGTACCTTTGCTTGTGTTCGATAAACTTCTTGTTCTCGTCGAACAGACGAGGTTACAAGCTGTGGTAGTTTTGAACAAAGTGGACTTGTTGACTGAAGAAGACGAGGAAAAAAAGCAGGAATTTATCAAGACTTACAGTTCAATGTACCCACTGATCTGCACGAGCGCCAAGACTAAAGAAGGTTTAGATCAGCTGAAAGAGGTTTTGAAAGGTAAAGTAAGCGTTTTTGCTGGGGTTTCCGGAGTTGGAAAAAGTAGCCTTTTGAATGCGATTTGCTCTGGCATAACTTTGCGAACTCAGGAGGTCTCGGAGAAAACTAACAGAGGCAGACATACAACTACAGCGGCGGAGTTAATAGCCTTTCCGTTCGGTGGTCACGTGGTTGATACACCTGGTTTTTCGCTCATTGAAATAGATCACATGAACGTTGAAGAGCTTCAGCTCTATTTCAGAGATTTCGATCCTCACAAGGAAAGATGCCTTTTCAAAGATTGCGTACACACATCCGAACCTGGTTGCAAGGTCAGAGAAGCTGTCGAAAAAGGCTTTATAGCCAAGCACAGGTACGAAAACTATCTTGCCATGGTTGAAGAGGTGAAAAACAGATCATGACGAAAATATCTGCTTCGATTCTTGCCTGTGATCTTTCGAGACTGGCGGAGGAAATCAAGAGAGTAGAATCGTTCATAGACATGGTTCACTTGGATGTAATGGATGGCGTTTTTGTTCCGAATATAACCTTTGGCTTGCCGTTGTTGGAAGCTGTCAAACGATGCACCAATCTACCGGTGGATGCGCATTTGATGATAATCGATGCCGACAAATACGTTGAGAGATTTGTTGAAAAAGGAGCTTCCATCGTGACAGTGCATTATGAGGCATGCACTCATCTGCATCGAACTATCTACAGGATCAAGGAGAAGGGTGCGAAAGCTTTTGTCGCTTTGAATCCACATACACCCGTGGAGGTCTTGACGGATATCTTGGTCGACATTGACGGTGTTTTGATAATGACTGTCAATCCAGGTTTTTCTGGTCAAAGATTCATAGAATCAACCGTTGGAAAGATTGCGAGGACGAAAAAGATGGTAAACGAAAGAAATCTTGACATAAAGATAATGGTGGACGGAGGGGTCAACGAGGAAACCGTCCAGAAAGTTGTCTGTGCAGGAGCTGAGATCTTGGTGATGGGATATGGTATTTTCAGATCTGATGCACAAGCGTTCAGAAAAAGATTGGAGGAACTAAGATGCTCTTGATCGCTACCAAAAACAAACACAAGGCGGAGGAGATAAAAAGGTTCGTACCCGAAGGTATAGAAGTGAGAACCCTTGCCGATCTAGGTGTGAATTTGGAGCCCGACGAAGATGGCGATACCTTCGTTCAAAATGCCATCAAAAAGGCCGTGTTCTATGGAAACATGATTAAAACGGAGGTTGTGGCAGACGACTCTGGATTGGTCATAGAGGCCTTGAACGGTTTTCCCGGAGTTCAGTCAGCTCGGTTCATGAAGGAAAGCGATTACAAAGAGAAAATGCGTGTGATACTGAAAATGATGGAGAATAAAGACAACAGAACAGCTCGATTTGTTTGTGCTGCTACATACTACAATCCCTTTGAAAACGTGGTAATTTGTGTTGAGGAAAAAGTTGAAGGAAGGTTGGCGCATGAAATCAGAGGTTTTAGTGGATTTGGCTACGATCCAATCTTCATTCCGGATGGTTATGATAAGACCTTTGGCGAGCTTGGTGAAGAGAAACACAAACTCAGTCACAGGTACAAGGCTTTCTCAAAGCTTTTCAGCCTGCTTCGTGCTATAATTTTTAACAAATAATCGGAGGTGGTCATGTGCGCAAGTATGAGCCAGCTGAGATAGAAGGCAAGTGGCAAAAACACTGGGAAGAGAAGGGATTTTTCAAAACTCCGCAGTATTCTGAAAAACCTAAGTACTACATGCTTGTGATGTTCCCCTATCCTTCTGGGACACTGCATGTCGGGCATGTGAAGAACTACGTGATAGGAGATGCCGTTGCAAGGTACAAAAGAATGAGGGGTTTCAATGTTTTGCATCCATTTGGTTATGATGCCTTTGGCTTGCCAGCCGAGAACGCAGCCATCGAGAAAAAGATTCATCCCTATGACTGGACGATGGCAAACATCAACACGATTAGAAGGCAAATAAAAAGATTGGGAATCAGCTACGACTGGGACAGAGAAATTATCACCTGCGTTGAGGATTACTACAAATGGACCCAATGGGTCTTTCTAAAGCTTTACGAAGCAGGTTTAGCTTACAAGAAAATGGCTGCCGTTAACTGGTGTCCGAAGTGCATGACCTCTCTGGCAAACGAGCAAGTTAAAGACGGAGCATGTGAGAGATGTGGAACAACGGTGACAGTCAGGCATCTGGAGCAGTGGTTCTTCAGGATAACCAACTACGCTGAAAGATTGTTGAAGGATCTGGATAAACTTCCTGGTTGGCCTGAGCATGTCAAAACAATGCAGAGAAACTGGATAGGTCAAAGTGAAGGGGCAAGAATTACCTTTAAAGTCGATGGTACGGATACAGAAATAGAGGTGTTTACGACGCGACCGGACACACTTTGGGGCGTAACCTTCATGGCTCTTGCACCGGAATCACCCCTGGTTCAGCAACTTGTTCTTCCAGAACTTCGCAAAGAGCTTGAGGAGTTCCTCACAAAAGTTTGGACACAAGACAGGTTCAAGAGAACCTCTGTCGAAGCTGAGAAAGAAGGTTTCTTCACTGGCAGGTACGCAATTAACCCTGTCAACGGTGAGAAGGTTCCCATATACGTTGCCAACTATGTTCTAATGGAATACGGGACTGGAGCAGTTATGGGAGTTCCTGCCCACGATCAAAGAGACTTTGACTTTGCCAAGAAGTATGGAATAAAAATAAAGCAGGTCATAAAACCCTCCGAAGAGTTTTCGTTGGACAGAGCCTATGACGGACCAGGTGTCATGATAAACAGCGGCGAGCTCACCGGCACACCTGTACCCGAAGGAATGCAAAAAATCTTCAAATGGCTTGAAGAAAAAAGTATCGGTAAGAGGACATTCCAATACAAACTCAGAGACTGGCTCATTTCAAGACAGCGTTACTGGGGAGCACCGATCCCCATCGTTTACTGCGAGAAATGTGGAATGGTACCCGTAGAGGAAAAGGATTTGCCGGTGAAATTACCTTACAACGTTGAATTCTTGCCAACGGGGCAATCTCCTCTGATGCTTAGCGAGGAATTCAGAAAGACAACCTGTCCGAAGTGTGGTGGACCAGCGGTTCGCGACGCAGACACAATGGATACCTTTGTCGATTCTTCCTGGTATTTCCTCAGGTATGTGAATCCGAAGTTGGACGATAAGCCATTTGAGAAACAAGACGTTGATTACTGGCTACCAGTTGACCAGTACGTTGGAGGAGTTGAGCATGCTATTTTGCACTTACTCTACTCACGGTTCATAACAAAGGTACTGCACGATCTTGGTTACCTGAGCTTTGAAGAGCCGTTCACCAACCTCTTCACACAAGGGATGATCTACAAAGATGGCTTTAAGATGTCAAAGAGCAAAGGAAATGTTGTCTCACCGGATGAGATGATCGAAAAGTACGGTGCAGACACCTTGAGACTGTACATACTCTTCATGGGGCCGCCTGAGAAAGACGCGGAGTGGAACGACGCAGGCATCGAAGGGGTTCACAGATTTGTCAAGAGGTCGTGGAACATCATTAACCAGATAGTTTCGCTTCAAGACACAGATGTACAGGAATACTCGGAACGAGAAAGGCAGCTTCTCAGAAAACTTCACATTATGCTGAAAAAGATCACAGACGATATGGAAGGTGGGTTCAAGTTTAACACCGCTGTCAGCGGCTTAATGGAGTTGATCAACGCAATCTCCGATTACATGGAAGAGGTACCAAGGGAAAAGTGGAACACCAAGCTGTTGAAGGATTGCGCCGAAAAGTTCTTGTTGATGATCTCACCGTTTGCTCCTCACTTTGCAGAAGAGCTCTGGAGAATGATGGGCAAGCAGGAGTCGATTTTGTTGGAAAGCTGGCCACAGTACGATGAGAATGCTTTGAAAGTAGAAGAAGTCGAAATAGCTGTCCAAGTAAATGGTAAGGTACGGGACAAAATCAAGGTGCCCGTTGATGCCGATGAAGAAGTCGTCAAACAACTGGCGTTGAACAGCGACAGAATCAAAAAGTACCTTGATGGAGAACCAAAAAAAGTTGTGTACGTCAAAGGTAGGTTGCTGAGTATAACAGTTTGATGCCAAGCCAAGATCAAGAATCAATCCGGTCCCACTGGACCGGATTTTTCATTTATGGTGAAAAGTACTCTAGCATCAAGGATCCGTCAAAATGCCTTAACTTTCCGTTTCTGAACCTTTCCACAATGCAGGACGTCTAAAAAGTTGGAAAGCAAATACGACCCCCCACCCTCCTTTTGAACCATAGATCCAAAAGAAGTACTATACAAGTCCTTTGGGCGACCGCAAGGTCGCCATTTTGTTTTTGCATTTCCCCTTGACAAAATATCAAGTCAGAGTTAATATATTTCAAAAGAAAGGGGGTTTTACTCAAAATGTTGCAAGCATTTCTTGCAAATTTTCAAAAAGGAATTACTGAATTTAAAAGGTATTACCTCAATTCCATCTCGGGGCTGGCGACGATTTTGATATTTTTCTATCTGATCTTCTTTGGGCTCAGAGCCGTCGGAGGTTCGGTGCCTTCTTTTGGTGAAACGATCGACGGGATTATCGTAGGTTATTTCATGTGGTTGATGTTCATTTTCTCATTTCAAGGGGTCTCCTGGGGAATCATAGAGGAGGCACAACGAGGCACCTTGGAACAGGTTTTCACCTCGCCGATACCTTTCGAAATTCAAATGCTTTTCAGAATGATAGTCGATTTCTGTTTGAATATTCTTCTTGCAATTCCGTTGATGTATCTTGCGGCTTTCACAACTGGCAGGAAACTCAACTTCGATTTACCAACACTTTTGTATTTAATGATCCTTGGTACAGCTTGTGCTCTTGGGATTGGATTGATACTCGGTGGTATAGCTTTGATTTTCAAGAGAATATCCTCATTCATTCAGATAGTAACCTTTGGTTCTCTTGCCATCATGTTGATCGAGGTCGATAAACTGTGGCATAGGTTCCTACCCATGACACAAGCTACGTCGATGCTCAGAAGACTCGCAATCACAGGAGTGAAGTTTTACCAATTTCCTTTTCAAGATCATTTGATACTCTGGGCGGCTGCCCTTTCATACTTGGCGATTGGTATAACCGTGTTCAGATATTTTGAGAAAAAAGCCATGCTTTGTGGGACTCTTTCTCAGTATTGATTGGGGGTGTGAAAATGTTGGTTGTGGAGAAGCTTGTGAAGAGATATCCAAAAAGAGGTTCAAAAGAAAAATTGCTGGCTGTTGATCAAGTTTCATTTGAAATCGAAAAGGGTGAAATTTTTGCTCTCTTGGGACCAAATGGAGCGGGTAAAACAACTACGATAAAGTGCATCTGCGGCTTGGTAATCCCTGACGAAGGTGAGATAAAGATCAATGGATTCAACCTTTTTAAAGAAAGGTCAAAGGCTCTCTCGCAGGTAAGCGTTGTACTCGAGGGTAATAGAAATCTGTATTGGAGGATGACACCACTCGAAAACATGATGTACTTTGCGGGTATCAGAGGAAAGAAGCTCACAAGATCCGATGCTTTGAGAATACTTGAAAGACTTGGCATCGCGGAGAAATCAAACGAATTAGTTCACAAATTGTCCCGGGGAATGCAGCAGAGGACAGCTATAGCCGTTTGTTTGGCTGCAGGAACGGATATATTGATCCTCGATGAGCCAACGCTTGGGCTGGATGTCAATTCGTCGGTCGAGTTCAGATCTTTGATCAACAGTCTTCGAGAGTTGGGAAAAACCATCCTCTTGTCAACCCACGACATGGCTTTAGTGGAAGCCGTTGCGGACAGAGTTGCGATAATGAACAACGGAAAGATAGTTGTCTGCGAGGAGAAAAAGAAACTGCTGAATCTCTTCAACGCAAGAAGGTACAAAATCAGAGTCATCGAAAAGGACCATGTGCTGGAGAAATTGAGAGAATTCGGTTTCAGCGAGTACAAGCAGGATGGCAATTTGCTCGAAATTACAGTTGATTTGCAAACATCCAATGATCTGTACGAAACAATTGATTTCTTCAAGACAAACGGCTTGGAAATTGAAAGTATCGAGAAGGAATTCGTTAATTTCGAGAAAATATTCATGTCGTTTACAGCTAACCATCACGCAAGCTTCTCCCGTTAGAGACAGCAAAGTCCGCAACATCGAGTTCGCTGAACTTTAATCTTGTAGCCATATTTGAAATGGTGTCGATGAAACTTGTTGCATCCTTTTGAAAAATGCCAACCACATCAAAAAGGTGAGCTAATCGTGTATGATATAGTAGAGCCAGTAGAGCGATTAACAAAGTACGAAGGAGGGTAAGGCAATGAAGCATCCTCTTGTGAAAGCTGCTGAGGACAAGATGAACAAAACCATTGAAAAGATAAGTGATGAACTTCGAAAGATGCGCACCGGCAGACCTTCACCAGCCATCTTGGAGGAGATAAAAGTCGATTATTATGGAGCCCCAACGCCTATCAATCAGCTTGCCACGGTGAGTATTTCGGAGGATCGCGCACTTGTTATAAAACCTTGGGACAAATCCGTTCTCTCGGCGATTGAAAAGGCGATCTTTGCCTCCGATCTTGGCTTAACGCCTCAAAACGATGGTAACTCAATAAGAATAGTTTTCCCGACACCTACAACCGAGCAGAGACAAAAGTGGGCGAAGAAAGCGAAAGAAATAGCCGAGCAAGGCAAGGTTGCGATTAGAAACATAAGAAGGGATATTCTAAAGGAGCTGAAAGACCTGACGAAAAACGGGAAAATTTCTGAAGACGACGAAGAAAGACTGGAGAAGGAAATACAGGATTTGACTGACAAGAAAATAGATGAGATTGAAAAACTCTTCGAGAAAAAGGAAAAGGAGATAATGGAGGTTTGAACCCCATTCACGTTGCAATCATAATGGATGGCAATGGCCGGTGGGCGCAAAAGCGAGGACTTCCAAGGATTGAGGGACACAGACGCGGTGCAGTGAAAGCCGAAAAGGTCGTAGGATGGGCAGCGCAAGAAAATATCAAGTACCTGACCCTCTACACCTTTTCTACGGAGAACTGGAAGAGACCGAAAGAAGAGGTAAGCTTCCTTTTTTCCTTGCTTGTCGATATGCTGAGAAAAAAACTCAAAAGAATTATGGAACAAGGGGTTAGATTGAGATTCTCTGGAAGACTTCACGAGCTTCCAAAAGAGATCTACGAGGTTTGCGCCGATTTTGAAGAAACAACAAAGACCAACTCCACCATCCAGGTAATACTTGCGTTGAATTATGGCGGTAGAGCAGAACTCGTTGATGCTTTCAACAAAGCTATCAAGAGTGGTGTAAAGGAGCTTGACGAAACAACGTTGAGAAACTTCTTGTACTTGCCCGATGTTCCCGATCCAGATCTTGTGATAAGAACAGCTGGTGAGGAACGGCTGAGCAATTTCTTGATTTGGCAGACGGCGTACAGCGAACTTTACTTTACGAAGACCCTTTGGCCAGATTTTTCAAGGGAAGATTTCAAGAAAGCCTTAGAAGACTTCAAGAAAAGGGATAGAAAGTTTGGGGGATTGACATGTCAGAAACAAGAACAAGGTTGATCACGGCATTTATAGTCGCCCCGTTTGTAGTTGCCTGCTTTGTCAGCTACAAAAGTTTGATTGGTTTAGTTGCTTCGGTCGTGCTACTCGCTTCCTATGAATTTTTGAACATGACGGCTTCAAACCATGGAAACAAATATTTCGTTTATGCCGGTGTAATTCTCAACGTGAGTTTCACAGTTGTTTACGGAATCAACAGGGCTCAGAACGGTCTACTGTACCTGACTTTGTTTTTCATAGGATCTGCTGTGGCGCTGCTTACTTTTGTTAAAGAGATTTCTCAAGTTTGGGACACCATCCTTGGTACAATTTTGTCTTTGATCTATGTTTCGGCATGTCTTTCCTTCTTTTTTCCAATCTACTTAGAGTTTGGTTGGGCAAATGCTTTGCTGAATTTGACTGCCGTTTGGCTTTACGATACAGGTGCATATTTTGTGGGCATAAAGTTTGGTAGAACCAAAGTATCAAAAAGTTTCAGTCCGAACAAGAGTTTGGAGGGTATCATAGGTGGTTTCTTAGCGTGTTTGGCTTTTTCTGTAGCTTATAAAGCATTTTTTGAATGGTTGTTCGGAGCCAACGTAATGCCTTACAAGTCTCTGATAATCTTCTCGTTAGCGGTAGCCGTTCTCGACACCTTTGGAGATATCTTCGAGTCAGCTTTGAAGAGATATTTTCACAAAAAAGACTCTGGGAACGTCCTGCCAGGTCATGGTGGCATGCTCGACAGGATCGATGGTTTGCTTTTTGTTACTCCTGTTACCTACATACTGCTAAGCTATGGAATACTGTGAGGTGATTTGTGTGACTGGAAGTGAAATCAGAAGGGAGTTTTTGAGCTTTTTTGAATCGAAAGGGCACAAGGTTCTTCCAAGTGCATCTCTGATACCAGATGATCCTCAGCTTTTGTTCACCGTAGCTGGGATGGTACCATTCAAACCCATTTTTTGGGGAAAGGTCGAACCGGTTTACACGAGGGTTGCAACCTGTCAAAAGTGTTTGAGAACCAACGATATAGAAAACGTCGGACGAACACCGAGGCATCACACCTTTTTCGAAATGCTCGGCAATTTTTCATTTGGAGATTACTTCAAAAAAGAGGCGATAATCTGGGCCTGGGAATTTGTCACAAGGGTTTTGAAGCTTCCTGAAGAAAAGTTGTGGGTGACTATTTACAAAGATGACGAAGAATCTTTCAGAATTTGGAGTGAGGTAGTTGGGGTAACTGAGAAGAAAATAATCCGAATGGGTAAAGATACGAATTTCTGGGGACCAGCAGGCCCGACAGGTCCTTGTGGACCGTGCTCTGAAATTCACTACGACACGGGCATCATGGACGATTGTCCCTCAAACGAAGAATGTACGCCTGCAAACAGCGACAAGAGGTTTCTCGAAATATGGAATTTGGTTTTCACGGAGTTTTATCAAGATGAGGAAGGTAAGCTCCATCCACTTCCAAAGAAAAATATAGACACTGGGGCTGGATTGGAAAGAATCAGCGCAGTTATACAGGGTGTTTCCAGTAACTTTGAAACGGATCTTTTTGCTCCGATTATGTCTAAGATTCAGGAGATCTCAGGTGTACAGTACAAGAAGGACGCTCAGAAGGATGTTTCAATCCGTGTCATCGCCGATCACTCCAGAGCCGTTAGCTTTCTGATAGCAGACGGAGTTTTTCCCTCGAACGAGGAAAGAGGATACGTTCTAAGAAGGATACTCAGAAGAGCCGTCAGACACGGTGTTTTACTTGGGATGCAGAAACCATTCCTCTATCGTGTAAACGAAGCCGTGATTGAATCTATGAAAGACGTTTATCCCGAGTTAAACGAGAGAAAAGAACTAATACTGGAAGTAACGAGAGCCGAAGAAGAGAGATTCTTCAAGACTATTGCTCAAGGTAACGAGTTGCTGAAAGAGATAATTGCGAAATCCAGCCAGGTCATTTCCGGTGAAGATCTCTTCAGACTTTACGATACCTATGGTTTCCCACCTGATATAGTTGTGGATGTGGCAAGAGACAGAGGGCTAAAGGTGGATTTTGAGGGCTTTGAAGAGCTTATGAAAGCTCAAAGAGAAAGGGCAAGAGGTGCAAGAGGCGAGATTGCGTACACGAAGAAGACGAGTTTCGAGGATCTTGCAAAAGCTGTTCAGACAAAGTTCCTTGGCTATGAGAAATTCGAATGCGAAGCCCAAGTGATCGCAATGGAACCAGCTGTTGCGGTAGAAGGACAAAAGGTCGAGATCGTCTTTGATCAAACGGTCTTTTACGCCGAAAAAGGTGGTCAAGTGAGCGATACGGGAATGATCTGCTGGGATAAAGGTAAAGCCAAAGTTGAACACGTCTACATCCCAGTCGAAGGCTTGATCTCCCACGTTGTACAAGTTGTCGAAGGTTCCTTGAAAATTGGTACAAAGTGCAATTTGAAGATCGATGTCGAGAAGAGATTTGACACAATGAGAAATCACACAGCTACACATTTGGTCCATGCTGCTCTTAGAAAGGTCCTTGGAACGCATGTGAAGCAATCAGGTTCTCTTGTTTCGCCAGATAGACTGAGGTTTGACTTTACACATTATCAAGCTTTGAAGGTTGAAGAAATAAAGCAAATTGAAGAGATGGTAAACGAAGTGATCATGAAAGCCCTGCCTGTGGTTGTTGAAGAAAAATCCTTCAAGGAAGCAGTGGCAGAAGGTGCGATAGCCCTATTTGGTGAGAAGTATGGAGAAACAGTGAGAGTGGTTAGAGTTCCGGGCTTCAGCGAGGAACTGTGCGGAGGCACACATGTTTCGAACACAGGAAACATCGGAATGTTCAAAATAATCTCGGAAACAGCGATTTCAGCAGGTGTGAGGCGAGTAGAAGCGGTTACGGGTAGACATGCGCTGGAATACTTGAGAGCAAAAGAGAACCTGAGCAAGAGCTTGATGGAGTTGCTTGGTTGTTCGGAACAAGAGATTTTGCAGAGAATTTCTCAGATCATCGAAAAGCAACAAGACCTGTCAAAACAGTTGGAACAGGTCACAGCCAAACTTCTCTCGACGCAGGTTAAATCGATGGTTGGTGAGCAAATTTTTGGTGTGGAACTCTTTCACGAAACGTTCCAGGGTGTGGAAAGCAACACTTTGAGAAACCTTTCGGATGTGGCAATAAGCGGCAAGAAGAATTCAATAGTGGTGCTCTTTTCGACTGACGGTGAGAAAGTCAGCTGCATAATCCGAGTTTCATCGGATTTGACAAACCGGATAAAAGCAGGGGAGCTGGCGAAGGCAGTTGCATCGGTTCTCGGTGGTGGAGGTGGAGGCAGGGCTGACATGGCTCAAGCCGGCGGAAAAGATCCGGCAAAGATAAACGAAGCTGTGAAAGCTGTGAGGGAGCTTTTGTCCAAGCTGCAAGGTTGATTGGCGATTTGATCACTTGATTTTTTCACGTCGTATATTATAATGAGAAGTGGTTTCTGAAAACTTGGAGAGGTGGCCGAGTGGTCGAAGGCGCTTGCCTGCTAAGCAAGTGTGGAGGGAATTCCTCCACCGAGGGTTCGAATCCCTCCCTCTCCGCCAGGCTCGTGCCCGTAGCTCAGCTGGATAGAGCGCCAGACTGCGGATCTGGAGGTCGGGAGTTCAAATCTCCCCGGGCACGCCACGGTTGGAATAACTCTCCGTTTTTTTCCAACATTATTGCGACGGTGTACCTATACCCTTTTGTCGAGACGATCAGAGTTTCCGAAAGTTGCGCTATAGCCAGGGCAACCGCAAGACCTGCGACGAGCGTTTTTTCCCTTCCATCTGGAAGAATGTTCTTTTTTCTTATTTGCTCAAAGCTCATTTGTCGAACTTCACGTACAACTGATGAAATATCCTTCTGATTCAACCGTTCTTTATCCAGTTTTGCAAGGTCCCAAACCCCCTTTTTCAAAGCCGCAATGGCAACAAAAGATCCACCTATCCCAACAACCTCACCGAGGTTCTCGGAAAGCTGGTTTGTCACATAATTTACAGCCATCTCAAAATCTTTCGCCCCTGGAATTGCCAGATTGAAGAGACTGTTTAGAACATGCGTTCCAAGTCGAAGACTTCTGAAGGAATCTTTTCTGACAATCTCGAGGCTGCCTCCGCCAAGGTCAGCAACGGTTATGTTCATCCTCAGCTCAGGATCCACCGACATATATGAGTACATCGCCTCTTCTTCCTCGGTGAGAACATGAGATTTCAGGTTAAATTCCCCGACAAGGGTTTTGAAAAACTCAGGATCATCTCGAAACACCGATGTGCCGAACACGTAAGTTGGGCATCGAAAATCTGATTCGTTCAAGGCTTTCGACAGAATTTCTTTTGCGATTTTTAAAGCTTTCATTCTGTCATTCATGAACGCTTTCAGGCCAACCTCGTAAACTTTTTCAAACAGAACCTTTTCCCCATCGAGCACCAACACGATGAAAGAGTTTGATCCCAGGTCAAGCACTCTTACCATACGATCACCCATCAGATTATATCTTTGCTTTTTAGGATAAAACAGCAGAACTGTTGAAAAATGATTTAGGAGGAACCTTTGGTTGGCGGAGGAAAAGCGAAGAAGCAAAGGTTTCATCGTCTTTTTGAAAGCCTTTTTGATAGCTTTGTTCGTAGGCTTCACGATTCTTGTGTATGGATACTTTGTTTTCGAATACAACAGATTGAAGGGGATCAACATTCAGCCTTTCGAAGGCTGGAGAAGTTATGTTTCCTTCTTGATTTCAAAGATCCCCTATGTTAATCGATTTGTCAAATACGAGCCGCTTAAGATCATGACCCCAGGTTTGTACTTTGAAGAAAGCGCCACAGCTGCCGTTGAACGAGTGCGGCAGATTCTGGCTGAAATACAAGCGGAAAGTCAACAACTTGCACAAGATTTCCAGACACTTGAAACTTCAAGAAAAGCAGTTTTAGAACTTAGAAAAGCTTGGGAAGAGAAGAATTTGGAGATGGATATGTTACTTCGAAGACTTAGGACACCAGAGGATGTGAAAAAGGTAGCAGACACTTTGAAGCAGGCTGATCCTGCAAATGCCGCTGTGATTTTGGCAAGTGAAAGATTCTCGGTTGTTTCGATTGCAGCCGCAATGCAATCCATTGACGCGACAACACGTTCTGACATACTCTCGGAGCTTGGAAAAATCGACGCAGACAAAGCCGCTGAGGTGATGAATGAACTTGGTTCTATAGAGAAAATCCTGGCTGACCTCGATCGGTTGAACAAGGATCTTGAGAAAAAAAGACAGGAACTGAACAAATACGAAGCTTCGTTGATGGAAGCGGAGCTCCTGAAAAAAGTTGCCATTGAAGCTTTGCAAGCTATGAACGAACAACAGATTCTCAAGATGATTGATTCACTTTCTTTGGACGAAGTCTCCGTCATGACGCTTTTCTCACATCTTCCAATTGAAAAAGTCAGAGAGCTTCTCAAACAGATACGCGACCAGAAACCCGAGCTTTTCGAAAGGATCGTCGCGAGGGGAGTGGGGCTATGAACCTTGATTTCATAAAGCTCATCGACACTCAAGAAACAAATCCAACTCCACAAAGCCATGGTGAAAAACCAAAGGCAATACCCTTTCAAGTAGTTTTGGAACTTGTGAAGTCGAAGGTTTTAAATAGCCAGCAAACGGGTTTCCACAAAATTGCGGTGTCTCGTAAAGGGACCTTGGTGGTTGATCAAACCGATCAAGGAAGCAGCGAACAAAGTTCAATTGTAAAGTTGGCTCAGAATCTTCAGGAAAAAATCCCCCAGCAAAATGCTACAAGCACGAATAGTTTGGTCATAGAAGAAAAGCTTGATAATTCACAGTCTCAGGCAAAGAACGTTGAAGAGAAGGCAAATAATTTTATCAAATCGGCAGATCAAACAAATCTAACCAAGCAAGCATCTCCACAAAAAGTGGATGAGAACCCGACAAAAATGGATATGCAAGTTGAAAGCAATACAAATCAAAACTTAGATCAAGCTGTAAAACCTGTCGACTTCTTGAAAATCGAACCAAATTCCGCGCAACTAGAACAAGGAGAAGAATCACAGGTTGTTCAAATTAAGGAACACACCGCTCAAAAAGAAGTTGCAATTACGAGAGAAGATCTTCGAATGAAAGATCAAACCAGAGACAACCAGAACCTGTCAAAGGTTGTTGATCAACTCTCTGTCTCTCAAACTGGGAACGATTTCATGTCACTCTCAACAAAAACTGTGTCTGACAAAGTTAATCCAAAAGTTCAAGCTGCGAGCTTTGTTTTCCAAAACGATCAAATGAAAGAAAGTTCCGCACAGAGTTTGACGGTAGTTCCAAAAAGCAATTCAACGGATGAGAACCAGCGACAAAGAGCAACTGATGCAATTCGAGTCAAGGACCAAAAAACGCAGCCTGTGCAGATAGTAGAGAATGCAAAAGAAAATCTTCGAATGGCAAACCAAGCAAAACAAACAACAACCCAGGCTGGTAACAACCAACAGCCGTTAACACAAGGTATCGCTCAAGATTTGTCTGTTTCCAACCAGAACGAAAGCAACAGAGAAGTTCGTGGAAATCCAACACTCGACAGAACTCAAATTCAGAAACCTTTGCTCACGAGAAATGCGATATCCAATCAACCAGCGGCTTCAGTAAAAGACAATGCAACAGCCAGTGAAAAACTCAAGCAGGCTGTCGAAGATTCAAAAGTTGAACTCATATCTTTTGATGGGAAAGAACAAGCTATTTTGCCTGCTTCAGTACTTCGAACAGGGGAAGGTACAAAAGCTGTCAAGTTTGGTAGGCAAATCGAAAACAAAATAAATGAATCTCTCGTGGCGGAAAAACCAATCATCACTATCAAGCAGGTTCAGGTCATATTCGACAACATCGTCAAGAATCTCGAAGAGTACAAAAGCGAATTTTCTCAATACAGGAATCTGAAAAAGGAATTGCCTCAAAATCTCAAATTCTCAGAACCGATAAAGATAGAAAACCTGAAACTTGAGATCGCAAGGGATTTGAAAAAGGAAAAGCCCGTGGTTGTCAACGAAGAGCTTTTGAAAACAAAACTCGAGCAGACCGAAAAGACAAAGGAGATTTTCAATGCAAAGCTCGGTAAGAAAGCTTATGAAACCGACCAAACCACCGTTGAAATAAGGCAGCTTCCCAGAAATATCGAGGCTGTTGTAACCAAAGTTGAACAACAGCAGAGGAGCGAGAATCTTCAGGCAATCGTCGAAACGATAAGGCAGATGAACAATTCCAACGTGGAAAGGGCGTTTGTAAACCTGAATCCACCAACACTTGGAAGACTTGAGATACAGATAGTCAAGCAGGGTGAAACGCTGAACGTAGTCTTCAAGGTGGCAAGCGAAGAAGCAAAAGAGTTGCTTGAAAAAAGCTCAAAAGATTTGGTCTCAAGGCTTTCTTCAGTTGGATTTAAAGTTGAAACTGTCGAAATCAGAATGTCAGAAAAAACGCAAGAGGACGAACATTTACATGATAACAGAGAAGAACAGCAACAGCAACATCAAAGGCATAAAAGATGGCAGGAAAGTGAGGTGAAAGAAGATGATAAACGCGATCAGTAATCAAGCTTATTTCCCAGTTTCGTCAACTCGAAATCCGAGTAACACACTTGACAAAGACGCCTTCTTGTTGCTTTTGATAACTCAACTTAAGAATCAAAATCCACTTGAACCGATGGACAACAAAGAGTTCATAGCCCAGCTTGCTCAATTCTCAACACTCGAACAGATAACGAACATGACAAAATCGATCCAAGAATTTTTGACTTTACAGCAAGGAGCGCTACAAGCTCAAGCCGCTTCTTTGATAGGCAAGTACGCCGTCGTTCAATCCGATGAGATAACGGTCAGCAACAATGTAGCGGAAAGCATAATCTTCGAACTCGATGAAAGTGCTCCGGTGGTTGTCAGAATTTACGATTCAAACGGGAAGCTCGTCAAAGAAGCAACAAGCGGTGTTCTTGAAAAGGGAACGCATGCCTTCCAGTGGGACGCAAGAGACAGCACAGGATTGCCCGTAGCGGATGGGACGTACAAATACGCCGTTTACAAGATTAACTCCGATGGATCGGAGACGGCCATAAGCGGTGTCGATGGTGGAAAGATTGAATCTGTGAAGTTCAAAAACAACCAGATTTACATTTACATCGGCGGAAGGGAATATCCGCTTGCGTCGGTTGTCGAAATTGCTCAGGAGGGGTGAACTGACATGATGCGCTCAATGTTCAGCGGCGTTTCAGGAATGAGAAACTTTCAGTATGCACTTGACGTTGTGAGCAACAATATTTCAAACGTCAACACCGTTGGGTTCAAAGGTTCAAGGGTGACTTTTCAGACGGCACTTTCGCAAACTTTGAAAGCCGCAAGAAGTCCTCAGGACAACGTAGGTGGGACCAATCCAATTCAAATAGGGCTTGGTTCTCAGCTTGCGACGGTGGACAAAGTTATGACGCAAGGATCGTTTGAAAACACGGGAAGAACACTTGATCTTGCCATTCAAGGGGACGGGTTTTTCGTGGTGTCCGATGGAACCCAGTACTTTTACACCAGATCCGGTGCGCTTGATGTTGACACAAATGGTACGCTGATACACTCCTCAACGGGTTTGAAGGTGCAAGGCTGGAGAGCCGTACAAGATCCAACAACTGGGACAAGGTACGTGGACACAAACCAACCGATAAGCGACATTGTGATAGGTGCAGGTTTAACCATGCCAGCCAGGGCAACAACAGCAGCTTCCATGTCGGGTAATTTGCAGTCAAACGTTGGTCCGATGCCTTTTTCGATGACAGTGACCGATAGTTCCACAAATACAAATTACACGGTTAGGTTTACTTTCGAAAAAACAACCGCTGATTTTGTAAGACAAAATGGTCCATTTGGAAGTACACAAAGTTACACTTGGGAGGTCAGAGACCAACAAAATGAGTTGATTCAAACTGGTTTCATTGAATTCAACGAGTTTGGAAGAATCGTAAATTCGGGAACGGCTTTCAAAGTGAACGTAGGGGGCGATGGTGAACTTAACCAAGATGACTTTCGTCCAGTTACTTTTGATGATGGCAC
>FWWM01008779.1_pt1 | contig 19156 bp, 15 predicted proteins | sample 2228351 | NCBI WGS metagenome assembly FWWM01 (sample SAMEA103939774, study PRJEB20133) | metagenome
AAGGCAGGGAACATCTTGTAAGTTTTCAAAATTTATATTTTTATGGATTTCTCCCTTTGTGGGATCCAGTATGGGATATGAAAAGACCAAAACTTCTTCATCAGTTACTGTCTTAGATGTCTTTCCTGTAATAATGGAAGGAATAAAAGTATCAAACTCCTTTGGCTTATTTTTTTCATCACTCTTTGCAACTACATTTCCATAAATGTCTAAGAAATCCACATATACTGCTTCAGTGGAGTAAAGGATCGTGGAAACCATATCTTGAAGATTTTGCTTTAGGGAAAATTGCAAATAATAACTTGAATTTAAAGAAACTGTTTTTGCAATTCCATCCCCTTGTTTTTTAACTTGTTCATACATTAAACTTCTTGCTTTCCAGTTAAAGGTTATTAAAACCAAAAGGGAAAAGATAATTAAAAGAAGTATAGCTCCACTTATAAATTTAAACCTTAGATTTTTCTTAGTAAACTTTTCTTTAATATTTTCCATATAAACTCCCTTAAAAGTTTAAACTATTTTTATCTAAGAATACAACTCCAATTTTTTCAATGTAACTCTTTGATTTTAAAGGATAAAGTAAAACCTCTTCAATTTCATAGAGTTTTTCTTTAAATTCCCTTTCAATTATTTCAAGTTCCTTTTCCATTTCTTTTTGTAACATAAGTATATCTTCTTCCAATTTAGAAATTTTCCTTTTCTTTTCTTCTACATCACTTTTTTCTTTTAAAACCTGTCTTTCCTTTGTACTCATATGGGATAAGCGAGATGCTGCCCTTCTCAATTTTGATCCAAGTTTTTTACCTCCAAATAAAATTTGCAAACCTGTTTCCAATATATTTATACTTTTTTCTGTACTCCTTAACCTTAATTCTTCTTCTTCTTCTTTTAACCTCTGTCTTTCAATTTCAAGTTGTTCCCTTATCCTTTCCAACTTCAATTCATAGATTTTCTTTTTTTTATCAAGTCTTTCCCCTAAATTATCTTCAAATTCCTTAATACAATTTTCTATGAAAATATTCTTTTCTTCACCAGGTTTTGAGTAAACTTTTAAATTTGGATTATAATATAAATTAATGGGAAATAAAAGGGAGATCCTTTCCTTCAGTTCTCTTTCTGCTTCTTTTACAACCCCTTCTAAATCCAAATCGAGGGGAATGTTTATCTTGTTAAAATCTTTTACTTTTGTATCTAAATTTAATTTTTTATCTAAAACTTTCCAATCTTCCCCTTCTTTTTTAATTTCTGAAATTAAATATAAATTTTTTTGAAAATTAAAATTTGCACTTTCTTTACTGTAAAAAAGCATAACTTCTGCAAAAAGATAGGGATATAATTCTAAACCATCTTTTCCATAAAAGACAGGTATATTTGAAGGAATAAAATATGCCCTTTTTCCTCCTACATTTCTTTCTTCTTCTCCCTTTGCAAAAACTTTAAGTTCTTCCAAAGTCATAGGCCCCTTTAAATAAGATACAACTTGAGAGGACCTTATTATATAAGGAGTTAAGGGGTCTTTTACATCCTTTAACCAAAATTCCCTTTGCCTCAAATTTGAAATTTTTTCTATCTCCTTTTCATCTCTTCCTATTATATCTTTGATCCTATCCTTATCTTGTTGTGTATGCAATCTTCCAATTGCATAAATTCCAATATTTGATAATGCCTTATAATCCAAATCAATGGGATTTTGGGTTGCCAAAAAAACTCCAAGTCCAAAAGCTCTGGATTTTTTTAAAAGGGTAAGGAGGGGATTTTTTGAAGGAGGATTGGCAGGTGAAGGAGGCAAAAAACCAAAAATTTCATCAAAATAAAGTAAATATTTTAAGTCCTCTGTTCCCCTTTGTTTTCTTATAAAATTGTAAAGTTCCGATAAAATTAAAGTAATAACAAATTGCTTTAACTCCTCTTCTAAATGGTTTAAATATACAATTGTATGGCAGGGTTTTCCTTCTTTTGTCCAAAAAAGAATATTAAAATCCAAGGGAGATCCCATAAAATAAGGAGAAAAGTTTGGAGAAGCAATCAAGTTATTTAACTTAAAAGCAATTTCCCTCCTTTCATTTAAAGGAAAAACCTTCTCCAAAGGCAAAACCCCTAAGTTTGAAAAGGGGGGATTTTCTAAAGCTAAAATTAAATCTTCAAAATTTATATCCTTCCCACTTTTAAAGAAATGTTCTATACAAAGGGAAAGGAAAATAAAAGGGGGATCGGAAAAGGGATCTGGCTCCTTTTTAAAGAGCTTAAAAATTGCTGAAACGGTGTTTCTTATCTTTTCCCTTACACTTTCAAGTTCGTTTTGAATTTCAAAACTTGTAGGAGCTCTTAAGGAAGGGAGAATATTTAATGGAGAAACAGAAGATATGCCAGGGGTTAGAATTTTCCTTTCAACGGAATCCTTTAATTTTAAAATATCTTCTCTTTTTATTCCTTCCTTTTCAAGATTTTCTTTCCAGATTTTTGATAACCTTTCTGGCTCCTTAGAATAAGGGGAAAAATCTTCTACCTTTAAATCGGGAAAGATTAAAAATAAATTACAAAGATCTCCCTTTGGATCCAATATAATGGCAGGTATTTTCAAAAGGGCAAGTTTTTCTAAGATTGAAATAGAAAATCCTGTTTTACCACTCCCAGTCATTCCCACACATAAGGAATGGGTTGTAAAGTGGTTTTCATTTATGCACCTTTCAATTCCGTCCTCTCCTCTTCCTACAACTATCATAAAAACTTTATTCCTTTTCCTATAATATTATAAGGCAAAACCTCTCCTTCAAGCAAGCTTAAACCATCTTTTATCTTTTTTATTTTATCCTTTGGTGCAAGGATTACAACTGTTCCACCCCCCGCAGCTCCACATCCTTTCCATCCCCATGCCCCCTTTTCCTTTGCTATATTTATTGCTTTATCTATTTCCATATGGGAAAATAGGGGTGATAAATTTACCCTCCTTTCCCATTCTTCTTTCATAAGTTCTCCAACTTTTTTTAAATCATCCTTTAATATTGCCTTTTCCATTTCCCTTGAAATTTCTGAAATTTCTTTTAAATTTTTATATGTCTTACCATCTTTTTTTTCAATTATCTTCTTAAAAACATCAAAGTTTTGACTTCCTGAATGGTGTTTTACTTTTGTATTATATAAAATTAAAGAATCAATAAATTTCTTTGAAAGTTTAAATTTATAAAAATTTTCTCTTCCTAAATCATAATTTATGCAAATTAATCCCCCATATAAGGGGGGGTAAAAATCCTGGGTACCCGTAGGATAACCCATATTTTTAGCTTCTAAATCCTTTCCTAAGGAAATTAAATGGGAATTTTTTGCTTTTATTTTTGAAATTTTAAATAAACCTTTAAGTAACCCAATTAAAAGGGCAGAGGAACCCCCAAGCCCAGACATTTCAGGAGGTTCTTTGATTATCTCTAATTCTAAACCTTTAATTTTAGGGAAGAGAGAAAGAGAGTGATAAATAATGGAAAATTCAGAGTCCCTTATTTTTTTTAAATTTTCAAACTCGTAAACTTTTCCCTTTTTTTTAATTATGAAATACTTATTTAAATCTTTTAATCTAATTTCTACAAATCCATTTATTGCAAAGTTAATTGTCTTAGAATTTTCAAAGAAACAATAAAGGGGCCAAATGTCTAAGGTTCCCCCAGCTAAATCAACCCTTGTGGGTACTCTAATTTTGATTTCTTTATCTTCTTCCTTCAAATTTTTTCCTGTATGTGGGACCTGAATTATAGGAACAAAAGGGATAAGCCATTCCATCTTCTCCAACATAATGGACAACACATCTCTGTAACCTGTTTGTTAAGTAATTGTAGTTGTCCATAAAATGCATTCCAGCAGCTAAAAATAATCTCCAAGGATACCTATGTTTTTTTGCAATTCCAAAACTCTTAGAACCCGTAAGACCATCAAAAATTTTTACCATTTCAAAACTACTGATTGGAGAATTTTTACAACGATATTTATAAAGCAATTTTGCAAAGGACAAACCTTTTTTTAACTTACTATGTCCATATTGTTTCTTCTCTCTTTTAACTTTTTCATTTAATTCCCCTAAGATTCCATCCCAATTAAAAATTTCAGGTAAGGGAATATAATTTTTTGTCTTTTCCTCCACTATAAGATATGTTCCAAGTCCACAGAAGGGATGGCAGGTGCACTCCATAACCTTTGGATCAAAGGGAGATTTTCTTGTGAGGTTTATAAGTTTTGAAATGGGGACAATTGAGGATAGGGGATAAAAATCCCTTTTTGCTTTAAGTTTCCCATCTGTTGTTCTTTCCAAATCCTCTGCCATATCTGAAAGGGTATATCTCTTTTCAATCCTTTCACCATAGGGAACCCTTCCTGTAAAACTTAAGGGTTGAAAACTAATTCCTACAACCGTATCCATATTTTCAAGAGCATAATTTAAGATTTTTCCCGTTTGGTCTCCATTTATACCTTTAACTAAGGTCACTACAAGGATTACTCTTAACCCCACTTTTCTGCAATTTTCAATTACAGAATTTTTAATATCCATTAAATGGAAACCCCTTGTTTTTTCCCAAATTTCATCATCAATTCCATCAAATTGTAAGTATAATCCCTTAAGTCCTGCCTCTTTTGCTTTTCTTGTAAACTCCAAGGACTTCCCAAATTTTATCCCATTTGTAACTGCTTGGATCCAATAAAAACCCACTTCCTTTGCAATGGAAATGGCTTCAAAAAAATGGGGGGAAACTGTTGGCTCTCCTCCAGATAATTGTAAAACCGCTATCTGTCCCCTATTTGGCTTTATACTTTTTAACATAAACCTTATCTTTTCAGGTGTCAAAAAATATCTACCCTCCCTCCCCTTAGCTGAGGCAAAACAAAAGGGACAATTTAAATTGCAAGAATTTGTTAAATCTATATTTATAATTGAAGCAGCACTTTTATGTTTAAAACATAATCCACATTCTTTTGGGCATAAAGGATTTTCTTCTTCCTCTTCCATCCAGGGAATATAGTTTAATGCTTTTTGAAAAATTTCCATATTTGAATAAAACAAATCTTTAAATTTTCCATGTACTTCACATTCTTTGTTTATAAAAACCTTACCCCCTTCATAAGTAAAATAAGCATAATTGGGCTTTAAGCATTCAGGACACAAGGAATTTAAATTATTAAGATATAATTGAGGATTTGTAGCCATTTTTAACTCCTTTTACATTTATCATTAATTTTTTTAAATAAATTCTATGGAAAAAAATTAAAATTAAGGGCAAACCTAAGAAAGTCATTGGCAAACCAAAGAGCATAAGAAAAGGTAAAACCTTTTTATTTTCCTTAATCAATTTAGAAGAAAAGGAAAATTTTATATAAGAAAAAATTGAAAAGTAAACATCAAAGATTTGGGAAGGCAAACTTATGCCTTTCCCATAAAAACCAATGGGATTAAAGGGCATTTCTAAGAAAGTATAACTAGATGCCAACCTATAAGGGTTATGGGCATCAGAACCAGCAACAAAAAGGGGCTTTTTTCCCAAGTCCTTTAAAATAGAATAAATTATCTCTGCATGGGATTTTGGAAGGGAACCATTCCACAATTCCCAAAGGGGAAAATTCAAAAGGGCAAACTCCCAAAATTTTTTTATATTTTTTTTCTTAATTGTAAAACTTGCAGGGTGAAAAAGAACATAGGGAATTTTTTCAATTTCTAAATATTGGACTAAATCAAAAGCATCTTTTTTTATCCTTTGAATTTCCCAATGTTGTCTTTCGTTTATAAAATAAACACCTATATGGATCTTCTTTTCTGCTTCCCCCATATAACTTGTGATTTCTTCGGAGATAAAAAAGTCCTTCAAATCTGGGTATTTTTCAAGGAGGTATAAACAACCATCAATTGTATCATGGTCTGTAAAAGTTATAAGCTCCATCCCCTTTGACTTTAAAATATAGTATGCTTCCTCAGGTTTAGTTGTGGCATCGGAGGCACCATATCTTTTAAAAAAAGGAGAGGGGGAAAATTTGGTATGGACATGTAAATCAACTTTCAACTTCTTCTCCCTTTGTAAAGGTTATCAAAAGTATAACTAAAACTGCCACAAAGGAAATTATATATAAGGGATAAATAAACTTTGTTAAGATAAAAAAGACAAAAGCAAAAAGAACAGGAACCTCTGCAATTGAATAGGCAATTATCTTATTTGATAAATTTTTCTTCTTTGCTAAATAGAGGGATACTAAAAAAGGTATGAGGGATAAAAGGTAAAGATAAGTTTTGAAATCCCTGTTGTATTTTATTACTGCCCTTATATTACCCTGTAAAAAATAAGCAATTATTATATATATAAATATAGAAAGGATGAAAGGAATACCCCATAATTTTCCCTTCATTTATAATACTCCTCTGGAATAAATTTTTTTATCTCTTGGGGCAAAACTTCAAAGTAGGGTCTTAAAATATCCTTTTCTATAGAAATAATCTTATCAATTCCATCAAAGGCAACTTCTAACATTTCATTAAAAATTGGTAAAGAATAGGGGGATGTTTCAGCAGAAGCATTTATTTCTAAAAGATGTCCATTATCTGTTGCAACTACATTCATATCAATTTGGGCATTTTTATCTTCTAAATAATTGGGGTCTAATAAAATTTCACCCCCTACAAGGGCAACAGAGACAGCTCCAATAAATTCCCTTAGGGGCCACCTCAAAAGGGAACCCTCCTTTAAATATTTAATTAAAGCTAAGTTTAAGGAGACAAAGGAACCGACCACAGACAAAACCCTTGTTCCCCCATCTGCTTGTAATACATCACAGTCCACCCAAAGGGTTCTCTCTGGTATTAAACTTAAATCTACAAGAGACCTTAAAATTCTTCCAACCATTCTCTGGATTTCCGTATTCCTCCCAGAAGTTCTTCCCTTATAGATATCCCTTGGTATTCTTGGCTCCCCTGCTCCGGGAATCATATTATACTCAGAAGTAATCCAACCCTTTCCTTGTATTTGCATAAAGGAGGGAACTCTTTCTTCCATTGTTATTGTACATAAAACCTTTGTATCTCCAAGTTCCACAAGAACAGAACCATCGGGATACTTTAAATAATCTAAGAAAAAATAAAAACGCCCTTTTTATCCAAATTTAATATTTTTAGGATCCAAATTAGTTAGTTATTATGGAACGTCGGGCCAAGATTTAGTTTCTTATTTCTTTTCCAATATAGTTTTGATCGCCGGGGTGCAACTTCTTACAGGAATTTTAGTTGGAGTTTTTTCAAGCTTTTTGGCTCTGAGAAGATATTTGAAAAAAATTTAAAGCTCTTTACTCTTGACAAGTTATCTAGAATATGTTATAATTAAATAATCTAATAGATATAAGGGGGAGTAGAAAGTTAAAATTTATCTATGAAGCTTGTTAAGACAATTCTAGGTTACCTAAAAAGTAAATTCCCTCCTTGTTATGTTTTGATTTGGTTTATGGTTTTGGGGATGATTTTTTCATCTGCGGGCTTTGCTTTTGCTTCCGAGCTCGATGAAAAAAGAAAGGAACTGGATAAGGTGATTAATCAGATTTATCAGATTAATCAGGATTTAGAAGCTTTAAGCAAACAGAAGAAAACTCTTCAAAACGAAATTACTTCTTTTGATAAGCAAATTGAAATTATAGAGCTTGAGATTGAAAAAACTAAAAAAGAAATTGATGTTACTAAACTTGAGATAGAGGAGACTGAAAAAGATATTGCCCAGAAAGAAGAGGAGATCAAATATCAGGAGAGGGTTTTGGCCGCCTCCCTGCAGGCTCTTTATGAAAGGGGCCAGTTTAATACTTTAGAAATTTTGGTTTCTTATAAAACCTTTTCCGATTTTTTAGCTGAGATAGAATATCTAAGTCTTCTTGAATTGGAAGTCAAAAGAACGGCTGATGCTATTGAAATGTTGAAGAAAGAACTGGAAACTAAAAAACAAGAGTTGGAGGCTGAAAAAAAAGAACTAGAAGACCTAAAAGCGGAACAAGAAGATCACAAACTGGCCTTGGCTGCTCAAAAGGAGGAAAAAGAAAAGCTTCTTGAGGAGACCAAAGGTCAAGAAGCTAATTATAAGAAAAATCTTGCTGAGGCTCAAGCCCAAGAGAAGAAGATTTTTACTGAATTGATTGAGCTTGAGGCTAAATATGGTGGCGGTGACCGTCATACAGGTGATAAAGATGGCCGATACTATGGGTATTTTACTTGGCCTCTTGACCATTACGTGGTAACTCAAGAATATGGAATGACCGATTATGCTAAAACTGGTGTTTATGGAGGTTTGGGTCATAATGGAATTGATATTTGCTGGTATCATGGAGCGCCGGTGAAGGCAGCGGCTCCGGGTAGAGTTCTGGCTGGCACTCACACTGGTTGGGGAAATTGGGTAGCTATTCAACATCCCAATGGTTTAACAACTTTGTATGCTCACCTAAAGTCTTTTAAAGTCTCCTCGGGGAGTTATGTAGAAAGAGGTCAGGTAATTGGCTATCAAGGCAATACTGGTTTTTCTACTGGCTCTCATCTTCATTTTTCAGTATATTGGGATTTTTATACCTTCACTTCGCCTTATGGCTACGGTCCGGCTTATAATTATCAAGGTACTTTAAATCCTTTCACAGTATTGCCCTAAACAATCCTCAAACAATACCAACAAAAATGACCCCTCTGGGGGTCATTTTTGTTTGGAAAATAGGTTTTTGGAGGAGAGGAAAGATCTCTTTTGGGATAAATTTATACTTTAGTTATTTAAATCCTATTGATTTTGAGAAAAGCTCTTTGTAATATAAAATAGATAGGGAGGGTTATGTTAAAAGAGAAGAAAAATCTTGCCAGAAGAATTTTTTTAATTTTGGTTATAGTTTTTTTGGTTTTAGGTTCTTATACAGTTGGTTTTTTAGTTGGCAGGGCAGAGTTGCGTTTTGAGAAGGGTTATATTCCCAAGGTGATCAATAAGGAGCCTACCAAACCTATAAGTGATATTGATTTTGGAATTTTTTGGCGGGTTTGGGACTTAGTTGATGAGAAATTTCCAGGCCCTATAGACCATCAGAAGATGCTTTTTGGGGCGATTTCGGGGATGTTAAAAGCACTTGATGATCCTTATACTGTATATTTCACTCCAGATCAGGCTCAAGATTTTATGGAGGAAATGTCGGGTAGTTTTGAAGGTATTGGAGCAGAAATTGGCAAAAAGGATGATGAACTTACCATTATTTCTGTTTTTGAACAAACGCCAGCCCAGAGAGCTGGTCTTAAGTCAGGAGATGCAATTCTAAAAATTGATGATGCCGAAACCAGTGATATGACTGTTGAGGAGGCAGTTATGAAAATTAGAGGGCCCAAAGGCACAATGGTGAAATTGGAGATTAATCGAGAGGGATTTTTGGCTCCCCGAGAATTTAAAATAACCAGAGATAAAATTACAATTGATAGCGTCTCTTACAAGATAAGAGAAGATTTTGCCTATATTCGAGTTAGAACAATTTCAGAAGTTTCCGACTCCAGAATCAGAGGAGTAATTTTAGATTTACGTAATAATCCTGGGGGGTATTTGGATTCAGCTGTTGATATTGCTTCTGAGTTTATTAAAGAAGGTGAAATTATTGTCTATGAAGAGTTTAGAGATGGTAAAAAGAAAGGTTATAGATCTTCTGGGGGGAAACTGACAGACTTACCTCTAGTTGTTTTAGTAGATAATGGTTCGGCTTCAGCCTCGGAAATTATAGCGGGGGCTATTCAAGATTATAATCGGGGAATACTTATAGGGGAGAAGACCTTTGGCAAAGGTTCAGTTCAAAGCTTGGAGGAGTTACCCTTAGGGCTTTTAAAAATCACCACTGCTTATTGGCTGACTCCTAAGGGTCATTCTATTTCGGATAATGGACTTTCACCCGATATTGGGATTAATATAGAAGATGAAGATTACTATACTCCTCAAGATTTACATATCAAGAAAGCATTAGAATATTTAAAAGAGAGGGGGCAATGAAATTGATTTTGGTAAAAGAAGTTTCCAATTTAGGTCAACCAGGAGATTTAATTGAGGTGGCTCCAGGTTATGCTCGCAATTATTTAATTCCTGGGGGTTTGGCGGTTATAGCTACGGAGAAGGAGATTTTGAAGTGGCAGGAAGAGAGATCTCAGCGTCAGAGAGAAGCCTTGGAGGAGAAAGAGAAAATTTCTAAAATAGCCGAAAAACTAAGTGGGGAGATATTGATTATAAAAACTAAAACTACCGAATCGGGCAAGCTTTTTGGTAGTATTAAATCTCAAGATATAGTAAAAGAGCTTGAAAAGTTAGGTTACAAGATCTCTAAAGATGCTATTGAAATGGAAAATATTAAAAAAGTAGGTAATTTTAAGGTTGTTATTAATTTGGGCTGTGGAATTAAAGTAGAGGTTTCTCTAAAAGTTGAAGGGAGTCAGAAATAAGATGTCAAAGACAAAATATATATTCGTAACCGGGGGCGTTCTTTCTGGTTTAGGGAAGGGTATTACTGCTTCTTCAATTGGTAAGATTTTGTCAGCTCGAGGCTTTAAAGTTAATCTTCAAAAATGTGATCCTTATCTCAATATGGATGCAGGCACCTTAAATCCTGGTGAGCACGGCGAGGTTTTTGTTACTGAAGATGGTGCTGAAACTGATTTGGATATTGGCCATTATGAAAGATTTTTGGGTAGAAATCTAACTGGCTCTTCCAGTCTTATGGCTGGTTATGTCTTTAATAATGTCTTAACTCGAGAGAGGGAAGGTGCTTATCTGGGAAAAAGCGTCCAAATTATCCCTCATATTGTTTCCGAAATTCAAAATTTGATTATGGCAGCGGGCAAACGGTTTGATGTTCATATTGTTGAAATCGGGGGCACTGTTGGTGATTATGAAGGTCTCCATTTTATGGAGGCAATTAGACAAATGAAGCGTATTGTTGGCGGAGATAATGTTTTATATGTTCATGTAGTTTTTTTGCCGTATCTAGCAACCTCAGGAGAAGTTAAGACAAAACCCGCTCAGAATAGTGTCAGGGATCTTAAAGAATTAGGTATTATTCCTGATGTTATCTGTGCCCGCTCTGATTATAAAATCACCCTTCCTCTTATTGATAAACTTTCCTTGTATTGTGGTGTTGAGCCCCAGGCAATTTTTCCTCTCAAGACTGCATCTACAATTTATGAGGTTCCTTTAATTTTGGAAGGCTATAAAGCAGGAGACCTAATTTCTAAAAAATTAGGTCTTCCCAAGAGAAAGCCAAAATTAGAAGAGTGGGCCAATCTTATCTTGGAAATAAAAAAGAAAAAGGATAAAAAAATAAAAATAGCCTTAGTGGCTAAGTACTTATCCAATCAAGATACCTATATTTCTGTGATTGAAGCCTTAAAGGCTGCTTTTTGGGCTAATGAGGTGGCAGGAGAGATTAGGTGGATTGATTCTGAGAAAATCGAGACCAAGGGAGCAGATTTGCTTTTAGGATTTGAGGGTATTGTTGTTCCTGGAGGCTTTGGTCAGAGGGGAATTGAGGGAAAGATTAAAGCAGTTCAATATGCTCGAGAGAATAAGGTTCCCTTTTTAGGTCTTTGTTTGGGAATGCAGGTAGCTACAATAGAATTTGCTCGAAATGTAGCTGGTCTTTGGGGAGCTAATTCTACAGAATTTAATCCCAGGACAAAATATCCTGTAATCTATATTATGCCTAATCAAAGAGGGATTAAGAAAAAAGGAGGGACCATGAGGCTTGGAGCTTATCCCTGCCATATTTCAAAGGATAGCCTTAGCTACCAAGCTTATAGGCGAAGGAAAATTTTTGAACGTCATCGTCATCGTTATGAGTTTAATATGAAATATAAAAATATCTTAGAGAGGTATGGTTTTAGGATTACTGGTATCTCGCCAGATAGGAGATTAGCTGAGATAATAGAAGTTTCTCCTCATCCCTTTTTTGTAGGAGTGCAGTTTCATCCCGAATTCAAATCTCGACCCAATAATCCTCATCCCCTTTTCGATGCCTTTGTTAAAGCTTGCCTTAGTCAACTAGATGCCCATTAATTTCTATCATCGGGGGAGTATATGACTGGAAAAATTAGAGCTTTAGTTTTGCTTTCCGGAGGCTTGGATTCTATGTTGGTTTGTAAGCTTCTTTTGAATTTGGGAATTGAGGTTTTGGGAATAACTTTCAGGTCTCCTTTCTGGAATATTGGCAAGGCTCAAAAAGTAGCTCAAAATTTAGGAATTAAGCTGGTTATCTTGGAGTTTGAGAAAGATTATCTCGAAATCCTCAAGTCACCTCGTTATGGTTATGGCTCGGGTTTTAATCCTTGTATTGATTGCCATATATTAATGGTGAGTCAAGCTTGGAAGTATGCCCAAAACCATGGTTTTCATTTTGTGGCCACCGGAGAAGTTTTAGGAGAACGGCCCATGTCTCAAAATAAGCAGGCCTTAGAAATTGTGGCCAAGGAGTCAGGAGCAGGGGAGTATTTATTGCGACCTCTTTCTGCTAAGTTTTTAAAGGAAACTATTCCAGAGCAAAAGAATTGGGTGCCTCGAGAAAAGTTATTAGATATTCGAGGGCGTTCTCGAAAAAAACAACTTCAGTTAGCTAAAAAGTGGGGGATTTTGGAGTTTCCTACCCCAGCTGGAGGTTGTCTTTTGACAGATCCTGCTTATTCTCAGAAATTAAAGGAACTGGTAGATAGATGGCTTAATTTTGATTTTTCTGATGCTGAAATTTTAAAACATGGCCGAGTTTTTTGGGATAATGATAATTTAATTGTGGTTGGTCGCAACCAAGAGGATAACTTAAAAATTGAAGAAGGGGCCCAAGATTCTGATATTTTGCTCAAAGTTGGTGATCATCCAGGGCCCACTACATTGGTTAGAGGAAAAAACCCCAAGGAAGCGATTAGAAAAGCTGCCAAATTAACCCTTAAATATGCCCATCTTAGAAAAGGGAAGATAATCTATGGTTCTAATTTTAAGTTTGATAAAGAAATTATAATTTAAAAACCCCTACAAATTTAGGGGTTTTTATTTAGGACTCTCTATATTTACTATGACTTTAGGTTTTAATTTACCTGTAAAGCGTCTTTGCATTTTTTTTACAAAGCTAACCTTGCCTGGCTTGAGAGCAAAAATAGTATAATCTTTTCCCAAAGCTACATTTTTACCAGGTTTATATTTAGTGCCCCTTTGTCTTATGATAATACTACCGGCATTTACAAATTGACCTCCATAGGCTTTAACCCCCAATCTTTTGGAGATTGAATCTCGTCCTAATTTTGTTGAACCTTTTGCTTTAGTGTGGGCCATAGGTATCTCCTATATACTTTATCAATATAAAAGATTTTTTATTTTGTGTCAAGAGTGTTACTATATAAATTGTATGGAGATTGTATGGAAGTTTTAAAAATTTCTCAAAATTCAATAAAACAAGCAGTAAAAATCTTAAAAAGAGGGAGGATAGTAGTATATCCTACAGAAACTGCCTATGGTCTGGGGGCAGATAGCACAAATAGTAAGGCTATTAAAGCAATTTATGATATTAAGGGTCGAGCTTTTAGCAAAGAGTTGCCCCTTATAGTGGATTCATTAAAGATGGCAGAAAGATACTGTTTGATGGATGATAGGGCTTTAAAATTGGCTGCCCAATTCTGGCCGGGGCCCCTGACTTTGGTTTTAAAGAAGAAAAAGGGAACCCATTTAGCAGTTGGAAAGACTACCGTAGCCCTAAGAATCTCTTCAAATAATACTGCTCAGCTATTAGTGGAAGAATTAGGTCGGCCCCTTACCTCCACTTCCGCTAATCTATCAGATAGACCAGAGTGCTATTCCCTAGCTGAGCTAACCAAACAACTACAAAACAAAAAAGCGGCTCAACAAATTAATCTAGCATTAGATGAAGGAAAATTGCCCAAAAGACCTGTCTCTACTATTATAGATTTGACAGGAGAAAGGGTAAAAATTTTAAGGGAAGGTTTGATTAAAAAGCAAGATATACTAAAAGTTATTAATCTGTAATTGAAGTTTATGACTAATATAAAGGAGTAAGAATGAAATTAGAGGATTTAGGTAAAGGCGACCCCGAAATTTATCAGGCTATAAAAAATGAAGAGAAGCGTCAATCTGAAGGCATAGAATTAATTCCCTCAGAGAATTATACCTCTCAGGCAGTGCTTGAAGCAATGGGTACAGTTCTTACTAATAAATACTCTGAGGGCTATCCTTTTAGGCGCTATTATGGAGGCCAGAAATTTATTGATATCATAGAGTCTTTAGGGATTGAACGAGCCAAAAGGTTATTTAAGTCAGAACATGCTAATATTCAACCTTATTCTGGTTCTATTGCTAATTTGGCTGCTTATTTTGCTTTAATCAATCCTGGTGAGAAGATAATGGGTATGTCTTTGGCACATGGGGGGCACCTTACTCATGGCCATAAGGCCAGTAAAGTGGCTGCTATTTTTGAGGTAGCAAGTTATGGTGTTTCCAGAGAGGGATATTTGGATTATGAAGAGGTTTTGGCTTTGGCTGTAAGGGAAAAGCCAAAATTGATTGTTGCTGGTGCTACTGCTTATCCTCGGGAGATAGATTTTAAAAAATTTAGAGAAATTGCCGATGCTTGCGGAGCTTACTTAGTGGCTGATATCTCCCATATAGCAGGATTGGTTGTAGCTGGTCTTCATCAAAGCCCCGTTTCTTTTAGCGATATTGTTACCACCACCACCCATAAAACTCTGAGGGGACCAAGAGGAGGAGTGATTTTATCCCAGAAGCAATACGCTGAGGCTGTGGATAGAGCCGTTTTCCCTGGCTTACAAGGAGGCCCCTTAGATCATATTAATGCTGCCAAAGCGGTATGTTTTAATGAAGCCCTAAGGCCTGAATTTAAACAATATGCAGCTCAAGTGGTGAGAAATGCTAAGGTATTGGCCGGGGAGCTTTTAAATTATGGTTTTAATTTGGTTTCTGGAGGCACTGATAATCACTTGATTTTGATTGATTTAAGCAATAAAGATATTACTGGCGGAGAAGCTGAGGAGATTTTAGATAAAGTAGGTATTACTTGCAATAAAAATATGATTCCTTATGATAGGCGGAGTTCTTTCGATCCCTCAGGTATTAGGATCGGTACTCCGGCTGTAACCACAAGAGGGATGGCTGAGGATGAGATGAGACAGATTGCTAGGTGGATAAAGGAGGCTCTTGAGCATAAAAATGATGAGGGGTATCTAGGGAGAATTAAAGCTGAGGTTAGGGATTTTTCTCTTCAATATCCAGTGCCCGGAGTAGAGTAATTTTTGAAGATTGGTTATATTGGAGTATTGTTTTGTCTCCCTTGAATAAATATGGTTTTTTAATTACAATTATTTGTGTTGACCTGGGGGTGATTGAAATTTCAAGTTATTTTTAATATGCCGGGGTGCTGGAACTGGTAGACAGGTTGGTCTCAAAAACCAATGAGCTTCGGCTCGTGTGGGTTCAACTCCCACCCCCGGCACCAATGAGAATTTTGCAAGCGTTTTGGTGTCGCCTCGCTTCGCTCGGCGACCAATTTGTAGGGAATTTTGGGCGAAAAAATCAGTTGGTGGTTTTGTCGCCCCGAAAGGGCGGTAAAAGAAAATTTTTTCATATTATTTGTTGCAGAAATTCTTGGGAATTTCTGTTTTTTGTTTATTTAAGGCCAATTTTACCTCCAACTCTTGACAAATAACCTATAATATGCTATACTAGGTTATTTAGAGTTAAGTAGCAAGTTTTTGGAGAAAGCCCCAAGAATTTCGCTCCAAATCTGATTAGCACATTTCTGATTAGCACATTGAAAGGTTGAAAAGACGGGAGAGAGATCGCTTCTTCCTTCGCCGCTTAAGTGGGTAGCGCCTTGGGTATCAAATTTTTGGTATTCAGCGCGCTACTCACGGTGAGTGGCGCGATTCACGCCCACAGGGATTCGCCAACCGGCGAAAAATCTAACCCTATGGGCAAGAATGGGAGGAGGTGAAATGGCAACGTACAAAGTTTACACGGTATCATCTGGATCAGTCCGCGAGGGTGCAGTTGTCGAAAAACTTGCTCTCAAGGGCGCGGGTATCGACATTCCCGCCATAATAATTGGTGAGGAGGGTCGTGGTCGTAAGCGTGCCGTCCTTCCTGTGCAGCTTCCTAGCGGGCTGTACAAAGAATGGCATGAGAAAGGTCGGGTGGAAATCCGTGCCGCTGAGGTCGGGCAGACCAAAGCGGGGAAGCCGAAACTCTTTGGGAAGGAGACTGCAGATACTGATGAAAAAATCATCTGCGTCTTTCTGACCAAGATCGGTTTTCGTGGATCCAATTCCCACACTGGTGATCGAACCGGCGAAACGTTCAAGGATAGTTGGGGCGAGGAGCGTCCTGTATTCGCTCAATTCCCTGGCGAAGTTCTGGTTTGCGGGGTCATCGCACAAGGTGCAGCTGGTCGAATGGGTTCAGGCGAACAGCTTGTGGCAGTAATGCCCAAGGGAATCGTCTTCCGGACCGGCTACACTGGCCGCCTTTATGGCGCGCCTTCAGCTCACTACTACATCTGGAACGGCGAGCAGCTTATTTCTGCAACGTGGGAAGAGCGTACCGCTGCCGACCTGTTCTAGGCTGATCTCTCTCGTCTCGCACCCACGCCCCCTGCGGAATTCGTCACAAAGACGAAAAATCCAAAGGGGGCTTTTTCTTTTTGTAAAAGTGTTAAAGAATTTGCCGCCAAAGCAGTAGATTTTTCAAGCTCATTTTTCTTGAAAAATTTACTGTAATGAGTTATAATTAGCTCATTAGAAAAACTTGAAATTGTCAAAGTTCGCGGCGAAGCCGCTCAAATTTTTGGAGGCTGACCGTCGCCGCCTGCGGTGGCGAAATGCGTTCGAACTATTTCCAGAATACAGCACCAGTGAGAAATAAAATATCAGAAAGAGATTAGAAAGGGGCATTAGCTCAGTTGGAAGAGCGCCTCGATGGCATCGAGGAGGTCACCGGTTCGAGTCCGGTATGCTCCACCACAAATTATGAGACGAGTGGATACAGTTGGGCATCTCCCAAAGAGCTTCTTGAGCTGTGGAGTTCACCAGACTTATATTGGAATAATTGAGAGGGCCGAAATGAAGATCACACCAGAAAATATCGAAAAAATTATACAAGCATTGGGAATGAAGATATTAGATTTTTTAAAAAAATTAATAATCTTTTAGAAATCGGTTAGGATTGGATTATTATTCTTTTGAAATACTAAATATTTAGTTTTGTCAAAAAAACGTAATATGAAAAAATTTCGAAAATCGTATGAGAGAAAAATCAATTGAACAACAAATTTCAAGTGTTGAATCTAAAGAAATCAAACTAAAGTTTAAATCAAGGGAATTTTTTTATTCCGAATCTCTTGATCTTTATGTTGCAGTCCAACCTTTGAAAGTGGATGATCGTGTTGTGAGGATGGCATCTGAATTGGGCATTGAATTAAATTGGGATGATGAAGGAAGAATAAAGGATATCAGTTATTTGGATTCTAAAAGATTATTTGAAAAGTTGGATGCAGTTATGTTAAGTCCGTCAGATTATTGGAAGGTTTATAATGAAGCATTGGAGAGAGGAGATACGAAAATGATAGAACAATTACATTCTGATCAAAGTACAGAATGGTTAGATGTCGTTTTTGAAAAAGATGACGAAGGCAATGTTTTTATGATTGAGCACCCAAAAATCGTTGAAACCGATGAAGGAATAAAATATGAAGGAGAAAGAAAAAAAATTGAAGTGCCTGATGGACGTCCAGGTTGGTTTAATCCTAAAAACAATATTAATCTAGAAACAGGATTACCGATCCATGTTGATTTAAAGCGCGAAAAAGGTACTCCTGCTTGGAGTTCTGCAACTTGGAAATATTGGTCAGTTTTTAAAATTAATGAGCCGGTAGCTGCAATTCGGGGATATGTTACATCATCCGGAACCCCGTCTCTTGATTGTGATATACCTGTTGAGGCAAAACAGCCAGTCTTAATGTTGCGGGAATGTCGAAAAGAATTATTAGAACCAGCGATTAATCCTGAACTTATGAAGACCGCCAAAGATTTTATTGAAGAATATCTATTAACTACAGTTGATAGACCGGCCATCCAAAATCCACAAGAACACGAAACTTTTTATTCAGGCCGTCAGAAACTTTTTAATTTTTTGGAAGAATCGGGAAGTGAATTTGTGAATTCTAAAGATAAAGAAGCGCAACAAATGAAAGAAAAATTTATTGATATGCTGGGCATTATTCGAGTTATGGCAAAAACAAAAGGCGACCAAAGTGTTAAAGAAAAAATAGATGAGTTGGCGCAGAATTTATTTGGCATTAAACAAGAAGAGGTTAGTTTTTTATCATTTTCTTCTTTTGTTCAAAATAGCCAAGAGAAATTGAAAGAGGCTTTATCGAAAAAGAAGAGAATTGTTTTTGTGATGGGCCACAAGAATCCGGATACAGATACAGTGGTTAGTTGCCTAGCTGAAGCATATCGTAATAATCTTTTGGACAAGACCACTTTCTATATCCCTGTTATTCAAGGGTCAAGAATTCCCGATGAAATAAAAAAACTTTTGGGAGACGAAATTTCCCATTCAATCCTCCTTACTGACAATCCGGATTATATTACCGCCTTAAATTCCGGACAGGCGAGATGGATTTTGGTAGATCAAAATGTCAGCGAGATTCAAAGATTCGCTATTTCAATTGTAGATCACCATATTTTGTCCAACAAAGCAAAAAAACAAGATATTTCCAAAACCTGGGAGATGGTTGGTTCTACGACAGCCCTTGTGACCCAGAAATTTCACGGCATGGGTGTTGAGGTGGATAAAGATTTAGCCCGAATTTTATACGGGGCAACTCTAATGGATACTGAAAATCGTAGTGATAAAAAAATGACTTATAAAGATGGTTTAGTAATGGATGATTTGAAAAATATTTCAGAAATTGAAGATGACAAAGAATTTTACCAAGATTTGATGAGTCATCTGCTGAATACAGATGATGCAGAATTGTTGTTTAATCGAGACTATAAACAAGATTGGGGTATTTTCGGTTTTGCCGTAGCTAAAGTTAAGGGTGCTTTCAGTGAAAAAGGAGAAGAAATTAAAAAAGACTTGCTTAA
>FWWM01008784.1_pt1 | contig 19153 bp, 13 predicted proteins | sample 2228351 | NCBI WGS metagenome assembly FWWM01 (sample SAMEA103939774, study PRJEB20133) | metagenome
GCGGGGATCACCCACGGCTACGCGCGCGGCGGCGCTACGCGCCTGTGAGCCCCGCCTGCAAGGCCATACCCGCTCAACGTAGCGCGGCCTTTTTATTTCTCGCAATTTCGAGTGAGTCCACAGGGCCGTGCTGCTTCAAACAGGCGCGGAGAGCCTGTTTTCTCCCCAAGCCACAACCCGGCAGTGAAATGCCGGGCTATTCCCAGACCGACCCTCCGGGCCGTCGGCCGCCCCATCGGCAAACCGAATGGCTGTGAGGTGGCCCGGCTCAATCCGCCAAATCGACGTCCAGGCGCAGGAACAGCGGCTCGCCGCCGACCGGCATGGCGGCCTCGCGGGTGGCGATGCCGTCGGCGTCGGTGCCGAGCTCGGCGATGTGTTCCGCGGGCACCGGCTGCCACGCGGCGCCGTCGAGGGAATGCGCGTACTGCGGGGTGACGGTGAGGTCGGCGGCGGCCGTGTTCACGCGGTAGCGCAGCACCAGCCAGCCATCGGCATGGTCGACTTGGATGGCGCCGGCGCCGTCGGAGCGGGTCGGGTCGAGCCCGAAGGCGTACTTGAGCAGATTGACCAGCCCGTCGCCGGACGGGTTGTCGTGGATGCCGCGCTGGTCGGCGGGAAGGGAGTCGTACCGGGCGATCCATGCGGCGTAGCTGCCCGGCTCTTCGCCGCCGAAGACGGCGTACACCGCGTGCACGGTCATGTCGGTGACGACCGGCGCGAAGACCCGGTCCCAGCCGAGGAAGGCGTAGCCCGCGCGGGAGACCACGGTCGGCGCGACCGGGGAACCGCCGTACGGCACGGTCTGCACGGCCTCGCCGGCGACGATCAGGCCGCCCGGGGCGACGTCGAAGGTGACCGTCGCGGCCGGCGCCGCATAGGGCGCGCCGTCGTACAGGACGGTGTCGGCCAGCAGGGTGTAGGTGCGCGCGCCGATTTGGACGACGGCGCCGGCGACGCCGCCGGACAGGCGCGCCGCTTCCGGGTGCGGCTGCCCGGGAGGCTGCAGGGTCATGGCGACCAGGAAATCGCCGTCGCCGGAGGACTGGATATGCAGGTAGCGGTTTTCCGTTACAAGCGGGTTGGCGACGGGGTCGACCTCGGCCAGCGTCCCGCCGTTGCGCAGGGCGTAGCCGGCTCCGCGGGCCTTGACGCCGGTGGTGATGAGCGGCTGGCCGGGCGGGTGGAGGATGGTCCCGCGCAGGGTGGCGCCGTTGACGCCGGTGATCGTGAAGGTGTTGCCGCTGTGGGCCACGGTGTTGTCCAGGTAGGTGGGCAGCTGCCAGTAGAGGCCGTTGTCCGAGGTGTCGGCGACCAGCAGGGCCGCGGCGGCCCCGGTGGCGGCGGCGTCAAAGTCGGCGACGAACCAGCGCTGGTGGTTGGCGGTGGTGACGTTGCTGAGGCTCATGCGGGCGATGGCGTGGCCGCCGCCGTCCGGCGTGATGAGCGGCGTGCCGACCACCGTGCCGGTGTTGTTGTTGTCGGTGAAGCTGTCGAAGTCGGGACTTGTCCGATACACGGTGGCCTGGTTGAGCTTGAGGGCGGGGTTGTCGCGGCCGCCGCCGATGACGAAGCTCTCGCCGAGGCCGAGGACGCGGAAACCGAGCCCGTCGGGTCCCCGGTTCGCCTGCGGCAGGTTGTAGAGCCGGGCCTTGAACTGGACCAGTATGTCGTTCTGGTCCGCGTAGGCGTTGCGGAAGGTGAACTGGCCGAGGCCGGCGGCGTCCGCAGCGACGTGCCAGTGCCAGTGCTCCATCGGGTTCTGCGCGGCGACATCGTCGGGATAGAACAGGATCGACCAGAACGAGCCGTGGCGGACGCTGTCCCAGTTGCCGCCATGCGGCGCGAGGTGGCCCATGAGCCGGTCGTAGGCGTGGCGCAGGGGCGGCAGCCACGATTCCGGGGCGTAGGCGAACGCCTGGCCGTAGAGCCCCTCGCCGCCGATGTGGCCGTTGTCGTTGGCCCAATCGGTCTTGATCCCGCCCGTGCCGTAGATGTTGAACGCGGGGGTGGCGCCGATGAAGCCGCTGCGGGCCTTGCGCTGCATGGCCGGGTGGACGGTGAGGTCGCGCCCCGGGTCGGCGCGCCGCTGGGCGATGCCGTAGGGCCCGAGGAACATGCCGAACGGGTAGGCCGTGTAGCCGAACCCCTCCGGATTCCAGCCCTGGGTCGGCCGGTTGCCGGAATTGGCGGCGAGGTGGTTTTGCACGCGGTTCCACGCGGCGTCCAGCCGCGCCTCACTGAACGCGTGGTCCGTGGCGAGGTAGGCGAGGCCGGCGGTGGCGCCGCGGGCGGCGTGCCAGTTGCTGCCGAGGTCGCTGGGCTGGTTGGCGCCGCCGTGGTCCACGATGACGTCAGCGAGCGCGACCAGCCGGCGGGAAGCCTCGTAGTTGAATCCGGCGTCCCATGCCGCGGAGTGCGCGCACAGGTCGTAGGCGATGGCCAGGTGCGCGGCGTAGCCGTACAGGGTAAGGCCGGGAACCGCGGTGGAAGTCCACTGCGCATCGTCGAGCTCGGCGACGATGAATTCCCAATCGGCGCGCGCGGCCTGGGCGTGCGCCTCGTCCGCGGTCAGGGCGTAAAGGTAGGCGTGCCCCATGGCGCGGAGGGCGCGGTCGCGGGGATTGGTCTCGACCGTGGGCCGGTAGAAGTCGCCCCGGCCGACGTTGGCGAGCAGCGCGCCGAACATGGAGGCGTAGGGCTCGCGGTCGAGGCGCGCGCGGATGCCGGGCAGATCGGCGGCATCGAAGAACAGGCGCGGGTGCGCGCGGGTCTGGAACTTGAAGTAGCCTGCGAGGCGGCCCACGGCGAGGTGCGCGTCCGTCGCGGTGTGGAGCGTGTCCTGCCAGGCGTTGACCGCGAACAGGGAGGGCGAGGGAGTGAACCCGGCGAGGGCGGTGCGGCCGTCCCCGCCCACGGCGACCGCGGCATAGCTGCCGCCCAAGAGGGTCAGGCGCGTCACAAACTCGCGGCTGCGGAAGTCCGGGCTGTAGACAAGGTGCCATGCGCCCCCGGTGTAGTTGCTGCCGGGCAGCGGGTCGTGGCTCAGGGGCAGGCCCGCGGCGCAGAAGCCGGCCATGTGCACGCGCCCCTGCGCGTCGACGGCCAGGCCGCCGTTCTTGATGCGGATCGTGTTGTCCTCGCCGTTGGCGAGCCGGTTGGTGATGTGCTGGCCGAGCAGGTACGCGCCCGTATCGATCCGGTAACGACCGACGAACACCTTGGGGCGGGTGCCGGTGTTGGCCATGCCGTGGTGGTTGTCGATCCCGCCGACGATCGGCACCGGCTGCATGATATCCAGCGGTGAGTAGCGCAGGGTGGTGTTGCCGCCGTCGAACTCGAAGGCCGCGTAGAGGTGGCCGTCCGGGCCGATCGTGACCCGCGCCCCGCGGGTGTCGGCCATGTTGTTGGTCGGGTTGTTGAGGTGGCGATCGGGGTTGTCGACGTAGCGCTGCCAGTCGTAGCCGCGCCATTTCAGCGCGCCGTCGAAGCCGACGCCGAGCAGGATGGGAATGTCCACCGGCCTGATCTCGCCGTATTGCGGGCTCCACGGGGGCATGTCCATGTCGGTGATGTTCTTCCAGCCGATCAGGGCGACGGTCCGCGTCGCCTCGTCGACGGCGAGGTCGGTGGTGAACGCCGGGCCGCCGGCGCTGAACAGCTCCGTCCACGTGTTGTCATAGACGTGGTAGGTGACGTTGCCCACCCGCTCGTCGAGGTAGTTGGCGGCCGACAGGGTTGACGTGAGCACGGCGAAATACCCGCCCGGGGAGGCGTCGATGCGGTGCGCGGTCTTGGGATACGCCTGCGACCAGAGCACCGACTGCGCGTCGGGCGCGAGAACCACCGCGCCGCTGGCGCCGGCGGCCACGTAGATGCGGTCGCCGCCGTCGCGGGCGAGATCGAGGACGGAACCGCCGACCACGGCGACGGCAAGGACGGTGCGCCCGTCCGCGCTGAGGCGGGTGACCACGCCGCGGTCGCCGGGCGCGGCCCCGTTGAGGTACAGCGGCGCGGCGCCGGGGAAGCGGCCGGGGTCGATGTTGCCCCCGACCACAAGGGTGCCGTCGCCGAGGTAGACCGCACCGGTGAAGGCGTCGTCGGTTTCCGCTCCGCCCAGATAGGTGGAGATGTCGAACAAATTGGGCGCGACCGTCACACGCCGCACCGGAGTGGACTCGAACCCGCCGCGGTTGTCGAAGGCGACGGCGCGGATGTCGTAGACGCCCTCCGCGATGTCCGTCCATGCATAGGACCACGGCGCGCTGGTGGCGAAGCTGTCGGGCGCGAGCAGCGCGCCGTCGGCCGTGCGAAACTCGACGCGCTCGACAAAGCCGTCGGCGTCGGTGGCGGCGGCGGCGAGCACATAGGTCGTGCCGGCGATGGTGGTGAGGTCGGCGGCCGGCTCGAGCAGCGCGACCTGGGGCGCGGCGTTGAGGTTGCCGATGATGCGGATGTCGTCCATCTGCACGCCGACGTACAGCGAGGGCTGGCTGTCGTGCGGGTAGAGGTTGATGTGCCAGGCGCCGTCCTGGTCCACCGTGAAGGTGCGCACGATGGTCATCCACTCGCCCGATTGCGGGCCGACGGTGAAGGCCACCTCGCGGTCGCGGATGCCGGCGCGCTGCCCGGGCGGCGGCACGCCCGGGGCAAGGGTCGGCAGCATGCGCATGTTGAACAAGTTGTTGCCGGTGGTGGTGACGCGGGCGCGCAGCATCAGCGTGTAGGTCTCCCCGGCGGTGAGGAACACCACCGGCGCGGCGGCCCACGGGTTGTTGTTGTAGTTGGTGCCGATGTTCAGACAGTTGTTGTTGAAGGTCACCAGGTTGACCGTCCACCCCTGGGTGCCCGACTTGAAATCCCATCCGACGTAGGGCGGCAGGGCGCCGTCATCAAAGGTGATGGTTACCGGGATCTCGCTGGACGCCGTGTTGCCGAGGGCATCCGTCACGACCGCGCGAAGGACGCGCGCGCCCGGCGCGTGGACACTCCACGTGAAAGTGTGGAATGCGCCGTCCGGGGTCATGTCGCCCAGCAGGGTGGCGTTGTCGAACAGCTGCACCTGGACGATATCGGCGGAGATGCCGTACACCTCCGCGACGACCGCGACGGGGTCGCTCTCGCGGAAGCTGCCGCCGGGCGCCGGCGAGACCAGGCCGACCACCGGCGGGATGGCCCGCGTCAGCGAGACGGTGTCGACCTGCTGGTCCTGGTTAGGGTTGGTGTCGCCGGAAAAGAAAATCACGCGGTAAGTGTCCGCGACTTCCGGGGAAAAGGTGAGGATCGAGGTGCGCGGCCCGCCGGAGGCAATGGTCCCCAGCGGGGTCACGGCGTTGAACACCGCAGCCGTGCCGGTCGCCCCCGCAAAGACGGACTCGGGCAGATAGCCGACCTGCAGCGGCCGGTTGAGACGGTTGCGGAAGCGCAGCGTGCAGGTCTCGCCGGCCGCGAGGGCGCGCGCGGGCGAGACAAAGAAGTCGTCGATCCAGTTGGTGCGGGAGAGGACGAATCGGGTGTCGTTGTCCGGGCCGACGGTGGTGCCGTCGGACCGGCGCCATGCGGAGTTGAGAATGTAGCTGGGAGAGACACCCGCCGTGAAGCGGGCCTCGTCGCGGGCGAACAGGAAGCCATCCGCGCCGGTATCGAAGGTGGCGGCGAAAAGCTGGATGGCGCCGGCAAAGACGGCACGGCGCAGCTCGTCGTTGCGGGCGCCGTTGACGTCGCCGGCCAGCGCGCCCGCGGGAATGACCGCGATATATGCCGTATCCGCTTCCAGCCCCGCGTGGGAGATGGAGAGGGTGTCGCCGGACACCGAGACCGCCAGCAGGGGAACGGGGGCATTGTCGGCCGCCCGCCGCAGGGAGATGCCCGACAAGTCGGCGGCCGAGATCGGCCGGTCGAACACAAACTCGACGGGCGCGGTCAGGCCGGGCAACTCGCCGGTGTGGGCGACCAGCTGCGGCAGCCGGGGAGCGGTCGTGAATTCCCAATACACGGGCCCGTTTTCCACGGCGGGATCATCCGCGCGCCGCACCGTGCCCGCCGGCACATGAACGGCATACGGCGTCCGGTAGGCCAGACCGGGGTGGGCGATGCGCAGCTCGCTGCCGCTGACGGATACCGCCACGCCGGCCAGCGGGCCGCCGCCTATCGCCTCCACGCGCACGCCGGAAGGGTCACCCAGGACCACCGGCGCATGGAAGGTCAGGACCAGGTCCGCCGCGACGTCGAAGAGGGCGCCGAGGCGCTCCGGAAAGGTCGCGCTGTAGCCGAGCGGCGCCGGCGCGCCGTACAGCTCGAGCTCATACAGGCGCACGATCGAGTCCAGCCCGGCGGTGACGAACAGCCGCACCCGGTTGCCGGCAAGCGTCGGCCCGAAGCTGGCGTTCACGTATCCCTGGTTGGCGCTGCCGGTCTCGCGGTACAGGTCGGTCCAGCCCGTTCCGTTCCAGTACTGCAGGGCGAAATCATACAACGGATAGGGACCGGTGGAGTGCCCGGTCCAGAACTGCATGTTCTGCAGGGCGTAATTCTGGCCGAGATCGATCTCGATCCAGTGCGGACAGGGGCCGCTGCCGGAAATCCAGCGCGAGGCCAAGCTGGCGCGGTCGCCGTCCACCGCCTTGAACGCCGGATAGGCGTCGCTCAGCAGCGAATCGGCGCGGGCGGGCTGGTGCAGGGCGCGATTGGCGGCGCCGGCGGGATGCGGGGAGCCCAACAGGCATATGCCCAAGGGCAGCACGGCGGACAAAATACGGCCAAGCGTCGCTATGCGGGGGCGGGATGGCACAACCCGTTTACATATATCCTCGCACTCCAAAATCCGGCAATGCCCGCCGCCGACAAAAGAATGGCCGATTTGCGCAACCACCGGCATCGCAAGCGGCGCTTTGCGGTTGGCTTTCGCCGCCAAGGGCCCATTTTGACCGGATACCGCGATGAAGCAGGGCAAGGCCAGAGCAACACCAGGCAAAGCAGGGCGAAGGGCGCAGCCGGTCCGGCCGGCCGGGCAGATCGGCGTCATCGTGCCCGCCCAGATCGAATTGGGGCGGGCGGTCCTGCGCGGGGCGCGCGCCTGGTGCAACGAGCATGCCGGGACGCGGCTGGCGCTGATTTCAAGCCATGGCGGCTATGCCTCGGAAGCGTTTTCCGGCCTGTCGCTCGATTGCGTGGTCCTGCAGGATTGCGACCCGCGGGTGATCGCGGCCGTCCAGGCCCACTGTCCGCACGTGGTGGTCACTTCCAACCGCCGCGAAGTCGACGGCGTGGCGCGGGTGATCAACGACGACAGGGCGATCGGGCGCAGCGGGGCCGAGTACTTCCTGCAGCGGGGGTTCCGCACCCTCGCCTTTCTGCAAGCGGACGTGCCGCAGCCGGACGGCCGCCGGAGCTTCCATTTCGCCCTGGAGCGGTCCCGGGGATTCACGGCGGCGGCGACCGCGGGCGGGGCGCGGGTGTATTTGTTCGACCATGACCAGCCCGGCTCGGCGGCTCTGGTCCGGGCCCTGCTGGCGCTGCCGGGGCCGGTCGGGGTGATGGCCAGCAGCGACCTGCACGCCCGCTGGCTGATCGAGGCCATGGAGGAGCCCCACAAGCTCATTCCCCGGCGCATCGCCCTGCTGGGCGTGGACGACGACCCGCTCGAGAACGCGCTCAGTCCGATCGGCATCTCCTCGGTCTGCCCGGCCGGCGAGCGCATCGGTTACGAGGCCGCCGCCCTCGGCATGCGCATGGCGCGCGGCGAGCCGCCGCCCCGGCAACCGCTGCTCGTGGCCCCGCGCCGGATCGTCACCCGCCAATCCACCAGCGTGTTCGCCGTGGACGATCCCCTGGTGGCGCGCGCCCTTGGCCTGATGCGCGAGCGCATGGCCGGCCTGGCCGACGCGGCGGACCTGGTGCAGGCCCTCGGCGTGCCGCGGCGCACCCTCGAGGTGCGCTTCCGCAAGGCCCTCGGCAGCTCCCCCGCGCGCGAGCTGCTGCGCACCCGCATCCAGATGGCGGGCGAGCTGCTCGCCACCACCGCGCTCAGCATCAAGGAGATCGCCTATCTGGTCGGCTTCAGCGAGCCGCGCATGCTCTCGCGCTGCTTCCTGCAGGTCACCGGCGAGCGGCCCACCGACTACCGCCAGCGCATCCTGCCCGGCCGGCACCGCTGAAAATTGTGTTCCCACCAGGCTGATTGTTCGGCGAACGTCGCCGCATTGCCTATGACTCATCCCGCCGTGCCGGCCCGGTGGCGCGAGATGCGCGGATTCATGCGCTTCTGGATGGAGCGCGGAGCCGACGGCATCCGCGTGGACACGGCCGACTCCATCATCCGCAGCGCGCCCTGCACCTCGCCAGCGATCGGGAACATCCCGCCGCGTGGAGGCGGTTCAGCGCGTCCTTGCCACCGGCCCTGGCCGGAAACCGGTACCTGTACTCGGACCTTTCGGCAGGGGGGCCATTCACTGGGGCGCACCGCGTAGCTTATCGCATGGCGGTGCGGGCGGGGCGGAAGCCAATGGAGTGGTGACGGACACCCGGGGAAGAGTGGTATCGGAAGGCGCAGCGGCAGCCTTGCGCGTAGTCATACCAGCTGCCGCCCCGGCTCACCCGGATCGAGCCCGTACCAGGTCCGGTGGGATCGGTCGTGGGCGAGTCGTTGTAGTAACTATCCAAATACCAATCGCCGCACCACTCCCACAGGTTGCCCGCCATGTCGTAGAGACCGTACCCGTTCGCGGCGAACGAACGCACCGGGGAGGTGTAGGGCATCACCCCGTCGCCGTAGGTCGGATGATACCCCCGTGTCGGGCTGATGTCGTAGGCGTAGTACGAGGACGAATAGTAGTTCGCCTGGCTGTGGCTGATCGTGTCGCCCCACGGGAAGCGCCTGCCGGAGAGCCCGCCGCGGGCGGCCTTCTCCCACTCCGCCTCAGTCGGCAGCCGGTAGCCGTTGGCCGCGTAGTTGATTTCCGGTGTGACCTCGCCGCTGCGCATCACGGCGCCGCCGACCCGGTACACCGGATTCAAGCCGTCCATCTCGCTCCAGGCGTTCAGCCACTTCACCGCATCCAGCCATGACACGGAGTGCACCGGATGCGTCGGTCCCTTGCCCTCGCCTTCCGGCAGGTCGGTGTAGCCCAGCCCGCTGGTGGTCGCCCAGGTTCGGATCGCGTCCCACTGCGCCTTGGTCACCTCCGTGTTCTGCAGGTAGAAGGCCGAAAGGTACACCGTGTGGACGGGAAGTTCCCGGCCCCAACCATCGCCGATGCTGTCGCCCATCTCGAAGCTACCGGCCGGAATGCGGAGAAACCCCTCTGGAACCCCTGGCTGGATGTCCATCCGATAAAAGACCGGCGGCTCCGCGCCGACCCGCAGGGTGCCCTCCGGGGTCAGCATGGACACGTCGAGCGTGACTTTCTCCCAATTCTGCAGGTCGCTGGAGCGCTCCAGGGTGAGTTCCTGGTCGGCCGCGCGGGCCGCCGGGCACAACCCCGCCGCCAGCAGCGACAGGGCGAAGATTCGGATGCGTGGATGTTTCATAGTCGCGGGTCCTTTCTGGCCGTTGGTGTTCAATTGCATACATTTGCCCACACCGGGCGATCGTATCTTAGCCCCGGCCCCCCGCCGCGCCAAGCCGTTTTTCACCGGTAGGGCAGTTGTGGCGACGGGTTATGAAATCAATTAACGGGGCTTATGCCGGCGGCCGCGGCCAGCCACCGGCTCCGCTTCCCGTCCCGCTTCTCGCCCGGCATCAGCGGATTGTCCAGCTGGTCCAAGCGCCGCTTCTTCCCGAACGGCGGCGCCTTCGCGGGGCGCGTTCACGCGCGCGGAGGCGGCGCGCGGGAGCGGATGTCGCTCAGCACACTGACACGGGCGTCGGCCATTCAATGAGGATTAGGGGACAGGTAATCTGTTGTAGTCAAAAATGACCAGCGGCGCGCCTTGCCGCCGGCGTCGCGGGGATCGAGGGTGGCGGGCATGCGGACCCCGCGCAGCAAGGCGGGCAAGGGCCAGGCGGGCCTGTACCACTGCATGGCGCGGGGGGTGGGCGGCGATTTTCTGCTGGGGCGGAGGGAAAAGGAGGTTTTCGTGCGCCTGATGTGGCGGGTCGCCGACTTCCTCGGGATCGAGGTGCTCGCCTACGCGGTGATGAGCAATCATTACCACCAGCTGGTCCGGGTTCCGGCGGGGGTCGAGCCGAGTGCCCCCGAGCTGCTGGCCCGGCCGCGGGTTTATTACCGGTTCATCGCTATTCCGCGTGGTATCGCCGGTGTGGTGCGCGGCACAGGCGCGGAGCGCCGCCGCGCCCGTGAGCCCCGCTTGCATGGCCATACCCACGCAAGGTGGCGGAGAACCCCAAAAATCGCTCCGCCAACGGTGCGAAACCGCAACGGGACGGCATTCTGCGGTGGTTTCCCGTAAGTCTTTGCGGACAAGCACTTGGGCGTGCTTTGTGCGCCCGGCGCCTCCGTGCGAGAACCCTTGCTTGCCTTACAGCGTCGCCCTTTTTCGGCTGCGGGGACGGTGGGGTGGTAAACCGGACTTGAACCGGCGACCCCCAGATCCACAATCTGGTGCTCTAACCAACTGAGCTATTACCACCGCAAAGAAGGGAGAGCGAAAAGGCGGCGGGTGGCGGAGGTCAACATCCAAAATTGAGAATGGAAGGACGGGCGCAGCGGATGAGCGGGGCGGGCAAGGTGGCGATTGTGACGGGCGGTGAGCGCGGCATTGGGCGTGGCATCACGGAGCGGCTGTTGGGGGACGGATGGCGGGTGTGCGTGGGGGGCATCGACCGGGAGGCGGCGGAGCGGCTGCTGGCGGAGCTGGGGCGGCCGGAGGCGCTGCGGTTTCGGGAAACGGACGTGCGCGACGAGGCGGCGGTGCGCGGCATGGTGGCGGAGACGGTGGCGCGCTGGGGGCGGCTGGACGGGCTGGTGGCCAACGCCGGACTGGCGGCGGCCAGCGGCCAAGCGGTGGAGACCCTGAGCCTGGACCGCTGGAACGAGGTGCTGGCGGTGAACCTGACCGGCGTGTTCCTGTGCGCCAAGCACGCTTTTGCGGAGCTGCGCAAGACCGGCGGGGCGATGGTGTTGATCGGCTCGACCCGGGCGCTGCAATCGGAGCCGGACGGCATCGCCTACGCGGCCTCGAAGGGCGGCGTGGTGGCCTTGGCCCACGCGCTGGCGATCAGCGGCGGGCCGCGCATCCGCGTCAACGCCATCTCCCCCGGCTGGATTCACCTGGGAGACCCGCACGAACTCACGCCGGCCGACCATGCCCAGCACCCGTGCGGACGGGTCGGCACGCCGCGCGACATCGCCGCGCTGGCCGCGTTCCTGCTCTCCGAGGAGGCGGGCTTCATCACCGGCCAGAACCTCGTGGCCGACGGCGGCATGACCAAGAAGATGATCTACGCCTGATCGTGAAGGCGGCGGCCTTCCGGACCGAACCCTTGAGGAAGCCGGGCGTACAAGCCTTGGCAGCGACCTGTTTTGGGGCGGAAATTTATTCCCTTCCTGTAGGAATCTGTTGTTGACACCCTTTTCCCGCCGCATTCACAACCGAAAGCGCTCCGGGCACCGCCGAAAATGAACGGCAAGGGCCGGGGCGGTTTCCAACATACCAACTCCGAACGTGCTTCATTCGCCAGCTACCCTTTTAATCATCAACATCGAGCGTTACACATGAACAAGAAACTCCGCTTTGGTCTGGCCGCTCTGCTGGTGGGTTCGTCCCTGCCGGCTCAGGACGAGACCGCCGTGCAAAGGGAAATTGAAAACACCCGCGAAGTCATCGCGCGCTACGTGCAGACCCGCCAGGCGATCGCCCGCGTCTCCAACGAGTGGAAGGCCTACCAGGAGCTGACCCAGCGCCGGATCGACCTGTACGAGCGGGAAATCGCGCAACTGCGCCAGACCATCCAGACCGCGGAGCAGGAGACCACCCAGGCCGAGCGCGAGATCGAGCGCATCCGCGGGGAAATCCAGATCCTGCGGGACGCCAACGCGATCGTCCTGCAGGCGCTGCCGGCCCTCGAGACCAAACTGCGCGAATTGTACCAGTACTTCCCGACCCCGCTGAAGAACAAGGTCCAGCGCCTGGTCCAGCAGCTCGGCCGCGGGCGCCAGGCCTCCGACCGCATGGCGGTGCTGATCGGCATCCTCAACGAGGTCGACAAGTTCAACGCGGAATTCAACTTCGACCGGGTCGAGAAGACCCTGAACACCGGCGAAACCCGGCTGGTGGATGTCATTTACCTCGGGCTGGCGGTCGCCTACTACGCCGACGAGCAGGGCCGCATCGGGGGCATCGGGACGCCCGCCGAGGGCAACTGGAAGTGGGAGGAGCGCAATGATCTGGCGCCCGCTATCCGGCAGGCCATCCGGTTCTATCAGGGCGAGGTCAAGCCCGCCCTGATGGTCGAGCTGCCGGTAGAGATTCAGACCGTGAAAATCGGCCAGTAACCACCCGCCAGGAGACTTTCACACATGAAACAGACCGCATTGCTTTTCTGCCTCCTTGGGGCCCTTTCCCTCCAGGCGCAAACCGACCTTGGCGCCTTCAGCCGCGCCGCCGCTGAGGCGCGCACCCGGCTCGAGCGCGCCCTCGACGAACTGGACCGGGTGCAGGCTGAGGTCAACGCCCTCCGCCCGCAGCTCGCGGCCAAGCTGGATGATGTCGAAGGCACCGCCCTGCGGCTGCGCGCCGAGGCCTCCAACGTCGCCCGCCTCAAGGCCGGCTTCGACGTGGAGGTCAGCCAGCTCAACGCCGAGAAGCGCAGCGTCATCGACAACAACAACTACATCCAGTCCACGCTGCTCAACGAGTACACCCGCCGGCTCGAGCTGACCATCAACCCGGCCGAAATCCCGCTGTACGCCTCCACCATCCGGGAAACCCTCGCGTTCATGGAAAGCGACGAGGACATCGACGACGCGATCGTGTTCCGCCAGCAGCTCAAGATTGTCGAACTCTCGCTGGCCCGGATCGAGCGGTTGCTCGGCGGCGATGTGTTCGAGGGCCCTGCCATTGTGCAGGGCACGCTGCGCGAGGGGCGCTTCGCTTTGGTCGGCCCGGTCTCCTACTTCTCCGACACGAAGGAATTCGCCGGCATCACCCAGGGCATGATCCAGAACCGCGCCAACGTGTATGTGCTGCCGACGTTCCGCGCCGGCATCACGGCGCTGGTGACCACCGGCGCGGGCATCATTCCCGTGGACACCACCGGCGGCGAGGCCCTTGAAGGCATCACCCACAGCATCACCTTGTGGGAGGAATTCAAGCTGGGCGGCTTCGTGATGATCCCGATTCTCGGGCTGTTCGTTTTGGCCATCATCATCGCCATCTTCAAGACCGTGGAACTGTCCCGGGTGAAGGCCGCGAAGGGACAGGACATCGAGGTCATCCTCGGCCACCTGCGCTCCGGCCAGAAGGACGCCGCCCTGTCGCACGCCCATGCGGTCGGCGGCCCGGTCGGCGAGATGCTCAGCGCCGCCGTGGCGAACTCCGACCAGGACCGCGAGGTCATGGAGGAGGTGCTGTACGAGGCGATCATCAAAAGCCAGCCCAAGCTGGAGCGCTTCCTGCCGTTCATCGCCGTGGTGGCGGCGACCGCGCCGCTGCTCGGGCTGCTCGGCACGGTCACCGGGATGATCAAGACCTTCAAGCTGATCACCATCGTCGGCACCGGCGACGCGCGCAACCTGTCCTCCGGCATTTCCGAGGCCCTGATCACCACCAAGTGGGGGCTGATCGTGGCCATTCCGACCCTGATCATGCACGCCCTGCTCAACCGCAAGGCCAAGGGCGTGGTCAGCAGCATGGAGCAGGCCGCCGTCAGCTTCCTCAACGGGGTGGCCGAAATGCGCGGCGAGCAGCCGTCCGGCAAATAACCGCCCGGGGCGACCGGCATGCCGGGAATGCATCCCATGCACCAGTTGTTCCATACCGCAATCGTCGCGGCCGCCGGGCTCGGCGGGGACATGTCCCCCGGCGAGTTGACCAAGTTCATCTGGCAGACGTGGGTCGAGGGCGGATGGCTGATGATCCCGTTGGCGGGCTTGGCCATGCTCCTCTACTTCGAGGCCATGTCCCTGCTGCTGCGCATGAAACGGGCCAGGATCAAGCAGACCCCGCGCTCGGTCTGGACCCCATGGATCGACGATCCGGGCAAGGGTGTCGGCCATGTCGGCGAAGTGATCCGCTTCGTCATGGGCGACGGCAAATTGACCCACGAGGCGCTGCTGCGCCTGGAGGCGATCAAGACCAAGATGCTGCCCGACGTCAACTCGCGCATCGTGGTGCTGAGCGTGCTGGTGACCATCGCCCCGCTGATGGGGCTGCTGGGCACGGTGATCGGGATGCTGACGACTTTCCGCGGGCTGTCCACCGCCTCCGGTCAGGCGGTCGACCTGGTGGCGGACGGCATCCGGGTGGCCCTGATCACCACCCAGACCGGCTTGATGATCGCCATCCCCGGCTATATTTTCATTTCGATGGTGATCCGGGCCCGCAACATCTACCTCAGTTTTCTGACCGAGCTGGAGTCCACGCTGGTCCAGCGGCTCCACCGTAGCGGAGGCCAGTCATGAGCAAGCGCGGCAGCATCCTGCAGGACGAGGCGGAGATGAGCGACATCAACATCTCCCCGATGATCGACATGGTGTTCATCCTGCTGATCTTCTTCATCGTGACCACGGTGTTCGTCCAGGAACCGGGAGTGGAGGTCCAGCGCGAGTTCGCCATGGAGCCCTACGACTTGGAGAAGAACTCCATCCTGATCGCCATCACCCCGGACGGTCAGGTGGTCTTTGGCGGTTCCAACATCGGTGTGGTCGGCGTGCGCGGCGTGGTCAAACGCCTGACCGCGGACAACAAGACCATGCCGGTGATCCTGCAAGTGGACCGGGCCGCCCCCGCGAGCACCGTCATCCGGGTCATCGACGAGGCCAAACTCGCCAACCCCGCCTCGGTGGTGAGCATTTCCACGGAACGCCGCTAACTGACACCCCCATGCCGGAACCATCCGTCAACCAGCCCCCCGAGCTCAAGCAGGAGCTGCCGCTCTCGCTGATCACCGGTTTCGTGTTCATGGCGCTCGTGTTGCTGGCCCTGCCGATCAGCCAGTTGATCACGGAATTCCGGACCCGCGACCGCATCGAGGTGGAGTCGACCGACATCCCCCCGCCGCCGCTGGTGGAACAGCCGCCGCCGCCGGAGGAAAAGCCGCCCCAAGAGGACATCAAGCAGATCGAGGAACAGCGCCAGCCGCCCACCCTTGAGCAGCTCGAGCTGTCCATGGTGGCCGACCTTTCCGGGTTCGCCAGTTCCGATTTCACCGTGCCGACCATTGCGATCGGCGCCCAGCTCGACGAGATCATCTACGAGCTGGAGGACTTGACCCGTCCGCCGCGGCCGATCTCGCAGCGGGCCCCGACCTATCCGCCCGAGCTGCGCCGCGCCGGCATCTCCGGGACGGTCGTCCTGATGTTTGTGGTCCGCGCCGACGGCACCACCAGCAATATTGTGGTTGAGAAATCCGACAACCCGGCCTTCGAGGAGCCGGCGATCCGTGCCGTGCGCCGCTGGATATTCGAGCCGGGCGAAAAGGACGGCAAGCCGGTCAACACCCGCGTGCGCCGGCCGATCACCTTCACCTTCCAACGCTAATGTTCGCACCCATGCAGCTTTTGCCAATGAAACGAACCATCCTGCTTCTCGCCCTTGCCGCCGCCGCGACCGCCGCCCACGCGCAACGGCTCGCCACTGTCGACGCCTCGCCCGCGCGGGCCTTCTACGCCACCGAGGAATGGCAGCGCGCCTTCATGGGCTATTTCGGCGTGAACCCGGGCATCGAGCCGGGCGTGCCGGAGGACCCGGCCGAGCGCGAGGTCCTGGGCGCCATCCGCACCTTCCTGCAGACCGGCACCGACGCGGACATCCGGGCCGCCATCGCCGCCATCGAGGGGCTGATGCGCAACCAGCGGCAGCGCAACCAGAAGACCAGCCCGATGATGCTGCAGATCGCCGGCACCCTCGAGATGCGCAATGCCGAGATCACCCGAGACGAGGCGGAGTCCCGCCGCATCATGGAGCGGGCCGAGGCCTACCTGCGCCAGTCGGTCGACCCGAACACCGGATTTCCCAACTTCCTGCGCGCTCACAAGAACCTCGCCAACCTGCTGTTCCGCATGGACCGCCCGGCCGACGCCAAGGTGCATTTTATCCGGGCCATCGAGCTCGGCGACCGCGACGCCGTCACCTACGGCATTCTGGGCGCCATCTTCATGGAGGAGGGCCGCCTGATCTCCTCGGAAACGGCCCTGCGCAACAGCATGATGATCAACCCCAACATCCTCGAGTTCAAGCAGCTGCTCGGCAACGTGCTGCTGCAGCAGGAACGCTACGCCGAGGCCAAGGAGATTTTCTCCGAGCTGCTGATGCGGCGCCCCAACGAGGTCAATTTCTGGATGGCCCAAGCCAACTGCTTCATCGCCCTTGACGACATCGAGGCGGCGGCGCGCAACCTTGAGATCGTGCGCTTCATGGGCCGCGCCAACGTCCCCTCGCTGATGCTGCTGGGCGACGTTTACATCAACAAGGAGATGATCAAGGAGGCAACCGAGGCCTACCTCGAGGCCATCGCCCTTGACCCGACGCCGACCCATCTTACCGGTTTCATCCGGGCGGCGGAAACCCTCAACAATTTCGCCGCCTACACCGAGGCCATGGCGGTGATCTCCCGGATCGAGTCCGCTTTTGCCGGCACGCTCACAGAGCAGAACGAGATCACGCTTCTGTCGCTGCGCTCGGAAATCAACATCTCCCTCGGCAAGGGCGAGGAGGCGGCCGCCAATCTCGAGGACCTGCTGCGGCGCGACCCGTTCAACGCCCGCGCCCTCTTGAGCCTGGCGCGCTACTACGCCGATGTGGATGTCGACGAAAGCCTGCCGCCCGAACAACAGGACCTGCAGCGCAGCCGGAATCAGCAGCGCGCCATCCTGCTGTATGAGCGCGCCCAGAACCTCGAGGACGACCGCGCGCGCGTGCGCGCCTTTATCGGCGAGGCCCAGTTGCGCGTCCAGCGCAACGAGCTCGACCGGGCGGCCAGCCTGCTGCAGGAGGCGCAGTCCATCCAGTACCAAGAAAACGTCCAGGCCTACCTCGAGCAGATTCGCGAGGTGCTGCGCAGCCGCCGCCGCTCTTAAGGAGCTGCCTTTTCAGACCGGTCGGGCGCGTCGGACAAGTCAGACCTGTCGGAGAAATGGCATATTGCGGGGACGCTACCGGCCGGCACGCGCGGGCGATCCGGTTCATTTTGCCGCTCGCCCTGCTGGTGGCCGGCTGCGGCAGGCCGGAGGCCCCGGAGGCGGGGCTGGTTCCGGTCGTGCTGCAGACCGACTGGTTCCCGCAGCCTGAACACGGCGGCTTCTATCAGGCTTTGGCGAAAGGCTACTACGCGGAGGCCGGACTGGCGGTGACCATCCTGCCGGGCGGTCCCAACGCCTTGAGCACCCAGAAGGTGCTCAAGGGCGCCGCCCACTTCGCCATGAACCGGGCGGACACGGTTTACCTGCTTGCGGCCCGTGGGCTCCCCCTGCTGATGGTGATGGTCACCCTGCATCATGACCCGCAGGCGCTCCTGCTGCATGCCAGCAATCCCATCGATTCCTTCGAGCAGCTGGATGGCCGCCGCGTGATGGCCGTTCCCGGGCTGTCGTGGATTCGCTGGATCGAGGCCCGCTATGGCATCCATCTCAACATCATTCCCCACGATTTCGGGCTGGAGCGGTTCCTTAACGACCCGGCCTTCATCCAGCAATGCCTGCTCACCAATGAGCCGTTCTACGCGCAGCTGGCGGGGGTCCCGACCAAGGTGCTGCCGCTGCGCGCGTCCGGTTTTGATCCGTACCATGGCGTTTACTGCCTGGTGAGCCTTGCGGAGGAGCAGCCCGACCTCGTGGCGCGCTTTGTCGCGGCCTCCGTGCGCGGCTGGCGCGATTACATCACCGGCGACCCCTCCCCCGCCCTTGCGCTGATAGCCGCGCGCAACCCGAAAATGAGCCCGGAGTTCATGGCTTTCAGCTACGCGGCCTTGCGCGACCAGCTGCTGGTCACCGGTGAGGCACCGGCCGCGGCCGCGGTCGGCTGGCTGGACCCGGCGCGCATGGAGGCGCTTGCCGGCGAGCTGCACGCCCTCGGGCTGGCGGAGGGACCCCCGCCGGAGCGGCCGTGGTACACCACGCGGTTCCTGCTCAGGCCCGAGGATGGGCCTTCTGGTGCGCTTCCTTGAGCCGCGCCAGCCCGACGTGGGTGTAGATCTGGGTGGTTGACAGGCTGGCGTGGCCGAGCAGCTCCTGCACCACCCGCAGGTCGGCGCCGGCGTTGACCAGGTGGGTGGCGAACGAGTGGCGGATTTTGTGCGGAGTCAGGTCCTCCGGCAGCCCGGCCTGGCGCAAATACACCTTCATGCGCTGTTGAATCCAAAACGGGCTGAGCCGCCGGCCCGTCAGCGTGTGCAACAGCGGGTCCGACCGCTCCTTGACGATCGCGTGGTCGCGGCGGAAGGCCTCCAGCAGCTCCGCCGCCCGCACGCCCACCGGACAAATGCGCTGCTTGCCGCCCTTGCCGGTCACGCGCAGGCATTTTTCCGCCGGCTCGTAGTCGCCCCAGTTGGCGGCGACCAGCTCGCTGATGCGGACCCCGGCCCCATAAAACAATTCGAAGACCAGCTCGTCGCGCGCGGCGGTGAAGGGGTCGAGTTTTCCGGCGGCCAGCAGTTCGCGGGGCCCGTCAAGGAAGCGCGCCATCTCCGCTTCCGTGAAGAACTTCGGCAGCGGCTTGCGGTAGGCCGGCACGCTCACCCCGGTGGCCGGATTGTGCGCGATCAGGCCGTGCTTGCGCAGGTAGCGGAAGAACGAGCGGAACGCCGACACGCGCAGGTGGAGGGTGCGTCGCGACAGACCGCCGCGCTGGGCATCGATGATGTAGGAGCGCAGGGTCATGGGGCCGAGCACTTCAAAGAGGGGGCCGCCCCCCCCTCCGCCCTCGCAGAGATACTTCAGCAGCCCCTCGAGGGCCTGGCGATAATTGCGGACCGTATAGCCGGAGTAGCGGCGCTCCGCCTCAAGGTGCGTCAGGAACCGGTCAATGAGTTCCCGCT
>FWWM01008785.1_pt1 | contig 19152 bp, 17 predicted proteins | sample 2228351 | NCBI WGS metagenome assembly FWWM01 (sample SAMEA103939774, study PRJEB20133) | metagenome
TGAATTTTGAAGATCGAAAAGATGTGAATGTAGAAAAATCAAGTAGTTAGCTTAATATCTTTGCTAAAATATGCCTGTAACTGTCGAAGACGGGGGTGATGGTTTCCTTGAGATAGTTGCAATAGGCGATAAGGATGTGAATCCTGATGAGAATGTCTATGAATATAAGAGATTTGTTTATGCCTTAAAAACAGGTGCACCTGTTCCCTCATCCAGGGATTTACTCCCCTGACCCATGTCCTATCATGACCCCTACCGCACAGGGAATTATAATTTTGTGCCGTAGAAACTGGGATATGATGTAAAGAATGTAATGAAATCCATATCTGTCACCCCAGTGCCTTCCTTGGTATCTCTATATGCATGAATGGACACATCAGGAGGTCGCCCTTAACCTCAAATGGAATGATAACTAATTTTGGGTCCTCTAAGATAAGTTCGTAATCCATTCCAAAGATTTTGTCTTTTTCCTGCGCTTCAATCAGTAAAAATATACTTCTCGCTATACGCTGCGCCTCAAAGTGATTATACCTGCATGGCTTAAACCTGTATGGAGGGCTCAGTTTATATTTTGGGTTATTCATGGTGAGAAAGGCGCAGAGATTCGCTGTCTCTTTTATATCATTGAATCCAAAGGCAGGAGAGAACAATCTGTTTTTCAATGCATCTGCTGGCGCATCAAGGAAACTCTTTTTCTCAATGGATCGCCTGAATATTTTTATGTTCGGCAGGAACTGCCAGAAGGGCAGGTTGATATACTCCTTACCGTGAAAGGGCGCCTGAGCAAACTCCATTCTTACCTCCATCAACTCAGTGAAATGCTCCTCATATACGGTGTTACACTGCAAACACTTCAGCAATATCTCTTCAGGACTTGCGGAAAAGGGACCTAAGGCTGAGCCACATTTTTTGCAGAGGATTGCCCCTGCCTGTATCTGAAACTTGTCCTTCATCTAATTTTATCTCTCCAAGTAATGATATTTCATAAATATTCATTCCAAAAGAAAAAATCAATGTCCCAATGACGGACAGAATTATTGTATTTAACAAATGGGAACCTTTGAAAAGCAAAAATGATAAGAGAGTAATGAGCATATTTGTAATAACAAGGGAGCCAATGCCAGCAGAGTTATCCAGTGGTGCCCTGCCGTAAAGAATCTGTCTGTCCACTGCATCCAGTGTAACTTGGAAAAGTCGCCCCTGATAGGAATATTTTAGGTGCCAGACAGGATAATATAGAACTGTCACATGGGACTTTATAACGCTGAGGTCTATATATTTTACCTCAAACTGACCCTGGCAGTTAAAAATTACTGTCTTCCCTATAAGTTTTCCTTCCATTCTGGAAAGTAATTCATCCATTGTGGGCGTCGTCTCGTATATTGTGCCAAGTTTCTTTATATTATCTCTATTTGTGAATATAAAATCCTGATTTAGAATCTTTTTGAATTTATTCTTGAGCGTTCCTGTTCCAAGTGCGGGAAGGTCAATACCTATTCCTTCCCATGTCTGTTGTTGTTTTAACAGTTTCTCGTATGGTTCATCTCCAACTTTATGTTTAGTGACAATTCGTCTATTCCCTTCAAACCTGACTCTCTCCTTCATCACTGGCGTCCTTCCATAAATCCAGCCCGTCACCTCACCCTCAATCATCCAGAAGGGGATAAAGAACATCTCAAGTTCCTCAAGTTTAGAGTTCCTCGCAAGGTCTCCTGGCATATTTATAGAATGGAACCATCGTTTTATATCAATTATTGCTTCGCTTTTTGTCACTTTCGGCGGAACTGTAAATGATAAAATTCCACTATCACCGCTTATTACAGAAAGGGCTCCACAATTACTGCAGAGGACCATTCTATTCTTATTAAAGGCGACCTCTTTCCCGCATTTCCAGCAGATTGCAAAATTCTCCAATTCACTCCCCCTTAAAGTCGCATAAAAATTATTTTAATCAAAATGTATGAAATAATACCTGAACCCAGGAATATACCCAATCGGACGAAGCTATCAGTTATGTATTTCAATTCAAAACCAAAGAGGATGGACATAAAGACAATGGAAAGAAAGAAACCAATCGCTGTATATGTCCTGGGTTTATATGGAAATACATCAATAATTACCTCCCCCGTTGATATGTCAATCAATCCGGTATAATCCATATTCTGATATTTGCACTGAATAAACATAACCGGGAGGTGAATAAGCATCTTTTCCAGGAGTTTAAATGACTTACCCGTCTCCTTTTTGAGAATCTCCTGGTAATGTTTATTGAAGGACTCTGCTGGAAATCTAATCTCCTTGCCCCTCACAATTTCCTCTTTAAATCCCATGAGTTCGCCACCATGAAAGGCAACGCGATGAATCTCGGATAACTCTGAAAATGCTGCAGGAGAAATAACATCCTGAATCGCTTCCCTCAATGTCTTGACCTTTAATAGCCAGAATGGAAAAAATAAAAATTCCTTCCTTGTAATCTCAATTTCCTTTCTGAAACCCCTGTTATAGAGCCAGTCCTTAAAAAGTTTCTCACCCTCATCCTCGGTTAATGTCTTTGGAAGGATAAAGTGAAGAACAAATTCTTCACCATCAAAATAAAGGGACGAGTTACAATTCAGACAGGAATAATTTGCTACCCTCTCTTTCTGGAGAATCTCTGTCCTGCACTTCGGACACTTCCGGGTCACCCTACTTCACCCTTGTTCCGGCTTTCTGCTTTTTCTCCGGAATCAATATACTCAGGTCACTATCCTCTCCTGCGGCCAGCAACATCCCTCTGGATTCCAGACCCATTAACTTTGCTGGTTTCAGATTCGCAACAACTACAATCTGCTTCCCGATAAGTGAAGACGGCTCATAGACCCTGCCTATTCCCGCCACAATTTGTCGCTTCTCATTACCTATATCAACAATAAGTTTAATTAACTTCTCAGAGTTCTCTACCCTTTCCGCCTCCACTACTGTAGCTATTCTGAGGTCAATTCTTTTAAACTCATCAGTTGAAATCAACTCCTCTCCCCTGTCTTCTGTATGCTCTCTACTGTCTGCTATCCGTCCTCTGTCCTCTGTCTTCTTAAAAAGCGTCTCACCCTTACGGACAGATGTATCGCTTCTCAAACAACCCCATCTTAATTCATCCCCCTTTATATCAAAGGGAATGGTGTCCCTGATTCTTTCAACAGTCTCAGGCATAAATGAAGAAAGGAGTATGGCTATAATTCTCAGCGATTCAAAATAATTATATCCAACTGCCTTCAATCTCTCTTCTTCTTTTCTCTTTGCAAGGAGCCATGGTGTAGTGTCCGCAACATATTTGTTTGCGGCAGAGATGAGTTCCCAGATTAAGAGCAATGCCTTCTGAAATGCAATGGATTCCATGGCAGAATCAACTTCTTTTATAACCCTTTCCGCGGTCTCAATAAGGTTTCGGTCAATGTCCTGCACAGGACCGGGAATGCCCGTCTTCATATTGAGAAAACGCTCTGATATACCTATAATCCTCTGGAGGAAATTTCCAAGGTCATCAGCGAGGTCACTGTTCAATCGCTGTGTGAGTGCTGATATGGAGAAGTCCCCATCAATGCCGAATGGCACCTCGCGCAGGAGGAAGTATCTTAGAACATCGGTTCCATATTCATCAGCAATCCTGTTCGGGTCAACAATATTCCCCAGGGATTTAGACATCTTCTTACCGTCAACGGTCCACCATCCGTGGGCGAATATTCTTCTGGGAAGGGGCAGACCAGCGGAGAGGAGAAAAGTTGGCCAGTAAACAGCGTGAAACCTCAGGATATCCTTACCAATAAAATGAACATCAGCCGGCCAATAATTATTAAATTCATCCCTGTTATTATTGTAACCAATGGCAGTAATATAATTTGCAAGTGCGTCAAACCATACATATATAACATGCTTCCGGTCATTTGGAACAGGTATCCCCCAGGAGAAACTAACTCTACTAACGCTGAGGTCCCTCAAGCCCTCGCGGACAAATGACAGAATCTCATTCCTCCTGAATTCGGGAAGTATAAAATGCGGGTTTTCTTCAATATGTTCAAGCAACGCCCTTTCGTATTTTGACATCTTAAAAAAATAACTATCTTCCTTTAATCTCTCAACCTCTCTACCACACTGGGGGCATTTGTCCTCAACAAGTTCCTTCTGGGGCCAGTAGGACTCGCAGGGGGTGCAGTACCAGTCCTCATAGATGCCAAGATAGATGTCCCCTTTCTCATATATTTTTTCCCACAAAAGTTCAACCCCCTTTATATGCAGGTCCTCTGTGGTCCTGATAAATCTATTATGTGAGATATTAAGTTTCTTCCAGAGCGCCTTATATCGTTCAACAACCCTGTCAGCAAGATGGATTGGCCTTTCGCCTGTTGCTTCAGCCGCCCGTTCAATCTTTTTCCCGTGCTCATCCGTCCCTGTGAGAAAAAATACATCATAGCCCTTAAGCCGTTTATACCGTGCCAGCACATCCGCAGCAATGGTTGTATATGCATGCCCAATGTGCGGAACATCATTGACATAATATATGGGTGTAGTAATGTAGAACTTCTTGCTCATGTTTCGTCTTCACTCCTTTCTGTTTTCTCCTCTCCAGTCATTATTAACTCATTGAGTTTCACATTTATCTGCTCCCCATCCTCAAGTCGTACACCAATGAGTTTATTAAAAATCGAAAGGGAAATTACCTCTCCTTTGCCATTCGGCGTTTGGACTTTATCGCCAATCTTTGGAAAGCCCTTGAGGAGTTCCCTGTAAATTTCGCTCTCATAACTTATACAACACATTAGTTTTCCACACAGACCGGAAATCTTTAAAGGATTCAAAAATAGATTCTGCTCCTTTGCTGCCTTTACTGGAACCGGTTCAAATCTCGCAATAACTGTGGAACAGCAGAGTTCTCTCCCGCAATAGCCAATTCCTCCTATAATTCTTGTAGCATTTCTGATTCCTATCTGCCTCATTTCAATCCTTGTCCTGAACCTTCTTGCGAGGTCCTTCACAAGTTCTCTAAAATCAACCCGGTGATCTGCTGTGTAATAAAACATTATCTTCTTTCTATCAAAAAATGCATGAACCTTTATGAGTCGCATTTGAAGTCCCCTGGCATTGATTCTCTCTATGCAGAATTTTCGTGCATCCTCCTCTAATTGTTTATTGCTGTTTATTGTATGAATATCCTCCGGCGTCACCCTTCTTAAAATTTTTGCCTCAACGCTTTCAACCTCCTGTTCAACCGGAGGCACAAGCACAAATCCAAATTGCCTGCAGTCGCTAAATTCAACAATCACACCATCGTGCCATCTCAGCATAAGGGTGCCCGCATCAGCATTGTAGAGTCGACCACACTCATGGAGACGAACTTTTGCAATATTTGCCTTCATTCCTTACAATAAGAACCTTTATTTAGAATATTTAAGAATAACAAATTCTGATGAATCTTTAAATTAAGATTCATCTCCAGCAATGATTCAAATCTCTCAATCTCTTTTAAAATAGACCATAGATGTCTCCTGTTAACCCTGGTGGCAATCCTTTCAATCTCCTCAATGATATCCCTATTTTTAATCCTTTCGTAAATTGACATTTTATAAAAAAGTATATCAAGAATAATCCGTTTAAAGAGGTAGAGATACCTCTTTTTTACATCTATACCTTCTGCTTTCTCCTCTGCAAAGAGAACATAATTTTTTATATTATAATCCTCCGCATCAAGTATTTGAAGAAAATTTTGTCTTTCATTAAGAATATCTGCCTCAAGGAGCGCCCTTGCATTCTCAAGTCCACCATCTGCAATACCCGCCACAATTTTGAGTACATCCCCGGAATGAGCCTCATTATCCCCTCTCAGGATCTCAATAATCGTTTCCTCATTAAGGGGAACGAACCTCAGTGGATAGCACCTTGACCTCAGGGTTAGGGGAAGTTTCCCCGGGTTGGATGAAATGAGAATAATATGGGTCTTCTCCGGTGGCTCCTCAAGCGTCTTCAATAATGCATTCGCTGCCTGAATTGTCATGGCTTCAGCATTATCTATAATGGCAATCTTTCTTTTACCCTCAAAGGGAACATGATTTATGGTCTTAATTATCTCCCTCACACTTTCAATCTTGATGGAATCACCTTCCGGGATCAGAATATGAAGGTCGGGATGAATCTGCTTCTCACTCTTCTGGCAGGATGGGCACTCGTTGCAGAAAAAACTTTCCCGGGAATTCCTGTTCCTGCAGTTCAATGCCTTTGCAATCCTGAGAGATGTTAACCTTTTCCCAGTTCCTTCCGGTCCATAAAAGAGGAGCACAGAGGGCAGATTATCTGTCTTCAGCATTCCTTCTATCTTATTAATTGCCTGCTTCTGGCCAAGTATATCCTCAAATCTCATTTTATTTTCCTTAAATGGAATCTATCCTTTACAATTGAAAGGATTGTTTTAGCAATTTCCTCCTCTTTTTGTGTGGCATCAATGATTATTGCCCTCTTACTATTTTCCCTTGCTATGCGAATATAACCCTTTCTTACCCTTTCGTGAAACTCAATATCCTCCATCTCAATCCTATCCGGCATCCTCTTGCTCAATACCCTCTGCATACCAACCTTTACAGGACAATCAAGAATGAATGTAAGGTCTGGCTTTAATCCAACAGTTACAAATCTGTCAAGTTTTTCCACAAAAGTTCCTCCCAGTCGCCTTCCGTATCCCTGATATGCTATAGAAGAATCAGAAAATCTGTCTGAGATTACAATGTTCTTTTTCTTGAGTTCTTTCTTTATTACCTCCTCAATATGCTGATGACGAGAGACAAGGTAAAGCAAAAGTTCGGAAAGTGGAAGTATATTATATCTTGTTGAATTGAGGAGGATGCGACGCACTGCGTTTCCAAGCGACGTTCCGCCCGGCTCCCGCGTAAGTTTCACCCTGTAACCAGCCTGTTTCAGCGCCTTCGCAAGCAGAAATGCCTGTGTGCTTTTCCCACACCCTTCTATACCTTCAAGGGAGATAAATATTCCTTTAATGAGCCCAGATGATTCCACTTGAACATTCAGAATTCGTCAATTTCTTTTGCTATAAAATTATCGTTCTCGTCCTTCAGCAATTTAATCGGCATGCTACAATAACTGCAATAGACAGTGTCTCCTGCAACCTCATCTTCAAGAATAATCTCAGCATCACAGATGGGACATTCAATTACATTCATATTATAATACTACACCCTTATAAAATTTATGTCAACAGACTGTATATTTCTCGTATAAAGTTTAAACTGTCTCCTTTTTGTTCTCCCTTAAGGAGGATAACCATGAGGAAGAAAGATTATGAATTCAGGGTATAATTTCCCTTGACAAAATATCTTTATTCATTAAAATTACTAATAAAAACGAGGAGGGCAATATGAAATTAAAGAATATGTTTTTAATTATCCTTGGTATAGCAATGATTTTTGGTTGTGCACCAAAGGAGACCGTAAAACCAGAGGAACCAAAGCCCGCGCCGGCACCTCAACCCCAGGCAGAAGAAGCACCCCAACCCCAGGCAGTGCCTCAACCGGAAATCAAACTTGAAAGCGTATATTTTGACTTTGACAGATCAAATATTAGAGCAGACGCCTCTCAGGTCCTAAAAAATAACGCAGAGGCATTAAAAAATGCTCAGAATGTCAGGGTTCGGATTGAGGGCAACTGTGATGAGCGTGGAACGAATGATTATAACATGGCTCTTGGAGAACGAAGGGCAAAGGCAGTACAGGACTATCTTATCACCCTGGGAATTGATACAAATATTCTCACCACTGTTTCCTACGGAGAGGAAAGACCGGTCTGCACAGAACAAAATGAGACATGCTGGTCAAAAAACCGGAGGGTTGACCTGGTCGTAGAGAAATAAGTTTCAAAAAAATTCATGTGGTATAATAAATAAATGGAGATACAAATATCCTGGCGGGAATGGAACGAAGAGACATTTAAAACCGCAGAAAAGGAGGATAAGCCCATCTTGTTATCCATCTCAGCCCTCTGGTGCCACTGGTGTCATGTTATGGACAGGACAACATATTCTGACCCATCTGTGATTGAAATAATTGAAAAGGAATTTGTGCCGGTGCGGGTGGATACAGATAAGAGGCCGGACATAAATGAACGCTACAATATGGGGGGTTGGCCATCAACGGTCTTTCTTACGCCTACTGGCGACATAATTACAGGCGGAACATACTTCCAGCCCGAATTGATGCTCTCCATTCTCAATGAGGTTGCCAGGGCATATAGAGAACAGAGGGAAGATATAATCTCTCAGATAAGGACAAAAAAGGGAAGCCTTAAAGATAAACTAATCCCTGAAAATTCCGAGAACAGACCTATCCTGAATGATGTTGAGGATGCAATAATGATAAACTTTGACAGGGAATTCGGTGGATTTGGAATGGAGCCAAAATTTCCACAGATAGATGTTCTCCTCTATGCACTGAGGCAGGGATTTATTCACGATGATAATGAACTCCTTGAAGTTGCTGAAGTATCCCTCAACAGGATGGCTGAATCAAAGATATACGACCATATTGAGGGCGGATTTTTCAGATATGCCACAAAGAGAAACTGGACCGAGCCACATTACGAAAAGATGCTTGAGGATAATGCTGGCTTTTTACGATTATATACAGAGGCATATCAGGTCTTTGGATATGAATCTTATAAAAATATTGCAGAGGATATATCTTCCTTTCTTCTAAATACAATGTATGACGAAAAAAGCCGCTACTTTTATGGAAGTATTGATGCTGATGAAAAATATTATCTGCTAAGTGAGGATGAACGCAAAAAAACACTTTTTCCATTTATTGACAGAACAATGTATACCAACTGGAATGCAGAAATAGTTGATTCACTTTTATATTTCGGAAGCATTTTCAACAAAGAGCAGATTATTAAGACCGCTTTTGATGTCCTCCAGACAATAACTGAAAAATGCTTTGATTCTGAAGGCAATGTCTATCATTATCTCAATGGCGAGAAAAAAATCCGCCTGCTATTGACTGATGTCTATAGCGTCCTGAAAGCATATTTGAATGCCTATTTCATCTCAGGGGACAAAAAATACATTAACTTATTGTTAGGAGTACTACAAAAATCAATGGCAGAACTGTGGCACAGTGAAGAAGGCGGCTTTTTTGACAGAACTCATGATAACAAAGAATATGGTGAACTTCAGCGGCGAAATAAGCCCTTCATCCTGAATTCAAAAATGGCTGAATTGCTTGCTTTATGCCCCGCCTTGACCGGAGATGAGAAATGGAGAAAAATGGCAGAGGAGATCCTTGACCTCTACTCCGGCGTTTACAGAAGTTATAGCATCTTCTCAGCAAGTTATGCTAGTGCGTTTTTCTTCACCAAAGGGCCCTTTCTGCAATTGAACATAATAGGCAGGACCTCCCTGCCAGAGACCGCTCTTATGCTGAAGAGTGCCTATAATTTTTATTATCCAGGAAAGTGTCTGATTCTACTGGACCCGGAAAGGGATAGCGAAAGAATCAAACAGCTGGGATTTAATCCTGATGTTGTTCCTGTCCTCTATCCCTGTGAGGGCAACAGGTGCTTCACTCCACTCAGGTACCCCTCTGAGTTCGGGTCGCTACTTCAAGAACTCAAAAAATAATAGAGCGAAGGATTTACCTCATTGCCTCTGCAACCCTGCCTACAATCTTGCTGGATGGTTTAAGTGTCTTTTTACCCTCGTCCCACCTTGCAGGACAGACCTCATCAGGATGCTTTGCAACATAGGTAAAGGCCTTCAACTTTCTCAGCAATTCATCGCCATTTCTTCCCACATTGTAGAAATTCACTTCTGCGCCAACAAGCTTACCTTCAGGATTAATTATGAATGTTCCCCGCAGAGCAAGTCCTGTTTCCTCATCATAAACCCCAAATAGCCTTGAAATCTTCCCTGTTGGATCTGCGCCCATGGGATACTTAATCTTCTTCAGCAGGCCTTCTGACTGCTGCCATGCAAGGTGTGAGAACTTTGTGTCCGTGCTCACTGATACAACCTCACATCCCAGTTTCTTGATGGCTTCGTATTTCTCCGCAATATCCTCAAGCTCTGTGGGACAGACAAATGTAAAGTCCGCAGGATAAAAAACCAGCACAAGCCACTGTTTCTTCGCGCGAATGTCTGAACTCCTCAATTTGCCAAAATCACCGTTAGTTGGCTCGTATGTTTCAATCTCAAAATCCGGAACCACCTGACCTACTCTTAAAAACTCATTCATTTTGCACCTCCTTAACTATAATTATTATCATATAATAATAATTATAAATTTCCCCTGAAATATGTCAAGCGAATTCGTAAAAAAACAAATTAAAATTGATTGACACACTATTATTTCAATGTAAAAATATAAGTGAATGAGTATTCATTCAATTTAATTAATTAGGGGGTGTGACATGATTAAATTAAAGGAAAAACTTAAGAAGAAGATTGAGCAGCGATCTGAAGAGATTAAATCATTTTTGAAGGAATCCGGGAAAGAGGTTATATCTCAGGTCACTGTTGAACAGGCCTTTGGTGGAGCCAGGGGAGTGAAATCACTTATCTGTGAGACCTCCCTCCTTGACCCTGAGGAAGGAATACGCTTCCGTAACTATACAATCCCGGAGTGCAGGGAAAAACTCCCAAAAGCAACAAGGGATGGAGAACCATTACCAGAAGGTGTTCTTTACTTATTGTTAACAGGCGAAATCCCAACTCAGGATGATATTAAGGAAATTCAGGATGAATTAAAAAAGCGTTCCCAGTTGCCAGCATATGTCGTTGACCTTTTAAGATGTATACCAGTGGATACCCATCCAATGACGCAATTTTCCCTGGCAATTCTCTCAATGCAGAGAGAATCCATATTCGCTAAGGCATACCGCGAGGGCGCACCACGGGCAAAATACTGGGAGTATAATCTTGAGGATGCCTTTAACCTTCTTGCAAAACTTCCAGCCATCGCTGCTTACATCTACAGGAGAATGTATAAAGGGGACATTCACATTCCCGCTGATCCGAACCTTGACTGGGCTGCAAATTTTTCCCACATGCTGGGATATGATAGTCCGGAGGCTTATGAAATGATGCGACTTTATCTATTCCTGCACTGCGACCATGAAAGTGGTAATGTAAGTGCTCATACCGCCCACTGCGTTGCATCAGCCCTCTCTGATGTGTACTACTCATTATCCGCAGGAATTAACGGACTTGCAGGTCCCCTCCATGGGCTTGCAAATCAGGAGGTCATGCGCTGGATACTTGATGTAAAGCCAAAACTTGGAGGACCACCCACAATTGAGATCCTTGACAAATTTGTGTGGGATACACTTAATTCAGGGCAGGTAATTCCCGGATATGGACATGCTGTATTGAGAAAAACAGATCCGAGATATGTTGCCCAGAGAGAATTTGCTCTAAAATATATGCCCGATGACGAGAACTTCCAGATTGTAAAACTCTTATATGAGGTTGTCCCGCCAATCCTCATAAAACAGGGCAAAGCAAAGGACCCCTGGCCCAATGTTGATGCACATTCCGGCGTCCTCTTATATCACTATGGCATCACCGAATTTGATTTTTATACTGTCTTCTTCGGTCTGGGACAGGGGACTAAATGCCCCGATTGAGAGGCCAAAGTCGGAGACAGTTGAATCAATTAAAAAATTACTAAAAAAATAGGCAAAGAAAACATTATTCCCCGGGCGACCTGAAGGGTCGCCCTTTTTTCTCTTTATTTTCTCTATAAAATTTGTATAATTTAAAAATATGGGCGAGATAGATTCGTATAAAAAACTTGCTCAAGAAATCAGAAACCCTGAACAGAAAGCCCGTCTATATCACCACTGTGGAATCACCCTTCTTACAGAGGGAAAAGTTGAAGAAGCACTGAAGTATCTTTACCTTGCAGAAAAGGAAGATCCAAAAAATCCTGAACTTTTTGAAACAATCAGAGAATGTTATAAGCGATCAAAATTATACATTCAACTTATAGAGCATGCGGAAAAAGAAATCCCCCTTCTTGAACTCAATCAGGGAGTAAAAATTGCCATTGATGTTGCACAATTTCTTGAAGCAAACGGGAAGAAAAGGGACGCAGTTGATTTTCTTGCAAGAAATAAGGAACAGCTCAGTTCATCCCATTATTTCAATTCCTTTTTTATTAAATTTCAACGGGGGACTGTAAGTGAAGAACAATGGCTTGAGGTTGCAGAAAATTTCCTTGCAACCTCTACAGACAATGTTGACCCTGAAATAAGATTTGAACTTGCACTCCTCTATTTATCTAAAAGGGATTTCAAACAGGCAGAGCATCATCTGTCTCAGATTTTGAATTCAATCTCTGAGGACTTTTCTGCAATGAAATTGATTGTTGACTGTTACATTCAGACAAAGGATATGGAATCACTCCTGAATCTATTTGGAAGTAAATCTCTGCCGCCCGACTTTAAAGCTCCACTCCTTTTCTATTCTGCCAGCGAATTTATGAGAGCGGGTGAGAATGAAAAAGCCCGCAACCTGATTGAAGAACACCTTGCCATCAAACAAAATCTCCTCGGAATGGAATTGCAACGCACAATAGAAAAGCGCTGCAACGCCGAACTTTTTCAAAAAGAATCAGACCTTCTGGATGACAGATTCTTCCTTAAATACATTGCCTACAGTATGACAAGAGAGAATATTGATAAAGTGAATCAGGATGACCTCTTTGCTATTTTCCAGAGATTGCTACAGGTGGATGCGGAGGATGTAAATACTTTGAAACAATTAGAGCGGTATATTGACCCGGAAAAACAACCGGAAGGATTTGTAAAAACCCTTGAGGTTGAAACACACTTGATTAAGGATAAGCGTGTGCTCCTGGGGGTGATGTTAACATTAGCCCGCATATACCTGGCAAAGGGCGAATTGCAAAAGGCTCTTGATTCTCTGAAGAGCGCTATCGCAATTGATCCTGACAATTTCAATGTCCTGAAGTTACTTGAAAAGGTCCTGAGCGAACTGAAGGATTGGGCTGGATTAATTGAAGTTCTCAAAAAGGAAATAGACATTATTCAGGACCCGAAGGAGGTTCTTTATCTCCACTTTCGCATAGGAGAGATCCTTGAAAGAAATCTTTCTGACTTACAGGGGTCTGCTGAATATTACGAAAAGGTCCTCGCGCTCTCGCCAAATTATATCCCCGCTCTGCGTGCTTTAAGACGGGTATATACATTACTTGAAAAATGGCAGGACCTCCTTGACCTTATTAAACGGGAAATAGATATAACAAGCGATGGCAATACCCTTGTTGAATTAATGCTTGAATGTGCTTCAATATACGAAATCAGGTTAAAGGATGCTCCATCAGCCCTGAAGACATATTATGAAGTTCTTGAATCATCTCCTGGGAACCTCATCGCAATCTCTTCCCTCAAAGGGCTTTGCAGAAAGATAGGTGATTATGAGGGCCTGCGCGATATTCTTTTGAAGGAGGTGGGATTTGTAGAAGACTCAACTGCAAGGGCTGACATATGGTTTGAGCTCGGGGAACTATACGAGAATAATTTTAGGGACTGCGATGAAGCACTGAACTGCTTTACCAGATGTCTTAAAGAGGATAGCAATTATGTGCCCGCTTACTCTGCCATAGAGTCGCTCTTAATGAAGAGCGGGAGGTCAGAGGAACTGAAAAAATACTATGCTGATTTACTTGAAAAAATCTCTGATAAAGAGGCGCAGATCAGTATTTTAATGAAACTTGCTGAATTGACTGAGGAATCTCAGGCAAAATTGTCCCTCTATGAGCGGGCATTAAAAATTTCACCCTATAATTCAATTCTACTCAACTTAGTGGAGTCTTTTCTGGAATCTACGAAGAATTACCTGAAACTTATTGATATTATTGAGAGAGAGATTGAAATTGCAAACAGTGAAGTCCTTAAGTCCGCACTCCTGTTCAAAAAGGGTATTATCTTAGAAAAACATCTTAATAATCTGGATTCTGCCCTCCGCGCCTTTGAGGATGCAACAGAAAGAAATCCTGATTTAACAGAGGCCTGGGAATCCCTTATCCGCATCTGTGAAGCAAAGGGCGATTTTGAAAAACTTTCGGGTGTGCTTGAAAATTATTCAAAGTCTACTTCATCAAGAAGCAAATCCCTGGAATTGCTCACAAAGCACGCTGCGCTAAATTACCAATATCTAAATAATATGGATAAGGCAATTGAATCATACGAGTCAATTCTAAAGACAGACGACAAGAACCTTGAAGCAATGCACAATCTTTATGAATTATATCAGCAGAGCGGCAGGACTGAAGATGCAGTAAGAATCCTTTCTGGATACATTAACTTCATTGATGGTACTGAAAGAAGGGTCAAAGAGATTAAAAAACTTGCTTTATTGCTTGAAAAAGAGGGTGATGAGGCACAGGCATTAAACTGGCTGAGAGAAGCTCATAAACTTCTGCCGGAGGACCTTAGTATCTTTATACAGATGGAAGATATACTTTTCCGGATGAAAAAATGGGAGGAACTCTTAAAATTATATGAGGAGCATCTCGGACTGGAACTACCAGAGTATAATAGATTTGAATTGCACAAAAGCGCTGGCAAAATTGCCTGGGAAGGGTTGAAACTCCCGGGACCTGCGTCTCAACATCTTGAGGGGGCATTGAAAATAGTCAGTGACGATAAGGACTCGCTCTACATCCTTGATAAAATCTATTCCGAGTGTGGAGAGAGACAAAAACTTACAGAAGTCCTTGAGCGTCTGATAAAAATTACTGAGGGAGCCGAAAAGATTGAACTCCTCAGAAGAGCGGGGAGAATCTACAAAGAGAATCAGGAAGAGGAGAATGCTATCAGAATCTACGAAGAGATTCGGATATACATTCCCGATGATAGGGAAATGCTTGAGTCTCTTGATTCATTATACCAGAAGACATCGCAATGGCAGAAACAGTACGAAATATGCCTTGAATTATTAAAAAATATGAAAACAAAGGAGGACATTGCTGAAAGGCATTACAAAATGGGTTATGCAAAATTACAACTGGATGAAATAAAGGAAGCGATGGAGCATTTTAATATAGCCATTGAAAATCTCCCATCCCATGTGCCCTCATTAAGGGAAAAATGTAACATCCTGCGTTTAAAAGAGAATTATCCATTGCTGTCAAAATCATTGATTGAGCTGGCTAAATATATTGAAGAAAAAGAGGAGAGATCCAGCATTCTTACAGAGGCAGCCATCATTCTCCTGGAGAAACTGAAACTGGAGGATGAGTCAATTAAGGTCTTTAAAGAAGCATACAGCGAGAACGAAGAAAACCAGACCGCTCTTTTATACCTCTCCATGTTATTTTTTAATAAAAAGAACTGGCAATCACTGCTTGAATACTCACAGAAGGCATTAAAGGTAGCGGTAGAAAAATTGAGTGGGAGGGAGCTTGCCGAGTTCCTCTTCAGAAAGGGATTTGCAGAGGAACAGGTTGGAAAAATAGACGATGCCTTTGAAACATACACAAGGGCGTCCGGCGTATTACCGGATTTCATTGAAGCGGAATTAGGTCTTGCGAGAATCCATTTATTACGGAATAACTTTAATGGAGCCATAGAAATATTGAAAAGAGTCAAACCTGCTGTTGAAAGGACAGGGGATAAATCACAACTCTTTTTTGTCCTTTTAAAACTGGGAGTAGCAAGTTACAATCTTGAGGACTTCGACAGAAGCATTGAATACCTTGAATCCGCAAAGCGGTTGAAATCCATGGATGCTGAACTTCTGAGTGAACTCGCCGGCGTTTATGAACTCACCTCAAACTGGGAAAGATGCGCGCTCAATCTTGAAGAATGGTTGACCCTCGGCATTATGGATAAACGGGAACTCTACCTGTTGCGACTTGGCAAAATCTATCTGGATAATCTCCAAAAATATGACCGCGCTTATGAGTGCTTTGCTGAGTCAATCCGGGTGAAACCCGACTTCATTCAGGGGCATATAGCGCTGATTGATTTTTACACATCCAGGGAAAGGTGGAAGGAGTGCGCCTCCCAGATTGAAAATATGCTCAACTATCTTGAAGACAAAAACGAACGGGCAAGATGGCTCTTTAAACTTGCGAGCGTTCTCTATGAAAAATTAAATCAATCCGACAGGGCTATTGAAATTGCAAATAAGATGCTTAACGAAGGGATTAGCGCCCTTGAAGGATATGAATTGCTTGCCAGGATATATTTACATAATAACAGATGGGAAGAGGCATTATCGGTATATTCAAAAATTAAAGAAATTGCGCCTTCAATTGAACTAAAAGTCAATGCGCTTATAAACAGGGGAAAGATTCTTAAAGAAAAACTGAACAGGGCTAAAATTGCCATTGATGATTTCCGGGAGGTTATATCCATTGAGCCAAAGAATATAACCGCCCATATTGCCCTTGCTGAAATATACGACACCGATAATACAAAGACTGCTGAATCACTCAGGGAGCACCACGAAATAATTTCCCTTGACCCCACATACATTCCATCCTTCAAGTCGCTGGGGAAAATATATGAAAGTCAAAGGGAATATGACAGGGCATTCTGCGTATACTCTGTTTTAAAAATCTATGATGCCCTTGACGATATGGAGCGTGTTTTCTTTAATTCCGTAGTCAGCAGGGCAGTAAAACGCCTCACCGTCCCGATTACAGAAGAAGTCAAGCGGCGTTCCATCCTGCATCCCTCAGAAAACCTTACAATGAGAGGACTCTGGATGACCATTCAGAATGAACTTGATGGTCTTTATCCCGGGGATGTGCAAAAGCACGGAGTGACAAACACTGACCTTATTTCCCCAAAATCCCCAGTCGATGTGATGATTGCAGCCCAAGAAGTAGCAGAAATATCAGGGATAAAATCATTCCGACTATATAAGTCAGGGCATTTAAACAGGGTTGTTGTAGAAAACACCTCACCGCCCAGCATCATTATACCGGAAAAATTTCTTGAAGTAATGAAGATTGATGAATTACGTTTCACAATAGGTATTTATATGGAATACATTGCGAGCAATTACTTATTGCCTCTCAAATTAGGGGTAGAAGGAATATCAAGGTTCTTAAATCTCTTAAGAAAGTCCTTCAGCCCTGACTTCAGAATCCATGACATGAATGAAGAGGAGGCACAACAGCAATCAAAGAAGATATACAAGGCATTTTCAAGAAAAACCAGAAACGCTCTTCAGGAACTTTTAGATTCATCCGGAAAGGATTTATTAAATATTCATCTCAAAGAATATTTAAAAGGAATTGAAATGAGTGCAGTAAGGACAGCTTTTCTGTTTGTCAACGACCTTAATATTCCACTTAAAGTTATACCGCGTATAATGGATACAGGAGAGCCCTTCTTATCTGCACCGGCAGGAACAAATTCTGATCTGATTAAGTCCTCGGAGTTTCTCAAAGATCTCGTTACTTTCAGCGTCAGCAATAGGTATTTTGAGGCGAGGAGAAGCTTAAAACTCTCAATCCTATCTTAATTACTTAATTATTTGCTTTTTCTTATCTCCTCAATTATCTTTCGCTTTTCTTCTGGTGGTAACTTCTTAAGGACCCTGAATTTTTGAATTATTTCTTGTCTTTTTTCTGGAGGCAAACGCATAAATTTACTATATACTTTTTTAATACGATCCTTTTTTGTTTGTGGAAGTCCCTGCCATCTCTTAAATGCCTTAATATATGCCTGCCTTTCCTCTTCCGAAAGATTCATAAATATTCTATAATTATGGATTAAAAATCTTTTCTCCTTTGGTTTCAGTTTTCTGAATTCCTCAAAATTTCTTTTAATACGCTCCTTCTCTTCCGGTGACAGGGATTGCCACTCCTGAAAATGTTTTTTTATTTCCTCTTTTCTCTCCTGGGACATTCTTTCCCACTCATCTCTCAGTTCTTGAATATCCTTATCTTCTGTACTTATGGTCCGGGGCTCGTTATTGACCTCTGAACTCTCAGATAGAATGGGTTTATGATCTAAAAATAAAATCAGGACTGTAGCAAGTATAATAATTATTCTTTTCATGGTTCCTCCTCATCTTCTTTAAGTTCAAGAAAGGGCAGGTATTTAAAAAAATCCAGGTCCCGTAAAATTTCAAAATTTTCAAGGAGTTCAAGGTTTTTCATAATTTCTACCTCCGCTCTTTTTTCGCTGTCCTTCTCCGCCTTTTCATTTTTTACCTCTTCTGCAAACAACAGGTATCCGCAGAGCACAGGCAAAAACAGAATGCCTCCAAGCACAATCTTGTATCGTCTCATTAAATATCCTCCCCAAATTCATTCGCAAGATATTCATAAAAATCAAGGTCCTGAATAAGTTCCATATTCTGAAGAATCTCAAGATTTCTCGCAATCTCAAATTTATCATCAACTGATGACCTATGATGCAATAAAACTATTAGTAAAATCCCTGCTGCTGCAAGCCCGAGGGTCCCAAAAGAAAATTCTACAAACCGCCACCGTTTCTGTATGCGCTCCTGTTCCTCTATTATGCGCACCTTTATTTGATTAAAAGCACCCTCCCTGGGTTCTATCTCTTCTACACTCTGGATAAGGTTCTTTATAGCGGTATACTCAGTGAGAATATTTTTACAGTTTGCACATACCTTTATATGCTCCTCTACCTTTAAAGATTCCTCTGCCTCAAGTTTACCATCAAAATACAGGGATAAATTATCTTGAATTTTTTTACACTCCATACCCATCATTCCTCAGGACCCTTAATTTTGCCCTCAAACTCTCCCTTGCCCTGTGGAGAAGTGACTTAACCGCCTTCACAGAGCATCCAATGGCTTGTGCAATCTCTTCGTAGGACATGTCATTGTAGTTCAAGAGCACCATGGCAGACCTCTGGTTTTCTGGTAGTTCACTTAATGCCTTAAGCAGTATTCTGCTTCTTTCGCTCTGTAACACCTGCTCCTCCGGACCTTTATCTGGATAAAAATTGGGGGCTATTTGTTCATTGAACTCACTGACATTGCCTCTGGAGGAGGGATGCTCATCTCTGATATAATTCAAACAGTGATTGGTCACAATGCGGAATAAGTAGGTGGAAAATTTTGCTTCCGGTCTGTATCTTTTTGCCTGAATATACACCTTTACAAAT
>FWWM01008789.1_pt1 | contig 19145 bp, 18 predicted proteins | sample 2228351 | NCBI WGS metagenome assembly FWWM01 (sample SAMEA103939774, study PRJEB20133) | metagenome
TGGCCCTCACCGCCGCGAAGGACGTCTACCGGGCGGCCTACGAGCCGCTCCCGGGCTCCGTCTACCACGCCGACTTCCCCTACTGCTACCGAGCCCCCGGCGGACCCCACCCGATCGAGCGCTGCACCTGCGACTGGGAGGCCCGGCTCGACCTCCTCTTCCACCAGCTCGTCGATCCGGGACGGGTAGCAGCGGTCATCGTCGAGCCCGTCATCGGTGAGGGCGGCTACATCGTCCCGCCGCCGGAGTTCCTGCCCCGGCTTCGGGCGATCACCCGCCGCCACGGGATCCTCCTCGTCGTCGACGAGATCCAGACCGGCTTCGGCCGGACAGGTCGCCTCTTCGCCGTCGAGCACAGCGGGGTCGAGCCGGACATCCTCGTCATGGCGAAGGGGATCGCCTCGGGCCTCCCGCTCTCGGGGATCATCGCCCGCCGGGACCTCCTCGACCGCTGGGCGCCCGGGAGCCACGGCGGGACCTACGGCGGGAACGTCGTCGCCTGCGCGGCGGCCCTGGCAACCCTCGACGTCATCGAGGAGGAGGGGCTCGTCGCGAACGCGGCGGCCCGCGGGGCGCAGCTCCTCGCCGGCCTCCGGCAGGTCGCCGCCGGTCACCCGGGCGTCGGCGACGTCCGTGGCCTCGGGCTCATGGTCGCCTTGGAGTTCGTCCGGCCCGGCGAAGGGGACGGGCGGGTCCCGGATCCCGACCTCGCGAAGCGGGTCCAGGCCGAGGCCCTCGCCCGGCGGCTCATCGTCCTCACCGCCGGCTCCTACGGGAACGTCGTCCGGATCATCCCGCCCCTCGTCACGACAGCCGAAGAGATCGAGCTCGCCGTCGGGATCCTCGCCGAGAGCCTCGCTGCGGCGGGGGCCTGACGAGGGCTCGCGCGGGGCGGAAGGGAGCGATCGCCGCCGGTGCCGAGCTGGCGCCTGCGGCGCCCGGGCTGGCTCCGGGCGGCGGGACCGGGTCCTCGGGACGCGGCCGCCGGGTCCCGGCAGGAGCGGCCGGGCCGACGGACCGAGGATCGCTGGCTCGGCGACCCGCAGCGGGAGCTCGCTCGCCTCGGGGCGGCCCTCGAGCGACTCCCCTTCGACCAGCTCGGCCTCCTCGCCGTCCGACCCGCCGATCCCGCCGCCCACGACGCCGCCCGGCAACGGGCGGTCGAGGCGGCCCGGACCTGGGGTCGGTGGCGTCTCGTCGCCGAGGGGCAGGCCGCCGTCCGGGCCTGGCTCGAGGGGGTCTTCGCCGGGCGGGGCGTCGACCCCACGCCGAGCTGGATCGCCTGGCGGCACGGGACCCTCTCACCGGCCGATCGGCGCTGGCTCGCCGAGACCCTTGGCGACGCCGTTCTGGCGGTGGCGACGCGCGGTCTCGTCGACCCAGCGACGACCGACGAGCTCCTCGGCCCCTGCGCCTCTCTCCTCGACGACGCCGGGCCGTAGGCGGGGTCGGCCGGCGCGGCGGCGAGGGGTCTACGGTTGGAGAGGCGGCAGGGCTCGATCGGGTCCTTCCGAAATGGGCGGAGGGGTCATCGTCACCCCCGACGAGAGGTCCCGGACCGGGCCGGTCCCGACATAGAGCCGCTTGTCGTCGACGACGACGCAGGTCGGATCGATCCAGACCAGAAAGGGATCGAGCCGCAGCTCACCCTCGAACTGGACGATCCACGCCGGTGCATCGGTTGCGAGCTCGGGCTCACGACCGGTGATCGGGACGCGACTCGATGTCGGTCGAGTAACCTGCCCTTCCACTCTTTCCAGCCCAACCCGCCGTGGGCCGTCACGGGACAGCGCTACTGTACCGCTCGACGCCGGGGCCTCCGTCAAGTCTGTCGTTCGCATCTTCGTAAACCAGCAGCCGAACCTGATGCCGCGCGGTCGAGAGCCCTCCGGGCGACGCCACTGACCCGGCACAGTCCTCATGATCGGCTGCCTCAAACGCACTCAGTCGAGGCGGAAACCCGGCAACGCTGTCAGCCGGCGGCGAGGCGGCGAAGGAGCTCCTCGTGGAGGAGTCCGTTCGTGGCGAGGGCGCTCCGGCCGTGGATCGTCCGGCGGCCGGCGAGGTCCGTCAGCCGCCCCCCGGCCTCCTCGACGAGGACCGTCGGGGCGGCGAGGTCCCAGGCCGAGAGGTCGGCCTCGATCATCGCCTCGGCGGCGCCCTCGGCGACGAGGGCATAGCCCCAGAAGTCGCCGAAGCCACGGTCCCGCCAGACATGACCGAGGAGGGACCGGAAGCCCGGTGCCTTGCCGCTCGCCTCGATGTCCGTCGCCGAGCCGTAGAGGAGCTGGGCCGCCTCGAGCCGGTCGACGGCCGAGACGGCAATCCGCCGGGGCCGGCCCGGCTCGGGACCGAAGCGGTGGCTCGCCCAGGCCCCGAGCCCCCGCGCCGCGTACCAGCGACTCCCGAGGGCCGGGGCCGAGAGGACGCCGAGTTGGAGCTCGCCGTCGTGCTCGAGGGCGATGAGGATGCCGAAGAGCGGGATCCCGCGGATGAAGTTGTGGGTCCCGTCGATCGGATCGAGGTACCAACGGGCCGCCGACTCGGCGCCGTCGTCGCCCTCCTCCTCGCCGAGGACGCCGTGCCCGGGGAAGGCGTCGGCGATCCGCTCGCGAACGAGTCGCTCGATCGCCGTGTCCGCTTCGGTCACGAAGCTCCGATCGGGCTTCTCGGCGACCTCGACGGCCTCCCGAAAGAACCTGAGGGCGACCTCGTCGGCCGCGTCGGCGCAGCCGAGGGCGAAGGCGAGCCAGGCGGAAAGCTCCGCCTCACTCCCGCGTCGGAGGCTCGCACTCCACTCGGGACCGAAGGACGCCGGAGCCGAGGATCCGGCGCTCATCGGGGCTCGCAGGCGGGCTGGCCGTCGACCGTCGCCGACCCCGCGTCGAAGGCGCCGAACCGTCGAGGCTCGAGCACCGGCCGCCCGCCCGCGGCGGCGCTCACTCGGGCGGGCACGAGGCCGCGGCTCACCGGGCGGCGACGGCGGCGCGGAGGACCTCCGGGAGCGGGCGGTGGAGCTCGACGGGCGTCACGTACCGCTCGACCATCGCCCGCGAGCCGACGACCCCGAGCTGGTCGTAGAGGAAGCCGATCTTCTCGGCCTGGACGGCGAGGATCTCCTCCTTCGTCGGCAGGTCCCAGAGCTGACGCTTGAAGGGGCCGATCGTCTTCTTCCGGGTCTTGTAGACGAACTGGGCGTCGGTCTCGCCCTCCTTCCGCTCGTCGGCGGCGTTCGCGAAGCACCAGGCCTCCATCGCCTCGCGGAGGTCGGCCGGGAAGGCAGGGTGGTCGAAGAGGGTGTTCTGGAAGCCCGTGGCGAGGTGGATCTCGGCCGTCTCGACCTCCCGGAAGCGGTGGAACATCTCGTCGGGGAGGGTCGAGGCGCCGTGCTGGACGGTGCCGGCGAGCCCGTACTCGCTCCGGCAGACGGCGCCGAGCCGCTCGTGGACCCCAAAGTCGACGGCGACCTTCGCCACCGTTCCGTCGGGGAGGACGACGCCACCGTGGCTCGTCCCCGTCTGGACGCTCACCTTGCTGATCCCGACGGCGCCCGGGGCCCGGGCGGCGAGCTCCCGGCGGAAGCCGTCGAGGTAGGCCCGCAGCTCCTCGACCGTCGAGTTCGCCTTGCCGACCTCGCCGATCTCGCCACCGACGCTGATCGTCACCCCGTCGGCCTCGAGGGAGCGGATGAGGGCCGTCAGCTCGGCGGTGAGGACGTAGTTCGTCCGTTGCTGCTCGTCGACGCTCGGCTTCGAAAGGTCGACGAGGGTCGAGGCGTCGATGTCGATGTTCCGGTAGCCGGCCTCGTAGGCGAGGCGGCAGGCCCGCCGGATCTCCTCGGTCATCGCCTCAGGGTCGGCGGCGTACTTCTTCGCGTTGAACTGGTAGTGGTCGCCCTGGAGGAAGACGGGTCCCTGCCACCCGGCGGCGATCGCCCCGGCGAGGACGCTCGTCGCGTAGTCGATCGGCCGCTGGTAGGTGTAGGTCTGCGCGCTCCGGGCGAGCTCGAAGATGACGGCACCGACGTCGAGTCGCTCGGCTGTCTCGAGGGCGACCCGGGCCATGTCGAAGGTCTGGGCCCGGATGTTGATCGCCGGGACCGTAAAACCGGCAACCTCACCCCGGCCCCGGGCCATGTAGAGCTCGTGGATGCTCGCCGAGCGGGCACTCGTCGCCTGGGCCAGCTCCCAGACGATCCATTGGGCAGCCTCGACCGCGCCCCCATCCTCGGAGAAGGCGGCCGTCCAGGCAAGGTCCCGGATCGGGCCGCCGCGGAGCCTCGTCGCGTCGAGGATCCGGAGCTCGCCGTCCTCGATGCGAAGGACGCCCTCGAGGCGGGTCAGGAGGTCGGAGACGGAAGTGGCGACGTGGGGCATGGGCATCGATCTCCTATCGTTCGGTGTGCCCCCATGGTAGCCTCCCGGCCCGCTCCGGCGACCGGGTCGGATGGCCCTTCGGGGCGGGAGCCTAGGAGACTTTGCGGGTCCGGCGGGCGACGAAGTCGACGAGGACGTACTCGCCAAGGGTCTCCGGCGAGGCGTAGAAGGCCCGACCGCGGTTCAGGCGGGTCATCTCGGCGACGAACTCGGCGAGGGCCCGGCTCCGCTCGAGCATGAAGGTGTTGATCGTGATCCCCTCGCGGGTGCAACGGAGGACCTCGCGGAGGGTCGCCTCGATCGTCCGCCGGGTCGGCGGGTAGTTGAACTCGACCCGGCCGTCCTCGAGGTGGGCCGTCGGCTCGCCGTCGGTGACGACGATGATCGAGCGGTTCACGCCACGCTCCCGGGCCAGGATCCGGCGGGCGAGCTGGAGTCCGTGCTCGAGGTTCGTCCCGTACTCGAAGCCGTGCCACGAGAGCTCCGCGAGGGCGTCCGGCCGGATCTCGCGGGCGTAGTAGGCGAAGCCGACGATCGCCAGCCGGTCCCGGGGGAACTGGGTCCGGATGAGGGTGTCGAGGGCGACGGCGACCTTCTTCGCCGCCAGGAAGCAGCCCCGGAGGAGCATCGAGCGGCTCATGTCGACGAGGAGGACCGTCGCCGAGCGGGTCAGCTCCTCGGTCCGCCAGACCTGGAAGTCGGACGGGGCGAGGCGGACGAGCGGGGACCCCGATCGGTCGCCCCGGCCGGGCACGTTCTCGGGGCGTCGGAGGGCCTCGTCGAGGGTCGCCCGGAGGTCGAGGGCAAAGGGGTCGCCGAACTCGTAGGGCTTGCTCCCCTCCCCTGCCTCGCCGCCCCGACCGGCCCTCGGGATCCGGTGGCCGCCGAAGGCGTCCCGGCCGAGCCGGGAGAAGACGTCCTCGAGAACCCGCTGGCCGATCCGACGGGTCCCCCGGGGGGTGAGCTGGAGCCGGTCGCCGACCCGGACGGCGTAGCCCTCGGCCTCGAGGCGAGCGCTCACCTCGCCGAGAGCGTCGAGGACGCGCTCGGCCTCCTCGCCGAGGAGGCGCCGGAGGGCCTCGCGGTCGATGGCAGCCAGGTCGGCCGGTCCCTCGACGCTCTGGAGGTCGTCCCGGAGGGCATCGATCTCGGCGACCCGGTCGATCGCCTCGATGGCCGCCTCGAGGCCGAGGGGCTCGTGGCCGCCGAACCGGAGGCGGGTGCCGAGCCCACCCGGGATGAGCCGGTCGAGGGTTGCTGCGAGGCGGGCAAGGTCCCACCGGAGGCGGTCGTCTCGGAGGAGGGTGTCGACGAGCTCGGCGAGCTCGCGGCGAGCCTCGGCCGAGAGGGAGTTCAGGAGGGTCTGGAAGGCGGCCATCCGGTCGGCGAGCTGATCGACGATGTCGTCGAGGCTCTCGGCGCCCGGGAAGGCGGCCCCGAAGCGGCGGAGGAAGTCGCGGACCCTCTCCTCCGCAGGTCCCGACCCGGCGAGGCGCTCGGCCAGGAGGTCGGTGAGCTCGCGGACCATCGCCCGGGTCGCGGCAAGCTGCTCGGGGGTCGCCGTCCGGAGGACCTCGGCGAGGCTGCCGAGCTGCCCTTCGGCGACTCGAGAGCGAAGGCGATCGACGAGGGCGTCGAACCGCTCCCGGGCCTCGGGGTCGAGGAAGTCGTAGGACTCGAGGTCGGCGATCTGGGCACCGACGCGCTCGGGGAGGTGGGCGAGGCGGTCGCGGCGGGCTTCGAGGCCCGCCCGGAGCCGGTCGGCGAGGTCGCCCGCCCCTGGGGGTGCCGCGTCGAGGCGCTCGAGGCGCTCGCGGATCGCCGCCTGCTCGCGTCCGATGATCTCCCCCAGCTCCGCCCGGACGTCGGCGAGGACGTCGTCGAGGCGATGGCGGTCGAGGAGGTCCCGCCGGGCCTGGGCGAGCCGCTCGAGGAGATCGCCGAGTCCGGGGAGCGGCGCCCGGGTCGGGTCCTGGGGTCGCCAGCCGTGGTGGAGGAGCTCGCGCAGGGCAGTCTCGAGATCACCCTCGGCGAGGAGATCGTCGGTCAGGGCGTCGAGGAGCTCGCCGGCGTCGAGGTCGGGGAGGAGCTGGCGTCCGTCCCAGCGTGCGTACCGGGCGGCCCGGGCGAGCCAGGGCTCGGCGCTGGGTCGTGATCGGCCCAGAGGGTTCGGCCCGCTGCCCGGTCTTCGCCCGCCGCGGTCGCCAGCGCGGTTCGGGCGCTCCGGCTCGCTTGGCCGGCCCGGCTCGCCCGGCGGCGCTGGGGATCGCTCCGACCCAGCCACGCCTCGCCCCTAGCGTCGGTAGACGAGGCCGTCGGCGAGACGGTCCTTGTTCAGGCGACGCTGGAGGTGGAGACCTTCGAGGACGAGCTCGACGGCCGAGGCGATGAGGGCCGCCTCGAGCCCGGCTCGTGCCTCGCTCCCACCCGGGACCTCGTCGAGGGCCCGAGGATCGAGGACGCCGAGGCGCCGGACGGCAGCTTCGAGACCCGGGATCTCCCGCATCCAGCGAACGTACTCGCCGACGGGCCGGCGGTCGCCGGTCTCGACGACGAGGCCGTCCTCGAAGGCCTCGACGACGGGCTCGAGCTCGTCGAGGGAGCAGGTCCGGTTGAAGACGGCGAGGACCGCCCGGGCGACAAGGCGTTCGACGAGGCGCTCCTCGGGGACGTCGTCGCCGAGGGTCTCGAGCTCGAGCTTGCCGACGGTCGCCGGGACGAGGGCGGGAAGGTCGCTGACCCGGGGCGCACCGGCCGCCTCGCCGAGTCGGACGGCCCGCTTCAGGGCGGCGGCCTCGAGGACCTCGAGGTTGGCGACGCTGACCCGGACCGAGACGCCGCTCCGCTGGCTCACCTCGGGGCTCCGGCGGGCGAGGTGGGTGAGCTCGGCGACGACCTCCTCCATGAAGCGCGGGGTGACGACGACCGGGACGTCTGGCTCGGGCGGGAAGCGGACCTTCTCTTGGCGGACGATGGCCAGTTCGTCCTCGATCGTCCGAGGGTAATGGGTCCGGATCTGGGATCCGAGACGGTCCTTGAGCGGGGTGATGATCCGACCCCGCGAGGTGTAGTCCTCGGGGTTCGCCGAGGCGACGACGAAGAGGTCGAGGGGGAGTCGGACGTGGAAGCCGCGGATCTGGACGTCGCGCTCTTCGAGGATGTTCAGGAGGCCGACCTGGATCCGCTCGGCGAGATCGGGCAGCTCGTTGATGGCGAAGATGCCCCGGTTGCAGTGGGGGATGAGGCCGTAGTGGATCGTCAGCTCGTCGGAGAGGTAACGGCCCTCGGCGACCTTGATCGGGTCGACCTCGCCGATGAGGTCGGCGATCGTGATGTCCGGGGTGGCGAGCTTCTCCCCGTAGCGGCGCTCGCGGTGGAGCCAGGCGATCGGGGTCGCCGGTCCGTGCTCGGCGACGATCGCCCGGGCGCCGGGACTGATCGGGTGGGTCGGGTCGTCGTTCAGCTCGCCGCCGGCGACGACGGGGAGCCACTCGTCGAGGAGTCCAACGAGGAGGCGGGCGAGCCGGGTCTTCGCCTGCCCGCGCTCGCCGAGGAAGACGATGTCCTGCCCGGCGAGGATCGCGTTCTCGATGGCCGGAATGACGGTCTCGTCGTAGCCCACGATGCCCGGGAAGATCGGGCCCCCCTCCCCGAGCCGGGCCAGGAGGTTCGCCCGGAGTTCCGCCTTGACCGAACGTGGCCGCCAGCCGGACTCGAGGAGGGCGCCGAGGGTTCGCGGCGCGGGAGGCTGGCTGGGCGGCTCGGGGGATCCCCGGAGCGGCTCCGGGTCCCGGGCCAGCCGCCGCGGCACTTGGCGGCCTTGACGGCCCGTCTGCTCGTTCGGCGATCTCGACGCTTCGGCCATCGACCGACCTCCCCTGTCGCCTCACTCGAGGGCTCGTGGCTGGCCCGATCGGGGGCGGTGGGTCGCCCCTTCCCCGCCGAACCAGCCGCGACTGGCCAGCCTACGGCGCCCGACCAGAACCGTCAACCGAAGCTCCTCTGGGTCGCCGAGGCAGCCATTGACACGCCGGCCCGCCGGCACGTAGACTGACGACCCGCTTGACCCGAGGGTGCCCGACCCGACGGCCCGAAGATCACCAGGAGGTGCTCAGTGGCAGGACTTCTTTGCGACCGCCGCTCCACGCCGGCCCTGCCGGGTGGTGGCGGCAGGAGCGTGCCCAGCTGAGTTCGCCATCGGGCGGCTGAACGCCCGACCGCGATCCTCCTCAGCCGTGGGCACGCGGGGGCCCACGGCTTTTCTGCGCCTCGCGCTCGCGTGCAGGCGATCGAGGTGGCCGGCGGCCCAGTCCAGGACGACCCGGGCCCACGGCCGCCTGCCGTGGCCCGGCGTCACCGACAGCCGAGCTCGCCGTCAGGGGCGAGCCGTCCCCTCCGGAGACGTCGACGATGACCACGATCACCTTGCCCGCACGTCCGGCGCCCAGCCGCACCGATCTCCCGTCGAGCGCGGAGCCCGGCCTCGACATCGTCGGGGCGACGAAGTCCTTCCGCCCGAACCGACGGCGCCCGCCGATCGTTGCCGTCGACGCCGTCGACCTCACCCTCCCTCGTGGGGCGATCGTCGGCATCCTCGGCGCGAACGGCTCAGGCAAGTCGACCCTCGTCCGCCTCGTCGCCGGGCTCCTCACCCTCGACGCTGGTCGGATCAGCGTCTTCGGGCTCGACGTCGAGCGCGACGGGCTCCTCGTCCGCCGCCACCTCAACCGAGTCAGCGTCGACGCCGCCTTCTTCAAGAAGCTCAGCCCCCTCGAGAACCTCCGTTTCGCGGCCCGCCTCTACGGCCTCGACCCTCGAGTCGGCGATCGGCGGGCAACGGCGATCCTCGACCGCCTCGGCATCGAGCGGCGCCGGCTCGACCGACCGATGGAGCAGCTCAGTCGGGGGATGCAGCAGAAGGTCGCCGTCGCCCGGGCCCTCCTGACGAGCCCGACCTTGCTCCTCCTCGACGAGCCAACGACTGGCCTCGATCCACGGAGCAAGCGGGACGTCCAGGACTTCGTCGCCGAGCTCCGGGCGAACCACGATACGACGGTCCTCGTGACGACCCACGACCTCGACGAAGCGGCCCGGCTCTGCGACCGGCTCGCCATCCTCGATCGAGGCCGGATCGTCGCCGAGGGAGCCGCCGACGAGATCGCTCGCTCCACCGCCGAAGCGTTCGGCGGCCCACCGAGTCTCGAGAACGCCTTCCTCGTCCTGACCGGGCGCGGCCTCGACGACGAGCCCGACGGCGCGGACGGCGAAGGACCAGGGGACGAACGGTGACGGCCGTGCTGGCACGACCGGGCCGCCTCGGCCGCCAAGGGGCGAAATCGACGAGAGACCAGGACGAAAGGAGGTGAGACCCGTGCAAGCGAACGCCTTCGACCGGCTCAGGCTAGCCCATGCCGCCCGAGCCACCGACCTCGACGCCGCCCGCCGCCGGCGCCTCGTCCGGACCCGCCGGACGCCGTCGCTTCGGCGACGGAGCGGCCACTCCCTCATCCGGCTCGGTGAGCGCCTTGCCACCGAGCCATCACGGAGCAGGAGCCAATGACCGCACTCCGCCACGACCTCCGAGCCGCCTACGCCTTCGTCGAGCGGAACTTCTACCTCTCACGGCGCTACTGGGGCTGGGAGGTCGCCTTCCTCGTCTACTCCGTCGCCGGTGCCCTGTCGGTCTCCCTCATCGGGGCCGACCAGGGCAACCGGCGCCTCCTCCTCGTCCTCATGATCGGGGCGATCCTCTGGAATTACCTCTCCGTCGTCTTCTCCTGGATCGCCGAGACGATCGCCGTGGAGCGCTGGGAGGGAACCCTCGAGTACACGATGATGGCTCCCGTCCGACGCTGGGCCCACCTCATCGGCTCGTGCCTCTACGCGATCGGCTACGGCCTCATCCACACCGCGGTCGTCCTCGGCGTCCTCGTCGCCTTCTTCGGGCTCGACCTCTCCGGGGCCGACTTCATCGCCGCGGCGGCGATCCTCGCCCTCGGCTCCGTCAGCTTCATCGGGATCGGCATGCTCGCTGCGATCCTCCCTCTCCTCTACGTCGAGCGGGGCGACCAGATGATCTTCGTCCTCCAGTCGTCCCTCCTTCTCGTCTCGGGCGTCTACTATTCGATCGAGGTCCTCCCTCCCTGGATGCAGGCCCTCGCCCGCATCTCGCCGGCGACGTACGTCCTCGATGGGGTCCGGGCGGCCCTGATCGATGGGATGCCGCTCACGAGTCTCGGCCACGACCTCGGCCCCCTCGCCATCATGGGCTGCGTCCTCATCCCCTTCGGGGTCTGGGCCTTCGGCCGCGCCGAAGGGCACGCGAAACGGACCGGCGCCTTGAAGCGGGTCGGCTGAGGAACGGCCCGCCTCTTCCGGAGGAACCGACGATGACGATCCGACGACCCGAGCCCGGAGGCGACGCCCGGCGCGAGCCGTCGATCCCGGGTCTTCGATTCAGGCGCTGGCGAGGGGACGAGGACGCCGCGGCCGTCGCCGTCCTCCAGAACCGCAGCTGGGAGGCCGATGGGGTCGACATCCGGACCTCGCCGGCGCTCGTCCGCCACGAGCTCCGGACCCTCGGCGGCTTCGACCTCGGCGCCGACCTCGTCCTCGCCGAGCTCGCCGGGCGCCTCGTCGGCCTCGCCCGTCACCATCGCGAGGTCGAGAGCGAGGGGACGCCGATCCACTGGCTCAGCGGGTTCGTCGACCCGGAGTACCGACGCCGGGGGATCGGGAGCGCGCTCCTTCGGTGGAACCTCGAGCGTGCCCGCGCCGTCGAGAGCCAGCTGACGGGCCATGGCGGCCCGCGGCCGCGCGCCGGCTCCGGCGAGGTCCAGGACCCCCAGGCAGCCCAGGTCCCCGGACCGTCGGCCCTCGCCAGCACCTGGCTCGCCGAGACCGAAGTCGGCGGGATCGCCCTCGTCCGCGGGGCCGGCTTCGAGCCCGTCCGCTGGTTCTTCGAGATGGTTCGGCCGTTCCTCGACGGCCTCCCGTCGGTCGATCTGCCGGCGGGTCTCGAGCTCAGACCCGCGACGCGGGCGACGGCCCGCCAGATCCTCGAAGCCACCCATGAGGCCTTTCGAGACCACTGGGGCCACACCGAACTGACCGAGGAGGACATCGCCGCCGTCCTCGACGACCCCGAGACCGACCTCGACCTCTGGCAGGTCGCCTGGGACGGCGACGAGGTTGCCGGGGTCGTCATCGTCGTCGTCCGCGAGGCCGAGAACCGCCTGCTCGGTCGGCGCAGGGGCTGGCTCGAGGACGTCGCCGTCCGACGACCCTGGCGGCGCCGCGGCCTGGCGACGGCCCTCATGGTGCGAGCGATGGCCGCGCTCCGGGACCGCGGTCTTGCCGAAGCCGTCCTCGGCGTCGACGCGGACAACCCGAGCGGCGCCCTCGGCTTCTACGAGCGCCTCGGCTTCCGGCGGACCCTGCGCTCAGCCGTCTATCGCCGCCCTCTCGCCGAAGCCCACCCCGACGAGGCGGCGAGCTAGGCGATGAGGCGCCCCTCGCGGCGGACGAGCTCCATCCAGGGTCGCTCCCGACCGATCGTCGTCTCCGGCCCGTGACCGGGCAGGACGCGAACCCGATCCTCGAGCTCGCAGAGACGGGCGATGGAGGCCGCCATCGCCGCCTCCGACCCGCCAGGGAGGTCGGTCCGACCCCAGCCGCCGGCGAAGAGGGTGTCGCCGGAGAAGAGGAGGCCCCGGTCGGGCTCGTAGAGACAGATCGAACCCTCGGTATGACCGGGGGTGTGGAGGACGCGAAGACGAATGGCCCCGAAGCGAACCTCCCCACCCTCGACGAGGTCGACGGCCGGGACACAGGGCGGGATCGGGAAGGGGGCGAAGAGAGGCTGGGGGTCGAGGAGCCGCCCGCGGTCGTCGGGGTGGACGGCGATGTCGGCGCCGGTGTGCTCGGCGACGGCGGCGTTGTCGCCCATGTGATCCCAGTGGCCGTGGGTCGTGACGATGAGGCGGAGGCGCCAGCCGCGGGCGGCGAGCTCGTCGGCGACCCAGCCGAGGCTCGGGATGGCGGTGTCGATGGCGATCGCCTCGCGCCAGCTCGGGTCGGCGAGGAGGTGGACGTTCGTCGCCAGGGGGCCGACGGCGCGGGTCAGATGCTCCATGCCCGACAGTGTGCCCGACTGAAGCCCCTGGGTGTGGGTCGGCCGGCCCCTCGGCTCGGGACTCCGACGGGCCGCCTCTGATCCGATCGGCCCTCTCGAAGCTCGCCGATCCGCCGTACGATGCCAGTGGAGGTGCGAGATCTCATGACGACCGAGGTCCAACTCGAAGCGAAGCTCGTGCCTTGGGACGACCCCGACTTCGTGGCGGCCTTCGAGCGGGCCCGAACCACCCTCGAGTCCGAGGGAGCCTTCCGCGGTAGCTGCCAGGCGGCCGCCCTCCGCGCCCAGACCCTCCTCCGCGAGGCTGGCTACCCGGCGGCGACGGTCGAGTGCGTCCGGACGGTCGAGGACGTCCTGCGGCGAACGGTCCACTGGGTCGTTCGCCGCGAGGGGACGGGAGCACCGCGCCGCTGACGGCCCGCCAGGCGGAACCACGGAGGGATGGCGGGGCGAAGCCGTCCCGCCGGCCGAGGCTTCCGGCACGGGCCCGAGCGGGCGACCTCGCCGCCCTGGAGCGGAACCGGACCCTGATCGGCCGCGTCGAGAGAGCATGGACGTCCATCCTCGCCTCCTCGCCGTCGGCGCCGTCGTCCTCGGTCTCCTCGCCGCCGGGTGCGGCGAGACTGGGAGTCGGACGCCGAGCCCACCGACCCTCGACCTCCCCTTCGAGACCCGGGCCCTCGCCGTCGCCCTCGGCTCGGACCCCCGCTTTCGGGGCTTCGGCCCGTTCGACCCGAACCTCATCGGCCAGGACCGCTGGTACGAAGTCCTGCCCCTCGGCGACGGCGTCCGAGTCCGCCTCCACGTCGGCTGGGGCGACTGCCCGGCCGGCTGCATCAACAAGCACGAGATAGACATCGACCTCGCCCGCTCCCTCGCCATCGTCGCGGTGACCGAACGGGGCGACCCGCTCCCGCCTGGGCTCCTCCCTGGCGACGAGCCGACGGCGCCGGCGAGCCTCTTGGTCTCCGCTCTCGCCGGCCCGACTTGTCCCGCTGAGCGGCCTGGCGATCCGGCCTGCGCGCCGCGTCCCGTTGCGGCGACGATCGAGCTCCTCGCCCCCGACGGGAGCGGCGTCGCCGCTGCCCGAACCGCCGCCGACGGGACCGCGACCGTCGAGGTGCCGGCCGGCGTCTACCTCGTCTTCGGGCGGGCCGACGAGGCCTTCATGACCGGCGACCCGGCCCCCGTCGTCGTCTCCCTCGCTGGCGGTCGGCTCGTGAGCGCGAGCCTCCTCTGGGACACGGGGATCCGCTGACCCGGGACCGACGAGGAGCGGCTCAGCCCACCGAGCCGCAGGACCCGGAACATCGGGGTGGGGCGACGGTCTCGGACCGCCGGCGCCGCCGCCCGACGAAGAGCGAGCCTACGACGAGGCCGAGACCGAAGAGGAGGAGGAGCACGGGCGACGACGAGGACGGCCGCTCTTGGGCCGGCTCGGCGGTCGAGGTGGCCGGGCTGGCGGCAGGGACGGGGTAGGAGAGGTGGTAGGTGACCTCGTAGGGGAGCGTCGAGCAGTCGAGCTGGACGAGGAGGAGGTAGTCGGGCAGCCGCTCCTGGCGGACGATGACGTCGTCGAGGAACTGGGCGGGGGCGGCGAAGAGGAGGCGGCCGTCGGCGTCGAGGAGGCGGACGACGAGCCGGTCGCCCCGGTCGGCGATGCCGCCCGAGCCGTCGACGACGTGGATCGGCTCGGAGGCGCTCCACGTCGCCGCCGCGCGGTGCTGGACGACCCCCTTCGTCTCGTTCACGACCTCGTACGTGCCCGAGCCCTCGCAGCCCGGCTCGAAGGCGAGGGTAATGTGAGCCCCGACCTCGATCGCCGCCGACGCCCGCTGCTCCACGAGCCCACCCGAGGAGAGGACGAGGCCGAGGGCGGCGAGGGCCGCCACGGCCGCCCGGACCGACAGCCGGCTCACGGCACCCCCCAGGCGACCCAGGCCCAACCGATCTTCTCCCGCGCCAGGTCGCAGCTCCAGCTGTACGGCCGGATCTCGACGCGGTATGGACCGCGGGCCGCGTCGTACGTCCACTCGACCCACTCGGTCGTCCAGTTCACCGACGCCGAGCCGTCGATCCAGGTGCCGTTCCGGTCGTAGACGCGGAGGTCGATGTCCGAGCGGCGACGGTCGAGGTACGCATCATCGGTCCCGAAGCCGTTGGTCCCCTCGTCGTAGAACCCGTGGCTCTGCCAGGTGATGACGAAGCGGACCTTTCGGCTGCCAGCGGTCGAGACGCTCAGGCTGACGGGGGACGGGGTCCGGTAGCAGTCGCCGGTCCAGACGCCGTTCGCCGTCCAGGCACCGAAGTCGCCGAGGGGGTAGCCGTTGCTTAGGCGCCGGTCGGCGACGAGGTTCGCCCACTTCGTCGTCAGGGAGCCGAGACCCTCCCGGTCGTCGAGGGGAGCGTCGACCTGGCCCGGGTAGGCCGTCCGATGGACCATTGAGGCAGCAAGGAGGATGGCCTTCGTCTTCACCGGCTCGTCGCGGAGCTCGGTCGGTTGTTGTCCGATGAGCTGGCCGAGGGCGCCGGCGACCTGTGGGTTGGCAAAACTGACGCCGTCCCGGGCTGGCTGGCCAGCGGCGCTGATCGAGACGGCCGGGGCGCTCATCTCCGGCTTGAACGTCCCGCCGGGCGGGTCCTTGTAACAGTGGTCCCAGACGGTGTCGTCAGCCCAGGCGGCCGTGTTCTTGTCGTCGATCCCGCCGGTCGTGATCGAGTTCCAGGCGTCGCCGGGTGGCCTGATCCGGTCGAGCACCTCGATCCCGGACGTCGTGTCGCAGTGGTCGCGGTTACCGCCCGACGTCGTAAGGTGAACGCCGATTCTGGCCAGTTCGTCGACGTAGGCCGTGAGCGCAGAGGCGCCGGCGGTTGTGTCCTGGACGATCGAGAGGTTGACGACGTCGGCATTGCCGCGGGCGGGATCCACGGCGGTGTCGATCGCTTGGAGGATCTTGAAGTCGCGGGTCACGCCGCTCGACCCGCCGCCGGTCGAGGAGCTGATGAAGAAGGCGTCCGGCGCGATGCCGCGTCGCCCAGCGGTCTGGCTGGCGATCGTGCCCATGACCTGGGTTGGACGCCAGGTGGGCAGGATCGTTCCCGTGCTGTACGAAACCCTCCGGCCGCTCGGGATCGAGCTCAGGTCGGTCGCCGACCAGTCAACGTTGTCGTATTCGACGACCGCGATCCGAGCCCCGGCGCCGCGGTAGCCGTTGGCGTCCGACCAAGTGGCCTGATCGGTCGGGCCGGCCGAGGCCATCGTCGTCTTGGTCGCCGACGAGACCATGACCCGGAAGACCGCCGGTTCGTCTGCCAGTTGCCGGATCGCCTCGGCGGTTCCGGTCACGTAGACGATGGGAGCGAAGGCGGCCGCGTACTCGACCGTCATCCCCAGGGCCTCGGCGCGGGCGACGACCGGCTCGATGGCTCGTCGGGCAGCCTCGCGCCAGGCCGTCCGGAGGGCGGACCGGATCTCCAGGTTCAGGGCATCGTCGCCGGTGTCCGGGACGTCACCGCTAAAGTTCGCCCACCAGTACTTCGCCCGGACCGAGGCGATGGCAGCGGCCCGAGAGCCTCCCCTCACCAGGACGGCAACGGTCAGTCGCTCCGTGGGTGACGCTGCCTGGAGCTGGTCCTCGACGGCTGGGTCAACCTTACCCTGGCGAGCGTAGCCGGCCTGGATGCGGGCCTCAAGGGACGGCCCATCGACGACCTCGCCGCTGGCGACCCGCGCGGCGACGACGACCGCCTCACCGGTCGCATCGTGGAGCACCTTGCCGCCGACCCAGCGGCTCGAATCCCCCGGCACAACGAACGACTCGAGGGTGAACAGGCGGACCTCCTCGACCGGGACACCGAGCCGCTCGGCGCCGAACCGGAGGATTCGCGCCTCGATTTCTGCCTCGTCCAGCGGCACGAGCGCGTCGGCCGCGAGGCCGGGCGCGACGGCGGGTGTTCGTATCGCCGAGCTCGGCATGCGCGGACGAGCTCCCGCCCGGTGCTGGAGGGCGTCGACCAAGACGGAGTCCGGCGGTCCCGGCGATCGTCCCATGGGAGGCCCCCCGCCGGCCACGGAGGTGAGCGCAAGGATGCCACCCGTGACGGCTACCCCGAGCGTCGCGGGTCGGCGAGTCGACCGACGCATCGCATCCCTCCCGAGCCCAGCCCCGACGTCTGGGCCCTGCTCCGCGCGGGCGGGCGGCGAGAACACCGCCCGGATCCGGTGAGCGCAGTCTAGGCCGAGTGCCTTTGCGGGTCAACCGGAGGTGCCGAGACCGAGCTCCCGTCCGCCACGGCCGGCGCCCCGTGGTGGTGGATGCGCCGTGTCCGGATGGCGACAACCGCGGGCGAGTCCTCGCCCTGAGGGGGTCCCGGGGTGGGGCAACGTTCCAAACTTGACACGCCTGGGACAAGTCGGAGAGTGAGGTGCACGGCCTGGACGCAACCCGGCGCAACGGGCGTGGCCACGTCCCGCCTCGCAACCATGCCGACGATGGGTGCCGACCCGGGCCGGGGCAGCCGTCCGGGCAGGAACGGGGTGGCGATGAGACTCACTTGGCGCGGCCGCCGCGCTCTCATCCTCAGGCACGCCGGACAAGCGGGCTCGCTCGCCGCGATGGCGATCCTGAGGATCAGCACCGTTGCGAGTTGCAGCCTTCCAGTGTCTCCATCCCCGCACCACATCGCCGCGGTCCGTACCGCCGGGGAGGCGAGGCTGCTCGTCGACCTCTGGCTCCGGGGCGAGGAAGCCGTCTACCTCGAGCGGCAGGGGCCAGCCGTGGTGAGCGATCGGCGCTGCCTCGCCGGGACCCTTAGCGAATGGTGGCCGACGGGCCGCGTCGTCCGGGAGCTGGCCGATGAGCGGCGGTGCTACGAGCTCGCGACCGACGCCCTCCTCGGGTTCGTTCGCGCCGCCCAGGGACCCGACTTTGCCCCTGCGGGGGAACCCGAGGCCGCCGACGCCACCACCTCGACGTTCAAGGCCCGGGATGCGAGCGCCCACCTCCGGACGGTCGTCGTCGACCGATTCCGTCAGATGTCACTCCGGGCCGAGTTCCGGAACGGTGATCTCTGGACCTGGACGTACCTCGCTCCCGCCGCCGACAGCCCACCACCGCCGCCGGACGAACCTGCGCGGACCGAGACCTACACCGATCTCACGCCCGAAGCCGCAGCCCCCGAGCTCGGCCTCGTCGTTGTGCCGATGACCGTCGCCGACCGACCCCTGCTGGCCGTCTTCCGCATTCGACTCAGGCGACGGAGGCCGCTCCCACGTCGGGCCTCCGCGCGTCACGTCCACCTACGCCATCTGGGGCGAACCGCGCGATCGCGAAGGGACGGAGCAGATCCAGCTCGTCGTCACCGACCAGCCGCCCCCACCGAGCGAGCTCGGCGTCGAGGAGCTGGGTGACGGCGCGGTCATCCTCCGGACCGAGGAACGTGGTCGACAGGTCCTCATCAGCGCCCCGGACAGGGCGACCCTCGAGCTCGCCATCCGAGCCCTCCCACCCGGCCTGAAGCTCTCCGACTCGGGCGGCTGAGGCTCCGGACCAGGCGGGTCGGGTCGATGCGCCGCTTCATTGCCAGCTTCTGCGTCACCCTCGGCGTCGCCCTCGCCCTCTTCGCCGTCGAGCCGATCCGGCACGCGGGATCGGTTCTCTGGGTCTACGGCTCGCTCATCGCCCTCGGCATCCTTGCCTCCCTCGTTGGCCGCGGGCTGTCGGGACTCCTCGCCTTCTACCTCGGCTACGGGGCCGCCCACCTCCTCGCCATCGGGCTCGGCCTCTTCCTGCCGCCCGGCGAGGGCGAGGTCCTCGAACGGCTCGTCCTCCACGTCTACGCGTCCCTCGTCGGGACCGTCGGCTACCTTTGGACCCGTCCTCGTCCGCTTCCTCCTCCGCCTGAGCCGCTCGCGACACGACTGAGGCGGCTCCCCTCCCCGCCGGTCCGTCGGCGCCCCGGGCCCCACGGGCTCAGGCCTCGAGCTTGGCGCGGATGCAGTCGAAGGTCTGGGCCGTCAGCTTGTTCGCCGTCCCCTCGATGAGCCGGGCCCCGACGGCGGCGAGGGAGCCCGAGATCGTCACCTCGGCGACCCAGTCCATGACCGTCGTCCCAGGTTCGTCCCCGTCCCGGAGCGACATCGTCGCCGTCGCGTCGGCGGCGCTCCCCGGCGCCTGGCCGTGGACCTTCATGACCGCCCGCTCCGGCGCGACCTGCTCGACGAGGACGATGTCGCCGGCGAAGCGAGCCGAGATGAAGCCGACCCCGACCTTCGCGATCGCCTTGTAGTGGGTGTCGTCGACCCGCTCGACGCTCTCGACGCCGGGGCCGCAGGAGCCGACGGCGAGGGGGTCGGTGACGAAGGCCCAGACCTTGTCGCGGGGGGCGCGGATGAGGACGCTGCCGGAGAACTGCATCGATCCCTCCTTGGGAGGCTGCGGCGTTGGGAAGTTGCGGCGATCGCCCGCCGCTCAGGTTAGGCCCGCGACCGCCGACGGGATGGACGGTCCGCTGATCGTACCCGCCCGGTCGGCCCGACGGCCGCTGGGGTCGAGCCCGCCTCGCCGCCCATCCCGACCGGTCCCCGGGCGAGGAAGCCCGCTGGGTCGCGGACGAAACGAGTCCGGCACATGAGG
>FWWM01008792.1_pt1 | contig 19143 bp, 24 predicted proteins | sample 2228351 | NCBI WGS metagenome assembly FWWM01 (sample SAMEA103939774, study PRJEB20133) | metagenome
GCGTGTATGCTGAGCGGTGGGGAAGACCAGGTAGGCTATACCGAGCTGTCTGATGTATCTGAGCCTTTGGAAGATTAAGGAATCTATGACCTTCAGCTCGTGAGTGTATGCCCTGACAAACCCGTATATGGGGTCTGCAAAGTCCTTATGCATTTAGGCTTTTCTGCCCCTCCAGGTCCTTTATCCTTTTCATAACCGTATCAAACCTGTATAGGGCGCCCGCCACATCCTTGAGGTGTCTTGAAGCCTCCAGATACAGCTCCCTCAGCTCTCTATCCTGAACCTTTTCAGCCTTCTCAAGTAGTCCTCTGTTGAAGAGCAAAAGGCTGTCTCTGAGCTGTCCAAAGTCCATTTTCTTCCTCCTTTCAGCGTTCTTAACCTTTCCCGCACCCAACCCCAGAGCCTCCTGAAAAAACCTTGTCTATGGCGTTTGTTCAAGTCTACAAAGCTTATCTTTATGCGCTGATAATTTTTACCCCTGTTTAATCTTCTGAGTGCGGAGCTGATGTCTTGAAGGAGCCTCTTGACGTTTATCTGGTAGTATACGGGGTTTAGCTTGGAAAGGAGCTCCAAGGAAGCCTGGGCATGCTTTACCTTCTCTTCGTCGGAGGATAGCTCCATCAAGCTCAGGTGTTTTATTGCATCAAAGAATAGACCCTCATGCTTAAACCTATGGGCGCACACCTCAGAGTAAAGGAGCGCCTCCTCGTAGAGTTCTTCGTTGAAAGTAAGGCAGAGCATGAGGATGCTGTTTTGGAGGCTTGGTCTACCGCCGTAGACCTGAGCCTTGTTGACTATATTCCAGTATTTGACCACCTTGTAGCTAAAATCTTCAAAGCCCCTTGCGTAGGTGTCAATCAAGCCTATGAAGTTTATATCACCCTCATCCACTTTGTATATGTCCTTCCCCATATAAAAGTTGTTGTAAGCGTCCACTATGTAGAAGAGGTTAAGCTCAACCAGTATGTCCTTCCAGTGGTGTCTCTCCCGACGGAAGCTCTTGGAAGAGCAGGACAGATACCGCTGAAGCTCCACCAGAAGGTTCCCTTCCCTCCTGACCACCTGCACATAGCACATAAGGTACAAAAGGAGTTCCCTCTTCTGAGGGTCGTCCAAGACCTCCAAGAACAGACTGTGGAGCTTGTCTGTTTCTTTTATCCCTTCCACCATAGCAGATAATAATTTAAACCCATGTGTTATAATTTTCCATTCAAAACTCAGGAGGTAAGTGAAAATGAGCGGTCTGGTCCAGAAGGTAGATGAGGTTTATTCTCTTAAAAAGGATTACCCCGCCTTTAAGGTGGGCGATACGATAAGGGTGCACTACAAGATAGTGGAGGGCGAAAAGGAGAGGATACAGCCCTTTGAAGGCGTGGTGATACGCATAAGGGGCGGTGGGCTCAACAAGACCTTTACCGTGAGGAAGGAATCCTACGGCGTGGGGATTGAGAGGATATTCCCCTATTACAGCCCCAACATAGAAAAGATAGAGGTGGTGAAGATAGGTAGGGTAAGAAGGGCAAGGCTTTACTTCCTCAGGAAATACAAGGGTAAAGAGGCGCAGGGTAAGATTAGAGAGATAAAACCTTGGGAAGTCAAGAAGAAAGGATGACCGAGTATGAAAAGCCCTTTTGGGACAGGGGGCTTTTGGTTGCCGGTGTGGATGAGGCGGGAAGGGGTCCGCTGGCGGGTCCGGTGGTCGCCTGTGCGGTGGTGCTCCCGCCCTACTGCCAAATTCCCATAGACAGGGATTCCAAAAGGATGTCTCCCAAGGAGAGGGAGCAAGCCTACGAACTTATCAGGTCCCACGCCTTAGCGGTAGGCACCGCCGTGGTTGACAGCGCGGTTATAGACAAACTGGGTATCCACAGGGCGACCGAGCTTGCCATGAGGAGAGCCTTAGAAGACCTAAAACACACCTTTGATGTGGTAATAACCGATTATGTTAGGCTGGACGGATACGCATGCCTGCCTTTGGTAAAGGGCGATGAGAAGAGCCTTAGCTGTGCCTGTGCCAGCATAGTGGCAAAAGTGTTAAGGGACAGGATGATGGAGCATTACCATAAGGTGTTTCCACAATACGGGTTTATCAAGCACAAGGGCTATCCCACAAAGGAACACATACAGAAGTTGAGGGAGCTGGGCAGTAGCATCATACACCGAAGAAGCTTTGCTCCGGTCAGGTCTCTCTTCTGATGCACATAAGCGTCCTTCTGGAAGAATCCACCGACCTACTGCTGGGAAACGGCGGTTGGCTCTATGTGGACTGCACGGTGGGTTTGGGTGGTCATACCAAGCGCATACTTGAGAAAAACCCTAAGGCCTTTGTGATAGGCATAGACAGGGACCCTCAGGCTCTGGAGCTGGCAAAGGAGAACCTCAATGGCTTTGAGGGTAGGTTCGTGCTGTATCATGCCAACTACGCAGACCTCGATAGGGTCTTGGAAGAGGAAGGGATAAAGGAGGTGGACGGATTCCTCTTTGACTTAGGCGTTTCCATGCTTCAGCTCAAAAGTCAGAGGGGCTTTTCCTTCCAGAGGGACGAGCCTCTGGACATGCGCATGAACCCGGAGGACAAAAAGACCGCCTACGATGTGGTGAACCGCTACCCCCAGAGGGAGCTGGAGAGGATTATAAGGGAGTACGGAGAAGAGCCATACGCCAAAAGGATAGCCCAAGCCATAGTCCTCCAAAGGTCAAAAAAGCCCATAAGGACAACGGGAGAGCTGGTGCAAATTATTCTGTCCGTCCTTCCCCAAAGGCATACCCGCATACACCCCGCCACCAGAACCTTTCAGGCTATAAGGATAGAGACCAACGACGAGCTGAAGTCCCTTGAGATGGCTCTGGAAAAAACCCTGAGGTTTTTGGGAAAGGGTGGGCGTATAGTGGTCATAAGCTTTCATTCCCTTGAGGATAGGATAGTTAAGAACTTCTTCAAGAAGAACTCTCATATACTGAAAAGCTTGACAAAAAAGCCGATTACACCTAATGTAGAAGAGGTGATGAGAAACCCTGCCAGCAGAAGCGCCAAGCTTAGAGCAGGAGAGAGGTTATGAGGTATTTGGTTTATAGCGTTTTATTGATTGCTGTTAACCTATTTTACTCTTCTTGGTCCACCCATGTATCAAGGCAGTATGCAAGGAGCTTTAGGGATTACAGGAACGAGGTGGAGAGAAACCTAAAACTCAAAGCACAGATAGAGGGTAGGATAAACTACAACAACGCGAGGGAATATGCCAGTAAAAGGGGCTTTATACCCATAGATTGGGACAATGTCCTAATAGTGAAAGATACTTCAAAGTAGTAGTTTATAATTTTTTATATGAGGTATAACTTGCCCTTGCAGGAAATGCCCAGAAGGTGGTTTAACATAGTTCCTTACCTTCCCAAACCTCTGGACCCTCCCCTTGACCCCCAGACGGGACAGCCCGTATCACCGGAAAAGATGCTCGCCCTATTCCCCGAACCCATTCTGGAACAAGAGATGAGCGATAAGGAATGGATAGACATACCCGAGGAGGTCCTCAAGGTATACTCCCTCTGGAGACCCACGCCTTTACACAGGGCTAAGATGCTGGAGGAGTATCTACAAACACCAGCCAAAATCTTCTACAAGAACGAGAGCGTATCACCGCCGGGGAGCCACAAACCCAACACCGCGGTAGCTCAGGCTTACTACAATAAGATTTCCGGTGTCAAGCGCCTTACCACGGAAACGGGTGCGGGTCAGTGGGGGAGCTCTCTTTCCTTCGCAACCCAGTTCTTCGGTTTAGAGTGTGAAGTCTTCATGGTGAGGGTGAGCTACAACCAAAAGCCTTACAGAAGGATACTCATGGAGACATGGGGAGGTAAAGTTATTCCCTCGCCCAGTCCCCTTACGCAAGCGGGTAAAAAGTTCTGCGACCAAGACCCGAAGCATCCGGGAAGCTTGGGTATAGCCATAAGCGAAGCCATAGAAAGGGCTCTCACTACGCCTGACACCAAGTACTCCCTGGGGAGCGTTCTAAACCATGTGCTCCTACATCAGACTATAATAGGTCTTGAAGCCAGAAGGCAGATGGAAATGGCTGGCTTTTACCCTGACTATGTGATAGGCTCGGTGGGTGGAGGTAGCAACTTTGCGGGTCTCGCCTTTCCCTTTTTGAAGGACAAGCTATCTGGAGAGAAGCCTGACTTGCAGGTGATAGCGGTAGAGCCCAAGGCTTGTCCCACGCTCACGGAAGGTGAGTATAGATACGATTACGGAGACACTGTGGGGCTTACACCACTGCTGAAGATGCACACTCTCGGACACGACTTTGTCCCACCACCCATACACGCGGGCGGTTTGAGATACCACGGGGATGCGCCTCTGGTATGCCTCTTATACGACACAGGGCACATAAGCGCCGTAGCTTACAGGCAGAAGGAGGTCTTTGAGGCTGCGCTTATCTTTGCCAAAACGGAGGGTATAGTCCCCGCCCCCGAGTCTGCACATGCGGTTAAAAAAGCCATTGACATAGCTTTGGAGTGTAAAAAGACGGGAGAAGAAAAGGTAATCCTGTTTAACCTCTCGGGGCACGGATACTTTGACCTGAATGCCTACGACATGCACCTAAGGGGAGAACTTCCAGACACATAAGGGTTATAATATTAAGGCGATGTACTACCTGCTACCCTCAAGCGTCAAGCAATCCAAGGTCAGGTTGAAACTCCAAAGCCCCGACGGTCAGAGCTTACACTTTCCTCATCTTGAACCCATCAGACAGAAGCTCCTTCTATGTGCGGAGGTGAAAAGGGGCCTTCCTTCACTGCCCGTATGGAGGCGCTTCAAAAGCACCTTTTGGGACAGTCTGGAGTTTTGGGTCTTACCCCCTGCAGTGCAGAAAAGGATTGAAGAACGCTCGGTGGTCCTCTCCCCTCTCTACGGTCTTTTAGGCATCTCCGACCTCATACCTTACTACAAACTACGCTGGGAGGACGCATGCAACTCCAAAAGCCCCAAAGAGATATGGAGACCCATTCTAAAACAAGAGAGCAGGGAGCTCTTTAAGGGCAGTATAGTCTTTAACTTTCTCGGTGCGGAGAAGAGCCTTTTGGGCTTTTCCACGGCGGAAAGGCTGGTGGAGTTTGAGTTTTACAGGAAGGGACGAAAGGTAAAAGACACAAGCAAGCATAGAGCTTATGCGCTACGCTACATAGCGGAGAGGGACACGGACGTGAGAGAACTCCACAGGATAAACTTCTACGATTACACGGTAAGGAAGGTAGAGGAAAAGGGCAACCGCCTAAGAGTCATCATGGAAGCGGAGGGCGGGTATATATGATATCGGTGGTAATCCCCGCCTACAACGAAGAGGAGAACATACCCATACTCTATGAAAAGCTTAAAGAGGTCTTGGAAACCATCGGAGAGGACTACGAAATCATAGTGGTGGACGATGGCTCAACAGATGGGACTTACCGTGTTCTGAAGGAGCTTGCGAGCGAAGACCAAAGGCTCAAAGTCATACGCTTCAGGAGGAACTACGGACAGACCTCTGCCATGTATGCGGGCTTCCAACACGCCGGAGGTGATGTGGTCATCACCATGGATGCAGACCTACAGAACGACCCGGAGGACATACCCCTCCTCCTTCAGAAGATAAAAGAAGGCTACGATGTGGTCAGCGGTTGGAGAAAGGACAGAAAGGACCCCTTCTTCTCAAGACGGCTTCCGTCCATGATAGCCAACCGGATAATATCCCGTATGACGGGTGTCTACCTTCACGACTATGGCTGCACCCTCAAAGCCTACAGAAGGGATATAGCACGGACTTTGGAGCTCTACGGAGACATGCACCGCTTTCTGCCGGCGCTTACAAAGAAACAAGGTGCAAAGGTGGTTGAGGTGGTAGTCAGACACCATCCCAGGCTTTACGGCAGGTCCAAGTATGGCATAGGCAGGACCATAAGGGTGGTCCTTGACATACTGCTGGTGAAGTTCTTGAACGAATACATGAACAAGCCCATGTATGTGTTCGGAACGGTGGGCTTTACCCTCCTCGGCGTAGGTGTCTTGGCTCTTTTTTACCTTATATTCCTAAAACTCTTCTTGGGTGAAAGCATAGGAAGGAGGCCCCTGCTAATCTTAAGCACCCTCTCCATACTGGCGGGCATCCAGCTCATATCCACCGGCATAATAGCGGAGCTACTCATACGCATATACTATCGGATAAAGGATGATAAGCCCTACGTGATAGAAGAGAAGATAAACCTTTAGCTCAGTAGGAACTCTCTTTAAACCTGCGTATGTTTGCAAGGGTTTGGGCTATCTGGTTTCTCTTTTCCTCCGCCTGCCCTATGAGGTGGTCAAGGAGGGCAAGGCACTCCCTTGCCTCATCCAAGCTGAGCCCTTCAAAGCTTGACACTTTGGAAAGCTCTTCCAACAGAGCGTCCCACTTGCCCTCCTCCAAAAGGAGTTGACACTTAAGTAGCGACCGCTTGAGGTCTTCCATACTCTGCTCTCTCTAAGTCTTCCCAAGCGGATTTGAGCTCCCGCAAAACCTTTATCATCTTCTCAAGGGTCTGGGGTTCATCCTTGTAGCTTATCCTTACCAGGTCGTTCATAAGGGCTTGGTAGATTTCATGCAGGTTCTTGGCTATCTCCCCTCCTCTTTCCATGTCAAGAGTGGAGTCAAGCACGGTGAGTATGTCTGTGGCTCTGAGGAGCTCCTCCAGCTTTACCTTTAAATCCTCCGGAGCCTGCTCTTCCTTCTGCATGATATCAAGGGCGGTCTCAAGGGCAAGGATAGCTCTCTCATAAAGGAGTATTATCAGCCTAACCGGGTTTGCGGTAGCTACCATGTTTTCAAGGTATGTGTTCATCATCGTTTACCTCCTTGCATTTGTGATAGTGTGACTATAAAGTCCTGTAGCCTATTTCTTGTGTCGTTGGCTTGGTTTATGAATGTTTCCAATCTTGCAAATTCAAGCTTTAGCCTTGATTCTTCCCTTACAAGCTGTTCGTAGAGCGTGTTTGCCCTTTGATTTATACTCTCTATCCTCTGTCCGTAGTCTTGGACTATGCGATTGAAGTCTTCGGAAAGGTTAGAGAGGTATGGGGAAAAGCTTGCATTCAGGCTGTTTATGAGGCTCTTCACGCCTTCTCTGTCTGAGGATATAAGACTGTCAAGGCGCAAAGTGTCTAAACTCAATGCCCCATTCTCGTCTACGTTCAGAAGACTCTTCTTAAAGAGGGGGTCCAGAAGGCTCGTAAGCGTTCTTTTCACGTTCAAAAGCATCTGGTCTCCTTGAAGGGGTTTATCAAGACCGGTCAGCTCGTTCACCTGCTTCACTATATCGTTGTATTTGCTGATAAGGTCTTGGAAAAACTTACTTATGGCTGTGTTGTCCTCTTTTATCTCCACCGTGGCACTCCCAGTATCTTTGACGGTGATGGAAAGACCCGTTATGAGGTTGTTGAAGGTGTTTGTAGGGCTTGTGATGGTGCTGCTTCCCACGGTTATCTTGGCGTTATTGGCATACTGAAGGGGGCTTGCAGAGTCTACGAACCACAGAGGAGAACCAAAGCCCGTGTTCGGGTCAGAATAGTTTACCAGGATGGCTGTGTCTCCCGGCGATGTCTCAAAGGTGGACGCACCTTCGTCCTTCTCCGAAAGTAAAAGCCTGTAGGTAGAGCCGTCAAAGAATACGCTTGCCTGAACCTTGCTATTGGGTAGGTTGTTTATGGCGTTTACAAGGTCTTGGAGAGTTCCGCTCCCTGACTGGACGGTGCCGTACCATTCTACACTGCTCCCCGTGTTTAAACCTATGTCAAAAGCGTTCCAGCTTATGGTTTGGTTTAGGTCACTTACGCCACCGGTGGATACAAGCATCTCCCTTTGGGCAAGCTGGTTGACTTGGATGTTCAAAGACACGTTGGGTGTGTTGGCACCTGCGGTGGCGGTAAGGACGTTGGGGTTGGAGGAGACCGCGGTCTTCTGGTTAAAAAGGTTTTCTAAGTTTAGGTTATCAAAAAGGCTTTTTAAAGAGTTAACGGGGTTTAAGACTTTAGAGTAGGACTCTTGCAAAGATTGAAGCCTCTGGCTTTCCTGCTGAAGCCTCTGAAGGGGCAGGGATTTCATCTTCATAATCTGGTCAACGATGGAGCCCCAATCAAACTGACCCGTTAGGTTGTTAAAGTAGATTTCACCAGCCAAGTTAAGCCTCCTTCTCCACCAGCACCGCCAACATCTGGTCTATTTTCTTCATCAGGTTCAGAAGGTAATCGGGGGGAATCTGTCTTATCACCCTTTCCGTCTCCCTCTCAATTATTTTGGCTACTGGGATGCTTAGGTCTCTGTCTATGTCTATACGGAGATACTTGGAGAGCATGTCAAACTTTCTCTTTATCTCTTCCATCATCCTCCTTATGTCTTCATCGCTTACGTCTTTAGTGGACTGTGCTTCTTGGATTTCCCGCTTAACCTCCTCTTGGAAGCGCTCCATGCTCCCCTCTTGGGATCTCCTTATGAAAACCTCTTGGTTTTCTACCTTCGGCAGGTCTAAGCTAACTTCCTTCGGTCCTACCCTCATCCTTTCTCTCCTTTAAAAAGGGGTCCCGAAGGACCCCATGTCTATAAATCTATTACCTGAGGAGCTGTAGGACAAGCTGAGGTAGTTGATTGGCTTGGGCAAGCATTGCCATACCAGATTGCATCTTAATTTGCAGTCTTGTAAAGTTTGTCATCTCTTCTGCGTAGTCGGTGTTGCGGATGATGTTTTCAGCTTCCTGCGTGTTGTCAAGGGCGACCTTTTGAGCGTCATAGATGGATTGGAGGTTGTTCATGACCGCGCCTATGTTGGACCTTACCGTATCCACCTTTTGTAAGGCTTTGCTTACTATCATCATAGCCTTCTCTGCGCCCGCATTGGTGGATACGTTGATAGCATATAGGCTGTAAAAGGTTGAGTTGGCGGGGTCACTGCTAAGTCCGAGAGCGGTGGCACTGCCGGTAGTTGGCAAGTCCATACTTACCGCGTCCATGCCCGCCACGGTAAGCTTACCCACCTTCACCGCGGAAGCTGTGAAACTACCCGCAGCGCCGGCGGTTTGATCTGAAGCACCTTCTATTATTTGACTCAAGTTAGCGGTTGCAGTTCCGGATGTGGTTATGTCCATCTGCACCGCTATGGTTTCTCCGTTGGTGGTGGTGAGTTTGAGTTTGCCGTCGGGTGTTGCAGAGGCTTGTAGGTTTGCACCCGCCGCAGAAGCATGTTGGTTTATCAGCCCGACGAGGTCATTCAGAGATATAGAGGCATCGGTGGTTGAAAAATTAAATCTCTTATCACCCACAAAGAAGGTCAGCGATACGTTGGTTATGTCGGTAGTTGATGTAGCCAAAGCCGTGTAAGTAGCGGCGGTGCTTTCGTTTTTGGCGAAGGCGGAAACACCTCTGCTACGGAGTTCGGAGTTGTTGTTGATGTCGTTTGCGGCAACGGATGCGTCTATTATATGGGTGCCACTATTGTTAGCAGTTATGACAAAGCTCTGCCCATAGATGCTTGCAGTTTGAGTAGAGCTGTATACGTAATTAGCAAAGTTAGAGGAATTAAAAGCACCCGTATTAGACGCAACACTACCGTTTCCTTCTATCAGGTGTGCGCCCAAGCTCTGAGCTCTTATATCGTTTATGGTTACGTTTACCACCTGGTTGTTCCTTGGTCCGTAGTGTATATACTTGTTCTGGAAGGTTCCATCCAAGAGCCTTATGCCGTTGTATTCAGTGTCTGTTCCTATCTTCTGGATGGCGTCCACGAGGTTGGCTATCTCCTGTTGCAAAGCTCCGCGGGCGTTTGGGTCGTTGACGTCGTTTGCCGCCCTTGATGCCCTCGCGTAGATTTGGTTGAGTCTGTCAAATATCTGACCTGCAGAGTTTTCCGCAATCCTCAGCGCAGACAGCCCCGTTTGGATGTTCCTGTTGCCTTCCCTGTAGCCCGTGGCTACCACGGACAGCTGGTCCGCGATAAACAGACCCGCGGCGTCATCCGAGGCGTTTAAAATCCTCAGACCCGTTGAGAGGCGCAGGAGGGATTTGTTCATCTCCCTCTCGTTCTGCACCAAGCTTGTGTGCGTTGATGCGGATTCAAAGTTGAAGTTAATCCTTAGTGCCATAGCACTTACCTCCTTTTAGGGTTTTGTATGTTATATCGGAGGTTTTGAAAATTTTTTAAGGGTTGTTACCCTTACCCCATATTATCTCCACTGCGGACATCCTTATGGCTCTGCCTATGAGCTCTTCAAGGTTTACCTTTGCCTGTCCCTTTACCACTATGGCACACTGAAAGTTTCCCAAAGTCCTTGAGTTAATGTAAAGGGGTGTGGCGTAGTTTATGAGTATTTTGGATGTCCACTCGGGTGTTATGTTGAGGTTGGCGGTCTGTCCGTTTACATCCACCGGCACCGTAAATGACTTGGTAGGATAAATACCTTCCAAAAGCGTTCCCGGTAAGAAGGGCTCGGTAAAGATGTGGACTTCTTTAAAGCCTGCCTTTTTGAGTGCGTAGTGGAGCGTCCAGTATTTCCAGCGCGTCACATGGTTGGGCGGGTAATCTCCGTACCACCACTTGTACTTCCTGTATCCGAGGGCGGTGTTCTCAAACTTGTAAAAGGGTGGACAGCTCATTATAAACATACCGCCCTCTCTTAGAAGCTCATACACACTCTTGAGAAAAGCCATGGGGTCGGGCACATGCTCCAAAACTTCAAAGGCGGTTATGTAGTCGTAAGGCTGTTTAAACTCTTCCGGCAGGTCTTCAAAGGTTAAGGCTCTGACCACTTTGAGCTTGTATTTCTTTCTTGCAAGTTCTATTGCCTTTTCGCTTGCATCCATGCCGTAGGTGTCGTGTCCGAGCTTTCTCGCAATAAGCAGAAAAAAGCCGGTGGAACAGCCCACATCCAGGAGCTTTCCTCTGGGTAGGGTGGAGAGAATGGGAAGAAGGACGTTAAACCTCGGTAGTCTGCTCCAGTTTTCTATCTCCTGCTTTTCATTTCCTACGTTCATGAAAGATTCATAGGACATCTCGGTGAGCTCCAACAAGTCTCCGTATTCTCCCGAGTGTGCCTTGTCGTAATCCATAGTCTTCATAGGGTAAGTGAACTGAAGACCGCAGGAGGGACACTCAAAGATCCTGTGTCCGTTTATCACCTCAAAGAGGGGAATGTCTCCCTCAAAGTCGCACACGGGACACCTCTCAGGTCTGGGGTGGTCTTCTTGGCTTATAAGCTCCGCATCCTTGAGGGCGTAGTAGACCGCTTTGGGAGGTATCTCCAAAAGGCAGGGGCTGTAGAAGGTGTGTTTAAGTTTAGCCTCGGGGCACGGCTCTCCTATGGCGTGTATCATGCACGGAGCCTTGCATGTCTGCCCTTTGTAGTTGGCAAGCACGGGTATGACCGTTTTATAAGTTCTCGCCGTAAACTCCGGATTTATGGGTCCGGAGACCAAGACGGTAGGTTTTTTGAGACCCCCCGCTATGTGCAGTGTGGCGGTGTCTGTAGTTATGACTGCATCCGAAAGGTATACGCTCGCTATCAGATACCTTATGTCCTTCATGTATTGGGAGAGGTTTCCAGCCCTTATGTTGTAGACATCAAGGGCGGTCTCCACCGTTATGTCTTCCTCCGGCAGTGAGCATATGATGGGTGCATACTCTTCCCAGATGAGGTCTTCTATCTCCTTTAAAAGCTTTGGCGGTAGTGTCCTGTGGACGGAGGAAGCCAGGTAGTGAAAGAGTAGGATTTTATCCCTGCCCGAGAGCTCTTTTGCCTTCTCAAAGATGGGTTTTAACTCCTCCACTACCTTTTGGTCCACGTATACATCGGGAGTCTCGTCCTCCGCTGTGTATAGGTGAAACTTCCACAGGAAGTATTCCGCCATGTTGAGGTTATCAAACTGGGGCGTTCCCACCATCTCCACCACTTTGACTATGTAGTCAGCGGACTTTACGTGCTTGAAGGGTATGGGCATGCTTAAAAGCTTGTCTATGTAGGGAAGGTTTTCCAGCACGGGTCTTGCCCTTCCGGAGACACTCACCCACAGGGTCATGTTGGGATACCTTCTCTTTATCTCCCTCAGGGCTACCGTAGAGCATAGCACGTCCCCTATGGCACCCTGCATTATCACAAGAAGGGTCTTGCCCTTGAGGTTTTCTCCTTCGTAGAAGGGCGGGAGCTCCTCCTTTACCTCCTTGAAGGCGGACTGAATGTTTGGGGGAAGGAGGTTGAAAACATCGTTGGCAAAGAGGAACTTTTCCCCTTGCTTTATGCTCAGCTTGTAGCCGTTAAACTCCATGTCTATCTTTCCGAGAGCCTGAACCACCTTCATGGTCTCTCCCCTATATAAGGTCAAAGAGCTTGAAGTTTCTCAGGCTAAGATAATGGGCATGGAGTGTAAAGAGGTAGCCTTTGCTGTTTAGGGCATACATCTTCTCCGGCTGGAGGCTGAGTAGTCGCTCGGGCTTTAGAATATGCATGCCCTGTATGTTGAGGACTCCGTATTTGTTGTCAACGGTAAGGTTTATGCTTTCCAAAAGTTCCAGCTCAAAGACCTCCTTAGTAAACTCCTCCGCCTGCTTTAAGTCCCTTGCAAAGTCCGTCAACTCTTGCAGGACGCGGGAGAAAAACTCTGTGGGAGCGCCTTCCTCATCAAAGAGGGGAATGCCCTCGTCGTCCGCGTAGCTCATGTCAAGGACCACAAGGTAGTCATCCTCCTTTTTAACAACCCCAAAGGGATAAAGCTCTAAAGCTTTTGGGATTATGTCTACCTTCCAAGTGGCATCCTCTTTAAGGAATACACAGCGGTTTCCCATGCCTACCATGGCAACGGGTATGAGCCTGTTTTCAACGGGCAGGAAAAAGACCGGGTAATACATACTGCAGGCTACCATTTCTGAGTAGCCTACGGGGACCATATCCACATCCACAAAGGGCGTCATGTCCGTCCTTAACTTTGTCCTTATGTCCCTGTGAACCTCTGGGTCAAGTATGATGGGCTTTTTAAAGCTCTTAAAAATCATTTTTTCCCTCCTCCCCTAAAATATTAACACAGATCTCAGAGGAGCTTGCCTATGCTGTATCCGAGGAAGGTCATCAGGTATCCCAAGAGCACGGAAGAGAGGGTGTAAAGGGCTAATTTGCCATGTTCTGCGTTCATGAGCATGTAGACAGTTTCGTAGGAGAAGGTGGAAAAGGTGGTAAAGCCTCCGAGAAAGCCCGTGATTAACAGGAGGCGGTAAAAGGGTGGCATCTCAAGACGCTCCACCAAGAAGGAAAAGGCAAAGCCTATGAAAAAACAGCCCAACAGGTTCACAAGGAGAGTGCCTATCGGGAAGGCTATGCCCCATATCTTCTGCGCGTAGAAGGACAGGATATATCTCAGGACAGAACCGGCTCCACCGCCCACAAGGACCGCAAACAGGTAGGAAAGCTTCATACGGATGTGTCTATCAAGAAGAGGGGCTGACCGTATTCTACCGCCTCTCCGTTCTCCACCAAAATCTTGACCACCTTACCCCTTACATCACTCTCTATCTCGTTCATAACCTTGAGGGCTTCTATGATGCACAGGACCTGTCCCGGCGAGACTATGTCCCCCACCTCCACGAAGGGTGGAGCTCCGGGAGAAGGAGAGCGATAAAAGGTTCCCACGAGAGGGCTCTTTATCACATGGAGTTTTTCCTCTTCTATGGTTTCGCTCGGGGGCATTATCTCCACGTGCCTCATCTCCCTCTGGACTTGTTCAACAACCTTTTGAGTAAGGTCCCTCTGATGGGTTTCTATGCTTAACTTAAAGTCCCCTATCTCTAAGGTAAAACTCTTTATGTCGCTACCTTTTATGATGGTAAGGAGCTCTTTGATAAACTCTTTGTCCATCACTTGACCCTTTCTACGTAAGCGCCCGTCCTTGTGTCCACCTTTACTATATCGCCCTCCGCTACGAAGAAGGGCACTTGGATGACCGCGCCCGTTTCCAACTTTGCCGGCTTGGAACCACCCGCGGCGGTATCTCCCTTAAAAGCCGGCTCGGTCTCCACCACCTTTAGTTCAACTGTCTTAGGTAGTTCTATACCTATGGGCTGTCCTTTGTAGAGGAAGACTACCACCGTCATGCCCTCTTTGAGGAACTTGACCTCTTCCTTTATGTTGCCTGCAGGCACGGGTATCATCTCGTAGGTGGTCTGGCTCACAAAGTAGTAGTAATCTCCGTCGTTGTAGGAGTATTCCGCAAAAACCTGTTCAAAGTCCGCCAGCTCTATGGCATCGGAGGACTTATAGGTCAGCTCCAAGACGTTACCCGTTGCCATGTTTTTGGCTCTGATGCGCACGAAGGCTTGACCTTTGCCGGGCTTTACGTGTTCGTAGTCCAGCACCCTATGGGGCTGTCCGTTGTGTTCAATAAACATATCCCTCTGGACGCTGTTTATGTCTATCTTCACACCCATGAGGGGATATTTTAACAGAAAATCTTCTCTTCAAGGGTCTTCAAAAACTCAACGTATAGCCTTTCATACTCCTGCGCCAACCTGGTAATCTTCTCCTCTTTGTAATCAAGGGCTTGTTGGACTTTGGGCTTTACCCTGTTTTCATACTCGGACAGATACATTTCATAGTCTGCTTTAATCTCCTCGGGCGTTAGGTCCTCCATACAGAGGAGGTAAGCCCTGAAGGTGGACCTGGCGGATGTTATCAGGTTTTTGAGCTCAGCCTCTATGTCTCCTCTGTCCAAGCCCGCTTTGGTAAAATCTGCCATGCTTATGACCTCCTCAAGGCTCAACCACGATGCAATGGCGCTTGTCTATGAGACCTCTGACTCTGAGGATATCCTCCCCGCTTACTTTTTGTATCCTCTCGGGGTATTCCTCGTCCATCCTCCAGCCAAGACCCATGACCTCAAAAAAGCCCAACTGCCAAGCTTGTCTTAGCCTGGTCTGTTTATCCAGCAAAAACCCGCCTACTATCTTACCTTTGGCTATACTCACATCCTCTTCGCCTATGGGGGCATGCCTTACCACCTCCAAAAGGTCCTTAAGGGCATCGTCTCTCTTGTCCGGGGACGTGCCTATGTAGGCAAAGAGCCTGGGAGAGTGCAGGCGGGTAGGGTAGAAGGAGTAAGTGGCGTAGGCGTAGCCCTTCTTCTCTCGGAGCTCGTCAAAGAGCTTGGAGGTCATGCCCTCGCCCAGCACCGCATTCAGGACCTTAAAAGCAAAGTAATCATCAGACTTAAAGTTGGGAGCGTTAAAGGCGCACATTATGGTCGCCTGAGAACCCGCCCTCTTTACAACCTCCAACCTATCCTCTCTTATGTAGGTGTTTTCCGCCCTCATGGAATACTCTCCCGAAGGTATGTCCCCAAAGGCCCTCTCCAGCAAGGGCTTTACATCCTGAGCTTTTATGTCCCCCACCAGGCTTACTACCACGTTCTTACCCTTGAGTATCTCCCTCCACCTACGGAGCACATCCTCCCTCGTTATGTTCTGAAGGTCCTCTTCTTTGCCCAAGGGCGCATACTCATAGGATGTTCCCGCGTAGGTTATACGCCTGAGGCTGTCCATAGCCAGCTCCTGTGCCCTTTCCCTCCTTGCCCTTATACTGACTATGGCGTTGTTTTTTTCCCGTTGGAGGTTTTCTTCATTAAAGCTCGGGTTTAAAAGTATGTCCCTTAGGACCTCTAAGGCTTTTTCCAAGCCCTCTACTTTTGTGGAAAAGCCCATCTCCACGTAATCGTCCGCGGATGAGGAAAAAACACTACCCCCGTAGTCTTCAAAGGTGCTGGCTATCTGGTAGGAGGAGAATTTCTCTGTTCCTTTGGTAAGGAGGAGGGCAGTAAGGTATGTAAGCCCCCTCTTTTCCTCGCCGTGAGTTCCCGACCTTACGAACACATACCCGGACACTATGCCCTTGCCCGTAGTCTCTTTGAGAACTATCTTCACTCCGTTGGGAAGGACCATCTCCTGCACCTTCTGACCTCCAAAGCTCACGCTAACCATGAGAAGAAAAAATAAAAGCCCTATCATCCCTTAGGCACCATCAGAACCTCGTTGTAAGCCCTGCCAAGCAGGTAGTTTCTCAGAACCCTCAGCACGTCTTCCTTCCGGACGGACCTTATGTTGTTTTCAAAGAACTTGTAGTAATCCAAAAGACCCACCACAGTTAGCGCATAGCCCATGTAGTAGGCTTCCGAGTCTACCGATTCGGTGCTAAAGGCTGTGGAGTTTATTATCCTTTCCTTTGCTTTTTGGACCTCTTCCTCCGTGAGGTTTTGAGAGAGCTCTTGCAAAAGCTCAAACACCTTAGCCTTTACCTCTTCGTATCGGGCGGGGTCAAAGGTGGCGCTCACTACCCACAGGTTATCCCTGGGTCTTGCCATGTCCCCCGTGGATACGCCGTAGACCAGTCCCCTTTCCCTCAGCTCCCTGTAAAAGAGGGATGTCCTTCCGGAGCCGAGTATCTGGTCAAGAACCAAGAGAGCATAATACTCCTTTGAGCCCACAGATGGCGCCCACCAGCCTATAATCCAGTGTGCCCTGTCCAGTCTTGGGTCTTCTATCCTTTTGAACCTGCTCTGGAGTTGCTCGGGCTCGGGTAGCATGTCAGGACGTGGCACGGGTCTGGAGTCTTCCCTCCCAAAGGTTTCTAAGACTGCTTCCCTTACCTCCTCTGCGCCCACGTTCCCCACCACCACTATATACATGTTTCTCGGCTGGTAGTAGCTTCTGTAAAACTCCAAAAGCATGTCCCTGCTGAACCCTTTAATAGTATCCTCGTAGCCTATTATGGGATGTCTGTAGTTGGAGACCTTGTAGGAGAGTTTTTCAAACTCTTCCCATAGGACGCTCCTTGGGTTGTCTTTGCCTCTTCTTAGCTCCTCTATCACTATGGGCTTTTCCTTTTCTATCATCTCTTGAGAGAGTAAGGGTCTTTGGGTTATCTGGTAGAGGATGTCAAGAGCCTGTTTCCAGTAGGGTCTGGCTATTTCTATGTGGTAGAAGGTGTATTCCTTGGATGTGCCGGCGTTTATGTTCCCGCCCAAGCTCTCTACAATCTTGTCTATCTCTCCGTAAGGATACTTCTCCGTGCCATTAAAGAGCATATGCTCCAGAAAGTGTGCCAAACCCTTTTGCCTGTAATCTTCGTATATGGAGCCTACCCTAAACCACACGTGAAGGGCTACCGCCTCCGTGTCTTCCCTTTCTTTTACTATGAGCTGGGCTCCGTTGGGGAGCCTGTAGGTCTTTATCTCGTAAGCCAACGCGGTTCCCATCAAAAACACCTCCAAGAGTAAAAAGATAATAGTTTGCAACATCAAGTTTTTTAAGTTAGGCATCGCCCTTGCTTTCTGTATGATAAAGATACTCCTTAGCCTTTACGAGCTTGGTTATGATTTCATTCACAGGGGCGGAAAGTCTGACCCTTTTAGAAAGCTCCACCACCGCACCGTTTAGGCTGTCTATCTCCGTCCTACCCTTCCTTATGTCCTCAAGCATGGAGGGGACATGCTCGGCGGTAGGAGGGAGTAGCCTGTTATAAAAGAGCTCCTTATACTCTCTGGCGCTACTGTGAAAGGTGGGTATGCGGTTCTTCTCAAACACCAAGAAGGCTTCCTCAATAATCCTGTCCATTAGCTCCCTCGTGTGGGGGTTGAGGGCGAGGCTTCCGTAAGTGGTCTCAAGGAGGGCACCCAAGCCGTTGAGGGCACAGTTGTATATGACCTTATCCATCAGATACTTGTAAACCTCCGGTTCATACCTTGTGGGAATGCCCGAGCTGTTTATATCTTGGACAAGAGCCTTTAAAAACTCCTCGCTTATGCTGTGTGAAGGGTCTCCCAGAACCACATCGTCCGCACATACGGTGACTTTGACCCTTCCCTTATCCAAAAGCTTTGCCCCGAAGATGATGCGAGAGAGTATGACCTTGCCCTGACCTAAAGCTTGCATCGCTGTCTCGTAATTGCCGTAGCCGTTCTGGGCTATGAGGAGGTAGGCATTGGTGGTAAAGAGTTCCTTTATAGCATCCAACGCGCTCCTCGTGTCGTAGCTCCTGACGGACAGGATTACCACATCCGGTTTGAAGGGTAGGTCCTTTATGTCCTCCACCGTCAAAACCCTTTGCTCAAAGCTTCCCCATATGCCCTCCACACTTATGCTTTCCAAAGTCCTACCCTTCTTTACCAAACCCGCACATTCATAACCCGCCCTACTCAAAAAGGCTAAGAACACGCTACCCACTGCGCCCACGCCTACAATTAGATACCTCATTCCTTCTCTTCCAGTTTTATGTAGGGTAAGATATCAAGGAGCTCCACATACCTATCGCAAGCGTTGACCAGCTCCACCGAGGTGGTCTCCTTCGTTGAGACACAAACTACCTCTTTGCCGAAGCTCCTTAAAACCCAGACAAGCTTTTCAAAGTCGCTGTCTCCGGAGCAGAGTATGGCGGTTTGGTAGTTATCCTTGGTCAGGAGCATGTCTATGGCCATGTCTACGTCCAGGTTTCCCTTGTGAGAGCCATCTTTTAGGTGCTTTAGAGGCTTTTTGACTACCGTCACACCGCTGAAAGCCAAGAGCTTTATAAAGTTCTCCTGCTTTTCGTCTCCCTCCCTGTAAGAGAGGTAAAAGAAGGTGTTATATATGTTATAGTCCTTCTTGAAGTAGTCCACAAACTTGACTACATCTATCCTTTGATGAAGTATGGTCTTCTGTATGAAGTAGAAGTTGGTCCCGTCTATGAATATGCCCGCCCTCTTTTTCATTCTTGTATATACCAGACCCTTATACCAGCCGAGACGTGAGAGTTCCTCTCCCAAAGGGTCTCCACATTGAGGACCTTTACGTTGTTTATCTTTATCCACTGGTTTACCTGTTCCTCAAGGAGCTCCTGCAAACTCTCATCCCTGAAAGGCGCCATCTTACGGTGAAAATCCTTAAACCTTATCTCCATCAAGTTATCTCCTCCTCCGCGATGGAAACCACCACCCTTGCGGGTCTTAGAACCTTGTCATGCATGTAATAACCTTTCCTTACTACCTTTATCACCGTATCCGGTGCCACATCGGGATTGAACTCCTTATCCACCGCCTCCGCAAGGTAGGGGTCAAAGGGTTTACCTTCCACCTCTATTTC
>FWWM01008793.1_pt1 | contig 19141 bp, 18 predicted proteins | sample 2228351 | NCBI WGS metagenome assembly FWWM01 (sample SAMEA103939774, study PRJEB20133) | metagenome
AGGGCGAGTTAGCCTTCCGTCAAACGGAGGTCGGTTTGGAGATAACCTTGCCCGACCGCTGCCCCTGCAAATACGCCCACTGCTTCCGCATCCAATTGGCGAGGGAGTAAGCGAACGCGACGAAGTGGAACCCATCTCTTGGTGCCGTCCATCGCTTTCCAGCGGAAACGCAAACTGCTTGTCAAGTGGGGCTTGCTGGACAGGTAGCCCTCTGAACCCGACTGCCCTCATCATTCGTTTTCCGACGAATCACGAAAAACGAGGTGGCACCGCTGGAGAACACCTCCCCTGAAATGCCGAATTTCAGTGTGTCGGGAGGCGCATCCTTCAATTGAACGACCGTCGTCCACAAGGGGCAACGCTGCTGAACTCGGGAAGGGTCAAGGGGTCTCCATCGTGCAGAGAGTTCGTGTTAAAATTTGCGCAGATGTCAAGATGGGCTGCGAGAAGGGAAGCAGGCACGAACAAGCAGAGACAAGCATCCAACGGCACGGGGCGTGATGGAGAGCGAAAAGGAGGGTCGAGCGACCGTGCGATTGTATGTGCAAGTGAACGGCGAGCGCTATCGCCTCGCCGGCAACATGGCAGCCGTGTTTGAACGGTTGCTGGAAGTCGCTGGCGACCGGCAGGTGCGGGTGTTGACAATTTTTTACGACAGCACGAAGGAGAAGCGGCGGTTTAAACGCGAGTGGCGGGAAGCAGGACGCGACTTGCTTCAAACCGCCCGCACCTACTTGGAATGGTGGCGCACCATTCAAGAGCGTCGCCAAAAACGCTTGCAAAAACGCCTCGCTAAACAAGCGTGACCTTGCGAAGCGCCCAGAGGCGCCGGGTGCCCAACGCCCGGCGCCCACCCCTTGCCAAGGCATCTTACGAGAGGGGAGCAGCAATGCGTGAGTTGCTGGAGGCTATTGAGCGAGTGAAGAAACGCATCCAAAAGCATGAGGCACAATTGCGGGGGAACGAGATGCTCACCCGCTACGCCCTCATTGACCCCATCCTCCGCGCCCTCGGTTGGGACACGGAAGATCCCGAACAAGTGGTGCCTGAAATTCCTACCCCGCAAGGGCGCCCCGACTACGGGCTGCTTTGGGAAGGCAAGACGCTGGTGATGGTGGAAGCGAAATCGTTGGGCAGCAATTTGGAGAGCGCACGAAACGCAGGTTTTCATTACTGCTGGCAAAATCGCGTGCCCTACTTCGTGGTCACGGATGGCGATGTTTGGGAGTTGCACGACTTAAGGGAAATGGGTGGAAGACAAATCTTTCGCGTTCAACTTAGCCGTGACAACCCCGGCGATGCCGCCCGTCAACTGTTAGCCCTCTGGCGCCCCGCCATGCCTGAAGTTGTGTGCGCACCCAGCATGGTTGTAAAACTGCCAGAGGAGGAAACCCCTCAACCCCCTGAAGGCATCCCGCTCAGTAAGTTGCGACAGACGCCTGTCACAGGACGAAAGGTTTCTGGGCGCCTGCGATTCCCCGATGGTGAGGAAATGCCTGTCAACCGATGGAAAAACCTTCTCGTGGCAGTGGCGAAATGGGCGCTGCCGAAGGTAAGGGCAAGGCTGCCTGTAAAGGGACCGCATGGTAAAACGGTGATTGCTGCCGATAAGAGCACTATGAGCGGTCCAGAACCTGTTGACGATGCGTGGGTAGAAACTCGGTGCGACGCTCAGCAGTGTGTCAAGCGGGCTTGCTACATCCTTGAAGCCGCTAAGGTTGACCCGAACCAAGTGGTGCTCATCGGTTGGGCGCCTGCGGAGCAGAGGAAGAGGCAGCGGGGAGCCAGAGGGTGAAGGTGCTGCCTTTGCCCACTTCGCTTTGGACGGTGATGCGTCCCCCTTGCGATTCCGCAAGGTGTTTGGCAATGCTCAGCCCCAGCCCAAAACCACCCAATTGCCGGCTGCGGGCTTTGTCCACCCGGTAGAACCGCTCAAAGATGTGGGGCAAATGCTCAGGCGGAATGCCAATCCCCGTGTCGCGAACATGGATGGCAATTTGCTCCCCATCAGGCGTTGCCACCTGTTCTGCTTCCACCACGACTGAACCTTGCAAGGTGTATTTGACAGCGTTGTCCACCAAGTTGAACAAAATCTGGGTCAGCGCGTCGGGGTCCGCCACAACGGTCAAATCATCGGCAATGCGGCAAAGCATGGTGAGCCCCTTCCCTTCTGCAGCGGGACGCAGACGGTTGAGAACCTGTTGAGCAACTTCGGCGACGGACACGGGTTGCTTCCGCCACAGTTGCCGTCCCGCTTCCACCCGCGCCAGCGTCAGCAAGTTTTCAATCAGCCGTCCCATCCGCTCCGCTTCTTCAGCGATGGCGGAAAGGAAGCGGTCTCGCGCTTCGGAATCGTCCTTGCCGCCCATCAGCAACGCTTCCGCTAAAGAGCGCAAAGTGGCGATGGGCGTTCGTAGTTCGTGGCTGACATTGGCGACAAAGTCTTGCCGCAATTTTTCCAACCGCTTCAGTTCTGTCAAGTCGCGAGCAACCAACAGCACCCCGACGGATGAATCACCGACTGTCAGTGGCACGGCGTAAGCGTCCAGCAACCGCTCTTGAGGGTGAAGCACTTGCACTTCGCCCATGTGGGTCGTGCCCGTCCGCAACGCTCGTTGGGCTAACTCCAGCAGTTGGAAGGGCAAGGACAGTTCCGTTAGCCGACGACGCTGGTAGTTGGCGGGCAACTGAAAAAGGTTGTGAGCAGCCGGATTGGCTAACACCAACGCTCCGTGTTCGTCCGCAACAAGGACTGCTTCTTCCATCCGCTGCAAAATGGCGTGCAGGAGGGCGCGTTCTTCCTGCAGCGCTTGCGTCGCTTTGTGGGCTTGGTTCCAAAGGTTGGCGAGGATTTCGCCCCACTCGCCCAACTCTTGCCACGCCAACTGGTGGATGGACTGTCCCCGCTGTAAAATGTCCTGCAACCGTTGAAAAGCCATGCAAACAGCGCGAAGCCCTTGAGCGAAAACGAGGACAGTCACGAGAGCGAAAACAATTGCCGCCGTCACTGCTTGCGGCACCGCAACGCCCATCCCGAGGGCAACCAAAAGCGCTGCCATTGCCCCACTCGCGACGGCTGCGACGAACCAACGGGTGATGGTGCGGGGCAATCCGTTGCGCACGGACGCACCTCCCAAGCGCAACTAACTTCTGTCAAGTCACGAGCAGCGCCTTTTCGCTTGCGCCACGCTACCAAGCGTAGGCTTCAGGCGCGGGACCGCCAGGACCTGGGAAAATCTCGTCCAACTCCTTAAGCACTTCGGCATCCAGTTTGATTTCCAGCGCGCGCATAACCTCTTCCAGTTGTTGGACAGTGCGCGGTCCGATGATGGGAGCGGTCACGGCAGGTTGGTGCAACAACCACGCAATCGCCACATTGGCGGGCGATTCTCCCAACTTGCGGCAAAGATTTTCCCACCGTTCCAACTTGTCGCGCATTTGTTCCACACGCTGTTGAATCCACGGCGAAGCGCGTCGCCCTTCCGAGACCCCGTTCAGCACACCTCCCAGCAAGCCCCCTGCTAATGGGCTGTAAGGGATGAGACCTATCCCGTAGGCTTGACAAGCGGGAATGACCTCCAGTTCCACCATGCGCGCTGTAAGGTTGTAAAGGCTTTGCTCGGAGACCAACCCCATGAAGTTCCGCTGCCTGGCAATCTCTTGGGCTTGGGCGATATGCCATCCCGCAAAGTTGCTGCTACCGACATATAGGATTTTGCCCTCGCGGTAGAGTTGCTCCATCGCCTGCCAAATCTCCTCCCACGGACACTCGCGGTCTATGTGGTGCATCTGGTAGAGGTCAATGTAGTCTGTTCGCAACCGTCGCAGGCTATCTTCACACGCTTTCTTGATGTGCAGGATAGACAAGCGCCCTTGATTGGGCCAGTCGCCCATCGTGCCATAAACCTTCGTGGCGAGCACCACTTTCTCTCGCCGACCACCTCCCTTTGCAAACCAACGACCAATGATTTCTTCCGTGACGCCGACGCCAATGGGGCGACCGTAAACATTGGCAGTGTCAAAGAAGTTGATGCCCAAATCCAACGCCCGATCCATGATGGCGTGGCTTTCTTGCTCATCCGTGCGGGGACCGAAGTTCATCGTGCCGAGGCACAAGCGACTGACCCGCAGCCCCGAACGCCCTAACCGCACATACTGCATGGAAAGCCCTCCTTTCACAACTTCTCGGTGGCTCTGAACGACAGAAGGAGTTTATCACGCGCAAAACTGCAACGGTCGCAACTACTCCACGAACCGATAGCCGATGCCTCGGACGGTGACGATGCGGCGGGGCGATTGGGGATTGGGCTCAATCTTTTCCCGCAGCCAATGGACATGGACATCCACCGTGTGCGGGTCAATGAACTCCTTGTGCCCCCACGCTAACTCCAACAACTGTTCCCGCGATAGAACTCGTCCTTTGTTCAGCATCAGGACTTTCAACAAGGCAAACTCGCGGGGCGCTAAAGGCAGTTCCTTGCCGTCCAATTCGGCGCGGTGTTCGGCGATGTAGAGGGTGAGGTTTCCGCTCTGGAGCACTTCGGGCTCTTCGCTGATGGCAGGGCGTTTCGCGCGCCGCAACAGCGCCCGAACGCGGGCGATCAGTTCCCGCATAGAAAAGGGCTTGACAACATAATCGTCGGCGCCCAACTCCAATCCCAACACTTTCTCGTGCTCTTCGCCCCGCGCTGTCAAGATGAGGATGGGCACATTGGAACGGGCGCGCAAAGTGCGGCAGATTTCCCACCCGTCCAGTTTTGGCAGCATCAAGTCCAAGATGACCAAATCAGGCTTTTCCGTCAGTGCCATTTGCAAGCCCGTTTGACCATCATACGCCACGAATGGGCGAAAGCCTTCGCGTTTGAGGGCGTAAGCGACAGCATCTGCTAACGCTGGCTCATCTTCCACGATGAGGATGCGTTCGTTCATAGCCATCACCCACCTTGCGACACCGTCTGTTATTCAGCGAGCAAACCCCGAACGAGGCGCTCAATTTCGTCGCGCACCTCTCGGAAAGCCTGCAAGCGCTCTTCATCGCTCCCTTCCACTTTTGCAGGGTCAGGAAGCGCCCAGTGAATTTTCGGCACGGGGAGGGGCAAGTGGGCGCATTCTGCGTCCGCCTCGCCGCAAACCGTCACCACCAAATCCACCTGTTGCAGCATCGCCAAGTTTAACGGTTTTGGGAAATGGTGGCTAATGTCAATCCCCTTCTCCCGCATTACAGCGATGGCAAGAGGGTGAACGGCTTCCTTGGGATGAGTGCCAGCGCTCAACGCTTCTATGCCCATCGCCCGCGCAAACCCTTCCGCCATCTGGCTGCGGGCGGAGTTGCCCGTGCAAACGAACAGCACGCGCTTTGGCACAACCCATCGCCTCGCTTTTGATGATGTGACCGCTTAGATTTTGCCGCTGTGCGACAGCGGCGCCCACGCCCTTAACGCTTCCTTAACGGTGGCTTGACCGCTGCTTCATTGCCTTTGGGCACAATGAAAGCGGACAAAGCAAAACCTGCTGCTCCTCTAAGGGCAGCGCAGCAAGGAGGTTGGTGACGATGGCGAAAAAGTGGCAGCAAATCGTCAGCGTGGCGATGCTAAGCATCGCGGTTTGGCTGACCATGTTCACCCTTTCGGTAGCAACGCAAGGACAGCGCCTTTCGGGAAGCATCCGCATTGACGGTTCCAGCACCGTCTTCCCCATCACTGAAGCAGTGGCGGAAGAGTTTCAAAAGCGGCACCCTCAGGTTAAGGTCACGGTGGGCATTTCGGGCACTGGTGGTGGCTTCAAAAGGTTTGCTCGTGGCGAAACAGACATCTCCAACGCATCCCGCCCTATCAAAGCAACGGAGGATGAAGAGTGCCGCAAAAACGATGTCACCTACATTGAGTTGCCCGTCGCCTACGATGCGTTGGCAGTCGTTGTAAACCCCCGCAATACTTGGTGCACTTACTTGACGATGGACGAGTTGAAGCGCATTTGGGAACCAGCAGCGCAAGGCAAAATCACCAACTGGTCACAAGTTCGCCCTGGCTTTCCCGATGTGCCCTTAAAACTTTTCGGTCCTGGCACAGACAGCGGCACCTTTGACTACTTCACGGAAGCCGTGATGGGCAAATCTGGTGTCAGCCGAGGCGATTACACCGCCAGCGAAGACGACAATGTGTTGGTGCAAGGCGTTGCTGGCGAAGTGGGTGGGTTGGGCTACTTCGGCGTTGCCTACTACGAGGAGAACAAGCAGCGCTTGAAAGCCGTCGCCATCCAACACCCTGACTATAACGAGGGCAAACCAGCGCTACCGACTTTGGAGAATGTCATCAAAAACCGCTACCCGCTGGCGCGCCCGCTGTTCATCTATGTCAACCGCAAAGCCGCTGATCGCCCCGAGGTGCGAGCGTTCGTGGAGTTTTACCTGCAAAACGCAGCGAAACTTTCGCGGGAAGTGGGTTATGTGCCCTTGCCCAAGCGGGCTTACGAGTTGGCGTTGGAGCGGTTCCGCCAGCGGGTCACGGGCAGCGTCTTCGGCGGGAAGATTGAGGTTGGGCTGAGCGTTCAGGAGTTGCTGGAGCGGGAAGCCCGCAAGACGACGAAGAAGTAAGCCTCAAAAAGCCTCTAAAAGTGCCACCGTGCCGCCTCCCCGCCCTGCCGCGTCGGGTCAGGCTGCCAGCCCCCTGCCGCTGGCAGCCGCTTTCTTTTGTGGAGCGCAAGGCAAAGGGCATGGAGCAGAAGGCGAAAGATTTGGAGTTCGTTTGCGCCTTTACACATTGCGCTTTACGCCCCTGCCTTCCTGTGAGGGTGTTTCAACGATACCGTGAGTAGGTAGGCACTTCAACGAGTATTCCAGCGAACCAGTCTGAAGTGCGGAGGAGTATGAGAGCGATGCGAGGAGCACTTCACGAACAGGTTACCAACCGCTGATAGAACTCGGGGCGGCGGTCGCCAATGCGGTCCACTTCGTAGCGACCAGGCACAAACACCAAGCGTTTGCGCCGCGCTTCTGTCAAGTCCAACTCCGCCATCAAGAGCGCTTCAACAGGTTCAGGCGCTTTTGCCAAAAACGCTCCTGACGGGGCTGCGATTTGGCTCATTCCGATGAAAGCGAAACCACCCTCTTCGCCCACCCGGTTGGCTGCAACGAAGTAGACGCGATTTTCTAATGCCCGTGCACGCGGGATAATTTCCGCAACAGGGCGAGCGCCTTCAGGCCAATTGGTTGGCAGGCATAAAATTTCCGCTCCGTCCAGAGCCATCACTCGTGCTGCTTCAGGGAAAATGGCGTCGTAGCAAACGTGCAATCCCAGCCGACCGACAGGGGTGTCATGCACTTGAAAGGGGCGGTCACCAGGGTCAACAAATCGGTCAACACCCAAACAGGGCAGGTGCACCTTTCGGTAAACACCGTGCAAACCGTTAGGACCGATGAGCAAGGCAGCGTTGAACAAACGCTCACCGTCCCGCTCCAAAGTCCCGACCACCATCCACACTTTTCGGTCAGCGCAAAATCGCGCTAAAAGTTGCGTGCTTTCGCCTTCGGCGGGTTCGGCGACTGCCCAGGCGCTCTCTCGTTCTTCAAAGCAGTAACCTGTCAAGGCACATTCAGGGAAAACAAGGAGTTGGGCGCCCTCACAGACGGCTCGTTCCGCCCACGCCAACACTAACTCGCGGTTTTCCTTGACAGCAGCAAAGCGCGGGGTCATTTGTATGGCTGCAACGACCACTTTGTCGCTCATAGTTCCTTGCCTCCTTGTTATGCTGCCGATGATTTTTGCATAGCGTTGACCGGCAAGAAAGCGCCTTGCAGCAGGTGGTGACAAGGCTTGGCAAAATCTTTTTTGGCACACCCTTTGCGCCATCTCATTCCTGATTGCGTTGGGTGACGGAAGATGCCGCCTGGCATTGTTTTGGTCGTTTTTTGGCTGTTGGTCGCATCGCTGGGGATTGCGGCGTTGTTGGTGGTGGGTTATCGGCACTTTCAACGATGGCTCTTGGCACCCGATGAACCGACGCTCCCGCCGCCAGAGCGCATTGGGGCGGAATGCGTGGTGCTAAAGTTTGCTGAACACTTCGTGGAAACGGTCCCCAAAGCGGAGGTGCCTGAGTGGCGCCGCTCTCGCTACACCGAGGTAAGCGAAGGGAAGTTAGCCTTGACAGATCGCATAGCGGAGATGATGTTGCTGGCAGCGCTGGCGGAGTTGTGGAGCCAAGGGATGTTGAATTTCCGCGTAGTGCCCAAGGAACCCGACCCCTTTGACCCTCACAGTTTGGATAAGGAAGTGTTGGTGACCATGGGGCGCATGCTGCCGCTGACGCCTCTGGGGCGGGCTTTCACGGTAGGCTTTCGGGCAGCAACCCGTCCCCTTTGGTTGCTGCGAGAAAAACGAACGGAAGCCGTGTTGGAGGACATGGTGGAGTTTGCGTTGCGGGAAATCAAGCGCTGCTTGGGTTGGCGCAAAGCCACTCGCAACAGCGCCGAAAATCTGTTGCGCTATGTCCGTGAGTTCTCCGCTAACATATCTGTTCCCGAAGAAGCCGTTGCCCAACTTCAGCAAACCCTTGCCGAACTTCAAAAGCACGGCGATGGGTTAGCCGATGCCCTCAAAGCCACCATCAGTTACACCTTAGCCGCTTTGCGCCGATTGGAACCCGACCGAGACGAGTTGGGGTTCTAACCCTGAAAACACAAACATGGTGACCTGCAGGAGATTTTTTCCATTGTGCAAGACTCCGCAGAGCGCCCCGCTCTCGTAGCAGAGCAGGATGGGGGCTGCCAAACTAAGGGAAGCGGCTTGGGAGTTATCGGACGGCAACGAAGAACAAGCGATGGGTAGGCGAGCGACCATGTTGTGGGAGACGGTTCGGGAAGCGCTGCTGAACATTCGCACGCACAAGTTGCGCTCCTTTCTCAGCATGTTGGGCGTGATGATCGGCGTGGGATCGGTCATCGTCATGGTCTCCATCATTGAGGGGGCTCGCTTTCGGGTTATCCGCGAGTTTGAGCAGGTGGGCTCCAACCTCATCTTCGTCGTCTACGACCGCAGCAAGGCGCAGGAAGAGGCAAAGCGGCAGGAGTATTTCGTTGCCTTCCGCCTTGACGATGTGGAACTTCTCCAACGCTCCTGTCCGTCCGTCGCCCATGTGTCTCCCGAAGTGCGCCTTCCCGCTAAAGCCTATCGGTTGGGAGAGGAAAAGACCGTGCAACTGATAGGCATTACAGAAGCAGCCAATCAAGTCCTCAACTTTGAGTTGGCTCGCGGACGGCTCTTGACAGAAGCCGATGTAGAGCAATGGCGCCGGGTTTGCCTCATCGGTTGGAAAGTGGCGGAAAAACTGTTTCCCAACGAAGACCCCTTGGGCAAGGAAATCCGCGTTCAGCGGTTGCGCCTGACCGTCGTCGGTGTGTTGGCGAAAATGGGGCGCGTGTTGGGCGAGCAGCGAGACGATTTCGTTTACGTGCCGCTGCCCATCATCCAGCAATACTTGACGGGAAACCGCTATGTTCACGCCATCCTGGCGAAAGCCAAATCGCCCGAAAAGATTGAGCAAGCGGCGGACGAAATCTGGTTGGCTTTGACGCGGCGATACGGCGATTTGGCAGGGCTGCGGGTAGATACACAGCGCAACATTCTACAGTCCGTTGGTCGCATTTTGGCAGTTTTCGGTCTCGTGCTGGGAGGCATTGGTGCACTGGCACTTCTGGTGGGTGGCATCGGCATCATGAACATCATGCTGGTGTCGGTGACAGAACGCATCCGAGAAATCGGCGTGCGGAAAGCCCTCGGGGCACGAAACCGAGACATCCTTCACCAGTTTCTTGTGGAAGCCATGACTTTGAGTGGCGTGGGTGGGATGTTCGGCATCGGTTTCGGGTGGGGGCTAAGTTGGTTGGTAGGAACGGTGATGAAAGACCGTTTGCCCACCCATGTTCCCCTATGGACGGTGGCACTGGCGTTCAGTTTCGCCCTGTTGGTTGGCTTGGTCTTCGGCATTTACCCCGCTTTGCGGGCAGCAGAGTTGGAACCCGTAGAGTGCCTGCGCTACGAGTGAACCTTTTTCGCTGGAGCCTGTCTATCTTATTGAGGCTGCAAAACCTTGCAGGAGGTGCATCATTATGCGCCGATGGATGATGGTCGCTCTCGCTGTCGCCGTCGTCAGCGTTACCGCCGTCTCCCTCCACGCTCAGTTGGGGCGCATCCTCAAAGGAGGCGCCATCGTCTTTCTGGTCAAGCAGTTCGGCAAGCAAATCAACGACGGCATCAACACCGCGTTAATGAACCGCAAGTGGGAACACCGCCAGGCAACGAGAGTCGTTCCCATCTTCAGCATCGGTAGCGGGGCGTATGTCGGTGCTGCCCAAGTGATCGGCAGCGAAGAAGCGGTGAAGAAAGTGGAAGCCGTCGCTCAATTGGAACTGAACTTGCCAGGCAACGCCCGCGCCAAAGTGCTCATCCCTGTGGACAAGGTTGGCTTGAACATCACGGAGATTCAGCGGGTCTACGATGTAGGTGTCTCCGCTGTCATTGACCTGAAACTGTAACGATGCAACAAGGCGTGCCACAATGAGAGGTGGCGGGTAAGCGTGTGCCCGCTACCCTCATTTCGTTCCAATAGAGGTGGGCATCATGGCAGAAGGACGCGTTGCGACTGGCATCGCTGGCTTGGACATTGTTTTGGACGGTGGCTTTTTGCGGGGCGCAACGGTGCTGGTGCAAGGCTTGCCTGGTGCAGGGAAAACCACATTGGGGCTCCAGTTCATCTACCACGGAGCGACCCAACGCGATGAAGCCGGGTTGGTGGTCAGTTTTGAAGAGTTTCCCATGCAGATGCTGCGGGACGCCCGCAACTTCGGCTGGGATTTTGACCCCCTCATCCAAGCAGGCAAGGTGCGCATCCTCGCTTCGTCGCCTCAAGCCTTTTACCAACAAATCCGTGACCCCAACAGCGAACTCAACCGCTTGCTGAGCGAGGGCAAATTCCAACGCGTGCTCATTGACAGTTTGAGCCATTTTCAGCGGTTGACTAATGACCCAGTGGAGTTGCGGGAAATCCTCAACGGTCTGCTCAACCGCTTGCGCCAGTCCAATGTTACCGCTTTGCTCACTCAAGAAATTCGCTGGAGCGAGTCGGAAGTTTCGCTGGAGCAGTATGCAGTGGACGCGGTGGTGCAACTGTTCTTTGAGCCTATCAATCGGGTGCAGCGCCGACGGTTTCTGGAAGTGCTGAAAGCGCGTGGGCAATCCTTCCAGCCGGGACGCCACAGCATGGAAATCACCGACGAAGGCATCAAAGTCTACCCCATCCCCGTCCCGCGCGGGCATCGGCGCGAACTGTCCATGCAACGGGTTGCCACTGGCGTGCCAGGCTTAGACCGCATGTTGGGAGGTGGCTTTCTGGAAGGGTTTGCCACATTGGTCGCTGGTGAAACGGGCACAGGAAAATCCACCCTCGTCCGCCAGTTCATCGCTCACGGGGTGCTCAACGGAGAAAGCGGGCTATATGTGAGCCTGCGAGAGGACCCCGAACGCATCCTGCAAAGTGCTCGCACCATCGGTATTGACCTAACCCCCGCTTTGCAAAGCGGTTCGCTCATCATCCACTATGTCCCTGGCGATGTGGACGGCTACAAACTCTTCTGGGAAATTAAGGCGCTTTTGGAGCAACGGGCAGCGGAAGGGCGTCCCATCCGCCGTGCCGCGATTGACAGCCTTTCCGACTTGGCAGCCACTTTCCCTGACCCCTCTTACTTGCCCCAATACTTGCAAGCCCTCGTGGAACTGTTCACTTTGCACGGAGTTACTTCTGTGCTGACTTTGAGCGTAACGGCTGCCAACAGTGCAGAGCACTCGCCTATTGATCCCGACTTGGCGCGCGGGTTGGACTGCATCCTCATGCTCCGCTACATGCTCCTGCACGACCATGTCCGCAAAGCCATGACCGTCGTGAAAATGCGGGGGAGCGAACACGATACGGGCATCCGCACCGTCCGCATTAATGACGGGGAAGGCATGTTGGTGGAGACGGGCTTTGAAGGGATGCCCTCCTTCATCCGCAAGTTGCAGCAACTGGCTCAAGAGCACGGGGGCGAAATGCACATCACTTGAGCGCCCCGTTCCAAACTGTCAGGGAGGCTGAAGGATGCCACCAGAAGTGCAGGCGTTGGTGAACAGCGTTTGGGGATGGGCGCGCTTTTGGTTTCTGCCCCGCTTGTGGTCGGCGTTCCTCATCGCTTTTGTGGCTTACCTGCTCGTCCGTTGGTTGGACGGGCGCTGGGTCTCGTGGTTGCGACCCGCATTGATTGGCGCACGGGACCGAAGCGCTGCCCAATCGGTTTGGCGGCAAGTGCGGTTGTTAGCCCTGCCGCGCTTCGCTGCCCGTTTGTTCATTTCTCTGGGCGCCGCATGGCTTATCGCGGAACGCTTCCAAGTGCCCCGCGAAGTTATCCTCAGCGTGCTGCTCATGGCGTTAATTGCCATTCTGTGGGCGATGCGGCACCTCCTCTCCGATGTGTTTGCTGGCTACGCGTTGGTCATTGACGATGTCCTCGCCGAAGGGGACTGGCTCTCTTGCTCGTTGGGCGAAGGAATTGTGGAGCGGGTGACTTGGTTTGGAGTGCATTTGCGCACTAACAACGGAACGCAAGTGGTGCTCCCCCACCGAGCGTTGCGCGGGGCAGTTTTGAAAGTGCGCCGACAAACGGAGAGCGCACAAGTTTTGCCAACGGCACAGCAAAGAAGGTGAACTGCCATGCGTTGGGAAGTGACCAACCGCCCTTCCTATTCGCTCCTGAAAGTGCAACTGGAAGCGGGCGAAGAACTCGTGGCAGAACCAGGCGCAATGGTGTTAATGCGCGGTGCCCTCATCGTAGACACAGGGACACGCGGGGGCGTTTTGTCTTCTCTCCTGCGCTCCGTTTTCGGTGGCGAGTCTTTGTTCCTCAACACCTTCCGAGCGAGCGGTTCAGCGGAAGTTTGGCTCGCACCAGCGGCGCCCGGCGACATCCACTACCTGCCCCTTGACGGCAACGGTTATGTCATCCAAGACACCGCTTACCTTGCCCATCACGGCGATGTTGCGTTGGATGTCTCGTGGCGCGGGTTTCGGGGATTGTTGACCGAAGGGGAGTTAGTTTGGCTGAGAGCGCGCGGGTATGGCGGCGTTTGGGTCACCGCCTTCGGCGGGATAGAGCAAATCACTGTCGCGCCGGGCGAAACGGTTATCGTGGACAATTTCCACTTCGTCGCTATGGACGAAGGCGCCGCTTACCAAATTCGCACCTTCGGTGGCTTGAAATCTTTCTTGCTGGGCGGCGAAGGGCTGGTGGCAGAAGTGCAAGGTCCCACACGCCTTTGGGTGCAAACCCGCCACTTGGCAGCCTTAGCCAACGAATTGTTGCCCATCCTCAAGCGCCATTTGCAAAAGTAGAGGCACGACATGCCGTGCCCTCCATATGCGCCGTCATTTGTCACCAATCGTGAAGAACTTGACAATCCCGTAGCGTTGGCATACAGCACTCAACTCATCGTCCGCCATGCTCAAAGCAGCATCAATTTGCTTCTGCAAGGTCAACCCACTGAGGGCAGCGCCTGCTAAGTCTTTCAAGACGATGCGTTGCTTCAGCGAGCCGACAGCGTTGATGTGCGACAATAACGCTTGGTCGTAGGCTTGGTGCAGTTGCAGGCACTCGGGCGGCGGATTCAACCGATGTAGCCACTGGCGCAGGGCAATGAAACGCTGCTGGTAAGCGTCATAGGCTTTCAAGGTTTCCTGCGGGTTGTAATCGGGTGCGTCCAAGATGTCCCCAGATGCAGCAACCCCTTGCATTGCCTTCAGCAAATCGTTGAGGGCTTGCAGTGCTACCCAAACATTGCTGGCTTCCCGCTTGCGCTGTTGTTCAATCCGCCGCAACTGTTCCAAGTAATCCAAAAGCCCTGCGGGAATGGGTGGCTGCTGCGGCGCTGGTTGAGTTGGTTGCATCGGTTGCACTGTCTGAAGGGGCGTCGGCACAGGTGGCGGGGGCGGTGCTTGCAAAAGGCTTGTGGACGGTGACGGCGGTTCAGGCACTTGAGCGAATGACGGTGCCTGTTGTTGCGTTGGCTGGGGCGCTTGCAAGAGACCCGTTGGCGACGGCTTATTCACTACAGGCGTTTGCATCAAGCCCTGTTGGTAACGCTGCATCAAAAAGAAAGCGATGCTTCCTGCCGTGAGCATTAGGAGGAGGGCTACAACACCCAGCGTGATGGCTAAGCGTTGGCGGGCACGCAACACCTCCAACTCCGACTCAGGGGCGACAAGCACCCGCCGCTCTTCTCCTTGAGGGGCGGTTTTCTTCGGCTCTTGCGATGGCTTCTGTGCCATTTTCGCTCCCCTCGCTTTCGGTGCGCCTTTGTCAGTTTGGCATCTGCAAGCGAAAAGAGCAAGGGACGCACCAAGCGCCACAATTTCTGAGGGGACTTAAGCAACTAAAGTTGAGGGGGAGATGACGCCATGACGCGGCGCACTTTTTTGCAGGGCTTGACAGGTTTTGCGGTGGCGACGGAAAACGCTGTGGCACTCCCATCCCCTGTCCCGCCTTCCATCTCCGCTTTGCTGGCTCAACCCTGGTTCCCAAAGGCGTTGCCTTTACCTCCTCCGAAAGGAGAAGTGCTGCGGGTGACGACGGTGGACGAACTGTTCCGTGCCGTTGAAACTGTCAAACCGGGCGGCACCATCCTGATTGCCGAAGGCTTCTACTCCCTTCCTCGCCGGCTCAACCTTCGCGTCAGTGGCGTCACTTTGCGGGGCGAGACGGAAAATCCTCACCGAGTGATTCTGGACGGGGGCGAGCACCAACTGGGCGAACTGTTGGCGGTCACCGGCGGTTGCACCGATGTCACCATTGCGAACTTGACCGTGCAAAATGTCCGCTGGAACGGTATCAAGTTGGACACAGACACGGGTATCCAAAGGGTGCGCATTTACAACTGCGTCTTGCACAACATCTGGCAACGCGGCGTCAAAGGCGTGCGCGTCCCAAAGGAACGGTTGGAAGAGTGGCGACCAAAAGGATGTCAAGTGCGGTTTTGTCTGTTCTACAACGACCGCCCCAAGTCCTTTGCCGACGACCCCACTGACACTCCTGAGAATTTCAACGGCAACTACATCGGCGGCATTGATGTCATGTTTGCCGACGGTTGGGTGATCAGCGACAATGTCTTCATCGGCATCCAAGGGCGAACGCGAGAAGGGCGAGGGGCGATTTTCCTTTGGCACGATTCCCGCAATTGCGTCGTGGAGCGAAACATCATCATTGACTGCGATGTAGGCATCGCGTTGGGCAACTCTTATCGCCCGCCCGATATCGTTGTCCACTGCTCCAACACGATAGTCCGCAACAACTTCGTTGTTCGCTGTCCCGAATCGGGTATCGTCGCCGACTACACCCGCGATTGCAAAATCGTGCACAACACCATCCACGACCCGCAGAATCGCTTGGGGCGACTCATTCGCTTGGTGCACGACAACGATGGGTTGCTGGTGGCGAATAACCTGCTCAGCGGTCCGCCCATCCGCAACGAATCGCCCAGCGCTATTCGTCTGCTCAACAACTTAGTGGTGCCCGATTACTCTCACGCTTTCGTGGACGCTGCGCACGGGAACTTGCGCTTGACTGCAAAAGCAGTAGAAGCCATTGACAAAGCCACCCCGCTGTCCGAAGTGACGGACGACATAGAGGGCAAACCACGCGGTCAGCGTCCTGACATCGGAGCCCACGAGGTTCGCCCATGAAAGTGGAGAAGGGGAAAGCGGTGATGACTATGGATTCTCTGCCCGCCAGTCCACAAAAACGCGCCCTTTGAGGGAGAATTGCTGCAAGGTCGTGTCGCCCTCCAAGGCATCCCCTTCGCTGAAAATCCGTTCACCTTCAACCCGCACGCGCCCTGTGCCGAAAAGCCGTCCTGTTTGCCAATTCCAGCGCAATGACGGGAGCGAAACTCTCCAGCGAGCGGCAACGGCAACAATGGTCACGCCACCGCTCATCTCCAATTCGTGGGCATCAAAGCGGACGGTTATGCGGGGAGCGCGGAAAACGGTCACCAGTTGCCCGTTGCGACGGACTTGACAAACGCTGTTGTGCGTCACTGCTATTTTGGTTTCGGGTTCGTAATGGCTGGTTTGGAAGCGCAGTTCCCACCGTTCGTTCCGCTCGGGCACTTCTACGACCAAAATCCCTTGCTTCATTTCCACCCCTGTTGGCTTTTCCTCTTGCGGCGGTGCGGAAACCTTTTCAGCGGGAGGAGCGGAACGGTTCAAACTCACCGCCATCCGCCACGCCAAAACCAAAACGCTAAGCAGCAAGGCGAACCCAATGAGCACCCAATGTTCTTGCCGCAAACTTGTCACCTGACCTTGCGCAACCCTTCCCTTTCCTGCGGGCGCTTGCTATAATTGTGCGATGCTGCTGGGGCGTGGTGCAGTTGGTAGCACGCGGGACTCTGGATCCCGAGGTCCCTGGTTCGAAGCCAGGCGCCCCAGCCAGTGAGATGGGCAACGAACTTGACAGCAACATAAGTGGCCCCGTCGTCTAGCCCGGTTCAGGACGCCGGCCTCTCAAGCCGGAGGTCGCGGGTTCAAATCCCGCCGGGGCCACCATTGCCCCAAACTGCCTTTCGTTCCTTTCCGTTTCGCCCCTGCAGCCATCACACCAAGTCCGTTTCACGGTAGCGTATCCACAGGCAAAAAGCCCCATCCACGCCGTCGTCTTTCAAACCGACACCGTAAACGAGGGTGACAATCGTGCCATCGTCCAATTGAGCGGAACTGGGGTAGCCGCAATCAGCATTCGCGGCGCGCCACTCTATCAGCGTTCGCGTCTCCCACCGCCACCGAACGCGGTTGCCCTCTATTTCGCCCAAAATGGCTTCTGCGCCGAAGGGTTCTGTGCGGCGACCGAAAGTGAACAGCACACGCTGGCTGTCCAACACAATCACATCAGCAGGGTGAAAAGGCGGTTCTGTCAATGGCTTCGGTGGCGTCCATGTTTCACCACCATCGTCCGAGTAACATTCGCTCAACGCGTTATCGTGTCGGCGGATAACGGCTAACACCGTGCCGTCAGGCAAGACCGCAAGCGCTGCTTCGTTGTGCCCGTTTGCAATCAAACGCGGTTCGCCCCAAGTCTGCCCGTTGTCGCGCGACCGAAACACATAACTGCCATAGCGACGGTCTTCGCTCCACTCGTAAACAGGTAGCAACAGGCTGTTATCGGGCAGCACCACGATTTTCCCGAAAGGCGAGCCGTAAGGCAAAGGGGCAACTGTCAAGGGACGGGGCGGTTGCCAGGTTTGACCGTTGTCGTCGGAAAAAGTGAGCCACACAGTGTAGCGGGTGGAAATGGGTGGTTGCCACTTTCCCTTTGGGTAGGGTCCCGTTACAGCAAACGCCAAAACCAAAGTGCCATCAGGGGCTTGCCCGAAAGCGGGATTGCGCGAGTCAGGTGGCATGTAAACGATGGGTTGTGGCGGTGTCCATGTCCTGCCACCATCCGTTGAGCGAACAAAATCCAGTCGCCCACCGACGCCGATGTGGGGGGCACCACCCCGAACCACTGCTGCTAAAGAGCCGTTGCGCAACTTCACCAGCACGGGAAAGTAACCGCCCCCGCGAACCACAAACCCTCGTTCCGCCTTCTTGAGTTGACGCATCACTTTAACCCCCTTAGGCAAGCGCTGCTGGACACCTTCACAAATGTTGCAGCGCCGTGAAAGCCGTCGTTCCGCCTTTTCACAACAGGCACTTGACAGGCAGGGGTTAGGGTCTCTTTTTGAGTCTTAAGCCTCCTGTTTGATGGTGGGATTGTCCTTACTGTCAAAAGCGATGGTTTTCGGGGGGGGTGGAGAGACCCTATTGTTGCAGGAGTGTTGGGAATACTGTGCTTTGACAACAGGGGTGAGGCGCTCGTTCCCGAACATCCAATTCATGTCAAAAAGACAAAGTCATGCGTCGTCACCCCCGTTTTGGTAGCATCGGGACTTGTCCCTGACAGATGCTTGGAAGCCACCTCCCCTGAGGCGCCAAAAAAACGGTGCGTTGGGAGACGCACTCCAAGTGCCGATTTCAGTTTTTCGTTAATTGAAATCGGCGGTCATGGTTATCGTCACCGCCTACAGGTTGAAGCCCATAGCAGGGAGCACGGAGCGCAGAATTTTTCCGCACTGCGTCCTGTCCTTTTTGAGACGCCCGTCACCAGAAAGGGACTACCGAATTTTTGTTCCCCGCGTTCCCCTTTCCCCGCTTCCCCGTTTTTCCTTTCTCACTCGTCCCACGCCCCATCTTTATGTTTGCGACGGTCGTTGGACATCCATCAGGGACAAGCACCGACGCTACCGCCAGTCAACTCCGCCCGTAAGAGCAAAATTCGTCCCTACCAACTTTTGTCAGACTCGGCTTAGCACCCGCCATCGGAGGGCTTGCGCTATCCTTAAAGCGGCACCGTTGGCAAAAGGGATGGGAGGTGAAAACAGTGGATTGGTTGGAACTGTTGGCGAAGGTTTCGCCCGCTGTCGTGACCCTTATGGCTGCCCGTGACCCGCAAGCCAAAGATGCCGTCTTGGGCACAGGCTTTCTCATCAGTAGCGACGGCAAACTCGTCACTAACTTCCATGTCGTCGCCGGCAAAAAGACCGTTCTGGCTCGTTGCTTGGATGGCTCCTTTCTGGTCGTTACGGGTCTTCTCGCTGCCGATGAAGAGAACGATTTGGTCATTCTGCAAGCGGAAGGGCGCAACTTGCCTTTTGTGCCGTTGGGCGACAGCGATGCGGTGAAAGTTGGCGAAACGATTTGCGTCATCGGTTCGCCGTTGGCGTTAGAGGGGAGGGTCAGCACAGGCATCGTCAGTGCGGTGCGGGAGTTGAAAGGAGGGCGAAAACTTTTGCAAATCACTGTCCCGATTTCCGAAGTTAGCAGCGGTTCACCTGTTTTCAACCGCAGAGGCGAAGTCATTGGCATTGCCAGTTTTTATCTTGCCGAAGGTCAAAACCTCAACTTCGCTGTGCCTGTCAATGCGATGAAGGCGTTGCTCAAGAGGGCTTTTTCTGAAGCCCAACCGTTGTCCTTACTCCTGCCAACTCTCAGTGAAGTAAAGGCTCTTTTAAATGAAGCCCTTCAAGTCGCA
>FWWM01008798.1_pt1 | contig 19136 bp, 16 predicted proteins | sample 2228351 | NCBI WGS metagenome assembly FWWM01 (sample SAMEA103939774, study PRJEB20133) | metagenome
GTTGACCTCGTACCCGAGCGCATTGCCGTGGCCGAAGCACGACGCGAGTTCTTCCAGTCACAGGCACACGATGCACTTCAGATCGAATTCGAGGCCGCCAACGTGCTGCGTTTTCTTGCATGCCGAGGCCGCTACGACCTCATGTGGGCTATGGAGGCCATCTCACATATCCATCCCCCCGAGGCATTCCTTCGGGCGGCGTTCACGGCGCTCCGTCCCGGCGGGGCCCTGATCGTGTCCGACCCCAACAGGGCAAATCCTCTGGCCTACGTTCGGAGCGTGGCGATTCGCGGCTCCCTCCGGCCAGCGACCCATCAGAAGTTCCACGATCCCGAGACCGGCCAGCCTGTCGACTACGGGCAGGAGCACATCGTGTCGACATCTCGAATCGGGCGGGCGCTCCGGCAGGTGGGTTTCGTGGTGGAGCGGATCGCCATGAGCGGTTTCATGGCGACGACTGTCTTGCCGTCCACCTTGCTCCGGCGCCCCGCATGCGAGGTCGTTCTTTCGCGTTTCGGCTGGCTGGCCGCACGACTCCCCGGTGTCCGGCGTCTCGGTACGGTGTACGCCGTTGTGGCGCGCAAGGCGGTGGACCCTTGAAGGTCGTCATCCTCAACACGCACTCGCTCCTGAACGCTGGCGATGCGGCGATCGTCGCGGCGGAAATTGCCCTTGTCCGCCACGTCCTGGGTGAGGTGGAGTTCGTCATCACGTCGCGGACGCCTGGTGTGGATCGTGAGTTCTACCGGCAACTCCACGCCGAGGTCGCACCACCGCTCCTGCCGGCTCCGTCACTCTTCCCCTCCCTGGGCGAGAAGGTGTCGGGGTCCGTAGGCAACCTCCTGGCGCTCCATGCCAAGCGCCGGCTGGTGCACGCCTTGAAGCGTGCCGACCTTGTGCTCTCCTCGGGAGGTGGCTACTTTTTCTCGAACCGGCGCGTGCTGCCTGGGCCGATGTTCTGGCAGGCGTACGCCCACGTGCGCCTGGCCCAGCGGCTCGGCACGCCGGTGCTGTTTGCGCCGCAGTCGTTCGGTCCTTTCGCCAACCGCATGGCCCGTCGCGCCCTCTGGAGGCTTCTGAGCCATTCGAGCGTCACTCGCGTCTTGGCCCGTGAGCAGGAGTCCCTGGCCTTGCTCCACAGCCTCTGTGGCAGGGAGGTCGTCGCTGGTCGCTTCGCGCTGAGTCCCGACCTTGCTTTCGCCTTCGAGGTTGACTGCGGCAGAGCTGTTGCCACTGCCCACACCAGCCCGCGGCCGCTCCTCGGTGTCACGGTACGTGAGTGGGCGTTCCCGGAGTGTCGCAGCCGAGCAGATCGAGACGCGAGACGGACGACGTATCTGGAGGGCCTGGTCGCTGCCTGTCGTTGGTTTCACGCAAGTCACGGTGGCTCGATCCTTGTCATCCCCCACTCGCGCGGGCCTGGTCGCTTCGAGGACGACAGGATCGTGTCGCGCGAGCTCGTCTGCCGCCTCGCGGAGACGCTGCCAGGTGCATGCATCTCCCTGGCAAACCTCGCGGAAGATGCGTCCCCCGCGAGCCTCGTGCAGCTCGTGGCGTCGGTGGACGTGCTGCTCGCCACTCGCTTCCATTCCGCGGTATTTGCCTGCCTGGCCGGGAGACCGTTCGTGGCGATCGCCTATCAGCCCAAGACGACTGGCATCATGGCGATGCTTGGCCTCGATGAGTTCTCGGTCCCCATCAGCGATGCTACTGGCGAGCGTCTGACGCCCCTCCTCGAGATCCTTCTGCGCCAGGGGCCGTCCATTGTGGCGGAAAGGATCCGCCCTGCCGTGGCGCGTCTTCGCGGCGAGGTGGCGAGGGCGATGCGAGACGCGCTCGCTGCCTCGATCGCCGGGCCATTGCCATGAAGATTCTGATGGTCAACAAGTTCCTCTTCTTGAACGGCGGTAGCGAAGCGTGTCTGTTCGACACAGCCCGCTGGCTCGAGGAACGGGGCCACGAAGTGGTGTTCTTGGGCATGGCCTCGCCGCGGAACGTCGCGCTGCCCAACGGGGTCTACCTCGTCAGCCAGGTAGACTTCGCGGGTTCCGGATCACTGGGGTCGACGCTTCGGGCCGGTGCGCGTCTGCTCTGGTCGCGGGAGGCGCAGGGCGTGATGCGCCAGGCACTGGCTGTGGAGACGCCCGACATCGTCCACCTGCACAACATCTATCACCAGCTGTCGCCGTCGATTCTCGGGCCGATCCACGAGCGCGGCGTTCCGGCGGTGATGACCCTCCACGACTACAAACTGGTCTGCCCGGTCTACACGCTCTATCGCGCGGGCCGACCGTGCCAGGCGTGCGCCGGTGGCCGCTACCACCGCTGCGCGATGCACCGCTGTTGCAAGGGGTCCCTGGCCAAGAGTCTGCTCGCCACTGCGGAGATGTTCCTCCACCATCGGCTGCTACGCAGCTACAGCCACGTGTCGTGTTTCATCTCACCGAGCCGGTTCCTTTGCAACAAGTTAGCAGACCTGGGATTTGCGGGCGAGGTGCGCTACCTGCCCAACGCCGTGGACGTGGCCGTACTGCGGCCGCCTCCTGACTCGCCCGGGGAGGGGGTCGTCTACTTTGGTCGTCTCACCGAGGAGAAGGGTGTAACGACGCTGCTCGAGGCCATGTCCGGGCTGTCCGTCCCGTGCAGCGTCGTCGGCGATGGGCCGGCCGGGCCGAAGTTGCGGGCAATGGCTGCGGCCTTGGGACTTTCTCACGTCCACTTCCTCGGACAGCTCCCGCTTCTCGAAACCCTGGCGGTGGTGGCCCGTGCACGGGTCGCCGTCGTGCCTTCGTTGTGGTATGAGAACGCACCCCGCAGCGTCCTCGAGGCGTTTGCCCTGGCAAGGCCCGTCATTGCGTCGCGCATCGGCGGTCTCCCGGAACTGGTGCGCGATGGCGAGACTGGCTTGACCTTTACCCCTGGCTCCAGCGAGGATTTGCGTCGGGCCATGCTCGACCTACTGCGCGACCCCCCCCGGGGGAACGATATGGGAAAGGCTGGACGCCGACTCGTCGAAAAGGTGTACGGCAAGAAGGCATACGTGGAAGGCCTTCTCGGCCTATACACGCAGGTTCTGGGAGGGCGATAGCAGTGGAAGCAGCGGTCATCGTCACCTATCGCTGCCCGAGCGGTTGCCAGCGCTGCCACACCTGGAAGTATCCCAGCGAGATGGCGGAGGAGTTTGCGCCCTCGCTCCTGGAGAAGCTCCCTCGTCTCTCCTTCTGCAACGTCACTGGCGGCGAACCGACGATGCGGGAAGACCTGGCCGAGATTCTGGCCGTCCTGTTTCGAAAGAGCCGCCGAGTCGTCGTGTCCACCAACGGCTACGACTGCGACGCGGTAGTGCGGTTCGCCCAGCAGTTCCCGAAACTGGGCATTCGCGTGTCTCTGGAAGGACTCCCAGCGGCGAGCGATCGGCTTCGCGGCATGAAGGACTCGTTCGATCGGGGGCTGCGCACCTTGCTCGAACTGACGAAGTACCGCCACCGCGACATCGGGTTCTCGGTCACCATTTCGGACGAGAACGCCGCCGACGTGCCTCACCTGTACCGGCTCGCCCGTGGCATGGGCTGGGAGTTTGCCACGGCCGCGGTGCACAATGCCGACTACTTCCACAAGACGGACAACCGCATCGCCAGCCCTGACGCGGTGATTGCTGCGATCAACGAGCTCATCAGCGAACTCTTGCGTTCGTGGCACGTCAAGGATTGGTTTCGAGCCTACTTCAACCACGGGATCGTCAACTACCTTCGAGGCAATCCACGGCTCCTGCCGTGTGCCGCCGCCCGCGGCGTGTTCTTTCTCGACCCGCGTGGCGAGGTGCTCCCGTGCAACGGCATGGAGCGGTCCGTCTGGTACGAGAGCCTGGGCAACCTTCACACAGCGGATTTCTCCTCGATCTGGAATTCAGCTCGTGCTGGCCAGATCCGGGAAATGGTGCGAACGTGTCCCAAGAACTGCTGGATGATCGGCACGGTAAGCCCGCACCTGCGAGCCAACCCGCTCTCGGCTAGTCGTTGGATCTTGGAGGCGCACCTGAACCGCTTGTGGCACGGCCGCCCATGAGAGTTGCATTTATCGGACTGAAGGGGCTCCCAACTCCCTGGACCGGCGTGGAGCACCACGTCGAACGGCTCGGTCGCGGATTGGTCGCTGCCGGCCACGAGGTGACAGCGTACGTTCGGCCCAGCTACACCCCACCGGGCCTTCGAGAGCTCGGGGGTATCCGCCTGCGCCGGTTGCCGACGGTCCGCTCGAAACACCTCGACGCCTCGGTGCACACGCTGCTGTCCTCGGTCGATGCAACGTTTCGCCGCTTCGAACTCATCCACTACCATTGCATTGGGCCAGGGGCCTTTTCCTTCCTGCCGCGTCTGTCTGGCAGGAGGGTCGTGTGCACGGTTCACCGCCTCGACTGGCAGGCGGAGAAGTGGGGATGGTTCGCCCGTTGTTGCTTGCGAGCCGGGGAACGGGCCACGGTCCTGTCGGCGCACCGCCTCATTGTCGTGTCCCAGGAGCTGCAGCAGTACTTCCGAGAACGTTACGGCTGCGAGGCGGTCTTCATTCCCAACGGCAGCGATCCCGTGGAGCGGCGTCGCCCCCATGATATTACCGAGCGATGGGGCCTCAAGGGAGACGACTATGTGTTGTTCGTGGGTCGGCTATCGCCGGAAAAGCGGGTGGACTGCCTCGTCCAGGCGTTCCGTGCGCTGGACCAGCCGCGAGGCGACGGCACGCACGTCAAGCTCGTAGTGGCTGGCGGGTTCAACGCCACGGAGGAGCATGTCGCGACGCTCCGGAAGCTCGCCGGAGACGATCCCACGATCATCTTCACCGGGTTCGTTACTGGTCCTCTCAAGGAGGAACTCTTCAGCAACGCGGCTCTGTTCGTCTTGCCATCCCGTATCGAGGGAATGCCGATAGTCCTGCTCGAAGCCAGACAGTATGGGCTGTGCTGCCTGGCGAGTGACATTGCTCCCCATCGGGCCATCGTCCGCGACGGTATCGATGGACGTCTCTTCGCGGCCGATGATTCGACGGCTCTCGCCGTCGCCATGGGGGAGCTCCTTGCGGATCCGGCCGTCCGGTACCGCCTGGGTGAGGCTGGCCGCCAGCGAGCTGCGCAGCGACCCTCGTGGGGGGCAGTGGTCGCGGCCACTGAGGCCGTGTACCGGACAGTGGCGGCGCGAGGTCACTGAAGCTCTCGTCGGCTCACCGTGAGCACGCCAGCGCACCACCGCCGGCTGGTGAAAAACACGTTCCAGCGATGACCGAGGGTGACAAGGGGGAGGCTCGCGAGGCGGAAGGCGCGGGACACCCATCGCCGGGACCACGGCGGCAGGAGCCTGAGGCTCACCAAAGTAAGATCGGCAAACTGCGCGTAGCGCGCTTCCAGTACTTTGAGGCCGGCGCGACGCTGCGAAGTGATGAGGTCCTCGAGGGTGAGAGGGCCGTAGAAAGCGGCGACCGCGGGATCGAGCCGCCGGCTGAGCCGTACCACGTAACCTGCGAGGTTGGGGGCCCAGGTGATGAGGAGGCCGCCGGGGGCTAACCATTCGGCCCACGCTGCAACGACCACCTGAGGGTTCTCGAAGTGTTCGACGACACCGAGGCTGAAGATGCAATCGAACGTGCCTCGAGCCTTGCCGAGGGCCTGAAAGGCGTCGCCAAGAACGAAGCTGGCGCGGACGCCATGTGCCAGAACGTTGTGCCGTGCCCGCAAGAGCCCGGTCGGTGAGAAATCGATCCCCACCACTCGCATGTCGTACTGCCGCGCGAAGCACGGTAGCCACACCGAGGAACCACAGCCCACTTCGAGGAGCGCGCCACCACGTACCAAGGGTAGGTGGCGCCGGAACGCACGATGAAGTTCACAGTCCAAGAAATACCGATCTGGCCGCGGCCAGGTGTAGTCGTGGCTGGACGCCTCGTGGCGGTTCTCCCAGAAGGCGGCCGAGGTCAAGGGTTTCACGTGCACGTTGGCCGCTCCGACGCACGGCTCACGTGGCGGGCAGGGAACCCGGAGCCGACCGGGGACAGATCCCCCACGGCCCCCAGCGCTCCCATGACCGACCAGAACAGGGCGGCGAGGTACGGGCTCTCCAGGAGGAGGCTCGTGCCGCCATAGACGGCGAGGCTCGCGTAGGACGTAAGGAGCACGGTTCGCGTCGGCGGCTCGGCGGGGAGGTCGCGCGCAGTCCGGACGGCGCGGGCCACGGCCACCACGTTGATGGCTGCAAAGAGGGCGAAGACCGGCACGCCCATGCGCATGGCAATGGTGAGGTAGGTGTTGTGGGCGTTGCCACAGTTGGAAAGGGGCGAGTGGGCGATCTGGCAGTGGAAATCCGGGAAGAGCGCCGCCGGCGGTCCGAACCCGATGCCCGCGAGGGGCTGGCGACGGATCCGGGTGATGGCGTTGCCCCACGCCTGGATGCGGAACGAGGCGCTGCTGCCCAGACTTCCGGTTGCCGGTCCGGTGCGGCGAACCACCCTCCCGTCGACGGTCCTCACGGTCCCGCTGACGGTCTCCTGGGCGATCCCCCCGAGCCAGCGCCGTGCCACGGTGGCGACGGCGTGGGCGAGGGGGACCGGTCCATGGATGACCACTGGCGCTGCCGGTGGGGGTAGGGCCCAGCGCAGCAACACGGTGACGCTGCCCATCACCAGTGCCCAGCCGACCAGGCAGCACAGCCACTGCCGGCGCAGACGGCGGCCTCCCCAGCTGCCGGCGAGGAGCACGACCACGGCTGTCGCCGCCACCACGGCGAGCATGGTTCGGTAGGCGGAGAGCCACACGACGAAACTGCCCACGGCCACAGCAGCGACGCGGGCGAGGGTCCGCCACCAGGGGGACCAGCGGTGGCCGAGCAGGGCGCCGAGGATACCGAGCCAGGCCACGATACCCGCAAAGGCGGGCACGCCGTGGCCGTCGATCAGCGAAGGGCGGAGGAGGAAACGGGCGATCCACACCACCGATCCGGCCGTGGCGCCGACGACCAGGGCGCGGACGAGGGTTGTCAGCTGGCCGCCTGCGTGCACGAAGGCCGTGGCGAAGAGGGCGCACAGCGCGTAGGTGACGAGGGCCGCGTCGCGCAGCGCTGCGAGCCCGAACCCGAGCACCAGGCCGTGCACGGTGAACCCAGCGCCGAGCGCCAGGTAGACCGCGAGGAGGACCGTGAAGCTGTCGCGGGGAACGGGCCACTGCCGGCGGCGCCAGGCGGCGACCGAAGCGAGGAGCAGCAGGAGCCCGATGGTGAGCTCGCCGGCAAAGAGCGGGACCTCGAACGTACGAAGCGCCAACCGCGCGAAATCCCGCTGGAAGGCGGCGACCGCGACGACAAACGCCACGAAGAGGACGCGAAACGCAGCTTGGGCGACGCGTCCCTTCTCCCCACGAGCCAAAAGGCCATTCTCTCGTTCTCGTGCCACCGTGAACCCCGGAGCATTCTCGCACAGGGGCGAGACGTTCGCTTGGCTCGTCTTCACGCGGCGGGGAAGCGCCGCACCTTGAGGAGCTGGCGTAGCACCAGCATGGCGAACAGGGGGTAGCGGAGGTAGCGGGGCGACAGCCGCCGCGGCTCGCAGGCCCAGCGGAAGAGCCATTCGAACCCTGCTCGTTGCACCCAGCGAGGCGCCTGCCGTTTCGCCCCCGAGAGGAAGTCGAAGGCCGCACCCACCCCCACCATGACCGGTGCCTCGACGTGGCCAAGGTGCTCGCCCATCCAGCGCTCCTGCTTGGGGGAACCGAGACCGACCCAGACGATGTCGGGCTCGGTGGCATTGATGGCAGCGACGAGGTCACGGTCTTCCTCCGGCGAGAGGGCCCGGAACGGAGGCGCGGCGGTACCGACCACCGCCAGGGTAGGGAAGCGCTGCTGCAACCGCTGGGCGAGTCGTTCGGCCACGCCGGGGGCACCACCGCAGAAGAAGTGCCGCCAGCCGGTGGAACCCGAGCGCTGGCAGGCTGCCGCGAGGAGGTCCGGTCCGTAGACCCGTTCGGTCCGGCGATGGCCGCGCCAGCGCAAGAGCCAGACGAGCCCCATGCCGTCGGGGACCACGAGCCCGGCGGCGTTGACGATCCGCCGCAGGGTCGGATCGGCGTGGCAGTCCATCACCGTGTGGGCCGGGACCACGCAGACGTACTGGCGAGCCCGCGCGACGATCCACTGTCCCATGGCAGCCAGCACGTCCTCCATCGTCACGGCACTGACGGTGACACCGAGGATATCGACGCGCCCGACCCCGTCGCTCACGGTCCTCCGCCCGCTCCCCTCAAGACCCTCAAGTGTAGCGCTTCGCCGTCGCCCGCGAGCGCGGCCGGTTCTCCCTTCGGCGAAGAGAACATGCCCGGGAAAGACGCGTAGAATCCCTCGACGACCACGCCGGTCGCCCGGGAGGGTACGCCCATGGTGCCACGAACCCTGGTCCTGTGTCTGGTCGCCGCGACCTGGCCCTGCTGGACCGCCGCCGCTCCGGCGGCCGCAGCGCCCCCCGTGGCAGCGAGCGGCGAGGCCGCGGCGGCGGTGGACGACGCCGAGATCCCGCAGGTGAAGGTGACCGATGCCATGCGGCAGCACCAGCGTGCCGTGGACGTCCTGTACTTTGCTGGTGCCTTGTACGGCTTACTCGTGCTGGTCTCGCTCCTCGCCTTCGGGATCTCGCGCCGGGCGCGGGACGTGGCGCGGCGCCTTTCGCGGCGGGAATTCGTCGCCGGGATGCTCGCCTACGCCCTGCTGGCGGCGGCCATCACCGTGCTCTCGCTGCCGCTCGACTTCGTGTCCGGCTACGTGGTGCCGCACCGCTTCGAGCTGTCCGATCAGAGCCTGGCTGCCTGGCTCCTCGACCAGGGCAAGGGCCTCCTCCTCGGCGTGGTGCTGGGATCGCCCCTCGCTGCCCTGGCCCTGGTGGGGGTGCGCAAGGTTCGCCGCTGGTGGTTCGCCCTCTGGCTCGGCGCCGTGCCCATCATGCTGGCGCTCATGCTGGTCGCGCCGGTCCTCCTCGATCCCGTGTTCAACGAGTTCAAGCCCCTCGAAAACGAGGAGTTGCGCACCGAAATCCTGGACCTTGCCGAGCGGGCAGGAATCTTAGGCGGGCGCGTGTACCAGGTGGACAAGTCGAAACAGACCAAGACCATGAACGCCTATGTCAACGGTCTCGGCCCCACCAAGCGGATCGTCCTCTGGGACACCACCATCGCCAAGCTCGACCGTGACGAACTCCTCTTCGTCATGGCTCACGAAATGGGGCACTACGCCATGCACCACGTGTGGCTCGGCGTGGGTGTCTTCCTGGTCCTCCTCCTGCCGGTCCTGTGGGCAAGCCAGCGCCTGGTGGAAAGCGCCACGGCCCGTTGGGGGCGACGGTGGGGGTTCGCACACCCCCACGACCCGGCTGCCATCCCCCTCCTCTTGCTCGTCGTGAGTGCGGTGTTCTTCCTCCTGACCCCGGCCATCAACGCCCTGTCCCGCACCATCGAGCACCACGCCGACATCTACGCGTTGGAAATGACCCGCAACGGCAACGCGGGAGCTCGCGCCTTCGTCAAGCTGGCCGAAGATTCCAAGGTGCTCCCCGACCCCCACCCCTTCGTGCGTTTCTGGCGCTACAGTCATCCGACGCTCGCGGAACGGATCGCCTTCTGTCGAACCTACCGGCCGTGGGAGGAGGGACGTCCCAACAGGTTTGTCCGCCCGAAGGCCGCCAGCCAGCGAGCGATTCCCGAGGGGTAGCGGACTCAGGCGTAGCGCGCCTTGATGGTGGGGACCAGGTACTCGGCGAAGCACCGCCGGAGGTCGTAGATCGGTGTATACCCCCAGTCGTGGCGTGCTGCCGTGTCGTCCACGTCGGCGGGCCAGGTGTCGACGATCCCCTGGCGCTTGACGTCCGGGACGAAGGAGATCTCCGCGTCGGGGAAGGCGGCAACGACGAGATCGCGAATCTCGGCGGCGGAGGGGTTGAACGCGCCGACGTTGTACACCGTGTGGTTGAGGCTCGCCCGGGGCGCCGCAGCCAGGCGGAGCAGGGCCTCGACCCCATCGGGCATGGCCATGAAGGGGATGCGCGTGTCCGGTCGGACGAAGCAGGCGTAGGGCCTGCCCTGCGCTGCGGCATGGAGCATCTCCGGAGCGTAATCGGAGGTTCCACCCGACGGCACGGTGACCGCCGAGATGAGGCCGGGGAAGCGCAAGCAGCGGAAGTCCACCCTGCCGGCCAGGGGTTCGGCGGCAAGCTGCTTGTAACGCTTGGCGTAGTAGCGACCGAGGTGCTCGCAGTAGAGCTTGTTGCAGCCGTACATGGTGGTTGGCTTGGTCCACTCGTGCTCCTTGACCTTGCCGGCGCGCGCCTTGGTCTCGAGATCGGGCAGCCCGTACGCGGCGATGGAGGATGGGTAGAGGAAGACCACCGGCCGCCCGTGGGATTCCCCCTGGCGCTGGGCGAACTCGAGGAGGTTCAGCGTCCCGTCCACGTTGACCTCGTGCGCGGCAACGGGTGTGAACTCGGAACGGGTGGAGAGGAGAGCGGCCAGGTGGAAGATCAGGTCCACCTCGTACTCGGCGAGGATCCGGTCGAGGAGGTTCCGGTCGAGAATCGAACCCACGTACTCCCGCTGGACGAGCTGCCCGACCTCCGGGTCGAGGGGGCGCACGTCGACGGTCACGATGGGGCGAGCCCCCTCCTCGGCGAGCCGCTCGATGAGCCCATGGCCGATTTCGCCCCCGGCCCCGGTGATCAGCGTCACTGGCTTGCGCATGGCTGTTCCTCCCCCGGCCGGCCGTGCTGGCGGCCGGGCCGTGTGCAAGGTATCACAACGGTGGGCTACGAAGGCGCGCGCTGAGGTGCGAGAATGCACGGCGGTGGCAGGGAGCGACCTGCTCGACGCCTCGCCGACCCGGACGGCTCGCTCGACGCTGACCGTCCTTCTGGGGAGTGCTGTCGGTCTCGGGGCGGCTCTGGCCCTTCGCGTGGTCATGGCCAGAACGCTGCCGCCTGCGGCCGTCGGCACAGTGATCCTCGCGCTTGGCGTCGCCTCAACGGTGGCGGGGGTGGCCACCCTCGGTCTCGGCACGGCGGCCGGGCGTCGTGTCGCGGCCCGGCGGGCCTCGGCGGACGTGGAGGGGGCGCGGGCGAGTGGCGCCAGCGCACTGGCCCTGGCCTTTCTCGGTGGCTCGGCGGCGGCCCTTCTGACCGCCCTGTCGGCACCTTTGCTCGAGCGGTTCTTCGGCGTCCATGACCTGGGCGCCGTTGTGCCGCCTCTGGCGCTCTTCGTGCTCGCCTTTCCCCTGGGCGCCGCTGCCGTTGGCGTCGGACGGGCGTGGGGCGACGCCGTGGGCCGGGCCGCGCTGCGGGAGGCGTTAGGGGGCGTGCTGCGGGTGATGGGTGTCGCTGTTGGAATTCTCCTGTGGCGCGACCCGCGCGGCGCAGCTGCCGGCTACGCCGTGGGAGCCTTTCTCGGGGAGATTTCGTACGTTGTTTTGGTCTGTTCGCGGGGCTGGGTAGGCCGCGCCGGCCTGTTCCACCGAGATGCGGTGCTGATGCGCGATCTCCCGCCGTACTGGGCCATGACGACGATGGCCCAGATGGAGGCATGGCTCGACACCATCCTTCTCGGAGCTGTCGCGCCAGCCTCCGTGCTGGCGCTCTATGGGTTGGCACGAGGTCTAATGCGCGCCGTGCGGCTCGCGGAGTACGCGGCAAGCCACGCTTTCCTCCCCACGGCTACCGGCCTCTTGCTCGGAGGCGACGCGAATGCGTTTCACCGCCTGTTCGTGAGGACGAAAGTCCTCGTATTCGCGCTGCAGTGGCCGCCGCTGGTCCTCTGCTTCACGGCCCCGGAGCTCGTCATGCGCACCCTCTTTGGATCGGACTATGGCGCGGGGGCGGGAGCGCTACAGCTTTTTGCCGTCGCCGTGGCCTTCAACGCCGTCGGCAGCGTCGGTAAGGATCAGACCTTGTTGGCGGCAGGGAGGAGTTCCCTGGCGATGGTGGCAGACACAACCGCGCTCATCGTCACCGCCCCCCTGCTCCTGTGGTTCGGCGCGAGCCACGGGGCGATCGGGGCCGCGGGTGCAGTCCTGGCGGGGACGCTGGTGCGGGCCCTCATCCTGACCTGGCTCGTCGTTGTCCGGTTTGCGCTTGTGCCCCGTGCACACGATCTCCATCCGCTCCCGCTCCTGCTCGTGGCCCTGGCGGGAGCGTGGCATGTCGTTGCCGCGGTGAGTGGGTTGTCACCTGCTATCCGAGCCGCAACCGCGGTGGCGGCAGCCTCCCTCGGCGCCGTGCTCTGCGGCGTTGCCTTGTGGCTCGATCATCGCAGACCCGGTGCGTTCTTCCCGGCCGGCACCTCCCCGGCTGGCAGCCGCTAGCGCAGGCCAGCACGTCGGGCGCCCACAGCGCAACTTCTCCTCGTCGGGGCGCGACGCGCAGGCGGTGCCGGGTGTTGCCCCGGTTTCAGGCGATGGTCACCTCGGGGTCCAGGTAGACGTCCTGGATGGCGTGGAGGAGTTCCACCCCCTCCGCCATGGGCTTCTGGAAGGCCTTGCGACCCGAGATGAGCCCCATTCCCCCTGCCCGCTTGTTGACCACCGCGGTGACCACGGCCTGGCGCAGGTCGTCGCTGCCTGACGCGCCGCCGGAGTTGATGAGGCCGGCTCGCCCCATGTAGCAGTTGGCCACTTGCCAGCGGGTCCATTCGATGGGGTGATCGGGCACCAGGGTCTGGTAGACGAGCTTGTGCGTCTTGCCGAAGTTGAGGGCCGGGTAGCCACCGTTACGCTCCGGCGCCTTCTGCTTGATGAGGTCGGCCTCGATGGTGACCCCCAGGTGATTGGCCTGGCCGGTCAGATCAGCGGCCACGTGGTAGTCGGCACCGTCCTTGACGAAGGCAGGGTTGCGCAGGTAGCACCACAGGACCGTGAACATCCCCAGCTCGTGGGCGCGGGCGAAGGCCTCCGACACCTCCTGGATCTGCCGCCGCGACTCCTCGGAGCCAAAGTAGACAGTGGCCCCGACCCCCACCGCGCCCATCTCGAACGCCTGCTCCACCGACCCCCACATGGTCTGGTCGTAGAGGGTGGGGTAGGTCAACATCTCGTTGTGGTTGAGCTTGACGATGAAGGGGATCTTGTGGGCCCAGCGCCGCGCCACCATGCCGAGAACCCCCAGGGTCGAGGCGACGGCGTTGCACCCCCCTTCGACGGCCAGGCGCACGATGTTGTCCGGGTCGAAGTAGAGGGGGTTCGGAGCGAAGGAGGCCGCGCCCGAGTGCTCCACCCCCTGGTCGACGGGGAGAATGGACAGGTAGCCTGTCCCGGCCAGCCGGCCGGACGAGAACATCCACTGCAGGTTGCGCAGCACCCCCACCGGCCGGTCGGAGGCTGCTACCACCCGGTCGACGAAATCGGGGCCCGGAAGCTCCAGGAGTTCCTTGGCAATGCCCGTGCACGTGTAGTCGAGCAGCGAGGCCTGCTCGCCGAGGCGTTGGCGGATGGACACGCTCATGGCTCTACCTCCCCCGTCATTGTACCCGTGGGCAAGGATCGCCGGCCGCTGCGGCTCCCTCGACATCGGTGGGCAGGCCGAGGGCCGCAAGGACCGCCATGAAGTCCGCCGGTAGCGGCGCTGTGACGATGAGTTCGGGGGTCGAAGAGGTGCGGGGGAGGTGGAGACGGGCGGCGTGGAGGAGCGGCCGCGATACCTGGAGGGCGCGCCGCAGCTCCGGCGCCCGCACGCCACGGTGCCGTGGCCCGCCGTACAGGTCGTCACCGACGATGGGGTGGCCGACGTGGGCCAGGTGGACGCGGAGCTGGTGGGTGCGGCCGGTTCGGGGCTGGAGCTCGACGAGCGCCACGTGGCGAGCGGTGGCGAGCACGCCATAGCGGGTGAGGGCGGCGCGACCCCCGTCGCGCACCGCCATTCGACGGCGATCGCGGCGGTCGGGGGCGAGAGGAAACGCCCATTGGCCGGCAGCCGGACGGGGGTGGCCCCAGACGAGGGCCAGGTAGGTCTTTTCCACCCCACGGTGGGCAAAGGCGTGCACGAGATCGCGGTGCGCCTCCGCATCCCGGGCCAGGAGGACGATCCCCGAGGTCCCCGCGTCCAGGCGGTGGACGAGGAGCAGCGTCGCATGGTCGAGGCCCCATGCGCGCCGCTCGGTCTCGGAAAGGCACGCGAGGAGGCGAGCCACGGCGGCCTGCGGTTCGCGGCGCCTGGTGGCCAGGCTCACCCCCGCCGGTTTGGCCACGGCCACCACGCGCTCGTCGGCGAAGAGAAGCACGGCCCGGCGCACCGTCCGGCATGCTAGCAGTGGCCGAGGGGAAACACGACGGCGGGCGAGGGCAACGCCTCCTCTGACCACGGAAGTGGTCGAGGGACGTTGCCCCCTTGACAACCGCGGTTCGAGGGCTAATCTTGTGCTCCGTGGACAGTGACGTCTCGCCCGATCGCCCGCCCAGTAGGGCCTTCGGTCACTCCGTGCAGCGCGGGACCGTGGCGTGGCTGTCGCCATCGGTCGCCAGTTCCACCGTCCCCGCCATCCTGATCCTTGCTGCAGGGATTCAAGGGTCCCTCTCGGCCACGCGGCAAGGTCCGCCCGGGTCAGCCCACTAGGAACACACTCCATGTTCCCGTCGCCCGAAGGGGCGTGTTCGCCGACCACCGGTGCTGGGACGGTCCACACGAGGCAGCAGGCAGTGTGTCGAACCCTCACACAGGCGACCCGTTCCAGGGGAGGACATTCGAGCCATGATGGAGAACGCATCCACTGAATCGCTCCTGGCCCGCGCGCGACGCGAGGCCATTTGCCGCGTGTTTGGCGAAGGCTACGACGTCGCGCGCTGGAACGACTGGCGCTGGCAGATCCGCCACCGCCTGACGCGACCGGACCACTTTGCCCGGCTCCTGCGTCTGACCGCGTCGGAGCGACGAGGATTGCGCCTCGCCCAGGAGAAGTTCTCCGTGGCCGTGACGCCGCACGTGGCCGAGCTCATGGACCCCGACGATCCCGGCTGCCCCATCCGGCGCCAGGTGGTGCCGCGGGAGGAGGAGCTGCTGGTGAGTCGCGGCGACCTCATCGATCCGTGCGGCGAAGACGCCGACTCGCCTGTTCCCGGCCTGGTCCACCGCTACCCGGACCGGGTGCTCCTCCTGGCCATCGACGCCTGTGCGGCGTACTGCCGCTACTGCACTCGCTCGCGCCTGGTCAACCAGGGGGATCTCGACCCGTTGCCGCGCCGCCTCGACGCCATCGTGGCGTACCTGGAAGGGCACACCGAGGTGCGCGACGTGCTCATCTCCGGTGGCGATCCCCTGCTCCTTTCCGACGACCGCCTCGCCGCCCTCCTCGCCCGCGTGCGAGCCATCCCGCACATCGAATTCGTGCGCATCGGCAGCCGCATCCCCTCGTTCCTGCCGCAGCGCGTGACCCCTGAACTGGTGGCGGTGCTCCGGCGCTACCGGGTCTGGTTGTCGTTGCACTTCTGCCACCCCCGGGAAATCACCGACGAGGTGGCCGCCGCCTGTGACCTCCTGGCCGACGGGGGCATCCCCCTCGGCAGCCAGACGGTGCTGCTGCGCGGGGTGAACGACGACGCAGCCACCTTGAAGGCGCTCTTCCACGCCCTCCTCAAGGTGCGGGTCCGCCCCTACTACCTGTACCAGTGCGACCCGGTGGTGGGCACGGGCCACTTTCGGACGTCGGTGCGCCGGGGGATGGAGCTCATGGCGCAGCTCCGCGGCTTTACCTCCGGCTACGCCGTGCCCACCTACGTGATCGATGCGCCGGGCGGCGGCGGCAAGGTGCCCATCCAGACGGAGACGGTGATCGCCTACGACGAGGACGGCACCGTCCATCTCCGGAACTGGCAAGGGGAGCACTTCGTCTACCTGGATCCGGCGCGGAACAGCTGACATGGCGCTGCGCCTCGGTCTGTGCTACGACCGCAAGGAAGACTACCTGGCGGCCGGGTTCTCTCCTGAGGACGTGATGGAGTTCGACGACGAGGAGACCGTTGCCGCCCTCGCCGCCGGCCTGTCCTCCCTGGGGTTCGCGGTGGCGCGCATTGGCAACGGCGTGGAGCTCGCCCGCCGGCTGGTGGCTGGCGAGCGCTGGGACCTCGTGTTCAACGTCGCCGAAGGGGTGCGGGGGCGATCGCGAGAGGCGCAGGTGCCCGCCCTGGCCGAACTGTTCGACCAGCCGTACACCTTTGCCGATCCCCTCACCTGCGCCGTCACCCTCGACAAGGCCGTGGCCAAGCGCGTGGTGCGCGACGCCGGCGTGCCCACCGCCGACTTTGCCGTGGTCGGCGAAGCCGCCGCCTTCGCCGAGGTGCGCCTCGAGTTCCCCCTCTTCGTCAAGCCGGTGGCGGAAGGCAGTTCCAAGGGCGTCACCGGCAGCTCGCTGGTCACCACGCCGGCCCAGCTCGAGGCGGTGGGCACCGCCCTGCTCCAGCGGCTTCGCCAGCCGGTGCTCGTCGAACGCTACTTACCGGGCCGGGAAGTGACCGTCGGCATCGTCGGCAACGGCCCGGCGGCGCGTGCCATTGCCGTCATGGAAGTGCGCATTGCCGACGGCGAGGAGCGCCACGCCTACACCGCCCTCAACAAGAAGGAGTGGCAGCAACGGGTCCGCTACCACCTCGTGTCGGACGCCACGGCGGCCGACGCCAGCCGTCTGGCCCTGGCCGCCTACCAGGTCCTCGGCTGTCGCGACGCCTCCCGCATCGACCTGCGCAGCGATGCGACAGGGACCCTCCACTTCCTGGAGGCCAACCCCCTCCCCGGTCTCAACCCCGACTGGTCCGACCTCCCCCTCATGAACCGGCTGGCCGGCGGCAGCTACGGCGAACTGCTCTCCTGGATCGTGGAGGCGGCGCGACGCCGGTACGACCTGTGAGCGAGGCAGTCGTCATCCTCCACTCCGTGCCGGGACTGGGGGCCGACCCCTCCACCGTCGACGTCCTCGACCAGGTGGCCTGGGTGGAAGAAGCGTGCCGGGCAGCGGGCGTGTCGTGCCGTCGCGTGGGGGCGACCTTCGAACATTTCCTCCACGCCTGTACCGTGCGTCCCGACGAGGTGGTCTTCGCCCTCATGGAGGCGCCGCCGGGAACGCCCCACCTCCAGGCAGCCGCCACCGCCGTGCTGGAGCTTGCCGGAGTACCGTTCACCGGCGCTGGGGCCGCTGCCCTCTGGCTTTCCACCGACAAGCTGGCCACCCGTGCCCTGCTGGCAGCGGAAGGGGTGCCGGTGGCGCCGGGCGGCCGGCTTGCCGGCGACGGCAGCAGGCTATGCGCCCACGTCCCGCCCCCGTGGATCCTCAAACCGGCGTGGGAGGACGCCTCGGTGGGCCTGGATGGGCGGGCGGTCGCCTGGACGGTCGAGGAGCTCGAGCGGCGGGCCGCCGAGCTGGCCGGACGCTTTCCGGGCCAGCCGTTGCTCATCGAGCGCCTGTTGCCGGGGCGAGAGTTCAACGTCTCCCTCCTCGAGGTGGATGGGGAACCTGTGGTGTTGCCGGTGGCCGAGATGGACTTTTCCGGCCTGCCAGAGGGCACCCCACGGATCGTCTCCTACGAGGCCAAGTGGTGCGAAGACCACGCTGCCTATCGGGGCACGGTGCGCACCTTCCCCGACCCGGAGCGGGAGGACGCGTTGCTCGCCGCCCTTCGCGCCACGGCGTTGCAGGCCTTCCGCCTCACCGGCATGGCCGGCTATGCCCGGGTGGACATGCGCCTCGACGAAGAAGGCACACCCTGCGTCCTCGAGGTGAACGCCAACCCGTGCCTGGCCGGCGATGCGGGGTTCGTGGCGGCGTCCCAGCGGGCCGGCCTCTCTCCGGCGGAGGTGGTGCGGTACATCCTGGAGGCTGCCAGGCGGCGGCAGGGCAGGCGCCCGTGAGAATTCGCACCACCGTGCTGTCGTCGGACGGACCGGCGATCGAGGCGTTGCTGCGCGCCACCGGCTTCTTCAACGACGAGGAGGTGGCCATCGCCATGGAGCTGGTGGCCGATCGCCTGGCCAACGGCGAGGCCAGCCATTACCGGTTTGTCGTCGGGGAGGAAAACCAGCAGCCCGTGGCGTACGCCTGTTGGGGACCGATCCCCGGGACCGTCGATTCGGCGGACCTCTACTGGATCGCCGTTCACCCGCAAGCCCAGGGACGGGGGGCGGGCAAGGCCATCCTGGCGACCGTGGAACGCTGGATTGCCGAGGCGGGGCGCCGCCGCATCTGGGTGGAGACCGCCACCCGACCCCAGTACCAGCCCACCCGGGCGTTTTACGCCCGCTGCGGCTACCGACTGGTGGCCGAGCTTCCCGACTACTACGCCCCCGGGGACGGCAAGGCCATCTTGCTCAAGGTGCTCGACCGAGGCGGATAGCGCGACCCGTCAGAGGCCGTCGAACGCCGCGAGGACCGGCACGTTGTCCGACGGCCCCTCCCCCTTACGCTCGTCGCGGTCCACCGCCGCCCAGGTGCAGCGGGCAGCCAGCGGCCGGCTGGCCAGGATGTGGTCGAGGCGCATCCCCCAGCCGCGGTGGAACGCCCCCTGCCGGTAGTCCCACCAGGTGAAGATGGTCTCGGCCGGGTGGTACTGCCGCACCGTGTCCACGAGACCAGCGGCCAGGAGCCGGCGAAAGGCTGCCTTCTCCGGCTCCGAAAAGAGGTTCTTGCCCTCCCAGAGGGCGACGTCCCAGACATCGCGGTCCTCGGGGGCGATGTTGAAGTCGCCCGCCACCACCAGGGCGGTGGTCTGCTCGAGGCTCGCCTCGATCCAGTCGTGCAAGCGGGCGAGCCAGGCCAGCTTGGCTTCGTAGGCAGGGTGCCCCACCTCCCGGCCGTTGGGCACGTACACACTGGCCACCCGCACCCCCGCCACGGTGACGGCCACGAACCGCCGCTCTGCCTCCGGCGTGTCGCCAGGCAGCCCGAACGCAACCTCCGTCGGCGTCGAGCGAGTCAGGATCGCCACGCCGTTGTAGGTCTTCTGGCCGAAGGTGGTGCAGCGATACCCGAGGGCAGCAAGCTCGGCGCGGGGGAACTCCTCGTCGATCGCCTTGGTCTCCTGCAGGCACACCACCTCGGGGGCGCGACGCTCAAGCCATGCCACGAGTCGCCGCAGCCTGGCTCGCACCGAGTTGACGTTCCA
>FWWM01008801.1_pt1 | contig 19127 bp, 26 predicted proteins | sample 2228351 | NCBI WGS metagenome assembly FWWM01 (sample SAMEA103939774, study PRJEB20133) | metagenome
TTAAATCATCGTCTCTTGCCCTGTCTTTAGCCTTACCCGCTTCAGAATAGTGTTGCCCACCATCAATCTCAATAATGAGATGGGCCTTCGGACAATAAAAATCTACAATATACTTTCTAATAATCTTTTGACGGTAAAATAAATACCCTTTCAATTGTTTTTTTCTTAATGGACACCATAACCTCTTTTCAGCCTCTGTCATGTTTTTTCTCAAATTCTGAGATAAACCTTTCAACTGTTTATCATAAGGAAGCATTGGTTCTTTAAAATCCCCCCTCACCCCCCTTTTCCAAAGGGGGGGAGGGTTTAGGTGCCACTTTTCCAAAAGGGGGAGCGTTAAGGTGTCCTTTTTCCAAAGGGGGATGTTTATGGGGCCCTCTGCTAAAGGGTGAAGTTATAGTCGTCCTTTTTTAAGGAAATCATAAGACCAATATCAATATCTTCAAAATGTCTTTACCCACTCCCACGAAGACCCATATTTATTTCGTTTTTATTAATTATCAATTTTGAGTTACAAATTTAGGACTTCATAGTAGATTTTTTCCAGTTTTTGGGTCTGGGATTCGAAGGTAAATTCAGATTTGACTTTCTGGTAGCCGGCTTCGCCCATCTTCTGCCTGAGATCAGATTCTCTAAGGAGACGGAGTATGGCTTCGGCCAGAAGGTCAGGCCTGCTGGAGGGGGCAAGGAGGCCATTTACCCCATTTTCTACCACTTCAGGGACTCCTCCCACTTGTGTTGCAACGACTGGCTTTTTGCAGGCAAAAGCCTCAAGAATCACATTTGGAAGACCTTCGGTCAAAGAGGGGAGGACCATAAGGTCCATCGCCTGAAAAATCTCATTAAGATCGCGTCTGAAACCAACAAAATGGCAAATATCAGAAATCCCAAGTTCTTCTGATTGTTTTATAAGGTCTTTTTGACAGGGGCCATCACCACAAAAAACAAAATGGGTGTTGGTGACCTCTGGTTTTAAAATTCCAATTGCCTCGACAAGAAATCGATGTCCCTTTTCCGGGCTCAAACGCCCTGCAGAAACTACTACCTTCACCTCTCCTAAGATACCAAACTGTTTAAATATTTCCTTTCCTACTTCCATTGGCCTATTACTGTTTACCGAAATCGCATTATGGACGACCCAGTTTCTTTTTCCTACAATCCCAAATACCTCCAATCTTTTTTTCTGTCCCTCTGAAACAAAAATAATACCGTCAACCCTTTTGATAACCCGACGCTCCAACCATTCATAGAATGCGACTTTTTTATTTTCTGCTGTATATCCCCTCGAGAAGGCAATTACTGGAATGGCCAATCTTTTGCCAGCCCACCAGCCCATTACAGCGGATTTGTATCCATGAACGCATAAAAGGTTAACTTTTTCCTGTTTTAGAATTTGAATTAATTTCCATAAGGCTTTCGCATCAAATCGCCAAGCCATTGGAATTCCTAAATTCTTTATACCTGTTTTTTCAGCCTGCATTAGGGTTTCATTTGGATTTCCCCCTTCCAGAAATGAAACCAGCATTCCCTGGAAATGATTTCTATTTAGCCTTTTTAAATGCTCAATAATCTGTTTCTCAGGGCCACCATAAAAGTTAGTGGCAATCAGATGCATAATTTTTTGAGGAAATGTTTTTAGAGTCATTTCTACTCTTTTTTATCTTGGTGTTCTTACCCAAACCTCTTTTTTGTATTTAAGAATTCCTAAAAAGGATATTGCAATAAGTCGAATTATCGTAGAAGGAGCACTTAATAAGAATGAAAGGCGCTGGCGAGTTAGGCCAAGAAGCCAAATTCCAAGCCCTAAATAAAATCCCTGGATTAAAATAAGAATCATTGCTATCAGAAAAAGAAAATTTGTAAGAGGTCCTGGGACGAGCCATAAACAAAGTATAGCCAATATCACAGATACAAATAACTCGAGGAGAACCAGAGGCCGACTAAGCACTAATAATGTCCAACCGGCATCAATCAATATTCCTTTCCCCTTCATTATTCCCTCAAATATCAATTTAAGACCCTCCTTCTTACCAAACCCGACATTTTTTGCCCAACGAATTCTTTGGACTTGAAGTTGGTCTCTTTTAACCGGAAATTCAGAAGATACATTAACTTCATCTAAAAATCTTACTTTTATTCTTCTTTTTATAAGGTTCAAAGTATATTCAACATCTTCTACAATTGAGTGGGCTTGCCAGGGATGTCTTTCCAGAATTTCTCGATGGAAAACCATTCCTGTCCCCCTAAGGAAAACAGTTAAGCCCAACCTGGATTTTGGTGCATAGAATAATTGATTCTCAATCAAATTCCCAACCGCTACGGCATAACTTATTCCACTTGAATCTGGATTTGAAGCCTTATCACTGCACTGGAGAACCTTCTCTCCTTTTTTTAAATAGCGATCAAATATTTTCAGTGAATGTTTTTCCAATTGACAATCTGCATCCAGAACAACTATGGCGTCGTGCCCTTGTGATAGCACCTTTTTGAACGCCCACTCTAAGGCAAACCCTTTCCCCTTTTTTTCTTCATCGAATCTTTCAAAACAGATCGCTCCATTTTGTATGGCAACCTCTGCTGTTTTGTCCGTGCAATTATCTGCAATAACAAAGACTTTATACTTATCTTTTGGATAATCGAGCTCGGCGCATGATCTTAGAGTATCTGAAATGTTCTGTTCTTCATTATGGGCGGGAATAACGATGGCAAAATTATGGGTTGGTTCAACCTCAATCGGTTTAATCTCTTTTCTGATAAATAAGGCATAGAAAGCCAAAAATATATAATAAAATGCTACGAATTTAGCCGGGATAAGAAATAAAATACATAAGAATTGAAGAAACATTTGGGGTTACTTGGGTTAATTGGGTTATTGGGTTATTGGGTAAAAGAGCTTATTCAAGTACTGCTGTGTTGCGGTGCGGCGGTTATTTGGGTTTGTTGGGTTTGTTGAGTTATTGGGTTAATGAGTTATTGGGTTAGGGGATTGTGAAACCTAATGGAAGTTTTTAGGTTCTCCCATAAAGGTCTTCGAAACGTTCAATGTCATCTTCTTCAAGGGTATCGCCAATTTGAATTTCGATAATCTGAAGGGGTTTGTCTTCAGGATTTTCAAGGCGATGTTTCATATGGATGGGAATGTAGGTGCTTTCGTTTGAATATACCAGGTAGGTCTCCCCTTCCTTTGTCACCTTTGCTGTCCCTGATACAACCACCCAGTGCTCGCTTCTCCTTCTGTGAAGTTGAAGGCTCAGTTTTGACCCAGGGTTAATCACCACCTTTTTAATCTTATAACCCACTCCTTTCTCCAGAACGGTATAGCTTCCCCAGGGTCGCTGGACTGTTTTAGGAAGGAGTTGCTCCTCCCGTCCCTCTTTCTTCAAAATCTCGACAATCTTTCTGACCTCCTGAACCTTTCCCTTTGGAGAGACGAGGGTAGCATCTGGAGTATCAACGACCACCATATCTTTTAGACCAATGGTAGCGACCAGTCGTTCTCCTGAAAAAATGATTGAATTCTGACTCCCTGTATCGATGGTATTTCCTATAACGATGTTTCCTTGATTATCTTTAGAAAGAATATCATCGAGGGCAGTCCAGCTTCCAAGATCAGACCACTGAAATGTTGCAGGAAACATGAGTACGGCATCACTTTTCTCCAGAACTCCATAATCGATGGAAACGGGTTGCAAGGTTGAATAAAGTTCATAAAGTTTATTGAGTTTACTGGGTTGGTCTGTCTCAAATAAGATAGACTCCACTTCCTTTAGGGTTTCATAAAGAGAAGGGAGATGGGCTTTGATTACGGAAAGGATTTTTGAGATTTTCCAGATGAAGATTCCGGAGTTCCAGAAATAATTTCCATCCGAGAGGTAGACTCTGGCAGTTTCAAGGTCAGGTTTTTCAACAAATTGCTTCACCTTATAAAGACCTTTAAGAGGAGGAGAGGGTTGAGGATCAATCCTGATATACCCATAGCCTGTTTCAGGGCGGGTTGGTCTTATTCCAAAAGTGACAAGGTAGTTTTCTTCTGCCCCCAGAATGGCCGAATTTAAGTCGCTTAAAAATTTTTCGGTATCTGGGATGGCATGATCAGAAGGCATTACAATCATGATGGAATCGGAAGAGGATTCTTTAAGATAAAGGGCAGAAAGCCCAATTGCAGGAGCAGTATTCTTCGCCACAGGCTCACCAATAATTTTAATCTTTTTTGCCCAGGCCCCTAAGGGGTCAAGATGAAACCGTATATCCTGAGCCTTATCCTCAGTAGTTACAATCCAGATATTCTTTTGGGGAACAATTTTATGGATTCGCTTGATGGTTTGACGAAGAAGGGTGTCTTCCCCAACGATTTGAAGCATTTGTTTAGGGCAGGTTTCCCTGCTTAAGGGCCAAAAACGAGTGCCAGAGCCACCGGCCAGAATAACGGCATGAACATTTGAGTTCATTGGGTTCATTGAGTTAGTTGGTTATAGGATTACTTGGGTTAGTTGGGTTATTGAGTTATTGGGTTAAATAATATCCCAGTTCACCCCAAAGTAGAAATGGATAACTTTATCTCGCATTCCTGCAATCTCTTTCCATTGGAGGTCATTGTATCTGGTTTTCAGAGTTTTTGAGATATTCTTAACTGCCTCGCCGATGATTTCAAAGTTTCGTGCCACTGCATCTTGTGTTTCTATTTTTTTTAGGAAATCCTGATAACTTAACTCCTTTGTATACAGCTCGATTCTCTTTATTGCCTCTATGATATCTAACAAAAATTCTTTATCACCCCTTTTAGGCATAAACAATGCTCCTTTTTATTTCTTCCTTAACATGATTAATTCGAATACTTTCGACGCCAGCAGGGGTAAGAATCTCTACCTTTCTTTTAAATAATTTTTCCAAGAAAAAAGAGAGGCCCATAAAATTTTCAATAGAGGGCTCTTCGAATTCGGCATAAAAATCTATATCACTTTTTTCACCTTGTTCTCCTCTAACAAAAGATCCAAAAAGTCCAATTTTTTTGACTTTATATTTCAAAAGCATATCTCCATGTTTTTTTAGAGCATCGAATATCTCATCTTTTGTAAGTAACTTCTTCTGTCTTTTCATCCCTCATTCCTATTATCTCTTAAAACTCAACCATCCACTTAAATTTATTTTACAATTTTCTTTTACTTTTGTCTAAAATGTTAATTGGGTTACTTGGGTTAGTTGGGTTATTGGGTTAATTGAGTTAGTTGAGTTATTGGGTTGATTGAGTTACTTGTTTTATTGGGTTGAATAACAACAAAATAAATCTTTTAACTCGATAACTCAAGAAACTCAATAACTCAAAGAACTCGAATAATTGGGTTACTTGGGTTAAAATAATTTAAATATTTGTTATAGTAAATCAAGGAATTGTTTTTCAGTAAGACCAGCTTTATGAATTGCTTTTTTTAACAAACCAATTTTAAGTTCTCCTTTGTCGGGGATTGTAATAATCATTCCGTTTGGCATTTTTATATTTACATGATCTCCTTTCCCAGGTCTCTCTGTTCCACCGGCACGAAGGAAAAGCTTTATTGCGTCTTTTCCTTTGATGCCTCGTAATTCTTTAACCATGATTTCCTACGGGAATTCATACTTCTACATGAGTAAAAACCATGGTTTGATCCTTAGGAGGCTGTTTCCCCTCTGCCTTGAGCGCGGTCAGGTGAGACTCTATGGCCTCCTTTATATTGCTAAATGTTTCTTCTACAGTCCCTCCTTGAGAGAAACAACCTGGCAAAGCAGGGACTTCTGCCCAATATCCACCTTCCTCTGCCGGATGTAAAATAACTGTATATTCCATTTCTCACCTCTTTAAATGCTTTGTATTTATTTTAGAGGCTTTGTCAACCATTTCATCGATAGATCTCTTTTTATTCGACTTTGCTCATATTCTTTCTTTGCTTTTTGAAAGGGTATATTTCTCATTTAAATTTGCTTCTTTTTTAAGATTTAAATTATCTTAACAGTAAATATTGCTCTTTTCAAGAATTAACTTAGGGTTTCTTGGGTTATAGGGTTACTTGAGTTATTGGGTTACTTGAGTTATTGGGTTACTTGGGTTATTGGGTTAAGGATTGAATTTTTTAAAATATCTGGAATAAATCTTTTCTGCAATTGAATAAGATCTTTCTGCTATATTTAGTGCTTCTTTTGCATCCTCTTTTGTAAAAAGGGTCCAAGGATCAGTTCGGGTTACTTCGTCTCCGTAATCTGTCATAAAATGTTCTTCAAACCCAAAACGATCAAGGATAGAAATCATTTCTTCCATATCTTCCTCTGAAATATCACTCAACTTATGTTCATCCTTCAGTCTTCTTAATTGAGGGGAAGGATTGTGGGTTTTCTATATGGGTTCAAATAAGGAGATAATCATCTTTCCACAATTTTCAATTGCAAGTTGAGAATGATCAACACAAGATCGCCAAAGCTGATAATCATAATTGAGATGTGCCTCTTTGAGAAATCCTTCGGCTAAACGCTTTCGATATTCAGCATCCTCTTTAAAGTTCACGGAAGCCGTTCCATGTTATCTCCCAACCTCTTCGAGGTGGATTTATCCAAGTCCAATAAAACTCGCCCTCAACTTCCCGCCGCTCCAACCCTGCTTGCTGTATAATTTCTCTAATTCTGACCTGAAGATGATGAAAAAAATCTTCTCGGTCAAAAAGGATAACCCCATCAAGGCCTAAATCTAAAAAAGAAAGGTGGGAAATAGTTCAAAACCTCGTCTTTTGTTTTTGCAATAATGGATATCCTCTCATCAAATTGTCCTTTTAAAGGTTGACGTATGTATAATAGTCTCTGAAAGGGGGCTGAGGGAAGATTTTCTGCTATGATAAAGAAATCATAATCACTTGTTGCTTTAGCCTCTCCCCTTGCATGAGATCCAAAAAGCACGATTGAGATTAAATTATCACCCAAATAATTTTTATAAACTTTAACCAATTCTTCAAAAAAATTTGATTCGGTATTTCTCATTCTTTCCAAGAGTTAATGTAAAATATTCTGGCTAAAAAATAAATTGAGTTAGTTGGGTTAATTTGGTTATTGGGTTATAGGGTTACTTGGGTTAGTTGGGTTATTAATTGCCCCGATGCTCTGTAACGAAGCATCGGACAAACCACAATCATAAATTCTCTCTCTTCTTAAATTCGTTTCTGAACAGTTCTAATCGTGGTAATTCTTCTTTGTCCCTTTGGCGTCCTGCCGCTTTTTTACTCTCAATAATGTCATCGATGGAGGCACAGAAAAATATTCCATCAATCAACTGGCTTCGTTTCTGGGCATCCTCAAAGGATTTGATCCCATCAGGAGCATAAACAATATCAATTGGAAAAGGCCCGCCTCTTATTTGGATAAAGTCTTTCCCCGTGATGATTGCTTCTTCTAATTCTTCATTGAGATTGAATCCTAACTCTCTCAACGCCGATGCCAGCCTTTTGCCATTCTCTATATCTTTAAAGGGGAAAATATCCATATCCTGAGTTGTGCCAGGGTAACCATATAGGATAGCCCTAAATTTTCCGATAATTAAGTATTCAACGCCGTACTTTTTGAAAACCTCAGCCAATTTTTTGCTCTTTCGATCATTTATGTAAAAATGATTACAAGTTGCCCACAACGATAGGTCACTATTTATAGTATCCAAGGAAGCGAGGCAGTTCCTTTCTTGCCCATTCCCGATATTCTTCCATTGTCTTGAATATTCTATATGGCCTTTCATCTATGACCGGAATCTTCAATGGTACAAAACCCAAACTTATTCTATCTTCCACTTTCCGTGACAATCCATCTACAAAGTCAAGTTTTAAATGCTCTTCCTCAGAAATATTTCCTATTATATATATTAAGTCTTTCCATCTTACCTGGGGCTTATACTTTTTTAATCGATATCTTCGATGGGTTGTTTCAAATACTTATTCGTAAATTGATTCAATTTTTTGGGTTCGAGATTCGAAGGTGATTTCTTCGCGGTGGACTTTTTATTAATGATAGCCTTAATAGACTAAAATCTTAAATAAATCAATAAGTTTTGTCAAATTTATTTGGATTGATTGGGTCATGGTTTAGACTGTATGATTAGATAATCCCCTATAATAGATGGATGAATGGAAATTCTTTCTTGGCGTATTGAAATAACTTTTTGTCGGCTGTCCAAAGGGGGATTTTTAATAGTTTTGGTAAAGCAAGATAGAAAGAATCATATAGAGTTGGAGTATTTAAGATGCCCCCAATTTCCCAGGCTATATCCAATAGTTCCTCCGTATAGATTAATGAAATGTCAAGTTGCTTCAGGAGGTTTATAATTTCTTCTCAGCCAAATACCCTCTAAAAACCTTGTTTCTTATCACAGAAGTCACTTCAAAAATAATAAGAGTAGGAACAATGATTTCCACATGATCTTCCACCCACCTACTCCAGAGCATCTCCGCTTCATCACTTTTTTCTTCTGGAAGAAATATTTTCAAAAGAAAACTGGCGTCAATCGACACTTGAGTGTTCTTCAATTCTTTCCTCTCTGATCTTTTTCAATACTTCTAATGAATTACTCATTAGGCCTTTTTGAGCCAGTTTCTGTCTCATCTTTCTGATCCGTTCCAATTGGTGGAGTCTTTTCGCTTTTCTCATGGACCGATCTTCTATTGTCATCACATCTTTGAGGCTCACAATAGCTGCCTTAGGTTTATTTCTTGATATTAAAATAATCATTTCTCCCTTTGTCGCCACCCTGTTGATAACCTCTGAAAAGTTCTCCCTGGCTTTTCGGATATTCATCTTCATTGTGTTCACAGTGTACACAATTTAATATTGATTGTCAACAAACAGAGGGTTGATCGAATTGAATTAGTGAGTGTTGCGGTGTTGCGGTTATTGGGGTTTGTTGAGTTATTGATTTAATGAGTTAATATGAGGCTGGAATTATTTGAATTTATTCAATTTTAGATCGTATTGATTAAGAAAATAAGCCGTTGGGGGGCCCATTAAAATGCTTGACATTTATGAATACGTATGCAATCATATATATGTATATGCTATTCCCTTAGAGGAATATTTTATGAAACGAACAACTATTTTTGCTGATGAAAATCTGTTAAATGCCCTAAAAAATATTGCAAACGAAGAAGGAATCAGTTTTGCAGAGGCCATCAGGCAGGCCCTCAGCAGGTTCGTAATGCAGCGCCAGAAGTCAAAAAAAGAACTCTCCTTTATCGGAATCGGTCGAAGCGGTCGAAAAGATATTTCTGAACACTGTGAAGAGCTTCTCTGGTCGAAATCGTCGAATGAAACAGGAGAGAAGACTTGATGGATGCAACTGCGATCCTCGTAGATACTGGAATTCTTTATGCCATGGCTGATATGGATGATGCCTGGCATGGTGCTATTAAGAGATTTCTTCAAAAGAGTACGGAAACTCTTATTGTTCCCATTACCGTTCTTCCAGAAATATGTTATCTCTTGAATACTCATTTGGGTCAAGCCTCAGAGAAAAAGTTAATTGAATCAATTATCCGAGGAGAATTGAGGGTAGAAAGTTTAACCATTGAAGATTTTCGTCGCTCCATTCACCTCCTCGAAACCTATTCAGATATCAACATCGGTTTTGTTGATGCCTCTCTTGTTGCCATAGCGGAGCGATTGAAGATCCAGCGGATTCTTACAACCGATAGAAAACATTTCTCTATTATCCGCCCCCGCCATTTCCATTCCTTTAACCTGCTCCCATAAAATGGGTTAATTGGGTTAGTTGGGTTATTGGGTTAGTTGGGTTAAATAATAGAAAATTTCATATAACTCTAAAATCTCAATAATACAAAAAACTCGAAAGATTGGGTAACTTGGGTTTATTGGGTTAAACAATAGAAATCTTTTAACTCGATAACTCAAGGAGCTCAATAACTCAAAGAACCCAAAAAATTGGGTTGATTGAAAGAGATTAGGGGGAGATCCACTCAAAGCTTTGGACGACAATCACACCTGTATCCTTTGCAAATTTCAGTATCTTGCCCGTTGCAAAATGGGTAACCAGGACTTTCACAATCTCTCGATCCTTGTACTCTTCTTTTACCGCCTTTACCTTATCCTCAAGTTCGTCAAACACCTCCATTCGCTCAAGCCTTGTCTTTGCCTCGCCCACCACCACAACCTCTTTCCCATCACGCCTTCCCAGACTGAGAATATTGATTTCGTGCTCGCCAATCTCTGCCCTGACGAAGCGCTCTGTAATCTCTATCCCATATTTCTCCTTAAGAGTCCTCGGCAACATTCTGAAGGCCTCGTTCTCGAAGGTATAGATAAGAGCCTTAGCCAACTCACCTACTCCATTACAAATATTTTTCAAACCAATCGCAAGTTTTCTGATCTCCTCCTCTGTTCTTTTTTGAGCCTCGGCAAGTTCGTTGACCCTGATGGTAAGTTGATCTAACCGCTCCTCAGTCCGCTTCTGGGCCTCAGCGAGCTCCTTAACGATATTCTTCAGCTCGGAGAAATACTCTTTCGTCACATGAGCTTCCCTTATTCGCTCATCAACAATCTTTATAATCTCCTTCTTTAAGGAGGGGGTAATCCTAAGTTCTTTTTCTTTCGAAGTCTCCATAGTTCACCGTTTCAAAAATTAACCAAGTTCAAAAGAATAATATCACAATTTTATAAGAAAGGCAAAGAGTTAATTGGGTTTATTGGGTTAATTGGGTTAAAGAGTTTATTCAAGTACTGCCGTGTTGCGTTGCTGCGGTTAAATACAAGTGTTAGTCAGGGATGTATTCTTTAAGAAGGGGGAAAAATAGATTGATGAATTCTTGTTGGGTTTGGAGAGCCTTTTGGGGATTCACTGTTGCAGAATTATTGATCCGGATTAATGCCCCATCGGTTCTCCTCTTTGTTAAACCATCCCAGATGAGATAAAGTTTATTCCAGTATTCGCTCGCATAGATGCGTCCCCTTCCATGATACCAGAAGAGATAGAGTTGACGGTCCAATCCTTTTCCCATTAAGAATCTATTTACAGGAACAGTTATGGGGTTATGTCCCAAAACAGGCAATGGATAGACGGAAATTTCTACAGGAACCCAACCTGCTCCAGGAAGGCACTGACGGGGGGAGTGGATGCCCTTCCCTTCCCTCTGGGACTTGAAATAGCCAATATAGAGGCCGATGACCTCCCCCTTTGAATTGCGATAATCCCTCATAAAATAGTCATCCACCCGAAGGACCTCCATGGAGCGGCCTTCAATTTTATGCTCATTTATCGCAACCCATTCTCCTAATACTTTTGGAAAATCAGCAAGGCTTTTTCTGGGGAGAGAGACATCAGGTTTGGAGAAATAGGAATTGAGGGCAGCACCCAATAAAAGCACAAAAATGACAATGATGAATTTTAAGTGTTTATTCATTAGGTTTTTATATATGTTGAAGGGGTGTGGTTAAGGTGTAAGTTATTAAGTGCTGCAGTGTTGCAGTGCTGCTGTTTTGCCGGGTAGTCATATTCCAGTGCTGCAGTGTTGCTGTATTGCCGGGTTCTCATACTGTCGTGTTTCGGTTTATTTAAGTGATGTTTAGATGCTGCGATTCCTTGTCCCTTTTATTTTTCCCTTTCAGGTAAGTAATAAAACCGTTTATTAAATTCTTTGTTTTCTTTGCTTGATTGTAGGCATTTGTAAAATCTGTTTCTAATATATAATTTGGGTCTAAGGCTACATAAAGATGACTTTGGACTTCCGAAGCAGACCCTGAAGCATAATATAGAAATTTGATAAATTCTTTTTTGGATTGTCTATCGAATCCTTCAGCTATATTCGCCATTACAGAAACTGAGGCTCCTTGGATTTGATTACAAAGCTCCCTATCTCTTTTAAAAGAAGATTTATTTGTAAGTTCATAAATCTTTTTCGTTAATACCCTTGCTTCTTGCCATCCTTGAATATCTTCAAATCGCTCTATTTTCATTTTTTACTCTATAACAGCAGCACTGCAGAACTGCAGCACTATTTCACCTTTTTATCTTTGAAAGGATTGCTCCAAGGACAAACAAACAAATAAATGCTCCTACAAAGAGGATCCAGCCGGAAAAGCCATGGAAGAAGCCCTGGGCGACTGAGTCGCCATAGGAGTGGGCAAGAATCCCTGTTCCGCTGACGCGGGCGGCATTGGCGATGATCGCAATGGGAAAGGTTGAAAGGACAAGCAATATCCTTTTCCAGGTGACCTTCTGGCTAAGGTAGGCAAACACCACAGAAAGGGCAAGCAGGGAAATCAAAGACCGAATCCCTGAGCAGGCCTCTGCCACCTCGAGGGAGGTATTGGCAAGAAGCATCACATTGCCTTCCCTCAAAATCGGAATCCCTATAAGGTAAAGAGTATAGGCAGCCACCCGGGAGGCAAAAAGTTGCATGGGAAAAGTAATCCGGTCCATTAAAATGGAAGGAATAGGAATCATAAAAATTAAAAATAGAATGGGGAAAAGAAGGGTTCTAAAATATTCTTTCCCGAGTAAGAAGAGAATGATCCCTCCCAGGAGGACAAGCAGGGAGAATCGCATGGTAAAATACTCGGTGGCAAGGTTTCCCAAAAGAAGAAGGAAAACTCCAATAAGAATGACCCCCAAGCCTACCCAATGGGAGGTGGGGGTAAGGGATAAGAGGCGTTTTCTTCTTTCATAAATAAAATAGAGGGAGACGATTGGGATTAAGAATCCATGGGAAAAATCTGGAAGATGAATCCAATCTTGCACCAATCCTTGAATCACACGGAAATAGAGAACCGCAAGGCAGGCGACAATAATCGTTAGTTTCACAAGGGCCATTCGATTTGAGGTGAGTTGTTTAAGATAGATGGTAAACATATTTTAAGTGAATGAGTGAATAAGGGAATAAGTTATTAAGTGTTGCTGTATTGCTGTGCTGCGGTTAAGGAATAAAAGTTAATGAGTGCTGCGGTCCGACGGTTGTTTTGGATATTGAGTTAGTGAGTAGATTGAGGATTGGGGAAAATTTAAAATCTCTTAGAAGATTCTTAAATTTGGATTCTGTTTTATCGAGATTGATATAATGGCGGAATCTGGATCGCAAAGAAAGGGCTTGAACACGGGGCTGTTCAGAATCGATCTCCCAGGGATGTAAATAGAAGATAAATGGTTTTTGCTCCGTTTCGTTGATCCTCCTAAGCCCCTTTTTGATCAGCCAATATGGAAAAAGTCTGAAATAGCCCCCTCCTGAAAAGGGAAGGTTGAACCCAAATAACTTTATCGTGGAAATAGGGAATTCCACAAGTTTAGAATTCTGGGTGACGAATGTTGAATCAATAAATTCAAAATGGTGATTTCCATTCAGGGAAACGATAAAAGGAAACCGGGGGGCTTGGGGCATCCCGTAGAAATCATGTCGTATTGGAAAGATACTGGAATCGTATTTAAACCCCTCCTCTATCAGAATCTCAAAGGCCCATTTTGAATGATTTGTGATGGAATACCCCGGGGCACGATAACCCACGACTTCACTGCCTGTGATATCTTCGAGTATTGCCTTGGCTCTTTTGATGTCTTGCCTGAACTCATCTCTGGATTGTTGATAAATCAGTCGGTGTGCATATCCATGACAGGCAATTTCGTGCCCCTCGTTCTGGATTCTACGGACCAGGCCTGGGTATCGCTCGGCAATCCAGCCCAAAATGAAAAAGGTTCCTCTTACTGGATTGGGGAATGTGGGTTGCAGAATGTCGAATGAATTATTTAAAATATTGAGGAGGCGGTCGGTGTTATGTTCGATGCGGGAATTAAAATTCTCCCAATCCTTATACTGGATGACCTTTGAAAAGGCATGGACCTGGAAATAGTCTTCAACGTCGATGGTTAAGGCATTTAACATCATTCTCTACTTTTTGATTTTAACCCTCTGCAACAGGGAACTTTTCGATACCTGAAGCATCATCTCTTTTTCTTCACGAACCTTGTCCTTGATACGCTTAACATGGCCGCGACCCAACCCCTTCACCTCACATCCCAGTTCAAAATAGCGTTTAATCTTGTGATCGTCGAGGATGCCAAAACAGTCGATGACCGCAATAGGGCCGCCGGCATGGGTAACGACTTCGTCCGGATCCAGATTTAAATAGGGTTCGTGCCTCACCGCAAAGATGACTGCATCGGTTCCATCCAATGCCTTTTTTAAATCCTGTTCAATGCGAAGGTCTTTCAGTTTTTCCTGACCGCGGAAAAATCTTTTCAGACTATGGGACGAAGCCGGATATTCATCCTGCTTTTCAAACTCCCACCAGTGAAGCACATAAGGGTCATGAACCCTTAATTCGGCTCCCATCTCGGTGAGCCTCCGGACAATTAACTCTGAACCGCTGTTTCGAGTATCCCCAACATCTTCACGATAGGATGCCCCCAAGAGCAAAATTTCAGCCGAGGCTATCGGTCGACCCATATTTCTGAGGGCGTCGCGTGTCAGCTGGGCGACATGAAGGGCACGGGTATCATTGATATCAATCGCAAGAGGGGTAATCCTGAAGATATCATCCTCAAATCCGTGGATATGACGGTAAGCCCAGAAGCCCAGGCCTCCATCCTTTGGAAGGCAATAACCTCCAATCCCGGGGCCCGGAAACATGATGTTGCTATGCGTAGGCCGAACTTTAATGGCTTTGATGACCTTGATTAAATCTACCCCATTACGCTCTGCAAAAAGGCTCCATTCATCGAGAAAGGCCAGGAGGGTTGCCCGATAGCTATTTTCAACAATCTTCGCGGTTTCGGATTCGATGGGACGATCAAGTACGGTAAGGGGAAATTTATCGGTATTAATCACCTCGTTTAAGAATTGGACCACTCTCCGGGTGGACTCTTCATTGACTCCGCTACAGACTCTCCAGAAATCACGAATGCTTGCGACGTATTCTCTTCCTGGCATAACCCTCTCAAAACTATGGGCCAGTAAGGGGTCTTTCGATATCCCTCTTTTTCGAAATATCTTCTTGATGATGGGATAGGCAATCTGTTCGGTGGTACCCGGAGCCACCGTCGTTTCAATCAGAATCAGGGTGTTTGGAGAAATGTTTTGACCGATGATTTCAAACGACTCCTCCAGATCCTTCATCTCTACCCTGCCATTCCTTACGTCCCCGAGTGATTCCTTTAGATAATCACACTGAACATCCACAATGACCACATCCGCAAATCTCAGGGCATCGTATGTGAAGGTGGCGGTAAGCGTCTTTTTCTCATTGACACATCGATCGATGATCAAAGCCACTTCAGGGTCTTCGCTGCTGATCGGGGAGATTCCACGATTGATCAGAGGGATCTTCCAGAAGGAACGGGGGCTCGGGCGTTGCATTCCTATGACAAACTTGGTTGGGTTTCCATCCTTCCCTTCGGTATCCGCAACGACCGCGGCCATCACGGCACCCACAAACCCCACTCCCATCACCACCACGATCTCTCTCCCCAAGAGTCGCTGGTGATCGACCAGGGTTTTTAATCGCTCGTATTCTTTCTGGTAGTCTTGGGATTCGGGGAGTGGAAATTTTTCACCCGTTGGACTGTAGGAATAGTCAGGCATGGGTCACCCCTTTTTTTCTAAGTTGGAGGATCGCTTCGCTTGAAGTTGGAGGCAAAAAGTATAATGATTGAAATTTAAGGCCTATTTCATTTGAGGTTCAAGGCAAAATTAACGAACTGGTTCATTCATTGATTTGTTATGTCTTCTCCCATGAAGAGAATTGATTAACCCATTGAGTTTTCGATCAATTTGTTCACAACGCTTTCTTACTTCATTTGCCTTATCCTCGCTGAAAAGTGTCCTTCGTCTTAAGATTTCATTCAATGTTACTACTTCAAAAAGCGACCCCTGGGCAATATGTAAAAACTGGATGAATTCCTTTTTATATTGCCGTCCTTTCCCCTCTGCTATATTTTGTGCTGGTGAGGTCGCTGCAGCTTCCATTTGACTAACCAATCGGATATGTCTGTTTTGATTCAATTCTTCAAGTAAGTTTAAAACATACTCTGCTAAGTCTATTGCCAATTGCCAGACGTCAAGTTTTTCAAATGGGAAAAGGTATCTGTCCATATTTTCGTCTAAGACCTCTGCCTAAGACCTCTAACCTCTGACCTTAAGCGACTTGTTATTCCAACCGGATGTGGTCGAGGAAAAATTGTCTGGGTTTTGGGCTGTGGATCATAAAGACCATCATCCCTTTAATTCGCTTCAGGTCTAACGAGCGATGACCGAGATTGGTTTTCATCAAACTCGTCGGTATCGAAATATGATTGAGGCCAGGTTTTAAAAGGAAATCAGCATCGAAACGATTAGCATATTCCCATCCGCTCTGTTGGTCGTCTATCCGGATATGGAAATTATATTCTTCCTCCGAAGGGTTAAATACATCCATTTTTATGTAACGGAATTTAGACCAGTCGGTTCTAATCCCCCTAAAAAGAATACCAGGATATTGACCCGAAGGAAGATAAACCTTGAGGCTATATTCCCCTGAAGTTGCGTTTTCCTTTGAACGTTCAAACCATTTATGGCATTCCCAGTTCAATTGATTTAATTCATCCTCGGTTTCAAAGTCGTAGAGGGTGAGAGGGTTACTTAGGTTAGAGGACAGAGGAGCGCTGTGCTTTAGGTTGGAGGCGGAGTTGTATATGCTGTTGGGATTTTGGGTCTCTTTTATACCGAGAGACTCGAAGATTCTAAAGAAGTTAAAAGTCTCTTTCAAGTTGGATAGGGTCAACCCAGTAAAAAAGTTCATGGGTGGAGAGTTGGTGATTCTTATTGAGTTGATTGGGTTATTAGGTGCTGCGGTGCTGCGGTGCTGCCGTGCTGCGGTGCTGCCGTGCTGCCGTTCTGCGGTGCTGGGGTTACTTGAGTTGATTGGGTTGATTGAGTTAGATGGGTTGATTGGGTGAGTTGAGAAAGTGAAGAAGGTGATTTCGGGTTTTACACCAAACCGAAAAGGAAGGTAACTGGTTCCAACGCCACGACTGACATACATCAGCATTTTCCCCCTCTGGAAGGACCCTTCAAGGAATTCAAGGGAGGCATCAAGTGGGAGGACCTTTCTTAGATACTTGGCGAGAAAGATCTGACCCCCATGGGTATGACCAGAGAGCATAAGATCGATATCAAAATGGGATGCCTCCTCGAATAACTCTGGAGAATGGGCCAGGAGGATGGATGGGGTCTGAGAAGGAATCCCTTTAAGCGTTTCATTCAACTGACTTCTTTTTTCAACCGGATCGTCACTACCAAGGATATGGAGTGTTCTTCCATTTATATATATAGGAGAGGAAGAGTTCCTTAAAAAAATAGGATGTGGACTCTCTTTCAAGGCCTTGGAGTTTTTTTCATGACAGAGAATACAGGAACCGTTTTCATTCGAATACTCCGTATTTCCAAGCACCCCATAAATCCCATAAGGTGCGCTTATTTTTTGGAAAAATGAAAGGACTGGCTCATAAGGGCCTTTGAAACTGACCATATCCCCTGTTACGAAAATCAGATCGGGCTTCTCATTTTTGAGAACTTCTAATATCTTTTCCTCCATCAAGCCAATGGTCCTAATATGCAAATCGGAAAGGAGGGCTACTTTTAAACCATTCAATACCCACCCTAATTTTGAATGCTTGATTTGATAATGCCTCACTTCGAGGGTATTTGTATCGTAATAAGCCTTGACACCAAAGAAGAATAGAAGGAGGACCAAAATAGTAATGAACCTTCGCTTGCGACGGAATAATTTCATGAAAAAAATTACTGGGTTAGTTGGGTTGATTGGTTAATGAGTTAATAAGTTAATAAGTGCTGCGGTTAAATATAAGTTAATGAGGTAATGAGTTAATAAGTTAATGAGTGGTGCGGGTAGAAATTGCAAGTCCATAAAGGGCTGTGTTGAACAGGTGATTATTACTCGAGGGGATAAAATCGGTCGACTGCAGAAAAGGAACTTTTTGATTGGTTATTTTCCTCTTCGAGAAAATGATGAAGCGCCTTCACAGCAATGCATTTGGTGAACTCAGAGTAACAATTCTCTTTAATGCAGCGGCTTCTCTTCTTATTTTCTTCTTTTACAACTTCATGAAATTCACATCTCAAACAGGTTTTGATGATCATGGTTTACACCTCGATGAGTGGGTTACTTGAGTTAGTGGGTTAGTTGGGTTCGTAGAGTTAATGAGTTAATGGTTTAATGAGTTAATAAGTTAATAAGTGCTGCGGTTAAATATAAGTTAATGAGGTAATGAGTTAATAAGTGCTGCGGTGCTGCAGTGCTGCCGTGCTGCGGTGCTGCGGTGCTGCAGTGCTGCGGTTAAATACAAGTTAATAAGATAATGAGGAAATGAGTTAAAAAGTGCTGCAGTGTTGCGGTGCTGCTGGTAGATAGGCTACCGCCCTTTCGAATTTTGGCAAATTCTACGATGGGTGTGAATCTTTTTAGACGTAAAGGCCACACAGAATGTGGGTTAGTGGTTATAACCTCAAATTTCAGGCGACCTTTTCAATCAACGAACAATGGGTTTCGACAATGGGTTGGTATCCAATCAAGTTTAGAAGGATTCTAACCCTTTCGCTATCTGAGACCCACCGCTCGAAAATTCCCAAAAGGTCTTTTAATGGGCCTGACTTGAATCTCACTAAATCGTTTGGTTTGAAATGGGAGTTCCTCTTCACAACCCCATTGCCATCCGTTCTTTTTTTAATCAGTTCGACCACCTCTTCAGAAACAGGGATAAACTCACCTCCAAAACCCAAGATCTTCTTGACCCCTCTTGCCCACCTGACCAGATTGTAATTCAGGTCAATATCAAACTTTCCAAAGATATAACTTGGAAAGAGAGGATGGAGTTCTTTGTTCATCCTGCCATTCCTTAAGCGAAATGTCTCCATGAGGGGATTGAAGACCTCAATCCCATTGAGTGAGAGGTAAGAGGCTGCCTCCCCTTCCTTCTTTGGTTTGGTTTGTATGACGTACCAGTTCATTAGCAAGTTACCCGGGTTACCTGGGTTACTTGAGTTACTTGGGTTACTTGAGTGAACCCAATAAACCCAATCAACTCAATTAACTCCATTACCTTGATCCTTTTCTAAATAATACCACCTTGATCG
>FWWM01006802.1_pt1 | contig 19123 bp, 18 predicted proteins | sample 2228351 | NCBI WGS metagenome assembly FWWM01 (sample SAMEA103939774, study PRJEB20133) | metagenome
TTCACCGGTGCACTGACCACCACCCGTTTTACGCCTTGCGCCAGATACTGCTCAAGCACAGCTTTGCTTTTCATTTTGCCGGAACATTCAATGATCAAATCACAGCCCGACCAGTCGGTGTCATTGATGTTTTTATGCTGGCTGACCGCAATCATTTTGCCGTTAATCAGCACTGTATTGCCCTCAGCCTGCGCCTGATGCTGCCAGCGGCCATGCACTGAGTCAAAATTGAGCAGATGGGCAAAAGTGGCGGCGTCACCGGCCGGGTCGTTAATTTGTACAAATTCAAATTCAGGCCAGTCAAAAGCGGCGCGCAAAGCTAACCGGCCGATACGGCCAAAACCGTTGATCCCTACTTTAATGGTCATCATGTTCTTCTATCTGTTGAGGTTAAGTTCAGCAGCAGGCGCTTTGACGCGCCGGCCTGTCGCCCATAGTGCACAGCCTGGCCTGTAGTGGCTGCAGCCATTGTGCATTTTGTTGTTGTGTCTGTTGAAGGGTGGTGATAGCCCAGTCGGGCAGCGCCGGATTCAGCCGGTAAAATACCCATTGCCCCTGACGGCGATCCAGCAGCACTTTGCTGGTTCTGAGCATCGCCAGGTGGCGGGAAATTTTTGGTTGTGATTCACAAAGCGCCGATGTCAGCTCACAGACACAAAGTTCACCTTGCTGTGCAATCAATAACAGAGAAGCCAGACGGGTTTCATCAGCCAGTAGCTTAAAAAAATCTACCGGTGCCAGTTCGTGTTTGATCGGAGTATCCATGCGACCTGCGATCCTGATGGTTATTTATATATGGATTATCATATATATGTTATTTCATATGTCAATTGGCAGCGACTCACTGTTTCAGCTCAGCTGGACTGTATCCAGCACAGCGCCACCTCTATGGATGCCGCCTTCGCTGCTTTGTGCCGCTTTGGTGCGGCATAAATAGCCGCCATCAAGGGCATCCAGACCGAGCGTAAAGATACCCAGTTCAGTCATATGATTTGAACTTATCGCCACTTTGCCCTGGCGCAGGCTGGTCAAAGCCTCGGTGCGCACCCGTGCATCAATAGGGGCCATCAATAGATCGGCGCAGTCCTGCTTTGGCAGCTGTGCTTTGGCGGCCTCATCTCGGGCCACGTTGCCACCGCCTTCCTGCTGGGTTTTGTACCAGAACCCCTGGTTAATATGTTGTACTGCCTGCGCTGTTGTCAGCTCAGCAAGGGCAAAAGAGGGCACTACCGCTTGTTGCAGCAGGCGAAGCTCAACGGCCGTCAGGCCAAACCGCGCTGCGATAAGTTCAGGTGTTGTCAACAGCAATGTGGTCAGCCGGTGCTGAAACCATTTGCTGCCAGTGAGCTGGCCTGCCAGGGTCGGGCACTGCGCCACAGCGCTTTGTTCCAGTGTGGCCCTGAACAACCAAAAATGCTGATCAAGTTCGGCGGATGGGTTATAGCCGGTGCGCCAGTATATTAAATCCACCCTTTGCTGCTGCCAGATCAGCTGATGCTGCTGGTTGATACTGGCTTGTTGCAACTCTGGGGCAGTCACCCTTTGTACTTGCACACCAAGGCGCGTTACTTCGTGACACAGCAGTTGCTGGTCAAAAATATTATCTTCGTTTGCTTCCACCACCATCAGCATCAGGGCTGTGTTTGGCAGTCCGTCTGGTGTCAGGCGCTGCGCTTCTGTTGTTCCAGGCTGCGCTTTTAAGGCGGCTTGCTGTGCAGCCTGTGCCAGTAACGCGGCCTGCAACCGAGTGGCGTTGTTGCTGGCAAAGGTTGCATCCAGATGTTGTTGCAGTAGTTGCAGGTAGGCGGCGTTAAGCGGCCCCATGCCGGCCGCCACAGGGTTGGATTCAACCCAGCGCCACTTTGACTGTTGATCCAGCAGAAAATCATGCCGGTTTAGCATGATATTGCGGCTGCGCAAATGAAGCTGACCGCCATTTTGTTGTTTAATAGCCGCAAGCTGGCGCCAAATCTCCCCCGGTACTGTGTTGGATTTGGCCAGTTGTTCTGTCTGCGCCAATAACCAGTCTGGTGTCGTGGCGGCTTTAGCCTGCAGTTGTCCAAGCAATTGCGCCAGTTTTTGCGCCGCAGCAAACTGCTCTGTGCTCAGCTGCCAGGGGGTTAATGAAACCGGCACCGGCACAAAGCCCTCAGCACCTTGTAACCCAAGCTGTGCTGCCCGCAGTTGCTGGTTGATCTGCTCTGGTTTTAATGGCGCCCAAGGCTGGTGGCGGTATAAGCTGGTTGTCACTTGTGCTGATGTGTTTTGTACAGTTGTCATGTTATTCCCCTGTTGTGCTCAGCAAAAAGTCGATGCTAAAGCCGGTGATACAGGCCGTCAGAAACACGACAGCGATAAAAGCGAGCAACAAAGGCCACTGAAAAATCCGTTTTAAAATAATCATCTCCGGCAAACTGGCACCAGCGCCGCCTATGGTCAGTGCCATCACAGAGCCATAGCTCATGCCTTTGCCCACCAGGCTCAGTGCCAGCGGGATCATCGAACTGGCTCTAACATACAACGGAATACCAATCAGCGCCGCGATCGGGATCAAAATCCATTGATTTAAATTGCCAAGCTGCTGAAAAAAACCTGTGGGTATATAACCGTGGATCACTGCGCCCACCAGCACTCCAAACAGCAGGTGTGGCAGGAAACTTTTGGTTTCAGTCAAAGCCCGGCCAAACAGCGATTGCAGATAAGGACCAGAAAAAGACCGCTCTGGTGCAGGAGCCGCCACAGCAGCATCGCTGCTGCAACCACAGGACTTCAGTTCAGGCAGCGTGACAAAACGCTGAAAATTCAGCCAGGACAACAGCACACCGGCCAGCAGGGCAATCAGCAATACAGCTGCACTGTACAGCAAAGTTAAAGCAGGCCCGAATACACTGAGCAGCAATACCACCAGCACAGGGTTTAACAGCGGCGAGGTCAGCAAAAAGGTCATTACAGGGCCAAAAGCGGCATTGGCGCGCAGCATGCCGACCAGCATCGGCAGCGTGGAGCAACTGCAAAAAGGGGTAATAGCCCCGAGCGCGGCCGCAGTCAGGTAACCCCGGCCGCCACTGAGTAAGGCCTGAATACGTGCGGCCGGAAACCTGTCTTGCAACACCATCACCAGCATGCTGATCAGTATAAATAACAACAATAATTCGCCGAGGGTGCCAATAAAAAACTCAACACTGGCGGCAAAAGCAGGGGAAAACATGGGCTCGTTCATGGTTTGTCCTTAAGTTTATATTTCGAACATCTTGGAAATAAGAATATTTCGACAAGCATGGAAGTGTCAAATTATATTTCGATCTTTGTGGAAGTATTTTGCCAAAAAGCATAGACTGCAAAGCGAAGCTGCGGGCGCAAACCGCGTCTGTCCTGATGTTGGGACAGATGGTTCCGGGCTTCAGACAAAAAATTGCGGAGTGATAATGGAAGTAAACAGCGAACTGGAACTGGCCGCCGCCCAATTGGCTGAACTGGGGCACCCAACCCGGCTTGGTATTTTCAGAGTATTGGTGCGGGCAGGGCGTAGTGGGGTTGCAGTGGGAGACATTCAGCTGGCGCTGGATATTCCGGGCTCAACTTTGTCTCATCATATCAGCCGGATGAGCAAGGTGGGCCTGATGACGCAGCGCCGTGATGGCCGCACCCTGTATTGCAGTTTAGCCTTTGAAACCGTCGAGGCGCTCCTGGGCTTTTTATATGCCGAATGTTGTATTGGCATGCCTCAAGCGCAGACTGCACCACAGGGCAATTGTTGTGATTAAGCCAAACTGGCAAACAGAAAAAACAAAATGCCAGTCTTTGCGACTGGCATTTTTATAATGAAGTTACAGAACCTGAGCTGTGCCGTTTTGTTACGGATTATAAAACTCACCTGATTTACGCAGGTAAAAGAACCAGTTTAATACCAGGCATAAAGCGTAGAAGGCGGCAAAACCTATCATGGCGTATTCAGGGGTGGCGGCTTTAATTTGTTCACCCAGCACCTGCGGAATATAAAAAGCACCATAAGCGGCCACAGCTGAAGTCCAGCCTAACACCGGGCCTGCCTGCTCTTTTGGAAAAACCACAGCAATGGTTCTGAAGGTCGAGCCGTTACCAATACCACTGGCGGCAAATAAACCTAAGAAAATCAGGAAACAAGGCACAAAATATTGCTCCGGTGTCGCACTCTGATAAGCCAGTTGCATGTAATAAGCCGCGCCTAAAGCACACACTATCATGATCACTGAACAAATTTGCGTGACCAGAGCACCACCCACTTTATCGGCAACCCAGCCGCCGACAGGGCGGATCAGGGCACCAATAAAAGGGGCTATCCAGGCGTAAGTTAAAGCGCTGGGGCCATTCGGATTTGGCGTGGTGTGGGTCATCACGCCGTCCACCATGATATGGCTATAACCAAAAATCACCTGAATGGACAGCGGGAAAGCAGCGGAAAAACCGATAAAAGAGCCAAAGGTCATCACATACAACACACTCATTACCCAGGTGTGTTTGTTATTAAAAATTTTGTATTGCCGGTCTAAGCTGGTGCGGATGGCGCCCGGCAGCAGTTTAAGCAGCATCACAGTGCTGAATAACACCAGAATAATGACAATTTCTTTGGGAATGCCAAAACCAGAGCCATTGGCATTTTCCGGCAACATTAACCACAAGCCAACAATAGAGGTTAAAAAGCCAATACCGAGCATGGCTAAAATAATGGCAAATGACACAGGAGCTGCCGGCAGCTTGGGGGTGACTTCTTCGGTATTCAGGTTATTGGTGCCAAACCACAATAAAAACGCCAGCGGCACTAAAGTAATGAGCCAGGAAAATCCGGCGTTCTGGATCCAGGTTTGAGTACCGGCCGCTATGGTGCCAATCACAGTGCCACTGGCTTTTTCCAGCACCATAGGGTCGCCGGCGCCAAAAATTGAAAACACGCCATAAGACATAAAAAGTGGCACCGCAATCTGCACTGTGGTCACGCCAAAATTGCCCAGACCTGCATTTAAGCCAAGCGCCAGGCCTTGTTGTTTTTTCGGGAAAAAGAAGCTGATATTCGACATAGAGGAGGCAAAGTTACCCCCGCCAATACCGGATAACAGCGCCATCAGCTGAAACACCCACAGTGGCGTGGTTTTATCCTGCAGCGCTAACCCTGTGCCCACCGCCGGGATCATCAGCATGGTGGTGGTTAAAAACAGCGTATAACGGCCACCACAAAGCCGGACAAAAAAGCTTGATGGAATACGTAAAGTAGCGCCTGTTAAACCGGCAATAGCGGTTAAGGTAAATAATTCACTGGTGGTAAAGGGAAAACCCACGTTTAACATTTGTACTGTGACAATACTCCACAGCATCCAGACACCAAAACCACATAACAGGCTGGGAATGGAAATCCACAGGTTCCGGTTTGCAATTTTACTGCCTTGCTGTTGCCAGAAGGTTTCGTTTTCCGGCTCCCAACGTTTTAAATTCGACATAGTTCCACTCCGGGCTTCTCCCACAAAAGGTGCGCTGAAACTATGCAGGCATGGCGACAAGGCCACAATGAGTCTGAGGAGTTAGTCCAAACTGGTTTCCCGGGCAGAATAGATACCTACAAAGTGGTATTTTTGCTGGGGTTCTTAGATTTCTAGTTTATAAACAATGATTTACGGCCGTGATTTTGCCAAAGGAAAATTCCGGGCTTTTTGCGCATCGTCCGGTGTTTGCGCCGGACATGATATAAATCAACTTTATCGGTCAGACAAGCATGCAGCATAAGCGCATCAGTCCCGGACAGTGTTGGAGCAAAAGATGTCAGATTGTAAAACCACAGTGATGCTGGTGGACGACCACCCGCTGTTACGCAAAGGATTACGCCAGTTATTGGCTTTTGAGGCTGAATTTGAAGTGGTGGCCGAAGCGGGGTCTGGCGCTGAAGCACTCACCACAGCGCCTGAATTAGATCCGGATTTAATTATTCTGGATTTAAATATGCAGGGGATGGATGGCCTCGAAACCTTAAAACGGCTGCGGGACGAAGGTGTCACCTCCCGTATTGTGATGCTGACGGTGTCGGACAGTAACGAGGATGTGATTAAGGCCATTGGCCTTGGTGCAGACGGTTATCTGTTAAAAGACTCAGATCCGGATGAACTATTGGAGCAAATTAAAAAAGCCGCCAGTGGCAAAATGGTGTTAAGCGACGCCGTGAACGCTGCGCTGGCCACCGCCATTCGCCGTCCGGCGGAAAAACCAGCCGCTGACATTAACAGCCTGACCAACCGTGAATATGAAATTCTTAGTCTGATCGCCAAAGGTCAGAGCAATAAACTGATTGCCCGCGAGCTGGATATTTCCGATGGCACAGTGAAGGTACATGTCAAACACCTGCTGAAAAAACTGAATTTACGCTCCAGGGTGGAAGCTGCGGTCTGGATGGTGAATCACCAGGGGCGTCAAGGCAGCTAGTGCTGCTGACCACAGCGCAATAACCACTGTCAGCAGCAGAGCCTTGTGAATACGGAGCTATCTTATGCCGCAGGAAAAAAAACCAATGTTGTCGTTTCAGCAGGCGCTTGCGCAGTTGCTGGAAGCTGTCAGCTGTCACCAGCAGGTGCAGCATGTGCCGCTGTCACAGGCGCTTGGGCGGGTCTTGGCAGAAGACATGCAATCCCCTTTGCAAATTCCGGCTTATACCAATGCAGCTATGGACGGTTATGCCTTTTGTTATGCCGATGTCGCCAGCAGCAAAACTTTCCAGCTGATTGGGCAAAGTCTGGCCGGACACCCTTATCAGGGTGAATTAACACCGGGTTGTTGTATCCGCATTATGACAGGCGCCAAGTTGCCACCAGGGCTGGACACTGTGGTGATGCAGGAGCAGGTTAAGCTCACAGAAGAAGGCAAGGTACAACTTTGCACCGAACCCCAAATGGGCGAGCATGTGCGTCTGGCCGGCAGTGAAATTGCCAAAGAGGCCACAGTGCTGCGCCGTGGCGAACGCCTTGGCCCTTTGCAGCTTGGTCTGGCTGCCACCTTAGGTTTTGCAGAGCTTCCGGTTTATCAAAGGTTGAAAGTGGGAGTGATGTCCACCGGCGATGAGCTGGTGGCGCCCGGTCTTGTGCTGGGTGACGGTCAGTTGTATGACAGCAACAGATTTGTAATAGGCGCTATGTTACAGCGTCTGGATGTGGAGCTGGTTGATTATGGCTGGATTGCCGATGATCCGGTTTTGCTCAAAGCCGCCTTTGACCAGGCCGCCTCTGAAGTCGATGCGCTTGTTACCAGTGGCGGCGTGTCGGTTGGCGATGCTGATTACACCCGTCAGGTGCTGTTGGAGCTGGGGCAAGTGAACTTCTGGCAGGTGGCGATGAAACCCGGTAAACCTTTTGCGTTTGGCAAACTCGGCCACTGCTGGTTTTTTGGCTTGCCCGGCAATCCGGTGTCGGCTGTGATGACGTTGGATCAGCTGGCACAGCCGGCGCTGCGTAAACTCGCCGGTGAAACATGCAAAACGCCGCTGCAATTGCCTGCTTTGGTCAGCCGTAAATTCCGCAAAAAGCCAGGCCGACTGGATTTTCAGCGTGGTGTGCTGAGTATGACTGACGGACAGCTGCAGGTTGCCCCTGTGGCCATAGACAGTTCCGGCATGTTGTCTTCGTTATTGGCCGCCGATTGTCTGGTGCCGCTGGCGCTGGAGTCGGCCGATATCGAGGCAGGGGAGCGGGTGCAGGTTCAGCTGCTGTCGGATTGGCTGCGCTGAAAATAATGCTGTCTGCAGCTTTATATGCGTGAATGTTCATATAAAGGTCAGCGCTTGGTGCCAACCGCGTTATATGCATCAATGCTCATATAAAACTTTAGCCGCATATTCAGATGCCGGATTTAGCGCTAAGATAATCAACATTGTTATGATAAATCCTTGTCTGCGCTGATGAAGTTACTGGTTCAAACCGCTTTTAGTCCAAGAGGCATGGCTGCCTGGTTGATTTTATTATTGGGTTTGCTGGCCACAGCAGCCTTATGGCATGGCCTGTTGACCAATCAACAGCAAAGGGCTGAGGCCGAGTTTGAACTCCATAACCGCGAAGTGCTGGCCGCTATTCAAAAACGCTTACAGGGCCACGAACAAATTTTATTAGGTGGTGCCGCTTTATTTGATGCCAGTGAGCAGGTAGACAGCGACGAATGGCGCAACTTTGTTGCCAGGCTCAAACTGGAACAAAACTACCCCGGTATTCAGGGGGTTGGCGTGGCAAAAGCTATTGCGCCCAATGAACTTGCTGCATATCAGGCCGTGGCAAAAGCCGAGCATTTAGCACTGATGTACCCCGCAGGACAACGCGATTTTTACACCGCCATTATGTATCTGGCGCCTGACAACGAGCGAAACAGGGCCGCCCTCGGTTACGATATGTTTTCAGAGTCTGTACGCCGTAAAGCGATGCAATATGCGGTGGAGAACAACAGCACCAGCATTTCCGGTAAAGTGACGTTAAAACAAGAAATTAAAGGCCCGCAGCAAGCCGGTTTTTTAATGTATGTGCCGGTGTTTTACAACAACAGGCCCGTTGCCACTGCGGCCGAACGCTGGGCGGCGTTATTTGGTTTTGTCTATAGCCCCTACCGGATAGATGATCTGATGCAGGGTATTTTGGGCAACCGCGATCTGATGGTGGATTTTACCATTCATGATGGTGAGCAAGCCTCGGATGCCACATTAATGCACAACTCAGCACGTTGGCATGAACCAGAGCCCAACCATAAAGCACTTTATTCCAGCAGTTATCTGATCCCATCTTATGGCCACACATGGTTATTAACCCTGACCAGCCGCCAGGCCTTTGAGCGTCAGTTTAGTTCGTTGCTGAACTGGTCCTTGCCACTTTCCGGTGTTGCTATCAGCAGCTTATTGTTTTTATTAGTGCTGCAGCTGTTAAGCCGGCAGCAACAGGCGCTGGCGCTGGCTGAGCGGATGGCCAAACAGCGTGCTGAGTCTGAAGCCCGTTTTCATCAGTTGTTTTTACATATGGGGCAGGGGGTGCTGATTTATAACGCCAGTGCCGCTCTGGTGGATGTGAATCCGGCCGCGTTAAAGCTGATGGGACTGACCATGGCACAGTTGCAGGGCAACACAGCGCTGCCAGGTGACTGGCAAATCAACCCGCCACAAGCGTTGCCGCCAGCGCCGTTGCAGTCGGTGCTGGATGTGTTGGTGTCGGGGGAAGGTAAAACCAGCGAAGAGATAGGATTCTGGCACTCAGAGCTACAGTCTTATCTTTGGTGTAATCTGGATTTATACCCGCAGTTTGCTGCAGATACGCAGCAGCTGGAAAAAATTTATCTGGTGCTCAGTGACATTACCGAACGTAAAAGAGTGGCGCAGATGAAAGACGAGTTTGTCGCGACCGTCAGTCACGAGCTGCGTACGCCACTGACCTCAATTTCAGGTGCACTGGATTTATTGTGTCATCAGGTGCTGGAAGACGAAGGCCATGCCGCACTCAAACAACATATGTTGCAGGTGGCTTATGACAACAGCAAAAGACTGACGATGCTGATCAACGACTTACTGGATCTGGAAAAAATCGCCGCAGGTGGTATGAGCTTCCAAATCAAGCCTCAGCTGTTAATGCCAATTCTGACCATGAGTGTGGAAGCCAATCAGGTTTCTGGCAGTAAAAGGGGCATCCGTCTCGAGCTGACGCCGCCAGATGAAGATGTGCCGGTATTGGTCGATAGCCTGCGTTTACAGCAGGTGCTGGCCAATTTGTTATCCAATGCCATTAAATTTTCACCTGACAATTCGGTGGTGCGTCTTGGGCTCAGCACTGTGCCTGGTTTTATCCGTATCAGTGTTTGTGACAGCGGTGAGGGTATTCCACAACAATTCAGGCCAATGATTTTCCAGAAGTTTAGTCAGGCTGATGCCTCCAGCAGCAAAAGGCAACAAGGCACTGGTCTTGGTCTTGCCATTTGTAAAGAGTTGGTAGAGCGGATGCAGGGGCGCATTAGTTTTAGCTCAGAAGAAGGGGTTGGCAGCTGTTTTTACGTTGATTTACCCATTGCCTGACTCCTGAGGACTGTTTGTCTTTCCCAGCAGGCTGTTGTTTATTTTATCCTCAACAGCAATACCTCTTTTGCGCTGTTAGCCTGCTGTAACTGGCTTGATCCAGGTCAACAAGCCGGCGCTTTTGAACCTTCACACTGACGTCATCAAAGTGATTGAGGGTGAACTGATGCGTTTAGTTGATTTGTTGTTGCAACAATTGCAACAGGCCGGGGTGCAGCAAATTTTTGGTATACCGGGCGATTTTGTGTTGCCGCTTTTTGCTGAGCTGGAGCGGGCGAAAAAGCTGCCGCTCTATTATGTTAGCCACGAACCTTCGGCTGTGTTTGCTGCCGATGCCGCAGCCCGTTTTGCCAATCAGCCAAGCGCTGTGTTGCTCACTTATGGCGCCGGCGCACTGAATGCGGTGAATGCTGTAGCTCAGGCTTATGTGGAGCAGGTGCCGCTGGTGATCATGGCCGGTTTCCCGTCCCGTGCTGAAATCGAACGTGATTTGCACATACACCATCAGGCTAAACATCTGGACTCACAACGGGATATTTACCGCGAAATTACCTGTGCCCAGGTTCGGCTTGATGATATTCACACCGCCGCCGCTGAACTGTGCCGGGCTATTCAGACTTGTCAGCGCGAATCACGCCCTGTGTTGATTGAAATTCCACGGGACGCTGCCTGCTGGCCTCTGGCCCATGCGCAGGTGGCACAAGCCATAGCGGCTTTGCATTGCCAGCAGCAGGGGCAGGATCCTTTGTATCAGCAAGAGCTGCAACTGGCCTGTGATGCTATGTTAAAACGGCTGCAGCAGGCGAAAAAACCAGTGTTGTTATGTGGTATTGGCATCAGGCGTTTTGCTGCTGTGCCGCTGGTGGAGCAGCTTGCCAGCAGGCTCAATGTGCCGATGCTGACCACTTTGTTGGGGCGTGCCTGTGTCGACCAGACCCACCCACAATATGCCGGTGTTTTTGTTGACCGTCAGGACTCTGCTGCGCTGGCGTTATTGGCCGATGCCGACTTAATTATTCAGCTGGGCGTGATTCAGAACGACAGTAACTTTGCCGCCCATCAGGCGTTGTTTACCCCGGAAAAACAACTGCTGATTCAACAGGGTGAATTAAAAATGGCCGGGGTGATTTTTCATGACTTGCCTATTGCTGCGTTGCTGCAGCAGCTTTTACAGATGCCATTACCGGAGTTTGCAAGCCGCAGTCTGCAGCCCAATAGTTTGCGTTCTGCAGCTTGCGGGCAAGCAGATTTTACGCCACAGCTGGCAGAAGCTTCGGCTCAGGCACGCACTGAAGCCGACCCTCAGCCTGCCTTTAATTCAGCTTCTGCATTAACCCTGATTGACCAGTTGTTAAGTCAGCAAACAAAGCTGGTGCCTGTGGTCAGTGATATTGGCGATTGTTTGTTTGCGTCCTTGCAGGTCAAACCCACTTATCTGTTAGCTCCGGCTTATTACGCCTCTATGGGCTATGCGGTGCCGGCAGCGCTTGGTGTACAGGCGGTCAGTGGTTTAAGACCGCTGGTGCTGGTGGGCGATGGCGCATTTCAGATGACAGGACTGGAGCTGGGGCATTGTGCCCGTTATGGTTTTGCGCCTGTGGTGCTGCTACTCAATAACAGTGGCTGGCAGATGATTAAAGCCTTTGCGCCTGAGCTCAGTTCAACCTCGTTGCAGGGCTGGAATTATTCCGCCATAGCGCGGGGCATGGGTGGTGGTGCTTATCAGGTGTGGAGTTTGCCGCAGCTGGAAAGTGCATTTGAGCAGGCACTGCAGGACGATAAAAGATTTTCTTTGATTGAAGTGATGTTACCGCCGGGCAGCAGCAGCGCAAGGTTACAGCAGTTTGCCGCAGGCTTTTTATCAGCGCAAAAACAGCCAGCGCCATTGGCTGGCTGTTAACGCCATAAAAACAGCAGGTGTCGCAGATTTTTGTTGCACCTGTTGTTCATATCAGCTTGGCGTTGAAATAAAGTTGTGATTGGTGTTGGGTTGTCATTGCGGCTCTGGCGCTGCAAAAAAGTGTGATCACTTGCCGTGATCATTGCCACTTTTGCTGCTGCGCCTGATCTGAGGCTTTTGCTTCGACCCAGGCCGTGCCGTTGGCGTCATGCTGTTTTTTCCACAGCGGCGCTTTGGTTTTTAAATAATCCATTATAAATTCGGCGCCGGCAAAGGCGCTGCCACGATGCGCCGAGGCCACGCCGACCAGCACTATTTGTTGTTGTGGTGCCAGTACGCCAATGCGGTGGATCACAGTAACCGCTTTTAAATCAAATCTTTGGGCTGCTTCAGTGGCTATCTGCAGCAAAGCTTTTTCGGTCATGCCGGGGTAATGCTCCAGCTCCAGCGCCTGAAGTTGCAGCTCTGGATGATCCCGTACCAACCCGACAAAAGTGACCACAGCACCACAATAAGGGGTGGCAGCAAGCTGCTGATAGACATCCTGCAGCGAAAAATCAGCGTGTTGCACCCTGATATCGAACTTTGGCTGAAGCTGCTGTTTTTGTTCCGGCTGTTGTGCTGTTGTCATCTCCAGGTCCGGCATCATATTAACCTCCGGTGACAGGCGGGAAAAATGCCACTTCATCACCTGACTGAACCAGCACTTCAGTGCCGCAAAGCTGCTGATTCAGGGCACAGAGCAGGTTGTTGTCTGCCAAAGCGCCGGCAAAAAGCGCAGACTGCTGGCGCAGCTGGTTGAGCAGTTCAGATACAGCACAAGGGGTATTGAGCGCCATTTGCAGGCTGGCGCATTGCAATCTTTCGCGTAAAGCGCCAAAAAACAGGATTTTAATCATGAGGTTGCTCCGTTGTGGCTTACGCCGCTTTTTATCTGGGCAGTGTTTATCTGTGTTGTATTTGTCTGTGCTGAGTTTGTCGGAACTGTATGTGTCGGAGCTGTATGTGTCGGAGCAGGGCGCTGTGCTAAAAATGCCGCCCTTTGCCAGAGACCGGACTTGCCACCGGTCTTTTCCTCCAGCTGGATTTGACCGATCACCAGTGCCGGATCCACAGCTTTACACATATCGTGAATAGTCAGAGCGCTGACGGCCGCAGCTGTTAATGCTTCCATTTCCACGCCGGTATTGCCGTTGACGGCGCAGGTGGCAACAATGCGCAGCTGGCCAAGCCTCTCGTCGAGGCTAAATTCAATTTCTACTTTATTCAGTGCCAGCGGATGGCATAACGGAATCAAATCGCTGGTTTTTTTTGCAGCCATTATGCCGGCGATGCGGGCACAGGCCAGTGCATCCCCTTTTTTCAGGCCGGCACTTTGTAATAATGCAATCACCGCTGGTGTGGTTTGCACCAAAGCTGAGGCTATGGCCTGTCGCTGGCTGTTTTGTTTGCCGCCCACATCCACCATGCGGGCACTGCCGTCCTGGTTTAAATGCGTGAACTCAGTGTTGGCTGTGAGGGCCGGGTTTATTAAATCTTGTGGCATCAAAGGTTCTCCAGGGGGTGAAAAGGCCCCATCAGCGCGGGCAGCATAAACGCTCTTCATAAACAGCGTTGTTGCCGCCGGCCTTCATCGGACGCAACAACAGAGGGACAAAATTGCACGGACCTTGTCTGGCATCAAGCTGAGGTAACAGCAGTTGTTGCATGGCCAGTTCGCATGCGGAAGGAGAGCCCGGCATCGCCACCAACAGCTTCTGATTGGCAAGGCCAGCGAGGGCGTTGGATTGCAAAGCTGCACTGCCGATACCGGCAAAAGACAGCTGACGGAACAGCTCGCCAAAGCCTGGCACTTCCTGATCAAACAAAGCGCTGATGGCGGCAACAGTGCAGTTGTCAGGGGAAAAACCGGTGCCACCATTCAGTAAAATCACCTGATGCGCTCTTTCACACAAAAGCCGCGACACTTCAGCTCTGATTTGATATTTATCTGAAGGAACTATGGCCCTGTGGCTAATGCGATGTCCGGCCTGTTGCAACAGATGGCTGATTAAATCACCGCTGCTGTCGGTGGCTGGCGTGTGGCGATTGGATATGGTCAGCACGACCACAGCCAGTGGCTGAAATGCCTGTGCGGTTTTAGCCATGGGAAATGCTCTCCTTGAACTCTTGATATGGTTGCTGTTTTTGCTGATAAACCGCTGCGGCTTGTTGCCATTGCTGCGGCGTGTTGGTGTTCAGCAGCGCGCCAGGCAGAGGGCAAGGCAGGGTCAGGCCGCCACAATAGTGCAGCAGTGCTGTAACGGATAAAGCGGATACAGTGTCATTGTTCTTTTGCTGCACCTGGTCTTTTGGCTGCTGTGCAGCTGCTTGTTGTAACTGCTGTAACAGCCAATGCCGCACAGCGCTGTTATTGGGGATCACGGCTGGTAGTGGCGAACCCTGAAAACTGGCACAGGGGTACTGCCATAACAAACGCAGCAGTGATGGCTGCAGCAGCGGAGTATCAACAGGCAGAATAAGGCAATTGGCAGCGTGCACCTGCAATAGGGCGGCCTGAATACCAGCTAAAGGCCCGGCTGCCGGGTAGAGATCATAAATAAAACCAGGCTGGTTACGGCTAATGAGAATCTGGTCGCAACCTGCGGCTTTGGCCAGCGCTACAGTGCGGCTGAGCTGACTTTGTCCGTTCAGTTGCAGCAGCGCTTTGTCTTGCCCCATCCGGCTGGAGCGGCCGCCGGCCAGAATAATAGCGCTTTTAAGCACTGTATCGCCGCTATGTTGTTGATTTACCGTTGTATTCAATCTGTTTGTCATACCGAACCTGCATCAACCACTTTTACTACAGTGTTAATCCCGGCGATAAGCTTTAGGCTTTGAAGCCGCAGTGATTTATCGCCTGCGATAAACAGCCCTTGGCTCACCAGCAGTTATTCACCGGCAATCATTAACCGCCAATCATCGCCAGATGGCGGGTGGCGCCGGTTTTTTGTTCGGCAAGGGCATGGCTGCTGCTTTTAAATAACAGGCTATGTTGCAAAAACTGCCGGACAGCTTCGGGATCATCCTGCGCCAGCAAATGACGCAAACTGCGGTGTTGTTCGGTAAAAAGACAAAGATACAACTCGCCAAGGCTCGACACCCTGAGCCTGTTACAGTCGGCGCAAAAGTCTTTGCTGTAAGGCATGATAAGGCCAATGCCGCCCTGATGCTGTGGATGGAAAAATTCCTGCGCTGGCCCGGCATGGGCGTCTTTGACACCCAATAACCAGCCAGCGGCGAGCAGCTGCTGCTTGATACTGTCGCCAGACAGATGTTGTCGGGCAAAAAAGGCATTGTTATCGCCGGTTTGCATCAGCTCAATAAAACGTAAAGTGACAGCACGTTGTTTTACAAAGGCCATAAAGTCGGGCAATTCACCGGCATTATGCTGACGCAGCAGTACTGTATTAAGTTTTAGTTTTTTAATGCCAAGGCTGCTGGCCAGGTCAATACCTTCCAGAATATCCGGCAGTCTGTCCTGACCTGTCACCAGCGCAAAAGTGGCGGGGTCCAGGCTGTCGACACTGACATTCAGCGCATCCAGCCCTGCGTCCAGCCAGCTTTGAATATCCCGTTTCAGCCGGTAACCATTGGTGGTCATCGCGACCTGTTCTATGCCGGGCACTGCTTTACAGGTGGCAATAATGTCGCACAAGTCACGGCGCAAACTGGGTTCACCGCCGGTCAGGCGGATTTTGCGGGTGCCACAAAGGGCAAAGGCGGTCACCAGACGTTTAATTTCCGGCAGCGTCAGCTCTTCAGCGCGGCTTGAGCATTCATTGCCATCCGGCAGGCAGTAGCTGCAACGAAAGTTGCAACTTTCCGTCAGCGACAGCCTTAAGTAGCTGAAGCGGCGGTTAAATTGATCTTGAAGCATCACTACACACCTTTCCGAGGTAGGGAGGTCTGACCGTTTCCCGTCAGGCCCGGTGGCCCAATTGCCACGGCTGCTGCAGGCGGATTGCACTTTGCAATCACCTATCCTGAATCTCAGAACTTAGCTTGCACAGCTCGGCGTTGTGCTTATGGTAGTGGCAGTGCCCCGGGATTGTTATGACCTTGAAGGGGGCTTTTGGCTACTCCCTTGGAGGTACAGGTGCCGCCAGGGCCACTCGCCCCTTAAGCTGCAATTTCCGGGTTTTGAGATCGGGTTGATGCCATCGTTTTTATCTTCAGTTCAGCGCAAAAAATTAGCCTGGGCGCAGCGTGCGCTGAAGTGATTGCTAAAATTCTGGTTTCGTTCTAAGCTGCGTGCCCTTTTTATTTTTGTGGTCTGGCTGGCCGGATTTGTTATTGGGCTTTCACCCGGACAATTTCTGTTCTAAAGCAGCACCACACACATAAGTGCAGGACTCTGGGCTATTGTAAAAGAGCTGGTTTGCCACAAGCCTGTTTTAACAAAACCGGCAAAGCAGCGCGCAGGTTTTATGGTTTTAGCTGGAGCAGGCAATAGTTGCCGTCGCAACCTGAAACCATCAAAAAATGCCGGCAGCAGAGTCAACTGAGGTAATAACGATGACTAAAGCAATTATTCTGGTTCTGGATAGTTTTGGTATTGGCAGTGCACCAGACGCCGAAAAATTTGGTGATGCCGGCGCCAACACTTTTAACAGTATTGCCCGTGCTTTTGCCAAAGCCAAAGGCCGGCAACTGGCACTGCCCAATCTGGCCAGATTGGGTTTGGTGAAAGCTGCTTTTGGTGCTTCGTCTGAAATGGCGGCAGTGGCTGATTTAGAGCCGGTGCAGGGCGCTTATGGTTTTGCCGCTGAATTATCCAGCGGCAAAGACACGCCCAGTGGCCACTGGGAAATTGCCGGTGTACCTGTGTTATTTGACTGGGGTTATTTTCATAATAAACAACAGAGTTTTCCAAAAGAGCTGATTGACGAATTATGTGCCCGCACCGGTGTGCCCGGTATTCTGGGCAATTGTCATGCTTCAGGCACTGATATTCTGGTGAAACGCGGTGATGAGCATATCCGCTCTGGCATGCCAATTTGCTACACCTCTGCCGACAGCGTGTTTCAGGTAGCTGCGCATGAAGAGCATTTTGGCTTAGACAAACTCTACCACTTTTGTGAAGTCGCCAGAGAATTGCTGGACCCTTACAATATTGGCCGGGTGATAGCACGGCCGTTTTTGGGTGATGCGGCAGACAATTACGCCCGTACCGGCAACCGCAAAGATTATTCGGTATTACCTCCGGCGCCAACGCTGCTGGATAAACTCACTCAGGCCGGTGGCACTGTAATCAGCATTGGTAAAATTGCCGATATTTATGCCCATCAGGGCATTAGTAAAAGCGTGAAAGCCAATGGCCTGGCCGCTTTGGTGGACACCACGCTGGCTGAATTTGCCAAGGCGCCGGATCGCAGCCTGATTTTTACCAATCTGGTGGATTTTGACCAGAACTACGGCCATCGCCGTGATGCGATAGGTTATGGTGAAGCGCTGGAATATTTTGACAGCCGCCTGCCGGAAATTATCGCGGCGCTTGATGCAGACTCAGTGCTGCTGATGACGGCCGATCATGGCTGTGACCCGACCTGGATAGGTACTGAACACACCCGTGAGTTTGTGCCTGTGCTGTTCAGTGGCCCCAAAGTGGCGGCGGTCAATTTAGGGCAAAGACAAAGTTTTGCTGATATGGGCCAAACGCTGGCCGAATTTTTTGGTCTGGAAAAACTGGCTTATGGTGAGTCATTTTTAGCCCAGACCCGTAAATAAAACGAACAGACAACAACTGACAAAAACAACGAACAGATAACTGATAAGAGACAATCAATGACCACTCCACATATTCATGCCGAAGTCGGCGCTTTTGCTCAAACCGTATTAATGCCAGGCGATCCGCTGCGTGCCAAACATATCGCCGACACCTTTTTAACCGACGTGAAATGCATTAACACAGTGCGCAATATGTACGGTTTTACCGGTAAATATAACGGCAAAGACGTGAGCGTGATGGGCTCTGGTATGGGCGTGCCGTCCATGTCGATTTATGCCACTGAACTGGTGAAGTTTTATGGTGTAAAAAACATTATCCGTATTGGCTCCTGTGGTGGTTTACCGCTGTCGGTGAAGGTGCGTGAAGTTGTGATTGCAATGGGCGCCAGCACAGACTCAGCGGTCAACCGCAATCGTTTACAGGGCATGGATTTTGCCGCCCTTGCCAGTTATGACTTATTAGAACGTGCTGTTGCTGCCGCACGCGCCAAAAATATCGGCGTTAAAGTGGGCAATGTCTTTACTTCTGACTTGTTCTACAACCCAAGTGAAACCCTGTTTGATACGCTGGAAAAATACGGCATTTTAGGGGTTGAGATGGAAGCGGCCGGTTTATACGGTGTCGCCGCCGAATTTGGCATTAACGCGCTGGCAATTATGACAGTGTCGGATCATATCCGTACCGGCGAATCGTTAAGCCCTGATGAGCGTCAGACCAGCTTTAACGAGATGGTTGAAATCGCGTTAGCACTGGCATAAGGGGCCTGTTATGTCGCTGAGCAGCAACAAAATGTTTTATGTGTCCTGGGAAGCTTTTCACCGGGCCACCAAAGAGCTGGCCAAATTATGCCTGGACGGCGAGTATGACAGCATAGTGGCGGTCAGCCGCGGTGGTTTGGTGCCTGCCGCTATTCTGGCGCGTGAGCTGAATATCCGGGTGGTGGACAGCATTTGTGTGTCGAGCTACGACCATGACCAGCAGCGTGAACTGAAAATTTTAAAAGATGCAGCCCTCAAAGACAGCCCTAAGCTACTGATTGTCGACGATTTAGTCGACACCGGCGAAACAGCCAAAGCACTGCGTGAACATTTCCCGCAAGCTTGTTTTGTCACTGTGTATGCCAAACCTCAAGGCAAACCGCTGGTGGATAAATATATCACCGACATAGAGCAGGACACCTGGATCCAGTTGCCCTGGGATATGGAGCTGGCATATAGCCGGCCGCTGGCGGAACAATAAAGCTGCATAGCAGTCTTGATGTAGCCAATAAAAAAGCGCCTGAAGGCGCTTTTTTATTGGCTCAAATACTGATTGAGCGTGCTGAAACCTCAGCTCTGGTTACTCCAGCTGCAGCTTAACCCAGACCAGACGGTGATCGGAGCTGGCACCGCGGCTGTTCACAACT
>FWWM01006675.1_pt1 | contig 19098 bp, 18 predicted proteins | sample 2228351 | NCBI WGS metagenome assembly FWWM01 (sample SAMEA103939774, study PRJEB20133) | metagenome
ACACCTCTCGTGGGTATCCGAATGCCCTCTCAGGTGAGGGGTTAATTGCCCGGTTGGGCAGGGGCAAGAGCAGGTATAGCTCCTCCCGATCCTGTTGCAGTGGGGATAGGACTTTTTGGGAGTTGAAGTGTGAGGGGCATCAAACCGAAAGGAGATCAAGATGTCTGCTCGACGCGGAACCATAACTGCCGAGTGTGTTTCGACCAGAGAAATCGAAAGCCTGGACGATGCTTTGCGTCTTCTGGCCGAAGGCAAGCGGCCTATACTCCTGGAAACTATGATAGAGGGCAAGCCCTCCAGGGGAATCCTCGTTGACTATGAAGTTTACCGAGAGCTTTTACAGCGGCTGGAGGACTTGGAAGACTTGCGAGCAATGCATGAAGCTGAGGCCGAGTACAGGGCTGGGGGAGGCCGCTCCTTCTCCGAAATCGTGGCCGAGCTGAAGGCCGAGGAAGAGGCCAATGTATCGAGTTGAGGCCCCCAGTACCAGGATTAAGCGGGAGTTGGGTTCTATTCCCCTCCATGACAGAGAACGGGTCATAAAGGCCATCGAAGCTTTGAAGGAGAATCCTCGTCCTCACGGCATCGTGCAACTTGAGCCCAACGTGTACCGCTTGCGGATTGGTGATTATCGGGTCGTATACAAGGTATTTGACAAGGAGCAGTTGGTCATCATAGGTCATGTTGTAAAGCGCAGCGAAAAGACTTACCGGGATGTTAGGGACCTTTTTGGTTAGAATCCCTCAATCCAAGGATTTGGTTGAGATAGGGCGCAAGCGTTCGCCCTTGGTGGTGCTACGCCAACCAGTCAACACATTTCTCAAACTCAATGCCAGCCAAGGCCGTGCTCTTGCGTGCCCCGAGGCTGGTGTTTTTGCCGCAAGCAGGAGAAACGTGCGATGAAGCAGATTGGTACCTGCTCACCGATAGCGACGGAGGTCGCGCTTCCAGGGCTGTTGGTCGAGCGTCCTCCTGCAAGGGCGCCCCAACCGGCCATGCAAGTGGTCGGCCGGCGCGGTGGGGACACCTCTCGTGGGTATCCGAATGCCCTCTCAGGTGAGGGGTTAATTGCCCGGTTGGGCAGGCGAGTGGATAGGTTTAGAAAGGGGAGAGTATGAAACGCCGAACAATTGGGCTATGGATTGCCATTTTGCTTTTGGTAGCCATAACCGCTACGGTGGCCCTGGCCCAAGAGCCGGGGGCGCCGCCTGCCGCCACTCCTGAGGCCGCCGCCATCACCATCCCGCTGACCACGCCGCAGACCGCCACCATCACCATCCCGGCGGCCATCCCGGTGCACATCACCCTGACTATCGACACCGGCCCGCTCTCCCAAGAGATTGTGACCGGCGTCGTGGCTACCCTCAGCCCCACCCTGGCGGTGTGCGAGGGCCTGGCCGAAGCGGTCGTGCGCGGTCTGGAACCGTACCTCCTTACTTCGACCACCCTCTCGGCTACGGTGACCGGTGCAGTGGGGCGGTCGGTTGCTGCGCTCGAGGGCAACTTTGCCGGCCTGGATGACACCCTGGCAGCCATCAGCCAGACGATGGGCACCCTTAGCAGCACGATAACCGGTATAGGAGCGACCCCGCCGTCCACCACGGTTGTCGAGAGCACGCTGCAAACCGTTTTAAGCCGTTTGCAGGGCGAAGCTGTCGTCCTCTTTGGCTGGCACGCCACGGGGGACTGGGGCACCGGTTGGCTCTATTTTGTCCTGGGTATGGCCGGGGCCTTGGTTACAGTTTACCTCTTTTTGGGTGAGTTCCTGCCCTCGATGGGGGGCAAGGCCAACCTGGCCCGCGACCAGATTTTGCTTGATGAATACCAGGCTGCCCGGCGCGCCGTTGTCGAGATCCGGCAACGGGCTGCCCTAGGCCAGGCCAACCACATCAGGCAAGATCAACTGAACGCGGCCGAGGAGCTTAGCGATGACCTGGACGAGATGATCAGGTTCCTGGAACGGCGGATCTGGAATGAACGATGGCGCCTGTTTGCCCTTGGCTTCCCAATGTATATCATCCTCGGTGGTTTTTTTGCCATGGCTCTGGCCGGAAACTTTTTGGAGGCGATCATCATCGGCTTTGGCTGGACCGTCGTTGCCGATCGGTTGGGTCTGGAACGTGAGGCTTCGCTGCGAAAAGAAATGCGCGATGCCGAGATCAACAAGATCGAGTCGCAGCGCCGGGAAATGGCCAGGGAACTGGAGGAACTCCAGGGCAAGGTTATCCAGGTCATGCAAGAGCGGGACAAGATGATTAAAGCAATAGAAGATATGAGAGATGCGCTAAAGTTTGTTGGCTCAAGAGCGGCAAGAAGCACGGAGTAAGCTCCAGACGTTGAGGGGAGGTAGAGATGGAAGGTTTGGCTCAACAACTGCGCGAGGGCAAGATTACGTTCGACGAGTATATGAAAAAGCTAGAAGACTGGCTGGCCGAACTGGAACGGCCCGATTTCTCGGACACGAGGCAGTTTGCTAGACCGTCGCGCACAATCCAGGTCGAATCGCTGCTGGACGATCTGCCGGCCAAGCTGGCCACCGGTCTATAAGGCCCATTTGAACTTTACCGGTACAAGTCAATAAGGGATCCTGTGGACAGGGAAGATAAAACCGCCTGGAACAAATTGGTCGTTTCCGGCCTGTTGCTGGCCGGGGCGATTGCTGCCCTGGCCAGCAGCTTGGGCCTGGAACTTTTTGGCTGGTACGCCGACCAGTCCTACCGCGATGGTCTGGCCTACTTTCTAATCGGCGGGGCTGCCAGCCTGGTGGTCGTCTATTTGCTTTTCCCGCTGGTGGGTGGCCGGGTGCAGCAGACCATCAGGCAGGTAGAGTCTGCCCTCTTGGACGTTTCGCTGCCGGCCGTCGACGAATGGCAGTTGCAACAACAGGGACAACACCTGCAGCGTTTGGCTCGCCAGATCGTCCGACGGAACCTGGCCGTAGCCCTGTTTGGTGGACTGCTGGCCTCTGCCCTGGCCGAATCTGGGGAGGGCGACCCCCTGCTTCGGGCCGTCCTCTTTGGCTTCGGCTGGGCCGCTGCTTGTGGCCTGGTGGATGCCATCAGCGTGCTGAGCTGGACCAGGCCCAAGGAAGACGCCTGACTTGACCCGACCTCAATCCGGCCCCGCCTGGCTCGGCTTTCTCATCCTGCTCAGCCTGGTCGTTGCCGCTTGTGGACAGGTCACACCTCTCCCCGGCGGCCCAACCCCCACTGTGACCGTCCCTCCTGGCCTGCCCGTTGTCGTTACCCTCGCCGGGAGGGTGGATCAGGATACCCTGGCCTTCCTGGACGAGCAGATCGCCGCCTTTGAGGCAGCAAATCCCGATGTCAGAGTCGAGATCCTGAGCACGCCAAGGGATGCTGCCGAGCGCCAGGAGTGGTTCGCCACCCGCTTGCAACAGAGAGACCGCACCGTTGATATTTTGCTCCTCGACGAAACCTGGCTGACCAGGTTTGCCGCCAACGGCTGGCTGGCTCCCCTTGACGCTTACGCCCGGCTTTATGGCGTCCGCCTGGATGATTTTTTCCCGGCCACCGTGCAGGCCAACACGATCGCCGGCCAGCTCATGGCCCTGCCGTGGGCCGCTGATGTCGGGGTGCTCTACTTCCGTCGCGATCTGCTGGACAGATACGGCTATGATCCCCCGACCACCTGGGCCGACCTGCAGCGCATTGCCCTGGACCTCAAAGCCAGGGAGGGGGTGCCCTACGGTTTTGTGTGGCAGGGAGCCTTTTACGAAAGTCTGACCTGCAACGTGCTGGAATATGTGTGGGCCTACGGTGGCGACGTGCTGGATGAGAGCGGAAAGGTCGTCTTTGCCAGCCCCCAGACACGGGCCGCTTTGCAGCAGATGAGGGATATGGTCGCGTCGGGCGCCTCGCCGCAGGAGATAACAACCTACAACGAGGGGAAGAGCCTGCGCGCTTTTGAGAACGGAGAGGCGGCCTTTCTGCGCACCTGGTCTTATGCCTGGAACCAGCTCAACGCCGCCGATTCGCCAGCAGCGGGAAAGGCGGGCGTGGCTCCCCTGCCGGCTTCCTGCCTGGCAGGGCAGAGCCTGGCCCTGTCGGCCTCTAGCCTGCACCCGGGCCAGGCCTTTCGCTTTATGGCCTTTCTGGTCGGGTATGAACAGCAGGTCCAACTCGCCCGGCAAACGGGCCAGCGACCGACGCTGGCCGCCGCCTACCGACATCAGGCGCTGGCCGGCGATCCTTTCTTCAGCAGCCTGTCGGCAGCCCTGGCCGTCGCCCATCCCCGGCCCCAGACGGCAGCCTATCCCCAGGTCTCGGAGGCGATCTCTAGCGAAGTCAACCGGATGCTGGCCGGTCAGCAGGATGCTGTAACCACAGCGGCCAACGTGCAGCAGCGCATCGAGGCGGTGCTCCCCAGGCCGTAACGGGTCAGAGCAAGGCTACCTGCCCGCTCCCCCCTTCCACAACAACCCGCCGGCAAGCGCTATTCCGCCGCAAGCGCCGCCCAGCAGCAGAAAGGGCCAGGCGCTCTCTCGGCGGCGCGCTGCCCGTCCATCTGCACTCTGAGTGGCCTGGCGCAATGCCTCGTAGACCGGCCTGGGGTTGAACTCGGGGTCCACCAGGGCAAAGTAATAGGCTGCCCGGTCGGGGGGCACATCGCCCACCTGGCGAAAGTACCAGATGTTGACCACCCCCAACCAGGGCCAGTGCTCCCGCGCCCAGGCGATGCCCCGCACGGTATAGTCGGCCTGCTCCTCCTCGCTCACCCGCTTCCAGGTGAGCAGTTCCTCGGGAAAAGAGGCCGGGGCTGCATTCCAGCCATACTCGTTGATCCAGACCGGCTTGTCGGCATCGCCATACTTTTCCATGACGGCCCGCTGCAGCTCTACCCGGCGGAAATTCAACACGTCGGGGGCCGGCGGGTCCTCGGGGGGGCGGTCCAGGCCAAAAGCGTTGGCCGAGAGGATGTCGAAATAGCTGCCGGCGCCGGCCTGATACATCTGCTCCAGAAAGACCAGGTCGTTGTGGTTGCCCCGCATGGAGGCATCCTCCAGGGTGATGGCCAAAGGGGCGCTGAGCACTATTACGTCGGGATCGGCCTCCTTGGCCCGCAGGTAGGCCACCTGGAGCATTCTGGTATATGCCACAGCATCTACCCGCTGAAAGCCCCACTCGGCCGTGAGATTCGGCTCGTTCCAGATCTGCACATAGCGCACCCGACCCCGATAGTGCCGCACGAACTCGTAGACAAAGCGGCCATAATCGGCCAGGTTGTCGGGTGGGCTGGCCGGCAGAGGGTTGGAAGGCCTCGCCCAGGCCGGCGGCCGGTCCAGCCGGGCGATGATCTCCATATCGTACTGTTCCGCCAAGGCGACAATGTGGTCATACTTGGCCCAGTCGAACTCGCCCCTCTGCGGCTCGATCTCTTCCCACGAAAACTGCTGCTTGATCCAGCCGATGCCCGCGGCCCGGGCCATTTCCAGCGTCTTTTCCTGTTTCCACGGTTCTACCTCGCGGTCGAGGAAAAAGTTGGCGCCATGGGGGTTGACATCTGTGTGGGGGATGGATGTGGCACGGCTGGCAAACCAAGCCAGGACCACAACGACAGCCCCTACCCCCCCCAGGAGTAGCAGCCCCTTTCCCAGGCGGACGGGTGTCGGTTTATCCTTCAACCCTTGCGTATTCACAGGAATAGTGTAGCATATCCTGGGCAGTTGTGCAACCGCACCCGGCGCGGACGCGGCCTGTGGGTGCCTTTCAACTTTTGGGGTAGCTTCAAAGGACGGCTATCACCAAGGCACCAAGCCATGTTTTCTTGGTGTCTTGGTGCTTTCCCCCTTTTGGTTCCGGCTCGTCCGGGTTAGGGGTCTATTGCATCAAATCTGCAGCAGATCTCCACAAAATCTCCACAACCTTGTGCTACAATAAGGCTGTACATCCAATGCGGGCCAGACCCGCAAATACTTTGAGGAGGGTGACTATGAAAAGATTCTACAAAATTGCCGGGATCGCCGCGCTGGTTGCGATCCTGGGCATTGCAACCGTGGGGGCTGTAGTCATGGCCCAGGACTCGAGCAGTGGAACCGATGAGCCATTCGACTTTGCCGCCAGGTTCAAGGCAGCTCTTGCCGACATCCTGGGCATCAGCGTCGAAGAGTATGATGCTGCCGTGGACAAGGCCCAGGAACGGGTTGTGGACGAGGCCGTGACCGAAGGGTGGCTGACCGAGGAGCAAGCCGAGCTGCTCCGCTGGCGGATGGAGCAGGCCCCCCAATTCGGGGGGAAAGGTCTGGGACCGGGCTTGGGACCGGGCTTTGGTCGGGGGATGGGCGGTTTCATGGGAGATAACCTGGTTTCCATCGCTGCTGACAAGCTGGGCATGAAACTGACCGAGCTGCTCACTGAGCTTCAGAACGGCAAAAGCATCGCCGATGTGGCCAAGGAAAAGGGTGTAGACACCCAGACCATCGTGGACGCCTACATGGCCCAGGTCAAGGAAAAGCTGGACGAGGCTGTGGCCGATGGCCGCATCACCCAGAAGCAGGCCGACTACCAGTTGCAGCAGATCGAGCAACGGGTGACCGACCAACTGGATAACACCTGGCCGGATGACTGTCACGGTTACAAAGGCCGCAGGGGTGGCATGATGGGCTTCCCCGGCCTGGGCGGATTCTAGCCGTCGGGTCGGTTTTGAAGGAGGGGCGAGCGCAATAGGGGAACGTTCGCCCCTCCGATAGACCGTGAATGTGGGGAAGCGAGGAGGTGAGGCCAGGTAACACGGAAAGAGTGCAGACGTAAGAACGCAGGTACGGGCGGGGGGCGTCTCTCGCCCGTACCTTGCTCCCTTAGGATTCGCCTTCTTCATCGAATCTCCATATCATTGATGCGATGGTAGCATTTGCCGGGGGCCTTTGAGCAACAGGCGGTAGAGTAGCATGCGCATCCTGGCTTCGATCTGGTCTTTGTTCTGGTTGGCCGCCAAACGGCTGTGGAGCCGGCGTTGGCTGATGTTGTGCCTCCTTTTGGGGCTGGTGGTGGCCGTTGGCCTGCTATCTAGCATTCCGCTCTACGCCGACGCTGCGCAGAACCGGCTCCTTCAGGGGGAGCTGGAGAATTCCAATCCGACCTCTGGCGCGGAAGTGGCAACGTTGCGCGAGCCCTTTTCCTTCCTGTGGCGCTACATCGGGACCTGGCATGGCAACGTGACCTGGGACAAGTACCTGCCCGTTCAGCAATACCTGACCGAACAGGCCCCCCTCACCATCGGCCTGCCGCTCAAAACCCAGGTCCGCCACGTGGCCACCGACAAGCTGCGCCTGTTCCCCGGCGAAGGGGCAGCCTTTATCCCCGACGAGCCGCTCCTGTGGGCCAGCGTCGGCTTTGTCAGCGGATTACAGGATCACATCCAGATTATAGAAGGCAGCTTTCCCAGCACGGGCCTGGTCGGGGAACCGGTTGAGGTTCTCATCAGCCAGACAACGGCCGATCTGCTGGGCCTGCAGGTGGGTGAACTCTATATCCTGTTCGCTCCCGGCAAAGCCGGGGTGCAGATCCCGGTGCGCATCGCCGGGGTATGGCAGGCTGCCGATGCAACCGATCCCATCTGGTTTTACCGGCCTGAGGCGTTCAATGAGGTGCTGCTCACCGGCGAAGAGGCTTTTATAAGCCAGGTTGCTCCGGCGTTGGACACGCCTGTGGCGACAGCCGTCTGGTACCAGATCTACGATGGCAGCCGGGTCCGCCCGGCCACGGTCAACCGGCTGCTGGGCAACATCGCTGCCGCCGAGGCCCGGGTCACGGTCCTGCTAAACAACACATCCCTCGACGCCTCGCCGGTACCCGCCTTGAAGAGCTATGGCAAGTCGGCCAGCCTGCTGACCTTGGTGCTGACCATCTTTAGTCTGCCGGTCATCGGCCTGGTTGCCTACTTTATCAGCCTGATCGCCGGCATGGTGGTCCAGCGCGGGCAGAGCGAGATCGCCATTCTGCGCAGCCGGGGCATCACCCGCCGCCAGATCCTGAACCTCTACCTGCTGGAAGGGACGCTTCTCGGCGGGTTGGGCCTGGCCGGTGGGCTGCTGCTGGGCCGCTTTATCGCCCAACTGATGAGCCGCACCCGCACCTTCCTCGACCCCGGCATCTTGGCAGGCAGTGGCAGCCAGCCGGTGGTCATCATTCTGACCCCCACTGCATTGGCCTACGCCCTGGCCGGCGTTGCTCTGACGCTGATCGCCCTCCTAATCCCTGCCCTGCTGGCCTCCAAACACTCCATCGTCACCCTGCGCTGGGAGCAGGGGCGTTCGCTGCTGGCTCCCCTGTGGCAGCGTTACTTCCTGGACCTTCTGCTCTTGGTGCCGCCCTTCTATGGCTGGTATCAGCTGAGCAAACAAGGCACCATTGCCCTGGGCACGGGCGGAAACGATCCCTTTTCCAACCCGCTGCTCTTCCTGGTGCCGGTGCTCTTTTGTTTCTCGCTGGCCTTGTTGTGTATGCGCTTTTTCCCGTTGCTGATCAAGCTGCTGGCCTGGCTGGTTGCCTGGCTGCCGGGCACCACCCTGCTCCTCACGCTGCGCCAACTGGCCCGTTCCACTGGCCAATACATGGGGCCGCTGCTGCTGCTCAGCCTGACGGTGAGCCTGGCGACCTTTACCGCTTCGATGGCCGTCACCCTGGACAACCACCTCACCGACCAGGTGTACTATCAGGTGGGCACCGACTTGAACCTGGCCGAGCTGGGCGAAAGCACCGAGGAGACCACACAGGTCACATTGCCGGGCCAGACCACCACGACAACGAGCGACACCTCTACCGGGCCGCAGTGGCTCTTCCTGCCGGTGAGCGATCATCTGAGCGTGCCCGGCGTAAAGGCTGCGGCGCGGGTGGGTAATTACAGCGCCACAGCCCGCATCGGCGGACGCCAGCAAGCAGGGCGGCTCCTGGGCATAGACCGGCTGGATTTCCCCGCAGTAGCCTTCTACCGGCCCGATTTTGCGTATAACGAATCGCTGGGCGCCTTGATGAACCGCCTGGCCGTCTCTTCTGACGGCATTCTGGTCAGCAGTGGCTTCTTGAACCAGCAAGGGCTGGCCGTCGGTGACCCGCTGCGGCTGACGGTGGGCGTGGCCGGGGAGTATGCCGAAGTCCAGTTCACCGTGGTGGGGGCGCTGAACCTGTTTCCCACCCTTTACCCCCAGGATGGCCCCTTCTTCGTCGCCAACCTGGAGCACATCTACGACGCCTTGGGCGGCACCTATCCCTACGACGTCTGGCTGGCGACCGATCCGTCTGTTTCCGGCGGGCTGGCTGGCGACCGATCCGTCTGTTTCCGGCGAGGAGATCGTGGCCGGGGTGCGAGACCTGGGATTGGTCGTCGTCACCAGCCAGGATGCCCGGCAGATGATCGCTGCCGAGCAGACGCGCCCCGAGCGACAGGGGCTGTTCGGCCTGTTGTCGGTGGGGTTCATCGCTGCCGCCGTGCTGACGGTGGTTGGCTTTCTGGTCTATGCCATCGTCTCATTCCAACGCCGTTTCATTGAGCTAGGCATGTTGCGCGCCATCGGCCTGTCGAAGCGGCAGATGGCCGCCTTCCTGGCCGGCGAGCTGGCAGCCCTGATCCTGGCCGGCGTGACCTTGGGCGCAGGGGTAGGCGTCTGGGCCAGCACCCTGTTCATCCGCTATTTTCAGATCGGCAGCGACAAAACGGCCCAGGTTCCACCCTTTGTTGTCGAGATCGCCTGGCAGCAGTTGGGCCTCATCCTGGCCATCTTTGGCCTCATGTTTTTCCTGGCCGTCGCCGTTCTGGTTGTTCTGCTCAACCGGATGCGCGTCTTTGAAGCGGTGAAACTCGGTGAAACCGTTTGATTGCGGGACGGGTTGTCCACAAGATCGAGGTGTGTCATGAATCGCAAGGGCGGAACGCAAACAGTCTCTATTCTGATCGCGGCGGGCCTGCTGCTCGCCCTCGTGACCGGCTGTGGCCCGACCGGTGCAAAGGGTGTTGCTGCTGGGGCTGGTGAAGCCACCCCCACCCCTTTGCCGACGCCCATCGTCCCCGAAAAGCCAACCTACACGGTCCAGGTTGGCACGGTGGTCGAAACGCTCCAGTTTACCGGCCGTGCCTCGCCCGTGCAGCAGCAGGAGCTGTTTTTTGAAATGGGCGGCAACGTCGGCGCGGTGTACGTGGCCCGCGGCGACTGGGTCAAGGCCGGAGATCTGCTGGCCGAGCTGGAGATCAGCACCCTGGAGAAGCAGTTAGCCCAGAAAAAGATCAACTTGGAAACGGCTCAGCTTCGCCTGGAACAGGCTCGCATCCAGGCTACCGAAGCGATCACCACAAGCCAGAGTAAGCTGGAGGAGGCCAAAAAGAACCTGCAGGTCGTCAGGATCACAGCAGCCAACGACCTGGCGTCGGCCAAGGCCGCCGTCGCCAACGCCGAAACCAGCCTGAAAAATGCCAAACTGAACCTGACCATCGTGCAGAATAGCGATACCGTCGTCAAGAATGTGCGCGACCGGGAGTATGAAGCTGCCTGGTGGGAGGCGTTTTACGGCGAGTGTCTGCAAAAGTACGCAGCCGGCAAGATTGACAAGGAACGCCTGGACCTGGAATACAACAATCTACTTGCCGCCAAGGAGCGGCTGGAAGTGGCACGGGCTCAGGCGAAACTGGCCCTAAGCCAGGCGGAGGCCCAGGTCGCCCAGGCGGAAGAGTCGCTGCGCCAGGCCAAGGCCAAACTCGCCGAGCTTCAGAGTCGGTCAACGGTAGCCGAGGCTGAGGCCGCCGTCAAACAGGCGGAACTGGACTATCAGCAAGCTGTGGCCGACGCCGATCCTGAATCGTACAGCCTGAAATTGCTGGCCCTGGAACTGGAGCAAACGCAACTGGACATCCAGGACCTCGAAAACCAGATCGCCAGCGCCCGGCTCGTCGCCCCCTTTGACGGTCAAATCCTCTCCCTGAACATCAAGGCCGGCGATGCGGTCCAGGCCTACACCGCCATCGGCGTCCTGGCCGACCCGACCAAGCTCGAGATCACCGCCGAGTTGGGCAGCGATGCGTTGAGCCAGATGGCCCTGAACCAGGAGGCGCGGATCACGCTGCGCAACCGCCCTGGCGAGAGCTTCACCGGCACCGTGCGCCAGTTGCCCTATCCTTACGGTGGCACCACGGTGGACACGGGCGACGACACCGCCGTCCACGTGGCGATCGAAAGTGCGGTGAACATGACCCTTGGTGAACTGGCAACGGTGACCATCATTTTGCAAGAGAAGGAGAATGTGCTGTGGCTGCCGCCAGCGGCCATTCGCACCTATCAAGGCCGCAATTTTGTCGTCGTCCAGAACCCAGACGGCACCCAGCGGCGGGTGGATGTGCTGCTGGGCATCACCACCGACGAACGGGTCGAGATCGTTGCCGGGTTGCAAGAGGGGCAGGTCATCATCGGCGAGTAGCAGTCTCCCCTCGCAATTGGTCGTGACAAAAGGCACGAAGGTTCTAAATCCTGTTTGGTTCCGGCCAGGCCGGGTTAGGGTGAAGGATGGAGCCATTCCTTGTCTGCGAAAACCTGGTCAAAATCTATCAAGTCGCCGGGTTAGAGGTGGTGGCGCTCCAGGGGTTGAACCTGACGGTACAGCCCGGTGAGCTGTTGGGCATCGTCGGCGCTTCCGGGTCGGGCAAGAGCACGCTGCTCAACATTTTGGGCGGGCTGGACCGCCCCTCGGCCGGGCGGCTGCTGGTGGATGGCCGCGACCTGCTCAAAGCGCCGGCCAGGGTTTTGGATGAGTACCGCCGCACCCAGGTGGGGTTTGTGTGGCAGCAGACGGCCCGCAACCTGGTCCCCTATCTGAGCGCCCAGGAAAATGTCGAGCTGCCTATGACCATCGAAGGGGTGGAACCGCGTCAGAAGCGGGCCTGGGCCCAAGAGCTGCTCGAGGCGGTGGGGCTGTGGGAATACCGCAAGCACCATCTGGCACAACTGTCCGGCGGCCAGCAACAGCGAGTGGCCATCGCCGTTGCCCTGGCCAACCATCCCAGGCTCCTGCTGGGCGATGAGCCAACCGGCGAGGTGGATACGGCCACGGCCCAGGAGATCCTGGCCCTGTTCCGGCAGATGAACGAGCAGTATGGCCTGACGACGATTATCGTCACCCACGACCCGCAAATAGCCCGGAATGTGGACCGGGTGGTGACAATCCGCGATGGCAGCACCAGCAGCGAGACGGTCAGGATCGAAAATGAAGCGGCCGCTTCTCTCCATTCTCCATCCTCCATTTTCTATTCCGAATATGTGGTCGTAGACGGCGCCGGCCGCCTCCAGCTTCCGCCCGACCTGCGCGCCGAGTTGGGCATTACCGACCGGGTCACGGTGGAACGGGTCGAAGGGGGCATCCTGATCCGCCCTGCAGCCGGGTTGCAACCGATCGTCTCGCCGGAGAACCGTTCCGCCCCGCAGCCGAAGGATGACCAGCCACCCTCTGCCGCCCGCGCGGTGCTGAGCGGCTGGCTGAAGCGAACAAGACGTCAAGCGTCAAACGTCAAACGTAAATCGTCAAGCGTCAAGCGTCAAACGTAAATCGTCAAGCGTCAAACGTAAATCGTCAAGCGTCAAACGTAAATCGTCAAGCGTCAAGCGTCAAACGTCAAACGTCAAACGTCAAACGTCGAGGAGGAAAACAGGTGAGAGCAAAATCTGCTTGGCTGATAGGGTTAATTACGGCGCTGCTGGTGGCCTGTGGCCCCGCTGCCTCGTCGGTCCCAACGACCGATCCGACAACGGCCAAGTCGGCTACGACGGGCAACAACACACCGCTTACCATCCTTCGTTTTGCCGTATCGGGCCTGAATCAGAACCGCTACGACAGCCTGATCAAAGCCTTTGAAGCCGAAAACCCGGAGGTGCACATCAGCACGGTCTCAATTGAGCAGATACTGGGCACAGGACCCGGTGGATCCAATTGGCCCGACGACGCTTATCTCCGCCTGGCAGCGGCAGCCGACGTCATTGACGCCCCGGCCACCCGCCAGGCCGTGCAACAGGGGGCGCTGTTGGACCTCACCCACTTTTTCGAGTCGGACCCGAATGTGAAACCCGACGCCTTTTACCCCGGCCTGCTGGAAAGCGTCCGGTGGGACGGCAAAATCTGGTCGCTGCCGGTCGAGGTCACCTACTCGCTGATCTACTATGACAAAAGGCTGTTCGACGCGGCCGGCCTTCCCTATCCTCAGCCAGGTTGGACCTGGGATGACTTTTTGGCAGCCGCCAAGGCGCTGACAGTACGTAGTGGTGATACGGTCAGCCAGTGGGGGTTCGTGGAACCGAGCTTTGACCCGGTGACCTTTGTCCAGGCCAGGGCGGGGCTGCTGTTCAACGCCGACACCTACCCACCCAAAGCCCGCCTGGATGACGCGGCTGTGGTCGAGGCGGTGCGCTGGTACACCGACCTGTTCCTGACCCACAAAGTGTCACCCTACTACTCCTCGACAGAAAGGGGTGGCGGCCGCGTGATGTTCAGCAATGAAGGCATGCGGTTCGACGGCAGCCAGGCGGCCATGTGGTTCTCGGCCGGCGGCCGCATGTTCATTGGAAGGATGGGACCGGGCGGGCCAGACCAGCAACAGCAGACTATCGGTGTTGTGCCCTTTCCGGTAAGCAAATCCAACGACCACACCACCCCAGCCGTCGTGGATGGCCTGTCCATCAGCGCCGGCACAAAGAAAGCCGACCTGGCCTGGAAGTGGATCAGCTGTCTGGCCCAGCAGCAGGCAGGGCAGCGCGGCCCCTTTAACGCTTTTGCCACCGGCACCGTGCCGGCAATGCCTTCGGTGGCGGCTGCCAGCGGCTACTGGAACAACCTCGACGCGGAGGTGGCGGCTGCCCTGCAATATGCCATTGAGCATGCCTATGTGGATAATTACAACGGTGTGGGCTACGACACCTTTTACGCCGCTGTTGTGGATGTGATGGACAACGGCACTGCTATCGAACGGGCCCTGGCCAACGCCCAAACTCAAGTGGAGGCCGAGATCGAGGCTGAGGTGGCCGCTGCACCGACCCCCGTCGCCAACCTGGTCGTGGCTGAGGAGGAACAAAAAGCGCTGAACGCCGGTGCGGTCATCATCACCTTTGGCCTGAGCGAGGGCGGTGGCCCCTTTGGCCGACAATCCCTGTCCACGTTGATCGATCAGTTCCAGGCCGCCCACCCGGACATCATCGTCGAGGTTGACACCCCAGAGGGGTTCCGCGGCCAGCTTGGCCTGGCCGAGATGGCCGCCGAGTATGATTGCTTCCAGGCCCTGCCCAACCTCAACGACGAGGCGGTGGCCGCTATTGTCAACATCGAGCCGTTCCTGGCCGCCGACTCTAGCGTCCGCAAAGAGGACTTTTTTCCCTCTGTCCTGCAGCAGTTTACCTATCAAGGCCGGTTGTGGGGGCTGCCGGGCAGCGTCACGGTCAACGTGATAAACTACAATAAGGACCTGTTCGACGCCGCCGGCCTTCCCTATCCCAGCCCGACCTGGACAACGAACGATTTTCTGGAAATGGCCGTCGCCCTGACCAAAGGGGATGGGGAAAGCAAGCAGTATGGCTATGCGCCTAGTTCCTTTGTGGTCACTGACCTGGTGAGTTTCATGGACCGGCTGGGGGCCGATATGCTGGACGAGTCGGTCGATCCACCCCGTTTGGTGTTCAACTCCCGCAGCGTCGTCGAGGCCTTCCGCTGGTATACCAGCCTGGCAACCCGCTACCAGGTGGAGCCGGTTTTTGAAAATCCAGAAGGATTTGGAGGCAGCGAGCGGCAACGGCAGACCTTGATTGACGGAGGCCGCGTGGCCATGTGGCTGGAGTCGGGCGGTTTTGGCTTCGGCGGCTTTGGAACCCGCATGGCTGTTGGCCCTGGTGGGCCTGAGGGGCAGCGAAACCTCAACCTCGGTGTCGCTCCTCTGCCTGCCGGCCCTAACAGCGCCCAAGGCAGCGGCTTCCAGTCGGTGAACGGCTACTTTATCTCAGCTCAGACCCAGGCGCGGCAGGCGTGTTGGACCTGGATCACCTTCTTGACGGAGCAACCCGCCGCGGCCTCTGGCCTGCCGGCCCGCCGTTCGGTGGCCGAGTCGGCGGCCTACCGCCAACTGGTCGGTGCCGAGGCGGCAGATGCCTATCTGGCCAGCGTCAGCAGCGGCAGCCGGGCCTCGTTCTATCAGCGCATCTCCGACGAGGGGAACTGGCTTGGCTTCGCCTCCTTCTGGCTCTCCGACGCCTACAACCGCGTGATCAATGGCGAGATGACCGTCGAGGAATCGCTGGCCGCTGCCCAGGAGTCGGTAGACGCCTACCGCGATTGCGTCATCGCCAAGAACGCCTATCAGGACCCGGAGGCGATGCGGCAATGCCTTTCCGCAGCAGGGGTCAATGCGCCACGAATGCCCTAAACCGGGATAAGGGGGACATGGTGAACGAAACACAACCGATTGTCCGGGTGCAAGGGGTGACCCGTGTGTACCGCGTCGGCTCGCGCCAGATCCCTGCCTTGCGCGGCGTAGACCTGGCGATCGGTCCAGGCCAGGTGGTGGCCCTGCGCGGACGATCTGGTTCGGGCAAGACGACGTTGTTGAACTGCATCGGCGGCTTGGACCGGCCCACTTCGGGCCAGATATGGTTCGAGGGCCGGGATGTAACGCGCCTGCCCGAAGAGGAGTGGGTAAAGCTGCGTCGGCACCGCATCGGCTTTGTCTTCCAGTCCCATGCCCTGCTGGCCACCTACTCGGCTTGGGAAAATGTGGAGCTGATGCTGCGTCTGGCCGGGATGAAACGACAGCAGCGGCAGCAGCGCACCCAAGAGGTTTTGACGTTGATGGGCCTGGCCAAGTGGATGGACCACCGCACCTTTGAGCTATCCGGTGGTCAGCAACAGCGGGTGGCCATCGCTCGGGCCATCGCCCCACGCCCGGCGCTCATCCTGGCCGACGAGCCAACCGGTGAACTGGACTCGGCCACCGGCCAGCAGATCCTGGGCCTCTTTCGCTACATTGCCGACCGAGAGGGAACGACCGTTGTGATCGCCACCCACGACCCGGCAGTTGACGCCTTTGTGGATGAGGTGTATCATTTACAAGACGGTCGCACCGTCGGGAACCCAGGGAGCAGAATTGAAACTCCACCAGAGGTCCATGAAACCTCCATACAATCTCCACATCCTCATGCTATTATTGCAATGACACACAACCAGAAGGAGGTCCTGTGAAAAAAGCTAGTGTGAATTATTGGGTAGACGTGGCAACGGGCATCGCTTTTGTGCTCAGCGCCCTCAGCGGCCTGGTCTTTCTTCTGCCACTGAACCCGGCCAACGGATTCTTGGGCATAGGCTACCGGGTGTGGAACAGCCTGCATACCTGGAGCAGCTTGGCAGTGATCGGCGGGGTGGGGGTCCACCTGGCTCTGCATTGGAAGTGGATAGTCGCCATGACCCAACGGATGCTATCACTCGGAAGCCACCGGGGGGCACAGGAACCCGTCTCGGACATGGCCTGTGGTGAAGCCCAAGGCAGGCCCATAAGCCGCCGGGCCTTTCTGATCTTCGGGGGAGCGTCCGCTGTCGTCATCGGCGCGATGGTTGCCGGCTACAAAGCACTCTTTGACTCGGCCGAGGCAGGCCAGAGCGACAGCCAGCCCCTTGCGGCACAACAGGAAGGCGATGTTGCCTGTCCCTTCGGCCTGATCAACGATCCCTACCCTGGGCAGTGCAGGCATTATCTAGACGCGAACGGCGATGGGATCTGCGACTATTCGGTGCCGGGATCGGCGGCCTCTCTCCCCAGCAATGGAGAGCTGGGCTCGGATGCGCGCCATCAGGGCCAACGCCGCCGGGGGTGGGGACAACCATAAAACCGGCATAGGGGTCGAGGGAAGGAGCGAAAAGAGGTCAGCAATGCCCCAGCGGATTCTGGTCGTGGACGACGACCGCGAGATTGTGCGGTTGGTGGGCACCTACCTGGAGCAAAGCGGCTATCAGGTATTGACCGCCTATAACGGCGAGATAGCCTTGGACATCCTGCGCCGCGAACGTCCCGACCTGATGATTTTGGACCTGATGCTGCCCGACCGCGATGGCTACGAGGTCACCCGTACTGTCCGCGGCGATGCAACCCTGGCGGCGATGCCGATCATCGTGCTCACTGCCCACATCGAGGCCGCCGACAGCCTCCTCAGCATGGAGCTGGGGAGCAACGATTATGTAACCAAACCGTTCAACCCCCACGAACTGGTGGCGCGGGTCCGGTCTGTGCTGCATCGTCTCCAGGGGAAACCGGTTCCCCCGCGGGTGATCCAGGCCGGGACGCTGGCCATCAACCTAGATGCCCACCAGGTTCAGGTGCAAAACCAACCTGTGCGCCTGACGCCCACCGAATTCAGTCTGTTGCGGGTCCTGGCCGAAAATCCCGGCCGGGCCTTCACCCGTTTGGAGCTGATCGAAGAGGGTCTGGGCTACAGCTATGAGGGGTTGGAGCGGACCGTGGATAGCCACATCAAAAACCTGCGCCACAAACTGACCGCCGCCGGCGCACCGGCAGGCCTGATCGAGACGGTAATTGGGATTGGCTACCGCCTGGCAGTGGGAGGGGATTCATGAACCGACTTTGGGTGCAATTGACCCTGGCCTTTAGCCTCGTCGTGCTGATCGCCGTCGGAGCCATTGCTTTCCTGATCAACCGTGCAACCGGCGCCGAGTTTCGCCAGTACATCACCCACAGCGGCATGCAGGTCTCCGGCAGCGGCATACGGCAGCTTGTCGAATATTATCAACAGCAAGGCAGTTGGGAGGGGGTAGAAAGCCTGCTGGCCGGCGGCGTCTATGTAGCTGAACCTCAGGGCATGGGCCTCTCGATGATGAGCTTCTGGCGAATGTCCCCCGGCATGGCAGGCAGGCGGCTCGACGTCTTGCTGGCCGATGCCAACGGCAGGGTCGTCTTTGACAGCACCCATCAGGCCGAAGGCCGGCGGTTGCGCTCCCAAGAAAAGGCCAGGGCCCTGGCCATCGCCGTCTCTGACGGTGGCCCGGTGATCGGCTACCTGCTCCTATCTTTTCCCGGACCTCCGACCAGGTTGGGCGCCCTGGAACAGAATTTCCTCGACCGGATACGCCGGGTCCTGTTCATCGGAGCAGGCCTGGCCGTAGGTCTGGCGCTGTTCGCCGGCGCACTCCTGAGCCACAGCCTGACCGCTCCTCTGCAACGCCTGGCAGCCGCTGCCCGTTCCGTGGGCAAAGGGCACCTGGACCAGCAGGTAAAAGTGGAGGGCAGCGCCGAAATGGCCGAAGTTGGCCAGGCGTTCAACGAAATGATCGCCGCCCTGAAGGATGCAGAAGTCCAGCGCAAGAACCTGGTGGCCGACGTGGCCCACGAGCTGCGCACCCCGCTGACGGTGCTCCAGGGTAACTTGCGGGCTATTCTGGACGGCGTGTATGCCTTGGACAAGGCTGAAATCTCGCGCCTGTACGACGAAACGCGCCTGTTGAGCCGCCTGGTAGACGATCTGCGGGAGCTGGCCTTGGCCGATGCCGGGCAACTGCACCTGAATCTGCAACCCACCGACGTGAGCCAGGTCATCCTTGACACGCTCGATACCCTGGCCCTGGCCGCCGAAGCGCAGCAGGTGACCCTTACCTCTCAGATTGCGGACGACCTGCCCCTCGTCCAGGCCGACCCGGATCGGGTGGCCCAGGTGCTGCGCAACCTGCTGGTCAATGCCTTGCGCCACACTCCTCCTGGTGGCTCGGTCACGGCAAAGGCACACCGGGCAGGGGAGATGGTCGAGGTCGCCATTGCCGATACGGGCGAGGGGATCGCCCCTGATGACCTGCCCCACATCTTTGAGCGTTTCTGGCGGGCAGATCCGGCGCGGGCCCGCGCCGACCGTTTTGCCGACAGCACCGGCCTGGGGCTGTCCATCGCCCAGAGCCTGGTAGAGGCTCATGGCGGGCGCATTTGGGCCGAGAGCACGCCGGGGCAAGGCACGGTCTTGCGGTTCACCCTGCCCCTCGCCTCTCATCGGTGCTAACTTGCGACTCAAGCCGCACTGTGGGGGCTGTCAGCGTAGACGCCCTGTCCGCGCAGGCGGACAGCCGGCCAAGC
>FWWM01008810.1_pt1 | contig 19092 bp, 15 predicted proteins | sample 2228351 | NCBI WGS metagenome assembly FWWM01 (sample SAMEA103939774, study PRJEB20133) | metagenome
TTCACCTCAATCTGATACGCGCCAATATGTTGGGTAATGCCGCCAGCTTCGCCTTCGGCCACTCGGGTCGAGCGAATCGCATCGAGCAGCTTCGTCTTCCCGTGATCGACGTGTCCCATGATCGTTACCACCGGCGGACGGGGGCGCATCTCTTCGGGCGGCTGCGCCTTGAGCACATCTTTAATATTCTCGACAATGCCCGCCATCTGTTCGGGCACAATCTCGGTCGTCTCAATTCCAAAATCACTCACAATCAACGCAGCAGTTTCATAATCAATTTGCTGGTTGATATTGGCAATCATGCCGCCTTTCAACAGCGCCTTCAAAATATCAGCCGCGCCAATCCCGGTCGCTTCCGACAATTCACGCACGGTCATGACCGACGGCAGGGCGACCGGCCCGCGCGGACGCGCCGCCGGGCGGGCGGGCGCCGCTGGCTGCGGGCGGCGATTCAGCGCTCCTTCACGCTCTTCAGGTTGGTGGCGCTCGCGCCCCTGCGACCCGCGCGCGCTGCGGGCGGGAGCGCCGCCACGCGCAGGCGGCTGTCCCTGCCCGACTGGCCCACTCCGCCCAGCCGGGGTGCCGCCACTCCGCGGCGGGGGTGAGGCGCGACCACTGGCTGGCGCAGGAGCGCGCCCGGCGCCGGCTGGTCGATTACCGCCGCTATTGCCTGCCGGGGTATTCGCCGACGGGCGACCAGCCGGTTGATTAGCGCTCCGGCCAGCGCCCGCCGCGCCATTCGCTACTCGTGTGCTACTGCTCTGACCGGCGCCGCGCCCGCCGCCTGTCCCAGAATCGCGTCGTGGTTTATCACTCATGATCAACTTCCTTTCTGGGAGAAACAGCTTTCAGCGGCTGTTCTCCACCATCGCGCTCAGGAACGTGTCTGCCAACGGCGCGCAGCAGCAACCAGATCGCTCTTCACACCAATCAGATCAATCATCAACTCCGTTCGGCGCCGTTGATGTTACGTCCTGAAGCAATTGCTGCCCCATCTGTTCAATCATTACCCGGTCATCGGGATGCAGCGCTGCGATCTTCAATGCCCGTTCAACCGTATGGCGCCGCAATGCGTCGCCCCAACACGCCGGATTGTGACACAGATACGCGCCACGACCCGGACGCTTGCCCGAAGGATCGATGGTCACCCGCCCGGCTGCGTCACGCACCAACCGGATCAGGGCGCGCTTGGCGTCACTCTGCCGACAGACAATGCACATGCGCTGCGGCACATGCTTTGGTCGTGGCGCCGGCGAACTAACTTTCGCTGCCATACGACACTTCCTACCCGGACGTATCCTGATCGGCTTCCGGCAACAGGTACGATGCCATCAGTCGATCGTTGAAATAGATAAACACCTTTTGTGACGTTGCCCGCACCTGCACGACCCTGCCAATCAGATCATTCCCTAACGGGCCGTAGCGATAGCCACGGAAGAGGATTGTGCCATCGGGCTGCACAACTAATTCTTCCACCGGCGCCTGAGCCAGCTCAGCCTCGATCGCCAGTTGCGCGGCTTCGGCTTCGGCGCGAGCTTCAGCCGCAGCGCGTTCCTCTTCGAGCAGCGCCGAGGCGCTCTTAATATCGATGCGCCAGCCGGTCAGCTTGGCGGCCAGACGCACGTTCTGCCCCTCCTTGCCGATTGCCAGCGACAGTTGCTTATCAGGCACAATCACCAGAGCGGTATGCTCGTGATCGTTAAGATGCACCTCAACCACCTGGGCCGGCGAGAGCGCATTGGCAATATACTCGCGCGGATCCGACGACCACTGCACGACATCGATCTTCTCGCCGTTCAGCTCGTTGACAATATTCTGAATGCGGATGCCGCGCATGCCGACGCATGATCCAACCGGATCGATGCCCTCCTGACGCGCCGCCACCGCCACCTTGGTGCGCAGGCCAGGTTCGCGAGCGATCGATTTGATCTCAACCGAACCGTTGTAGATCTCCGGCACTTCCATCTCGAACAGGCGCGTGATCAGATTCTTGTGAGCGCGCGAGGCGATCAGGCGCGGGCCGCGATCATCCTTCTTGATCTCTAACAGATAGACCTTCAGGCGCTGACCCTGATAATAACGATCGTTGGTCACCTGCTCTTTCGGCGGGATGATCGCCTCTGCTTTGCCCAGTTCGAGAATGACATTGCCACGCGGGCCATTATTGCGCTGGACAGTCGCCGTCAGCAGCTCACCTTCGCGATTCTGGAACTCGCTGTAGACATACGCGCGCTCGATGTCTTTGATCCCCTGCAGCACCACCTGTTTGGCGGTTTGGGCAGCGATCCGGCCAAAATCGCGCGGGGTGCTCTCGACCAGCACCGCCTCTCCGATCTGCGCGTCGGGTTTGATTTTACGAGCAGTCGCCAGATCGATCTCGAAGCGATCGTCGAACACTTCGTCAACGACCTGTTTTTCAGCGTAGACTCGCGCAACACCGGTGACCGGATCAAGTTTGACCGTCACTTCCACTGCGGGCGGATTCGGCCCAAGCAGCCGCTTGTACGCGCTGACCAGCGCCCGCTCCATCACGTCGATGATGGCTTCCTTCGGAATACCGCGCTCGGATGCGATCTGGGTAATAGCCGCGTAAAAATCGCTTTTCATCGCTCTGACTCGCCTGACAATAAGAAAAGTGGGTATCACCCACTTTCCACTCGAACAGCGCAGATTGCTGCACCAGCGCCTACCACCGGTAGCGGGAACAGCTTCTTTGCAAGCTCACAGACGGTTCATCGCGTTTCCCTGAACGGCCTGATGAGGCTGTCGCCAACAGCAACAGCAGCGAGTGTCAAGCAGGCGGTTGCACATACCCACGGACAATGCAACCTTTATCCACACGTCAAGTATATCATCTCCGATCAGCTTTTGCAAACCGTTTTTTGCTGAACGTGGGTTGAATCGCGCGCGGATTGCCGCTGCCAGCGCGCAGGGTGATGATCCACTCCCGCGTTGAATCGCGCGCGCGGATTGCCGCCCATAGACGCTGATGGGTTACCATATCGAACATGCGTGCGAAAATACAACCCGGAACCCCTCGATCTGTGGTATAATAAACTGAGGTTACAATGCCAGTACACGACTGAGCGAGGGCATGCGCCAGCCATTTCATCTGATCGATTCACTAGCCAACGGATATACGGCCATCTACCGTCAACCGCTGGCAATACTCTTCTCGATCGGGATCAGCGCATACCTCTGGCTCGGCAGTGCAATCAATCTCACGTTACCTGAATACAGCGCCAACCATCTGCTCAGTCAGAGCCTGGGCACGCTCCACGCTGTTGACGCTCGCGCGCTGCTGGTAGTGACAAACCTGATACCAGCATTAACGCCCGGCGCCAACGTCGATACGTTGCCGCCGCCGATCTTCCTGGAAGCGCGCGCGTTTGTCGCTGCTGTCTGTGGCCTGAATCTGGCAGCGCTGGCGCTGAGCAGTTGGTTTCTGGCCACGCTGCGGCACGTAGTGTTTCGCGAACGAGGATCGCTGCGTTCAATGTTCCGGCATACGACCCAACTGACCGTCCGGTTAGGCATCGTGTTTGTCATCATCGGCGGCGCAATCGCGCCGTTGCTGATCATGTCTGGTCTGCTGGCCGTTGCCGTGCCAACCGCACTGCCGTTGATCTTCACCGGCTGGATCGCGCTCGCGCTGATCGGGCTGGTAGCATTAGGCTTCACGCCGGAGGTGATCGCCATTTACCGCTGCGGGCCACTGCTTGCGATCCGTCGTAGCCTGCACTTTGCCCGCCAGCGCTGGCTGGCTATCGCCACCTTTCTGGCCGTGTGCGCCGTGATCGAAGTAGGGTTTGGCGCGATCTGGCGCGCGCTGGCCAGTCAGCCCGGCTGGTTGATGCCTGCGCTCGTCGGTCATGCCTGGATTAGCAGCGGCCTGCGCGCTGCGCGCCTGGCATTCTATCGCTCCCATGCTGCGACTCTTGCGCCTTTGTCACCCTGAAGACAGCGCATCAATACAACGAAGGGATTTGGTTCTATGACAAATGAGACCCCGACCACATACGACGAAAGTCAGATTCAGGTTCTGGAGGGCATGGAAGCTGTCCGCAAACGCCCCGGTATGTATATCGGCCCGACGGATATTAACGGCCTGCATACCATGGTGCGAGAGGTGGTCGATAACTCGGTCGATGAAGTCATGGCCGGACGCGCGACCAGCGTCAGCGTCACCATTCACCGAGACGGATCGGTGACGGTCAGCGATGACGGATCGGGCATTCCGGTCGGTATTCATCCCAAAGAGGGCATCAGCACCCTTACCCTGGTGATGACGCGCCTGCACGCCGGCGGCAAATTCGGCAGCGGCGGCTACAAAGTCTCCTCAGGACTGCACGGTGTCGGCGTCTCGGCAGTCAATGCGCTCTCGGCGTATCTGCGCGTTGATGTCTACCGCAATGGCCGCCACTACTATCAGGAGTATCGCGCCGGCGTGCCGGTCACCGATGTGATTGACCTCGAACCGACCGACCGCCATGGCACCACCACACGCTTCCTGCCCGACACCTCGATCATTCAGACGCTCGACTATAACTTCGATACGCTGGCCCAGCGCTTCCGCGAGATGAGCTATCTCAACAAGGGGCTGCGGTTTAAGTTTGTTGATGAACGCGCAAACCGTGAACTCAATTTCTACTTTGAAGGCGGGATTGTCTCGTATGTCCGCCACCTGAACAAAGACAAGACCGCGCTGCACCGCCAGCCGTTTTACGTCGAGCGCATGGTTGATGACGTGATGGTCGAGGTAGCGTTGCAGTATACCGATACGTATGATACCGACAATGTCTATACCTTCGCCAACAATATCAACAACGCCGATGGCGGCTCGCACCTGTCGGGATTTCGCACGGCGCTCACCCGCGTGATCAACACCTACGCGCGCGCGAAGGGTCTGCTCAAGGAAAACGAGAGCAATCTGACCGGCGATGATGTGCGCGAGGGCCTGACCGCGGTGATCAGCGTCAAGTTGAAAGACCCGCAGTTCTCGTCGCAAACAAAAGAGAAGCTGGTCAGCCCGGAAGCGGCCAGCGCCGTCGCCTCAGTGTTTGGCGATGCATTCAGCGCCTGGCTCGATGAAAACCCAGCCGACGCGCGCCGGATTATCGAGAAAGCCATCTCGGCGGCGCGCACCCGTCTTGCGGTGCAGAAGGTGCGCGAGACGGCCCGCAAGAGTGCGATGGAGGGCTTTTCGCTGCCCGGCAAGCTGGCCGATTGTTCCGACCCCAATCCGGCCCGCTGCGAGCTGTACATCGTCGAGGGTGATAGCGCCGGCGGCACCGCCAAACAGGGACGCGATCGCCGGTTCCAGGCAATTCTGCCACTGCGCGGCAAGATTCTCAACGTCGAGAAGAGTCGGCTCGATCGTATGCTCTCGAACGCGGAAGTGCGGGCGCTGATTACCGCTATCGGCGCATCGGTCGGCGACCAATTCGATCTGAGCAAGCTGCGCTACCACCGCATCTTTCTGATGACCGACGCCGATGTGGACGGCAGCCACATTCGCACCCTGCTGCTGACCTTCTTCTTCCGCCACATGCGGCCACTCATTACGAACGGTCATCTCTTCATCGCGCAGCCGCCGCTCTACCGGATCAAGCACGGACGCGAGCAGGTCTATACCTACTCTGACGCCGAGCGTGACGCCTACATGAGCAAGCTTCCTCCGGGCACCAAGGTTGAGATTCAGCGCTACAAAGGGCTGGGCGAAATGAATGCCGAACAGCTCTGGGAAACAACGATGAATCCGCAAAATCGAGTCATCTTACAGGTGACGCTCGAAGATGCAGCGCGCGCCGATGAGACCTTTACCATGTTGATGGGTGAACTGGTGCCGCCGCGCCGCCGGTTTATCCAGACCCATGCTAATGAGGTCGTGGAGCTGGATATTTGAGTCGGCGGTAGATAGATTGCGGTTGAGCAGGGATTGCGCCCACCAGCGTTGAGGGGCGCCCTGCCAGCTCTGGCAACAGGCGATCACCAGGATCGGGGCAGGGGCGACACGGCGCGTCGCCCCTTTGCGCCATCAATCTACGCGCGGCGCGCGGCGTGCGCTTGACGGACGATCTCCTCGATCTGGCCGAGATGATCATAAGCATGGGCCAGGCCCAGGGCGTAGCGGCCACGAGCATCGACCGGCGGCGCGCCCGGCCACGGCTCGACGATGTAGTCGAGATGCGGCTGATCGGGCCACATCTCAAGCGATGCGCGCAACATACGCCGACTTTCGGCCAGGCGCTGCCGCACCTGCGCCATCGTCGTTACGCTCTGCCATGGCACTTCGTAGCGTGAGCGCCCGTGAAAGGCCACTCCACGCGCCATCTCGGCGGCCAGAAAGGCCGACTCTTCACACGACGCCGTCAGATGCACAATCACGTGACCGAGCGTCCAGGCCTGATTGACCGCGCTGGGATCGGTCGCAAACGGATCGTTCGCATTGGGATCAACCGGCTGAAAGGTCACATCGGCATCGACACAATCGGCGATCAGTCGCTCGATGGTATCGTACATCAGATCGGTCTCGGCCCGCAGATCGGCGATCGTCAGGTCGGCAACCAGTTCCTGCATCGTTCGTTCACGACGGTAGAGAGCTGCGTAATCGAGCATAGTGTTTCTCATTCCCTTCATCAAAGCTCGCACATCACGACCGCCCCAACCGCTCGAGCAGCATGCAGTAGGCGGTCTGCCCCTTGCGAAAACTGCTCAGGCGGAAGAATTCATCGGGCGAATGGACCCGCTCATCATCAAGGCCGAAAGCAAAATTGCTGGTGTAGGCGCCAAGCTGCCGCTGGAAGAGGGTGCATACCGGGATTGAGCCGCCGCTGCGCACATAGTAGGGTTCGCGCCCGTACAGCTCGATCAGCACCTCGCGCACCGCCATATTCCCTGGATCGTCCTCAGGGATGAGATAAGGGTAGGCCTGAAATGCAAGTGGAGTGACCGTGACCGTCACGCCGGGAGGCGTGTGCCGTTTGATATGGGCCTGGAGCAAGTCGAGAATAACCTGGGGGTCTTGATCGGGCACCAGCCGACAGGTAATCTTGGCGTGAGCCTCTGCTGGGAGCACGGTCTTGATCCCCTCTTGCTGGAACCCGCCCCAGATTCCGTTCACTTCGAGCGTGGGCCGCACCCACTCGCGCTCACGCGGCGTGAATCCAGCCTCGCCGAACAGCGCCGGCACGCCGAGCGTCTCTTTCAGCTTCTCTTCATCGAAAGGAATGGCAGCGATCCGATCGCGATCGGCAGGAGTCAACGGTCGCACCTGATCGTAGAAACCGGGAATAGTGATCATACCATCGGCTGAACGCATCGAGCCGAGAATCTGCACCAGCGCGTGGATCGGATTTTGCACCACGCCACCGTACATACCAGAGTGCAGATCCATCTTTGCCGCCCGCACATCGATCTGGATGCCACAACCGCCGCGCAACCCCACCAGGATCAGCGGTTGATCCTCGCTCCACTGACCGCCATCGGCGCTGAGCACGAGATCGCAGGCGAAACGCTCACGTTCTTGTTGCAGGAAGGCCGGGATTTGCGGACTCCCGATCTCTTCCTGGCCTTCGAGGAAAAACTTGACATTGACCGGCAACGCGCCATTGCTCTGCAAGAGGGCTTCAACTGCCAGGATCGGGATCAGCATGTTGCCCTTGTCGTCACTGGCGCCGCGCGCATAGATCCGATCATCGGCAATATGCGGCTCGAACGGCGGATGCGTCCAGAGATCGAGGGGGTCAACCGGTTGCACGTCGAAATGGCCGTAGATCAACACAGTCGGTTTGCCCGGCGCGTGGAGCCAGTCGGCGTAAACCACCGGATGGCCACCGGTGGGCAGAATTGCAACGTGCTCCATTCCGGCAGTGGTCAGCCGGTTAGCAACCCATTCGGCAGCGCGCAACACATCGCCAGCGTGAGTTGAAATCGCCGAGATGCTGGGAATGCGCAGAAAATCGACCAGTTCGGCCAGAAATCGATCTTGCTGCGCGGCGAGATAGCTCTTCCAGTCTGGCATAACGAGCGAGCCTCCTCTACAATAACAATAGGCGGACACACAGTTTCGCCCCGGTACAGGCATTATAGCGGAGATTACCCATGGCGACTCTGACCGCCCGCCCATCCTTTTCCCTGCGCCAGCTCGGCGTGATTCTGGCGCTGGCGCTGACGATCGGGATCAATGTGCTGGCCAATGCGTTACCCCTGAACGGCCAGACGACCGCTGCGATCTCGGATCGCTACCCGTTGCTGATTACCCCGCCCGGCTATGTCTTTTCGATCTGGGGCGTGATCTATCTTGGTTTGATCGGGTACGCGCTGTATCAGGCGCTGCCGATGCAGGCCGCCAATCCACGCTTGCAAGCAGTAGCAAGGTGGTTCTGGTTCAGTTGCGCCGGCAATATCCTCTGGCTGCTTTTCTGGCACTACAATCTGCCGCTGCTCTCGCTGCCAGCAATGCTGATGGTTCTAGGCGGACTGATCGCCAGCTTTCTGGCGTTGCGCAGTCAGGGCACACCATCAGCCAGCGAACGATGGCTGGCGCAGGTGCCGTTCAGCATCTATTTGGGCTGGATCTGTGTGGCGACGCTGGTGAATGGCGGCGTCTTTCTCTACGAGTTGGGCTGGCGCGATACCGGCAACGGCGGGATCATCAGTACGATGGTGTTGTTGGCGCTGGCCGCCGGTCTTGGCTGGTGGTTTGCGCGGCGTTACCGTGACGGCGCGATCCCGCTGGTTGTAGCATGGGCCAGCAGCGGGATCGCGCTCAAGCAGGCTGCCATCGTGCCGCTGGCAACCGTTGCCTGGATCGTTGCGATCGCCGCGTTGATCGCTGCGCTGAGCGCGGTCGTCAACAGGAATCGGGCCTGACACGGCTTGCCTTCAGCACCCAGAATCGCGCCAAAAAGCCACGAAGTTCACGACGGTCACACTGACGGATCGCATGTCATCACGTTCCTGTGCTATCCTTCCGCAACGATCGCGCCAGCCGCTGATCACGGGTTGCCGCTGGCAGCCCATTTGAACGAGCATTCATACCGACTTTAGATAGACGGTCACGTATCGGGCAGCCACATCAACGCTGCCGCAGTGCGCAGGATGCGGCGGGCGCGCTCCGCAGAGCGGGTGCTGGGGCAGCACCGATCGCGCGCCGAACGCTGGTATGACCGGGATGGCGGCGGCGTGGCCATCTCTTGCTCGCCCTCACGCCCGCCCCGCTCCCGCTGGGAGAGCGGAGACCCTCACCCCCGTCCCCTCTCCCGCAAAGCGGGAGAGGGGTGAGCAGCAGCGGGCGCTGAGGCACGACTCCCGCTGACGCGGGGGATTGCTGCGGGCGCTAACGCGCCCTCGCAATGACAATGGATCGGGACGGCGCCACACGCTCCTGATCAGACAGCAGGATGGCACGGGCGCGCGGGAAGCGCCGCGCGCTGATCTGAAGATGATTAGACACCTAAAGTTGGTATGAGACTGGCTCAACGGGCAAACCCAACGTACTGCTGCTGCTCGCCCCGAATCACGCGCGCGACCATCTGCGCCTGCAAGAGCGCAACCCGGCGTAATGTGGTCTGGCTGCCGTCGGCGAGTCGCGCGGTGGTCTGCATGACTGTTTCGTACCGATTGACTACCATGCGGCGAGCTTCAGCGGTGAGGTAGATCGCATTTGGCCGTTCGGGTCCGGCAGGGGCAAACTGATCACGACGAATCGCGTTCGTTGACACCAGCTCCAGCACCATCCGGTCAACCACCAGTGGGCGAAACTCTTCCATCAGGTCGAGCGCCAGCGATGGTCGGCCAGCTTCGATGGCGTGGAAGACACCGAGATATGGATCAAGACCGGTGAACTGCACCGCAGTCAGCACATCGTGCAACAAGAGGGTGTAGCCAAATGAGAGCAAAGCGTTGATCGGATCGGGCGGCGGATAGAAGGCGCGACCCTGAAAACTCCAGTTCTGTTGAAACATCGCGCGCCAGGCGCCGAAATAGGCTGCTGCCGCCGCGCCTTCAAACCCGCGCACTTCGTCCAGGGTGGTCGCGCCGGACAATTGACGGGCGGCTGCCTCGATCTGTGCGATCGCCTTGCCGGCTACAGTCCAGCCCGTGCTGGCCAGAACGGCGCGCTGGGCGGCCAGTTTGGCCGTGATCATCGCTCGCGCCAGCTCTAACGCCCAGCCTGGATCGACGACCAGTTGACTCTGGCGCAGGCGGAGCGCGCCAAACCGAGAGGGGCCGGCAGTGAGGGTCGCATAATGGCGGCTGCCGTGCTGATTGGTGAGCATGACTGGAATGCCGCGGCTGAGCAATTCGACGAGGAGCGCAGTAGACATCTGCACGCCGCGGCCCATCAAGACGATCTGATCGATCTTGCTGAGTGGGATCTCCTGCAAAATCGTGCCGTTACGGGTGATGATAATCTGGTTGTCGCGTTTGCGCACAATTGCGCCCTGTTCCTGCACGTAGAGCGTTGCCATAGCACACCTCGTATGCTTTCCTGTCATACCTTGCAACGTTTTGTTGCATCCTTATCGCCGTAATCCACAGACCAACACCTGGTTGTTTTTGTGACGCGCAGTGACGACACGACGAGTTGCATCCTTATCGCCGTAATCCACAGACCAACACCGCCGCTAGCGGGCGATGAACGTTGTGCGGTGAACGCCGATCACTCAGGCAACGCGCGGGTAAGCGCTCTCTGGACTGCTGAAGCTGGGCTTCAGCAATCCGTACCCGAACGAAGAGCCAGCGTCATCGCTATGCGCGCCCTGGCTGGTGACCGGTGTGGTCATTTCCCTGATTGCTCACGATCGGTCGATCGCTTGCCACGGCGCGCTAACCAGCCTTCCACCGCCTGAAGATCGTCGCTAGCGCTCGCCAGTCCCCGATTTGGGTTTATGCCAGCGTTCAACCTGGGCGCGTAACCGACGCTCAGCTTCGCGAAAATCGGTCATCCCACTGAACAGACTCGGTCCCTGTCGTGGGGCCAGCGCCTGACCGAGAAATTCGATCCCATCGGCATAGGGCACGATGCGGGTCTTTTCTGGATGCAATTGCAGACGCAAAGATGCCAGTTGGCGCTCGATCAAGGTCAGAGTGCGTTGGGCGGTAGCGCGATCGGGGCACATCACAACGAAATCATCGACAAAACGCACCATGCGCGCGCCATTGGCCATCATCGCGACATCAAATGGATGCAGGTAGATATTGGCCAGCAACGGCGAGATCGGGCCACCCTGCGGCGTTCCACGCTGGACGCGCATAGTCTGAACGCGGTGAGCCAGTTCACCTGCCGCGACCAGACCTGCGGCGAGCGCGCCGCCCAGCAGCAGGCGCTGCGGGCCGATCCGTCGCACCAGTGGGCCGAGGCGCTGGGCAAGCTCGAAGGCCGGTTGAGCCAGACTGAGCGCAGCGAAGAGGCCGGACGGCAGGCCGGGGCGCGGGAGCGCAACAGGAGTGCTGTAGTCGCCGCCGAATTCATGATCGATGGTATCGGTGGCCGGCGGCGTGGTAAGCGCCTCCTGCACCAGTTCGCCGCTGCGCTGGAGCGCCTGCATCAGCGGACTAACCGGCGCCTCATCGAGATCAGGCTCTTGCTGCAATGCGCCGGCGGCCAGCCACTGACTGATCAGATGGATGATTGCCGGTTCATCAATTCGCTGGCGCAGCAATCCCAGCAGGATGCCGTGATCGATTGTGTCGAAGAAGCTGGCAATGTCGCTATCAACGACCCATTCCAATCCCTGCGCCGCATAGCGCGCCACCTGTTCGAGCGCCTCCGGCACGCCCACTCCCAGTCGGCAACCGTATGAGCAATCAAGCAGTAACGGTTCAAACAGTGGCGTCAGCACCTGTTGCACCGCGCGCTGCGCAATCCGATCGCGGATCGCCAGAATCGCAATCGCGCGCGTGCCGCCGCTTGTTTTGGGGATCTGCACCCGACGCGGCGGCAACGGTCGGTAGCTGCCATCACGCAACTCATCGGCCAGACGAGCCATCTGCGCTGGCCAGTCGGACTCAAAATCGCGCAGCGTAACCCGATCCGGTCCGGCGCTGTGCGCGCGGCGGGTCAACTGGATGTTGGAACGAACTCGTCGCCAGGCTTTGGTGAGGTTATCAACCGTACAAACCTGATCGATCAGTGATGGACCATGATAACGAGGGAAGAGAGGCATTGTTATCCTCCGGTCGTGGGCTGGTGATGGAGTATGCTCCATCACCAGCGAAAACGCGCGTGTTAGCCGCCATCGATCGGTTCAACCACGCCAGTTGGCATCAAGCCGGGCAAGCTGGTCGGCCAGCAACTGCTCGTGACGCAGGCGCAATTCGTGCAAGATTCGCTCGTGATGTTCACGCCGTTCGGCAGCCGCCTGCGCGCGGAGCAGGCGTTGATCTTCCAGGCGCTGCTGCAACTCGACCAGCGCCAGTAGTTGTTCGCCACGGCGTTCTTCAACGCCCAGCGTCACTTCGCCGGCCAGCCGCTCCCCTTCTTGCTGAGCCGCCATCAGGCGCAGCGCCTGCTCGGTGCGATGCATCTCGAACTGCTGCTGCTGCAGGCGTTCCCACTCCTGCTGAAAGCGCGCCTGTTCGCTTTGCCAGATCTGCTCGTCGTGGGCGATCTCGGCGATTTGAGCGCGGATCTGGGCATTGATCAGTTCGAGTTGAGCCGCCAGCGTCGCCCGCTGCACTTCAGCCTCTTGCAGCAACAAACGTTCACGCGCTTCTGCCAGCCCAAGCTGCATCCTGAGCCGATGCTCGCGCTCGGCTTCGATCAGCTTCACTTCCAGTTCGTGCAATCGCGCCCGATGCTGCGCCTCGGCAATCCGTCGCTCTTCATCGATTTGCGCCGCCGCAATCGTGGCCGTCATTGCCGCCTCGGTGCGCCGCTCATCGCCCTGCCGCTCGAGCGTCTGCACGCTGATGATGTCAAATCCGCTTAATGCCGGATCGGCACGCAACCGTTCACCGACAAACGTCGCCACGCCATCGATGCCTTGATCACTGGTCAATTCGGTGTGGCTATGCTGTTCGATGAAGATCAGGGCCGCGGCCTGCGCTGCTGCCCGCACCGTTGCCAGCGGCTCGCGATGGCTGGCGATCTGCAAGGGGTCGCTCACTGCCAGTTCGATCGCCAGCCAGAGCCGCACTCGCCACTTGTCGGCGCTCCAGCCCTCAATCGGACCAACATGCATCTGGCGTCGCCGCGCATCGACCCACTGCACCATCACCACACCCGGAAGCAACCAGAGCAGGTGACTCCCGGCAGTATACGTTCGTTGCTCGCCGCCGGGCAGATAGACCACTGCCCATGTGCCGGGAGGCGCCACCACCTGGGTGACCAATCCCAACATGCGGGACGGCAGTTGCTGAGGCGCGGTTGCCAGACCGGTAGTGAAGCGCAATGGCGGCAACGCCTGCGCCATCGTCTCAGCCCGAACCTCGCCACTCACCATCGCCAACCCATCCTCGACCACCTCGTTCACGATCTCGCCCGCTACTGTTCTGGGGTTGTTGATTGTCATTGAACTCCTCCCCCTCACACATCCGAGCGCACAGGGCGCAACATCACCGCCGTTGCCAGCCGGCGCAGCAGGCTGCGCCGCCCGCCAAGCGCTTCCCAGGCCAGCGCATCGGCCAGCCGATTGAGATCGCGCGGAATGGTGACCAGCTCGATTGCATTGGGGGGGAACTGGGCCACCAGCGCCTGCGCCGTGTGGTAGAGCGAACGCATCGGCTCGGTGCGCACTGCTGCCAGACCACAGAGCTGATCCACCACCAGCCGGCTATCGGTCAGACACCGCACCGACCCGCCCTGAAAGTCGCGCAAGATCAGCCGCAGACCGGCAATCAACGCCTGATATTCCGCTTCATTGCTGGTGCGCGCCGGCGCTCGCCCACAATACCAGCGCAGCACCATCCCTTGCTCGTTGCGCACCAGCACCCCCAAACCGGCCATCCCCCGCGCCGGAAACCCCGGCGTGCCATCGACCTGCACGATCAACCGCTCACTCAGGTGATGATGGTGAAGATGATGGCGATGATGATCCCGGCGATCAGCAACAGAGTGCCGCTCAGGCACCCCCTGAGCAGGGCGCGTGGCGAGATGTTGATCCGACGCGGCTCGATCACCAGCGCTGCCATTGCGCAACCGATGCAGCAACATGCGCACGTAGCGAGACACCATACCATTGTCCTCCTCCTTACATTCCGCCCTCATTGCCAGTTGTGAACGCGCTCTGGCTTTCAGATGCCATTTCTGTTCACAAAAGTGAAACTTGTAGCGATAAATCCCGCCTTCTCCTGCCTGCGCAGCGAGGTCTGGCCGCTGTTGCCGCAACCACTGGCAACCGGTGTCAAACCTGGACATCGGTTCACTTCCGGGTTGCATGCGGTCACGGTCAGAGACTTGTGCCTGAGCGCAGCAAGAGCCAGCAACCATCGACCACCTCCTGTTCCTGCCCGGCCTGCCATTCATCGTTCGTCGCCTTCATGACGAGTATATCAGATGAGGTTTTCACAAATGTGCGAAGTTCCTGGAAAAAACAGGCGAATGTTGCCTCTTCTGAGCGCAGCAAGAGCCAGCAACCATTGACCACCTCCTGTTCCTGCCCGGCCTGCCATTCATTGTTCGTCGCCTTCATGACGAGTATATCAAATGAGGTTTTCACAAATGTGCGAAGTTCCTGGAAAAAACAGGCGAGTTTTATCTCATCGACGCCGAAGGGCGGACGGTGACACATGTTCACGGAAGCTCCTTTCCATCAGCCGCCAGGGGAAGCTGCGCGCCCGCCCGCGAACGCTCGGCTGCTGATGGCGCCACAGAGACGCGAAGAAACAGTAGCGCCTGGCTGCGCCGTGACAGCGTGTCGCCACCGTCGTTTGCCAGCGACGATGCCGTAGCTGCTCGCGCCAGCCGCTCGTGGGCAGGCTGCCCGCCAGTGGCCGGGAGCGATTAAGGATATGACGAGCAGGCATGCGCGATCCATCAGCGCAGCCTTTGTAAACGTTGGGTGTTGCTGGTTGCCATCCGCCATGCCTGACCTTCCCTGCAAAACTCGGCTGAGAAGATGGTATACTCGAAACAAGATCGGTTGAACGATGGGCATAGATTCGGTTGCAAACAGCCTGATTGCTCGCGCCGACACCCAATTGCGGAGTAGTTATGTCACTCTACCTTGTGACGGTAGCGCCGCGCGCTGCCTCCTCAGTACACACGCTCTATCTCCTGGCCGGCCCTGAGCTGACGCCGGCAGCCGTCAGGCAGGTCGTCGATCACCTGCTCCACGATCCGGTGGTGCAGCAGGCCCACTGGCAGCCGGTTGCCGATGATCAGACGCTGACCGATCCCTTTCTGCCCGCTTCCGCGCTGCTGGCGCTGGAAGTGGCTTACCGCCCTGGCGTGACTGACAGCGAAGGGGAGACGGTGGTTGAGGGCGCGCGCCGATTGGGGGTGCGCGGCGTTGAGCATGCGCGCTCGTTGCGTCGTTATCTGTTGCCGCCAGAGACCGATCCGGCGCAAGCCGCCGCCGAGCTGGCGATCGAGGTGGTTCAGACAACGCTTGCCTATCGCGCCGGCGAACAGGCTTCCGAACGCATTGCGTTCTATACGGCGCTGGTTGCCGACCCCGCGCCGGTGAAGCCGGTGGTGGCAATGGTGCCGCTGCGCGCTGCTGACGATGCTGAGTTGCTGGCGATCAGCCAGCGCGGCGTGCTGGCGCTCGATCTGGCCGAGATGCGCGCCATTCAGTCATACTATGCCGCGCAGGGGCGCGATCCGACCGATGGCGAGCTGGAGACGATTGCGCAAACCTGGAGTGAGCATTGCTCGCACAAGACCTTCAAGGCGTTGGTGCAGTATGAGCAGCCGCCAGAGCCGCTGACGGTCGATCCGGCGCTCTACCCGATGCTGGCCCGCCTCTCTGCCGGCAAAGTCGAGATCGACAGCCTGATCCGCACATTTCTGATGCGAGCGACCGAGCAGGCGCTGGCTGGCCGCAATGATGACTGGGTATTGAGCGCATTTGTCGATAATGCCGGCATTATTGCCTTTGGCCCCGATTATGAGGTGTCTTACAAGGTTGAGACGCATAATCATCCCAGCGCCCTGGAACCGTTCGGCGGCGCCAATACCGGCGTCGGCGGCGTCATTCGGGATGTGCTGGGCGTCTCTGCGCGTCCGATTGCCAATATCGATGTCTTGTGCTTTGGCATGCCTGATGCGCCGCCGCCGCCCGCCGGCGTGCTTCATCCGCGCCGGATCGCCAGCGGGGTGGTGGCCGGCATCCGCGATTATGGCAATAAGCTCGGCATTCCAACCGTCGCCGGCGGCGTGGTTTTCGATCCCGGCTATACCGCCAATCCGCTCGTCTACTGTGGAACGGTTGGCCTGGCTCCGCGCGGCCTCCATCCGCGCCGCGTCCAGCCCGGCGACATCATTGTCGTGATGGGCGGGCGCACTGGCCGCGATGGTATCCATGGCGCCACGTTTTCGAGCATCGAGTTGACGCACACCACTGCCAGCGAAGTGGGCAGCGCAGTGCAGATTGGCGATCCGATTACCGAGAAGAAGATGCTCGATGTGCTGTTGCAGGCGCGCGATGCCCATCTCTACTCGGCGATTACCGACTGCGGCGCTGGCGGGTTGTCGTCGGCGGTGGGTGAAATGGGCGCCGAAACCGGAGCCGAGGTGCATCTTGAGCGAGTGCCGTGCAAGTATGCCGGCCTGCAACCATGGGAGATCTGGCTGTCAGAGGCGCAGGAGCGTATGGTGCTGGCTGTGCCGCCTGACCGGCTGATCGCGCTATTGACCCTTTGTAAAGCTGAGGATGTCGAAGCCACCCCGATCGGTCGCTTCACCGACGATCGGCGTCTGCGCGTCTTCTACCGTGATCTGGCCGTGGTTGATCTTGAGATGGCGTTTTTGCACGAGGGACGCCCGCAGCGGACACTGACCGCGCGCTGGACGCCGTCGCCCGCGCTGACCCAGACGCCGCGCCTTGATGGCGTGGATCCGGAGGCTGCGTTGCGCGCTCTGCTGGCCCATCCCTCGATTGCCTCAAAAGAGCGGATCATTCGCACCTATGACCACGAGGTTGGCGGGCGCACCGTCATCAAGCCGCTGGTGGGCGCAGCGCTGGCCGGGCCGTCTGATGCGGCAGTCATTCAGCCGCTCCCGACGGTTGCCGATGGGCTGGCGCTTGGGTTTGGCATTTGTCCCCGCTACGGTCTGCGCGATCCCTACTGGATGGGACTGGCTGCAATCGATGAGGCGCTGCGCAATGTCGTCGCGGTTGGCGGCGATCCCGATCGCACCGTCCTCCTCGACAATTTCTGCTGGGGCGATCCGAAACAGCCGGATCGCATGGCAGGACTGGTGCGAGCGGCAGCCGCCTGTTACGACGGCGCCGTCGCGTTTGGCGCCCCCTTCATTAGCGGCAAAGACTCGCTCAACAACGAGTACCGTGACGCGAACGGGCAGCGGGTGGCGATTCCGCCGACGCTGCTTATTTCGGCGCTGGCCCACGTGCCTGACATTGGCCAATGCGTCACCATGGATCTCAAGCAGCCCGGCAACCTGATCTACCTGCTCGGCGCAACCCGACCGGCCTTTGCCGGCAGTCATCTGGCGGCAGTGGGAATGATTGCCGATGCCGGCGAGTTGCCGCAGGTCGATCTGGCCCTGGCGCGGGCCACGTTCCGCGCGCTGCATCGCGCGATCCGCGCCGGCCTGGTGCGCGCCTGCCACGATCTGAGCGAAGGCGGACTGGCGGTGGCGGCAGCGGAAATGGCGATTGCCGGCGAGCTGGGCATGCATCTCGCGCTGGACGGCATTCAGCTCGATCCGATCACGCTGCTCTTCAGCGAGACGCCGAGCCGTTTCCTGCTCGAAGTTGCTCCAGAGCACGCGCCTGCGCTTGAAGCGGCGCTTGCCGGGCTGCCCCTGTTGCGACTGGGCGACGTTTGCGCGACCCCCAATCTGCGGATCACCGCTGGCGCTCAGACGCTGATCGATCTGCCGGTTGCCGATCTACGCGCCATCTGGCAGCACAGTCTCGACAGTATCAGTGTGAAGGATGATGAATGATGGAAGCTCAGAGCTGGATGGATCAGGCAGCCTTCGCTGCTGAAATCGAGCAGCGCCTGCGCGCTGCGCCAGAGATCGATCTGCTTGGGCGCGAAGGAATGATCGTGCAGGTGCGCGCCGGTCAACGCCGTCTGCGGGTTGACCTGACCGCTTTCTATCGCGCTTACCAGCAGGCGCCCGAACATTTCGAGCTGGTCTATCACACGCTCCTGCGCACATTGCGCGAGTCGACGCCGGCGCGTGACGCTGCCACCTTTGCTGAAGTTGCCGGTCAGGTTATGCCGATGTTGAAGCCGATCACGCTGCTCAACGCGGTCTTTGAACAGAAACTGCCGATGCTGGCGTACCGGCCCTTTCTGGCAGACCTGATCATCGCTTACGTGATTGATGAACCGCAGCGCGTGGCCTACATCAACGAACAGCATCTCGAACGGTGGGGTGTCGGCGAGCATCACCTGCACGAACAGGCGCTGGCCAATCTGGCTGCGCGCACCCAACAGCGGGCGCAGTTTCTGATCACCGGCGAAGGGCCGCAGCGCCTGATCATTGCCAATACCCAGGACGGATATGACGCGACTCGCTTGCTCTTGCCCGATCTGCTGGCGAGCTGGCAACCCCACTTCCCAGGGAATATGGTGATCGGGATTCCTAACCGCGATTTCCTGATTGCGTTCAGTGATGCCGATGAGAGTATTCTGACCAGCGTCGCGCATCAGATTCAGTTTGATGCCGCTCAGCGTGAATATGGCTTGACCGATCAGCTCTTCACACTGGAAGATGGCATGGTGAAGGAGTATCGCTGGGAGTAACGCTGGGCCTGCCCCGCGCTTCTTCCGCTGCGGCAGCGCCGGCGAGGCGGGAGCTGCGGAACCGCATGTGCAGTTCATGGCAGCAAGGAGGGGAACATCTGCTCGCGATAATCATTGCAACGTTGCTCTACGGCGCAGCGGTATGGCTCTGGTGGCAACAACGCGCGCCAATCTACCTGTTTGCGCTGGCGGGCGGTCAAC
>FWWM01008811.1_pt1 | contig 19089 bp, 22 predicted proteins | sample 2228351 | NCBI WGS metagenome assembly FWWM01 (sample SAMEA103939774, study PRJEB20133) | metagenome
GCCGAGGGAGCGCGTATCGTTGCCGCCGATGCCTCTGAGCCGAGGCAGTGCCATAACCGCTCCCGCAGCGCTTCGCGGTTTTGTCGTATACGATATTGTCGCCATTCTGATTCCAGTAGCTCGCTGGCTATCATGGCACTGTCCGTATTTCAACGCCGTAGGCAAGACGCGGTATCCTGAGATAGTACCCCAAAAAGGGTTCTCTTCCTTCCAGGTACGCCATAATCTCCCGCAGGCGCGCAAGCTCCTGCCACAACTGATCGTTTATAAACAAGCCAAAGATGTAATCCACCAGAGCAAACTTTGTCTGCTCCTCCCGGGTCATCTTGTCGTATGGCTCTGGGGGCAAATAGAGGTTGAACAAGCGGGCGAGACACTCTTTTTGCTCCGTACTCTCAGCCTTGCTGAGGCACTCTCGAATCCACGAAAGCCACTCATCTGCCTCGGAGATGTCAAAAAGGCGCTTTTCGTGCGGTAAAATCCCATACTCGTTCATCAGCTCCCACAGGACCGTGTGGCACAGCTGAATATTGCGTGCATACTCTTCACTCCAGAAGTCCGTATTGTATAAATCCCATAGCAAACCTGTTTGGGCGAAGACAGGATGTGAGAGAATAATCATGTCCAGCTCGGTTTGTTCCCAAACCCAGTGGCGGGAGAGGCGTGGGTCGCTCACCTCAAACAGCGAAGCCGGGTACCAGAGCGGCAGGTCGCGGGAGTCGTCCACCAGGATAAAACTGATAGGGATAGGCTCCCACGCCTCTCCAGAAGTTGACTGTCTCAGATTCAGCTGCACACCCAATATCGTGTACACACGCTCTGGGGTGAGATCATGGCATGGCTTACCTTTATACTTGACCCGCATCCCGCCCCTCCTGTTTATTTCCCTGCTGGAACTTCCTGGAGCTTATGCTTCGAACAATTCTACCGTTCTCTCTGTATCAGTACGCCGAAAACCTGTGAGCCTCCTGCGTCAGCCCGGAAGTTTGCTGTCGTTTCCAATCGCTTCAGATAGCACATTCTTCAATGGTGCGTGATTCCTTCAATCTATAAGTCATTCAGTATGCTCTCCAGAAGCTGGGCGCGTGAGGCGACCATCTCCGCGTAAAGCAAGGTAGGCGGCACAGGAATAAGCGAGTGGCGGTAATAGACGGGCATTAGCTCATCTGTAGGCTCCCCTTTGCGAACCGCCTCCACCCATTCTTCCAGCAAGCTTATGTACGCTTCCAATGCTTCACGAACCGTTGGTATCGAAGGTATATCCAAATAGGCGGGGGGCAAATCACCAACAATCACCCACACTGCTTCGTCGGCGCCGCTTTCAGGCGTTGGCTCTATTTCCGCGTAAAAAAGAGCGAATATCCCTTCTACCCATTTCCGCAGAGAAAGCGAGCGCACTGACCGACACCACGCATGCGCCTGCAAAAACAATCGCGCCTCGATTTCCAAACCTTTTAGGTCGCAAGCCCACGGACGACCTGTCGCTGCATGCCAGTGAACAAGCTTTTGCTCGCTGAGGTGATGGGTCTCAAACAAACGCTGGGCTTCCTGGTAATACATCTGACGATGTTCACGCCATGTAACGGGTGTCAGCGTTTCGATTGCCGATTCCACTGAGCTCACGAAAGCATTTTCTGTAAGAGGTTCAATTCCGTAAAGGAGAAACGATTTGATGAACTCCAGAAAAGAGCTTGATAGTATCTTCATGTCCGCCACCGGGCAGAAACGCACAAAAACTACGGGGCATTCACCTGCTACGGTCTCCGCCGTATTCAAACAGACCAGATTACCCGTATATGTTTGGCTAATAACCAAAAAACATTTGGGAAGATTGATAGCATTTCTCTCGTCGGTGGTTTTTGAGACAACATTCATATAGGGCTCTGGTAGATCGTCGCCGAGTCCGAAAATCTCGTCTCCGTCAAAATCTAACCACCCAACGGTCAGCAGGAATTGCTTGTAAGATTCAGGAAAGTTGAGTTCCAGGGCTTGTTCGGCTGCGTCAACAGTCGGCTCGTCGCAGCCCCTCCCGTGTTTGACCTTCGTATTCTTGCGTATCAGGGATAGCTTCTCACTCCAGGTTAGAGGTGTGTTCATAGTCGCTTTCGCAGTATTATACTCTTTTCCATGGGCTTTTCTTGTCAGACAAATATATCAGGCGGGTTTACCCAGCACTCGTGAAATCACCCACCACCTCATGCAGATCCCACCCATCTCCTTTCGCAGGGCATATTTTGACAGACCAGGATGGTGATTGCGAACCTTGGTCATACAGCTCAAGGTACACTGCAAACTCGACTTCGCCTTCGTGCTGGTAGGGAATATAAATCCCTCCATCTAAGAAATAGCATAATGTATGAAAACCTATTTCTACTGTGTATTGTACAAGAGCCAGCACACTTCGCTTATTCTGTTCGGATAGATGAGTATACCAGTGGTGTAATTCAAGTGCACGACGGGCAATAGGGTCTGTGGTATCAGCAGGGGGGTTCCATGAGGGACCGCGCGTCAGGCTTCTCTCAATCTCGTGAACGGTTTGGACGAAGACCTCGCTCCACAGCTCGTTCAGAAACAGTAGCGCCGCGCCTTCACGGCCTAAAACCAAGGTACCTCCGTCGGAGTTTGGCGACTCAACAGTAGGAAGTGGATTGGACTTGTGGAGACCATAGTGAACCTCCGCTGGCAACAGAACAGCGGGCGCTGTTTCATATCGGAAGCTGGCGATAAGCTGTCTTGCCATGTAACCATGAGGTACCATGTGAGCCTCCATACAGGTTCCTCTCGCCTCACGACGCAGCTGATAATACTCCCCCACCTTGAATGGCTGTCCCTCGAAGGGCACCTCTGCAAGTGCCTCTGGGTCAGGCTCTATACCCAAGTAGAGTTCCCAGCGATTACGCCGTACCACCTCAACCACGCATTCCCATTCAGCGTCCTGCAAAAGCCAGCCCTGCTCCACAGGGCTGACACGCACCTTCCAGGTAGGCAGACGACGCTCCAGCCAATCGTCCTCAGTTTCATATGCCTCCATTTGGATTGGAAATAGGATCTCCCTTCCGTCTTGAAGCGTCAGAGATCCGCCACCATCAAAAAAGTAGCACAGGCTGTGAAAAAATGCCCACGCCGTATCCACTACGACAGCACGAACATTGTGTGCGTCTTCCTCGGACAGGTTTTCAAACCACTGACGAAGCACCAGAGCAGCTTGAGGCTGTGAACTAAAACCTTCATTCCTCATAGGACCTTGCTCAAGTAAGCGGAAAATAATCCGTATAGATTTTTCAAGAAACCATCGTGCAATTTCTTGAACAAATAACTGAGCGCACTGGTCGCGATTCCACATAATCCCCACATTCCTGATAACCTGATGATACCTCATCTTGCTCTGTTGCAAGGATGCTTGTTCCGCTTCCTGATCCAGCGAGTTGTGCCGCGTGGGGCGCGGCGACCGCGCCCCTACGCATGCGTGAACAGACGCGGTTTCTGCGTTTTGCTGCTTGACTCCTCTATTCTTTGCGAGAGAGCAGGTTCACCCGTCCTGCTCAGCGACGATTTTTGTTGCCCTGCCACCCACCCCACATCTCTGCCCCAGTAGGTATACTCCTCTCTGTCAACAGGGGGATGAAAATGGGCATTCTGGACTGGCTGCTGATTCGCCTTGGGGTGAAGCCCGACCCTCGAAAGCAGATGATTCAGGCGCTCGAGAAGGAGCTGGCGCGCCTTGAGCTTGCCACAAAAACGAACCCGCGCGATGCAGACGCATGGTTCCAGAAGGGCGCCGCGCAGGTTGCGTTGCGCCAGTTTGAAAAGGCGATTGAATCGTTCGAGCAGGCGCTGGCAGTAGCACCGCAGCACACAGGCGCTTGGATGAGCAAAAGTTCTGCGCTACTCCAGCTGGGACGCCCCACGGAAGCGCTGGAATGTGCTGAGCGCGCGCTCGCCATAGAGCCGAACAACGCCCGCGCTTGGTTCCAGAAAGGCATGGCGCTTGAACAGCTGGGACGCTTGGAGGAGGCTCTGCAATGCTACAATCAGGCGCTGGCGATTCATCCGCACGACCCCAGTATCTGGGCGCTCAAAGGAAGCCTGCTTGTGCAACTTAACCGCTCCACCGAAGCCTCCGAGGCGTTCGAGAAAGCGCGGCAACTCGGCATCAAAGAAGCGCGCCTGATTGATTACAGCCTGAAGCTGACGCACTGGCTGGAGCAGGGGCGCAAAGGCTATTGAGCCCTATTTGCGTGCGGGCGACCAGCGCGGGCTAATATGGTCGCCCGACTCGGTGCGCGGTTTCAAGTCGGTGCCGTCGATGCGCACGGTGTAAATCTGGCGGGCGCCCACCGAACCCATCGCAAACACCAGCTGCTGCCCGTCGGGCGCCCACGACGGCTCGTAGACCTCCCCTGCCACAATCTCGGTAGGCGGACCGCCCGCTTCGGGAACAGTGTATAACCCCTTGCGCACCAGCGTGCCGTCGGGCTTGCGCTCCACCAGCACAAACGCAATTCGCGCTCCATCGGGCGACCATGCCACTTCGATCGCGCCCTGCCGATTCGTGGGGTCAAGCCAGAGGGGTTGCACCTGTGGCTCCCGGATACCGTTGCTGAAGTCAAAGCGCAGAATCGCGCCCATCGGCTTCAGCTCGTCAGGAGAAGTGGTGGGCAACGGCACGGCGACTCCGCTCACCACCAGCTGGGGCTTATCGGGCGCCCAGTCGATATCCACCTGCGCACCTGTCAGCAGCACGGGCAGGGTGAACTGCTCCCGCCCCAGCGTAAGGTCCTGAATCACCGCCTGCTCGCCCTCGTCGATGCGTTGCACGGCGGCGATCAGGGTCTCACTATAGCGTCGGGCGTATCGGAATGCCACCTGCCCAAACTGCTCACGAACCTGGGTCATTTGCGATGCCAGCGGGATGAGCTGGGTGGCGTGTGTGCCCTTCGCGTCCACCTCCGTGACCAACCCCTGCGCAATATGCAGGATATGTTCGCCATCCTTATCGTAAATCGGCGCCTGCTTCGCACCCCCGCCGATGGTGAGCTGCATCAGCCCCTTGCCGTCGGGGTCTATCGTCCAGAGCTGGTAGACCTGATCGCGCCGATTGGACGAGAAAACAATCTTTTTCCCGTCGGGCGCCCACGCAGGCGACTGGTCGTCATAGTTATCCTGCGTGAGCAGCAGCGATTGCCCATCGGGCTTGAGCATCAGCAGGTCGCCGTTGCCCTCTTCGTTGAGTTTGACGCACACAATCCAGTCAACCGTGGAGGGCTTGAAGGGGCGGATATCGATGCGCCCCCATGGCTGGGAGCGTATCAGTGCCAGCACGGCGACCAGTATCACGGCAAACAACAAGCCCAGCAGGGTTCGTTCGCGGCGTGTCATGGCTGCTCCGAAGGGGTTTCGTAGAGGATCATCCATGCGACCATCGCGGCGGGCACTTCAGCGTTCGTGGCGATGCGCTCAATTACACGGTTCAGCTGGCGCTCATCCTGTTCGGTTTCAAGGGGGAGTCTGGTGAGCGCCTCGCGCACCATCTGCACCACTTCCTGCAGGTAGCGGGCGCGGTTGATTGCCAGACTGCGCCCCGTAACCTCGGCAAACTTGCGCCCTACCTGCTCGTAGAGGGAATCCCATGTGGTATAGGCGCGGGTCACCTGCGTCTGCTTGCGGGCGGTCTGCTCCGCCAGTTTGCGCAGCTCCTCCTGCTTGCGTAGATGGAGTTGCCAGTCGGCGAGGGTCGTGCCTTCAATAATAATCAGGTTCGGGTGAAATCCGTAGGCTTCCGCAAGGTACTGCTCAATCCAGCGCCTCACATTCGGGGCGTTCACATGCCCCGCGAGCTGATACTCTTCGTGGGGCAGCCCCAGCACCACCGTGTCGCCCTCTATGGTAACGGGCATCAGGGCGTCCAGCGCGCGATAAAGCGTGCGCCCCGTGACCTGTTGTTTGACCTTCTCCCGAATGAGGTTCCAGACCTCCATCATTTCATTTTTCATCCCGACCGCCTCCAGTGCAGGCGTGGAGTCAATAAAAAATCGCCCATTCGTGGGCGTCGCCCGCCTGAACTTGATACCTGATTGACGGGCATAGTATACCCTTTCGGGGGAAATTCGAGCGAAATTGGGGGAAAATTGCCCCCTCAGATGGGAACTTAACAGGGAACATCTTCGTATTCCTGAGTGGAAGGTACTCAAGAGACCTTCCAGAACAAAACTCATCAAGGAGGTGTAAGGCTATGCGAGCGCTGGTACGACGCGAGCCGGAGCAGACGATTACAGCGTGGAATCCGTTCCGTGAGCTGGAGCGAATGCGCCGTGAGATGGATGAGCTGTTCGGTCGGTTGTTCGACCTGCGTCCGAGCATGGATGGCGAGCGCTTTGACTTCTCGCCCGCGCTGGATGTGTACGAGACGCCTGAGGAGTTCGTGCTGTTCGTGACGGCTCCGGGTGTGAAAGAGGGCGACATGCAGGTGGAAATTGCGGATGGCACCATCACCATCTCGGGCGAGCGTAAACCGCTGATCGAGGGCGAGAATGTAACCCCGCACTACATTAGCCGACTGGGCGGCTACGGCAAGTTCACCGTTTCCTACACCGTGCCCACACCGATTGACGAGAACAAGGTGAAGGCGGTCTACCGCAACGGGATTCTGGAGATTCGCTTGCCGAAAGCCGAGTCGGCGAAGCCGAAGACCGTGAAGGTGCAGGTCGAGAAATAACCGACCGCACGCTCCCAAGCCCGCCCGCTCTGGGCGGGCTTTAAGTTTATCTGGAGGACAGTTATGAAAAGCGCACGACTTTACGAGTACGGTCAGCCGTTTCGGATTGAAGAGGTTCCGACCCCTGCGATTGGCGAGGGCGAGGTGCTGGTGAAGATTGAGGGTGCAGGATTCTGCCATAGCGACCTGCATCTCATGGAGGGCGAAATTCGCATCTTGCCGAAACTGCCCCACACGCTGGGGCACGAGAATGCGGGTGTTGTGGCGCAGGTAGGGCGCGGCGTGAAAGCGGTGAAAGAGGGCGACCCGGTGGTGGTCTACGGTGGCTGGGGCTGCGGCTACTGCCGATGGTGCATCACGGGGCACGAGCAGCTCTGCATCGAGCCGAAATGGGTCGGCTTGTCGGAGTATGAGGGCGGCTATGCGGAATACCTGCGTGTGCCGCGCGAGCGGTATCTGATCAAACTGGAGCATCTCCAGCCACGCGAGGCAGCGCCTCTGGCGGACGCCGCGCTCACGCCGTATCGCGCCATCAAGCGAGCGCTACCCCACCTCGTGCCCGACAGCTGGGCGCTGGTGATTGGCGTCGGCGGGCTGGGGCAGTACGGCATCAAACTCCTGCGCTTGCTCACAGGCGTGGGGATTGTGGCGGTAGACATCAACGATGAGCGGCTGGAACTGGCGCGCCAGTACGGCGCCGATAGAACCTACAATAGCACGCGCCATCCCGAGCTGGCAAAAGAGCTGTTAGACCTCACACGCGGGCAGGGCTTCATGGCGTGCTTCGACTTCGTGGGGACCGACGAGACCCTTGCGCTTTGTATCAGCCTCTGCGCCAGCGAGGGCAAAGTCTCGCAAATAGGGCTGGCAGGTGGAACCGCGCGCATCAAACCGCTGGAAAACAGCCGATTCGAGGTGCTTTTCGAAGCCACCCTGTGGGGCAATATTCAGGAGCTGCGTGAGGTGGTTGCCTTAGCCGAGAGCGGTCGGCTCACCCCCATTGCGATGGAGTTTTATCCGCTGGAGCAGATTAACGAGGTGGCGCAAAAACTCAAGGCGGGGCAAATCAAAGGGCGCGCGGTGATAGTGCCGTAGGGAGTACCCCATCAGGTATACTCTCCCCTACCGATGACACCGAGGCGCCGACAGTTCGGTTTTGAGACGCGTATGCTCCACGCGGGGCATGTGCCTGACCCCTACACAGGCTCCCGCGCGGTACCGATTTATCAGACCACCTCGTATGTGTTTTACGACCCCGACTACGCCGCGCAACTGTTCGAACTGAAGCAGTACGGCAACATCTACACACGCATCAACAATCCCACGAACGCCGTGCTGGAGGAACGGGTGGCATCGCTGGAGGGGGGCACGGGCGCGGTGGCGACCGCCAGCGGTATGGCAGCTCAATTCTTGACCTTCATCACGCTGCTGGAGCCGGGCGACGAGATTGTCGCCTCCAGCCACCTCTACGGCGGCACGGTAACCCAGTTCGTCCATACCTTCAAAAAGCTGGGGATTAAGGTTCACTGGGTAGACCCGCGCGATTTTTCCGCATGGGAGCGCGCCATCACCCCCAAAACGCGCGCCCTCTACGGAGAAACGATTGGCAACCCCAGCGGCAGTATTCTGGACATCGAGCGCCTTGCGGAACTGGCGAACGCCCACCGCATCCCGCTGATTGTGGACAACACCTTCGCCACGCCCTACCTCTGCCGCCCGATTGAATGGGGCGCCACGATTGTGCTCCACTCAGCGACCAAGTTCCTGGGCGGACATGGCACCTCTATAGGCGGCATTATTGTAGAGTCGGGCAAGTTTGACTACAGCCACTACCCCACGATTGCCGACCCCTCGCCCGCCTATCACAATCTCAAGTTTTACGAGACCTTCGGGCACTACGGCTTCCTGATGAAGGTGCGTGCGGAAGCCCTACGGGATGTCGGCGCGTGTATGTCGCCGTTTAATGCGTTTCTGATTCTGCAGGGGATCGAGACGCTCTCGGTGCGCATGGAGCGCCATGTGCAGAACGCGCTGGGGGTCGCCCAGTTCCTGAAGGCGCATCCAAAGGTGGCATGGGTTGCCTACGCGGGCTTACCCGACCATCCCGATTACGAACTTGCAAAGAAGTATCTGCCCAAAGGTCCGGGTGCGGTCTTCTCGTTCGGAATCAAGGCGAACGGCTTGGACCCCCGCGAGGCAGGCAAGCGCTTCATTCAGAACCTGCAGATTTTCTCCCATCTGGCGAATGTGGGCGATGTGCGAAGCCTCGTGATTCATCCCGCCTCCACCACCCACCAGCAACTCTCCGACGAGGAGCTGCGTCAGGCAGGGATTGCGCCCGAAATGATTCGGCTCTCTATTGGGCTGGAAACGCTGGACGACCTGCTGTGGGACTTAGACCAGGCGCTCTGGGCAGTTGATAGGGAGAAATAACGATGGAACCGCTGGCTTGTGAAATCACGCTCAACTCGGTGCTGCCGCCCGAACTGCGGGCGAAGTATCAGGACCCGGACACCATCCGTGAGGTGTTGCACCGGGCGCGCACGATTGCGATGGTGGGACTCTCGTCTGACCGCTACAAGGCGAGCAACATGGTCGCCGCCTACCTGCAGTACGAGGGCTACCGGATTATTCCCGTCAACCCCACCGCGACCGAGATTCTGGGCGAGCGCTGCTATCCTGACCTGCTCAGCATCCCCGACCCGATTGATGTGGTGGATGTCTTTCGCCCCGCGCGGGAGGCAATCAGCATCGTGGAGCAGGCGATTCAGAAGGGCGCATGGTGCGTGTGGTTCCAGCTGCGCATTGTGAACCTTGAGGCGGCGGCGCTGGCAGAAAAAGCGGGCTTGATTGTGATTATGGATCGGTGTATCAAGATGGAACACGGACGGTTTGGGGGCGGACTCCACTGGATGGGCATGAACACCGAAATCATCTCCGCGCGACGCATGCGTCGGATGTTCTGAAGGAGCCGGTGCCGATGACTCTGAGCGACCTGCAAGCCATCGGGGCGGTACTGCAAGGGCACTTTTTGCTCACTTCGGGCAGGCACAGCGAAGTCTATTTTGAAAAGTTTCGTTTACTGGAGCGTCCTGCCCTTCTGGGTCAGGCAGTCGCGCAGATGCTGGCGCAGCTGGGGGCGGTAGAAGTGGCGGCAGTGGTGGGTCCCACGCTGGGCGGTGTGCTGGTTGCCTACGAGACGGCGCGGCAGCTGGGCGTGCCTGCGCTCTACGCCGAGCGCGAGGGAGAGACACGGGCGTTTCGGAGGGGCTATCCGCTGCCATCGGGCGCGCCCGTGCTATTGGTGGACGATGTGTTGACCACGGGCACCTCCCTGCGCGAGGTGCTGGTCTTGCTGGAGCGGGTGCGTGCGCGTCCTGTAGCAATCGGCGTGCTGATAGACCGCTCCGAGACGCCTCCGGATTTCGGCTTGCCCCTCGTGTCGGCGCTCCGCCTGCCCGCACAGACCTACGATCCTGCGGAATGTCCCTTATGTCGGCAGGGGATTCCCCTTCAGAAGCGTGGGAGTCGCTAAAAAGACTGACCCCCTGCGTTTGCCCGCAGGGGGTAAGTAAGCAGTGCTTTCAGTCGGCTGTGTCAGTCCTCGCCCTGTGCTTTGGTGAAGCCCGGCGCGCCGTCGAACTCCTGCAGTTTTTCGATATGCATCCAGCGGAAGCGCGACGCCACGCGCTGTACCAGATCGAGAATCTGGGCATCGCTCGCGTCGCCCTGCGCATCGCGGAGCATGAAGCGGCACCGATAGTGGTCCACCACATCGGTAATCGCGCCAGTGGGCGGGTAGACCTTCGTGCCGCGGTTGGAGACCATCTTGAGGTAGAAGGGCGACTCTTCCACCAGCGCTTCCAGCGCCTTGCCCAGCGGTTCGGGCATCAGGTCGGTCTCCACGAACACATCGACGCCCACCACACGCCGCGTGCTGGGACGCACCCGCACAGGGTCGGCAGGCACCTGCGGCAGCCGAATCGGGCGATACTCGCGCACGAACGCCGTGCTGGGCTTCTTGCCCAGATTCGCGATAATCGCATCGGTGTATTCGGTGGTGGAGCTGCCCTTGTCGTAGCCCACCACATCGCCCGTGCGCACCTTGCCCTCTTCCAGCGTGTAGAGAATCGCGTTCTCAATCGTGGCAGCCGCCTCGAACTCTTCGAGGTAGCGCAACATCATCACCGCCGAGAGAATCACCGCGGTGGGGTTAATCACATTCTTGCCCGCGTACTTCGGCGCGGAGCCATGCACCGCCTCGAAGATAGCCACCTCATTCCCGATATTCGCCGACGGCGCGAAGCCCAGCCCGCCCACCAGCGCCGAGGTCAGGTCGCTGATGATGTCGCCGTTCATGTTGGTGGTGACAATCACCTCGAACTGTTCGGGGCGCTTGACCAGCTGGTGGGCGCAGTTGTCAATAATGATGTGGTTCGCCTCAATATCGGGATATTCGGGGGCAATCTCTTCGAAGGTGCGCTTCAGCATCCCCTCGGCGAACTTCATGATGTTGGCTTTGGTGGCGCAGTGAACCTTTTTGCGCCCCTCGGCGCGCGCCAGCTCAAACGCGAAGCGCACAATCTTCTCGCACCCCTTGCGCGAGATGAGCTTGAGCGTTTGCGCCACGCCAGGGGTCTGCATATGCTCGATACCTGCATAGAGGTCTTCCACATTCTCGCGCACCACCACGAGGTCAATCCCGCGTCCGCTGTAAGGGGTGGGCACATTCGGGAACTCGCGCACGGGGCGCACATTCGCGTAGGTCTCAAACAGCTTGCGCAGAGTCACATTCGCGCTCTTCTCGCCATAGCCCACTGGAGTCTCCAGCGGACCTTTCAGCACCACGCGCGTCTTGCGAATCGACTCGATGGTTTCCTGTGGTACGCCCGATTCAATTCCTTTTTTGAAAACGCTGGCGCCTGCCTCGCGCACTTCCCACTCCAGCGGGGCGCCCACCGCCTCCAGAATTCGTAACGCCGATTGAATACACTCTGGACCAATCCCGTCGCCCGGGATGACCGTAATCAGTTTCTTACCGCTCTCTGTGATGTACGCCATCGTTCGTATCCTCCATCCATCCGAGAGTATACCCGCTGATGGGGTATACTCTGGCGGTATGTTTGAGAGCCTGACGGACAAGCTGCAGGGCATCTTCAGCCGCATTCGGGGGAAGGGGCGCTTAGACGAGAAGACCGTAGACGAGGTGCTTCGCGAAATCCGCCTGGCGTTGCTGGAGGCGGATGTTAATTTTCGGGTGGTGAAGGAGTTTATTGCACGGGTGCGTGAGAAGGCGGTCGGCGACGAGGTGCTGAAGAGCCTGACGCCCGACCAGCATGTGGTGCGCATCGTGCGCGACGAGTTGATTGCGCTTCTGGGGGGCGAGGCGGAGCCGATTCGCTGGGCGTCGTCGCCGCCCACCGTGTTCATGCTCTGTGGCTTGCAGGGGTCGGGTAAGACCACCACCTGCGCGAAGCTGGCGCGCTGGGCGCGCTCGCAGGGGCGCAAACCGATGATGGCAGCGTGCGACCTCCAGCGCCCTGCCGCCATCAAGCAGCTGGAGGTGCTGGGCGAGCAGGTAGGCGTCTATGTCCACACGCCCGAAAAGGCTGGGGTGAGCGACCCGGTGAGCGTCGCGCGCTCCGCCTACGCCTATGCCCGCGCCAACGGCTACGATGTGCTGATTCTGGACACCGCAGGACGCCTGCAGATCGACGAACCCCTGATGCAGGAACTGCAACAGATGCGCGACGCCCTCCAGCCCCACGAGATTCTGCTGGTCGTGGACGCCACCACGGGGCAAGAGGCGGTCAATGTGGCGCAGGCGTTCAACGAACGACTGGAGCTGACAGGGGTCATTCTCACCAAGATGGACGGCGATGCGCGTGGCGGCGCGGCGCTCTCGCTCAAAGCCGTGATGGGCAAGCCCGTGCGCTTTATTGGCGTCGGCGAGCGCACTGACGCCCTCGAGCCGTTCTACCCCGACCGCATCGCCAGCCGCATCCTCGGCATGGGTGATGTGCTGTCGCTGATTGAGCGCGTGGAGCAGACCATGCAGGAAGAGGAAGCCAAGCGCATGGAGAAAAAACTGCGCGAGGCGTCCTTTGACTTCGAAGATATGCTCATGCAGATGCAACAGATTCGGCGCATGGGTCCATTCGAGCAGTTGTTGAAGCTTTTGCCTGGCTACAATCAGCTCAAGCAACAGCTGGGCGAGATGGCGATAGACGACCGCGCCCTCAAACGCGCCGAAGCGATTATTCTTTCTATGACCCCACAGGAGCGCCGCCATCCTGAAATCATCAACTACAGTCGCAAAGCGCGAATCGCCCGCGGCAGCGGCACCAAAATCGAAGAGGTCTCCGCGCTCATCAATCAGCTGATGGAAATGCGCAAGCTCATGAAACAACTCAACAAGTACCAGCAAACGATGCAGAAACGCGGCAAGTGGTTCCGCATGGGGCGCGGGCGGTAGGACTTCGGAGGGGGCTCACTCTACTGCACGAACATGCGGCGGTGGAATAAACGATTTGGGGTGACCCGGAACCAAATCGGGGTTTGGAGATCTCAAAGTGCCCTTGAAAGACCGGCTTTTGGGAAACACGCCTGAGAAGTAAACAGGTCTAATGAAGTAGGGGTGTAGCGACATGAGCGACGCTCGCCGGTTGATCGAGTTTGTGTCGCGCCACATGCAGGAGCATCCATACTATGCGCCTCAGCGAAGGGTGCTGTCGGAGCCTTCCGTCTCAAATTTTGAGGCTATCCTGCGTGCTCTTCCCGAAAGCGCTACGCTCGACACTCTGCACAGCATGTGGCGCTCGCACAGGTATGGGGTTCGTAGAGCCGCCCTCTATGGGCTGATAAGCCGGTTTCCAGGTGAGAGCATCACCCACCAGGCGGTTCAAGAGGTCCTTACCACGGACCCCCTGCTGGGGAATGATGCGCTCTACTGGATTCTCAGTTCCCGTGCGAGACCGTTGATTCCGCTGATTGCGGATTTGCTGTGGAGCGGTCGGATTCTGGACTGTGATCGCAGCACGGTGCTGGAAATCCTGTTGCAGATGGAGTACGACTTTCGCCCGTATGAAAAGAGGTTGTTCCAATGGGCATCAACGACACCGACCTTTGAAGATATCACTCCCTTCGTGGCGACGGCAATCCTGCTCGGACTTGGCGCACCTTCTGCGAAGCGGCTTTTAGACCGTTTGCTGAACTCTCAAGACCTGTATCTCGTTGAGTTGGGGCTTCGCGTGCTGGGGGACTACGCGATAACTCCTCAGACCATAGACGCGCTTGTGGGCTTTGTATCCCGACTGCGCCCGGATGCCGAAGCGATTGCGTGCCTGTTCCGATCTATTGAAATCCTTGCAACAGTGCCGTTGCCTGAGAAAGTGCTGAATCAGTTATGCCGTGTGCTGGAACGGTGGTCTCAAGCGGACCGCTCAGGTCGTTTCAGAAAAGCGCTGGATTACTTCTACAGGGCTTATCTAAGCGAACGAGGCTACCCCTTGGGCGACGGGATATTCGTTCGGGGAAGCCGTGAGCCAGCTGCGGAGAATAGGGCGTACTTGCTTTCCTACGTACAGAGGTTGCTTGATAGATAGCGGCGCTTTGCTGCTACTCTCACAAGCAACATAGGGTCAGGTCGAGTTTCATCAACCGCGTGACAGCCTGACCGAGTCGTACAAGGAGGACGGTGGTGCATGGGCGATATGGGAGCAGTTCTGGGGCAGGAGCGGATGTAGCACTTGTAGCGATGGGCGAGGTTTGTGTTGCGGAGACGACCGGGCAGGATGAATCCAAATGTTACTACAGATAAGCCGATTGGGTATTTGAAGTGCATGAAAAATTGCACGGCTATATGTATGATGTCGCCGCCTAGCTGGAAGCCAAAACCTGTTATCCCTATCGATAGGGTATAGTTATCCTATGTTTGACCCGACCCCGCAGGAAATGCTGGAGCTGCAGGAACAAATGGCGCAGGTCTATCGCTCGGAAGAGCGATGGGAGGCGCTTTATGAAACGATTCATTTCATACTAAGCATATTAAGATGGTTTCCAGATATCGTTGACGACACTGAAGAAAAGGTGAAAAAATACAAAGAGGAAATTCGTAAATTAGAAAGCATACTTTTTAATAAGTTGTTTGATAGTGAAAGATTACTAACTACTAAAGTAGATTTTTTAAAGTCGGAAATAAATGAACTGTTTGAACAAGAAACTGATGCCGAAAAAATAAAATCAGAAATGCGCAAGCTTTTGATAATGGGGCGTGCCGTTCCTGAAAGCCTGAACGATCTTGCTTTCATTATGCACTTTGAGAACACGGAAACGGCACTTCAGCTGTGGGAAGCTCATATAAGAGCTGCCTGGTGCTATGCTGCCATCTACAGCTCGGGCTTGTATCGCCCTCCCTTTTCGGTAGTGACCTGCCGCATTCCTGAATGGCTTATGGAGTTTTGGGACAGTGCAACACCTCAACAACGGTACAGAATCGTGGACGGGTTGCTGTTAATCAGCGAGTTGGGAGAGCGGTTTGATAGATGGATTGCCCTGGAGGCGCGTGTTGAGTGGCTACGGGTGGTATGCCGATGGCTGCTATGGCGTGGGCGCTGGCGTTCCGCGAAGCGCCTTCAAAGGCTGACTCAACACATCCGAGAGCGAGAAGCAGGGTGGCAGCGCAGGGGATTCAGCAATATCACATGGCTTTTGCCTGTATTGGAATCTGAATCGAGCGGCAGCGGATCTTCACAATTAACAGCTCAAACAAATGACACAGATGATTGAACAGCAGGAGTAGATAGATGGCAGTCGGCAGTGGGCGGAGCGGGATGACGCGGTGAACGGCAGGCATCGGGATGTGTATGGGTATGACCCTGTGTCGGGGCGGTTGACGCAGGTGGGGGATGCGATAACCGGTGTAGTGAACCACTTTGCATGGAACCCTGAAGGCACGCTGGCGCGGTGGAGCAATAATCAGCCGAACAGTTATGCACAGGTGTTCGGGTATGATGAGGAGGGTCGTCTGACGCGGATTGAGCGGAATGGGAGTGGGACTGTGAAGGTGGCGTATGAGTATGAGTCCAATAATGGATGAGTCAAAAGAAAGCGGATTGAAGTTAGGAGGATGAGGCATGCAGTACTCACGGAACAGCGATAATGATCAGGCAAAGGTGTTTCAGGCTCTTGCCAAGGATTACTTGGAGATACTGGCGACAGCGCGCTCGGTACGGCTTCTACCGCAACATGGGTGTGTTGTCGCCCTCGTGCGCAAAACGGCGGCGGCTCGCGCAGGCGAACCCGTCTATCAGGATCCAGGCAATGTCTATGTGGTTGTTCTGGAAGCCCCGCCCAACCACCCTGCGAAACGCCTCTGGCAACAGCTCGTCGGGCACGGCTGTGGAGGAAAACTGGTTGTGCGCGATTTGAACCGTGATGGCAAGGATGAAATCTTCTACTGGGTGGATGGGCAATCTTGTACGATGGGGGTTCTCCTGTTTGATAGCCCCAGCAAGGCGCGCTGGCTGTATCGCAATCAAGGGCGATTTCAGGCGGAGGTTCGGGATGTGAACCGCGATGGCATCTGGGAGGTGGTGGAATCGCTCCTGACGATTCAGCTGGAAGAGCCGTACTACACCCGTATCGCTTCGCAACGCTGTGTGTTTGCACGGCGAGTATGGAAATGGGACAGGAGCCAGAAGGTGTATCGGCTCTGGAAGGTGGAGCCTGACTGGGAGTCTCAGCGACGCCTGAGTCGGGAGGAGCTGCGGCACACGCCGGGTGCGAAGGAGATTTTGAGGGAGTAAAACGGGAAGGTCGCAGTCAGGCAAGAGTGGAGGATTACCTGCCTGCTGGGAACGCGCCGGGGTATAGTGAGAACTGGCGGTTTGTGCCCAGTGGGGGTACTTTGCTGATGATGACGCAAGCGGGTGAGCCGTGGGGTTATTATCCGCAGGACAGCAACGGTCTGGCGGTGCAGAGTGCGCTTGCCGAGCCGTGTGCGTGTCCTGTGTTTGTGCCGACGCAGGTAGCCGTGTGTTCCCCACTGGTGGATGGGGGTGTGGAGAAGACAATCAAGATGATAGTACGCTAAAGGACTGTGTTATGAAATGCCGCAAAAAACGGTTGGCAAGGGACTTTTGGAAATGTTTTGCCGAGTGTATTGGAACAAAGATCGGGGAGAAAGTCGTCGACGATATTATTGGAAATCTATGCGAAAAAAACTTCTGTAGAGTTTTTAGCAACCTTCCACAGTGCAAAAAAGGGAATCCATGCGATATCCACAATCCCGATCTGGTAGATTGCCAGAATTGTTGTGATATAAAATGGGCTTGCTGTGTAGCTAATATAAAGCCGCGCATTGGACCCGGACCTTGGTTTGACTGGAACAGGTGCTATGCAGAGCGCATTCACTGCTACGCAAACTGTAATTAACAATAAATGAGGAGAAAGTTATGCGTATCTTCGCTATAGGGTCTCTGATTGCTCTTGTGATTCTGAGTGCGTGTAAGAATGATTCTCGCCCACCCTCTCAAGCGTGGCATCGTCCGAAGCTAAGCCAGATATTAGCAATCAATCATGTTGAGTCTCCTGATAAAGCACTGGAGCTGCTTGGTAGGGAACTTCAACACCCCAACTGGTTAGCACCTGACCCTGCCACACTGAGAGCAGTCGCATCCAAGCTGGAACAGGTTTGTGCTGAGAAAAAATATCCTGAGCACGCAGTAGAAATAGCCTGGCAATTCTTCGAGCGGGCGGCAACTGCAAAGGTCGATGAGGATGAGGTTGTATATTTTCTGAGTCTTCGAGCGGTATGGGAACAACTTAAAGATACTTTGCACAGGCAAGAGGGGCGTCGGGATGTTTTTGCTCGTGTAGATCAACTTTTTCAAGAAGCAGAGACAGAGCTGAAAGCGATGAGACGCGGGAGTGGCGCGGTTGCGGACTACAAGTATGTAGTGCAGAGTAACAAATACGCACGCGAACAGCTGTCTGCACTGCGCGAGATAATCCTGCGCCAATAAGTTTGCGGTGCCAACGAATGGGCGACAAATACTTAGAGAATGCAAAGCGATGGTATGACCAATGGGATAAAATGCTGAGTTCCTTTTGTGATAAAGGACTCATCGGGGGATTTGTAGCCTGTATGAGTATTTGTACGGGTACTGCAGTTGGCACAGGCGTTGTAGGTTGTTTAGCCCTATGGGGAGCGCTGACAGTCTATGGTTTACTCATATGCTTGCAACTTCGTGACCAATTGATATCTATTCGCTTGGTCGACTACTGTGAGCAAAAAGAGCGAAACTGCATTGAACGATGTCCGCGTCCGAAACCAGGCAGTATAGGAAAATGTAAGTCGCAAACGCAAATAGTTGATCGGTGTGAGTTGGAACGGGTATACTAAGTGCCATCGCAGTACCATTTCGACACAGGGGGTCTATGGACTGCGGATGCGCAGCTTCCGCGCTGTCTTCCCCACGCTGAAGCTGCACTTCAGCGCTCCATACTCGCGGTGCTGAAAATAAAGTGCAAAGGCGCTTAGGTTTTCAACGGCTTTCGGGCGGGCGCATTAGCAACCGCTATGTGTCATGACTGCTGCAGAAAGACGGTAGAATATTACGGCTGGCTTGCAGGGAAGGAAACAGACTGTCACAATCTGTGTGGTGTTCATGACCCTGACTTGTGGTTTCAATCCGTGATGGAGGTGGTTCGAACGACAACGGTTGGACTGTGGAGAAATGACGCAGAACGAACAGGGTACTTCAAAACCTCATCAGGCGGAGTGCCAAAGCGACTGAAGTGGCGATTGTCCGTTCGCCGCGGCATGAGGGGAGCTCCCGTGGTGGCTGGGGATAATCTTTTTATTTCTTCCCAGCGTGAATTACCGAGCCGCCAAGGAGGATACCTCTACCGCCTCTCTCTGAAGACGCGCTCTGTCCACCGATTCCGTGGGACAGGTTACTATGAGCCTTCCATCAGTGGGAAGAGAGTAGTTATCTGCCGTGCGGAAAGCGGAGGGGACAACCGACTGGTGTGTCTCGACTGGATGCGCAACGCCGAGGTGTGGCAATCGGATGGCTTGTTTGGATTTGTCATGTCACCCCTGATTGTTGGGGATTGGGTTTTTATCGCTGATTTCAACTCAGTGAGGGCTTTTCACCTTGCTTCTGGCAAACCCGTGTGGCAGACAACGACAGGCGCGGTTGCAAGCGGACTTTGCCAGTCTGCAACCACATTGATTGTCAATACGATTAGAGAGGGACTCTTTGCTTATGTCGCCGCGACAGGGCGTCTCAAATGGCGTACAGTACCTCCTCAGGCAGAGGAGAGCTATGCCACCCCTTGCATCTGTCGCGATAGGGTCATTGTGGTTT